>Ga0209577_10002187_pt1 | contig 18974 bp, 15 predicted proteins | sample GraSoiAngelo_109_FD_185874 | JGI IMG/M metagenome (GOLD analysis project Ga0209577, IMG submission 185874) | Grasslands soil microbial communities from the Angelo Coastal Reserve, California, USA - 14_0903_12_20cm (SPAdes) (version 2) | ecosystem: Environmental > Terrestrial > Soil > Grasslands...
CGCGCACAGAGTTCGTAGTGGCACGGCCGCTTTGGAGCGCGGCTGGCGGACACGCGTTTTGGGACAGAGCCCTTTTCGCGAGGCGGTTCTGCTCGCGACGATATCCGGGAGCGTTGGAGCACACCGAGGTTTCAAATCTGTTACCAAACAAGTCTGATCGCACTTGCCACTGGCCACTCGTTACTGGCACAATGCACACCATGAAAAAATTTACATCATTGGCCGCCATTCTATTCGCGATAGCAATCGCGAGTCCCTTATTCGCACAAACTTCTGCCACGTCGCCGGCTGTCGCGACGTCGCCGGCCGGAGCTGTGAGTGCTCCGGGCGGTCCGCCAAACCCGCAGGAAATGATGAAGCAGATGATGGAGATGTCGAAGCTCAACGAGAACCACAAGCTCCTCACGGACCTCGACGGCAATTGGAATTTTGCCATCAAGATGTGGATGAATCCTGACCCGAATGCGCCGCCACAACAATCCAAGGGCACTGCCGTCCGCAAGAGCGCTATGGGCGGTCGTTACGTGATAATGGATGTGACCGGGAAGATGCAGATGCCGGGAGAAGACGGCAAAATGAAGGAGATGCAGTTCAAAGGCATGGGCGTCGAAGGCTATGATAACGTAAAGCAAAAGTTCGTCGCCTCGTGGATCGACAACATGGGAACCGGCATTCAGTTTTCCGACGGCACCTACGATCCCGCCACGAAAACATTTACTTACACGAGCGAAATGGAGCCCATGCCCGGGATGAAAATGCCGGTGCGCGAGGCGATAAAAATCGCCGACAACAATCATATGACCCTGGAATGGTACGAAAATCACGGCGGCCAGGAAAAGAAGACGATGGAGATCAACTACACCCGCGCAGGCAAGAAATAGCGGATTGCCAGGTTTTCAGGTAGGGCGACCACTCCTGTGGGCGCCACGCTCTCGGCGTGCAGAGGACTGCACGCCCTACCGAGCCGATTCCCTTGGTTTGAGCCGCCCAATGGGACATGAAAATCTGCGGTGCTCGACGTCACTCATCGGTGATGATTAATCCGACGAAATAACGAACTGATTGCCTTCGCTGTCCTTGAACAGCGCGTACGTGCCCCACGGCTGTTTTTGCGGAGGACCCTCAAATTCCACACCGCGCTTTTTCAGCTCGTCATAGGTCTTGTGAATGTCATCACATGTATACGACATGTTCATGAATGAACCGATCCGATTTTCATCTCCCTCCGGCGTAAACAACACCACCCGCGTTTCGGCTTTCGGAATTCGCAGTTCGATCCAACGTTGCTTCTCGTCGAACGGTTGATCGGTGATGATCGTGAACCCGAGCTTGTCCGTGTAAAAATCGAGCGCGCGATTCTGATCGCGCACGGGAATGCTGACGAATTTGATTTGTTTGATCATGATGCGCTGAAGGTAAGCGAGCCCCGCTTTTGCCGTCCAGAACTGCCCATGATCCATTGTAAGAAACCGCTGTCCGTTTAAAGGAATAGCGTTTAATCTGCTCTTCTTCACAGGTTGCTCGTCACTTGTCGCTTCGCAATCCTCGCTTTAAACAAACGGTTCCCATTGATGATTACGTCCTCGATGTGCTGATGCGCGATTTGATTGGCCACGATCAAAAACCTTCGGCGTATCTCGTTTATCTGCACCTTTACGCCGAGGCCGCACGAACCAAGTGGCGCCCCGTCAGCGCCAGTGCGCGCACGATCGCGGACGTCACCGGGCTTTCGAAAAGCGCCGTTCATGCGGCGCTCACGCATTTAAGGCGCCGTCAATTAATCGCGACTACAGCCGATTACGTCACTGCTACTCCACGCCAGCGAGTTCTCCGCCACTGGCGCACGCGATAATGCCGGAGTCATATGCTCGCCGTTCTGACTAGCTATAACGATTCCGGCTTTTGACTTGCTCGCGTCGGCGAGACTCTCCTTTTGGGCTTGCCGTCTGTGTCGCTTGCGTCCCGCCCCTCTGCTATGTCGGACGCCACCTTCGTCTCAAATCGAGCCGCGAACACCACGATCGGGATCGCGCGGTCCGATGACGCCAGACATTCTGTCCCAGACCGAACTTACTGCCGGACGCACGGTATCCCACGGCAGCGCTGAATCGGGTTTTCCCAGCTCGTATTCGACGGCAACGGAACCTTCGACCTCGCCGAATTTCTTACCGGGTTTTTCAGGAACGAACTATATGCCGTGCGATATGCGTGCTCGAACTGCTCGTAAGAATAGTCTTTCCCGTCGGTTGTTTGGAATGTTGTTCGCGCCAATAAGCGGCTTCGTTTTCCGGATAGACCCAGTTGCCTTGATGATTTTTGTCCGCTGCTGTTTCCGAACGTGTTTGCATAGCTGATTGCCCCTTTTAAGAAGTTCGCCAGTGGCCGCTCGATCGGTTGCTTTTTTCGCGAGCGTAAAACTCATTCAGGATCGCGGCAAAATAGAAGGTGCAGAGCATCTCTGCGAGCCGGGCGCCTATCGGGTTGTTCGATGAGCGCAGACGCGTTGCCGGTTGCGAATCGTTTGTGAACGCCCGCTGTAGTGCGGCCGCTATCGACAGCTTGCTCGTCGCGCGGAGTTTTTAGCGCCAACTGTAGGGCGTCTGTGTCAGACGCCAGGCATTTGGCACAAACCTTGACAACAATTCCTGCGTTCCTGATAGGACTCTTAGCGCCTCGCAGAAGCGCCTTACAATCCTCTATTTTTCTACCAGGTTCCAAACACCATGCCAATCCTTGCCGGGAGGATTTCGTCTTAAAGATTGAACACGCTCAAGAAAAACGCGGGAGGGTTCGTCGGTCGGACGGATTTTCAGGCATTCACTAAAGGTCGCCTCAGCCATATCCCAATGTTGAGTGAGGTAACTTTGCCGGGCTGCCTCGTAGCATTCGCGCAACCGTCCTAATTCTTCAGATAGTTTCCCCGCTGCGGACATCAATTCAAAAACCCGCGTAGTTTCCGTCTTGCCTTTGACAAAAATGGTGTCGATTTCTCGTGTTTCGAAGTGCGCCGCGATAGCTTGTGCGGTACTTTCGCTAACCAAAATATGCGTACCATAGACGCGATTTGCCCTTTCGAGTCGCGCGGCCAGGTTCACCGTATCGCCGATTACGGTGTAGCTCCGGGTATTTTCCGAGCCGATATTGCCGACTACGACTTCGCCGGTGCAAATGCCAATGCACAGGTCAATGGCTGGCGCGTCTCGGCGCAACCCTGTGATGTCCGGCAATTCTCGACGGAGATTATCGAGCGCCGATAGTTGCGCTTGCGCAGCGCGACACGCCAGCATGGCGTGTTCTTCCGTCTTTACGAAGGGAGGACCCCAGAACGCAACAATGGAATCACCAACGAACTTGTCCACGACGCCGTGGTGCTCCTGAACGGCGAGAGCTTGCAAACCGAAGTGCCGGTTGAGCAATGTCACCATGAGCAAAGGACTGAGCCTTTCTGATAAACTTGTGAACCCAACGAGATCCGCGAACAACACGGTCATATCACGCCGGCCGCTGGCTACCACTTCTGCGCCAGGTTGCGCGAGTACGTGCTCCAGGATTCGCGGATCGATGTACTTGCCGAAAGTTTGCTTCATGCGCTCCTTGGAACGCAATTCCTTTACGAAAAAATTGAAGGAATCCGTGAGCCGCCCCACTTCGTCAGCAGAGCCAACAGGCAATTCGATGTTGAGGTTCCCTTGCTGGACATCGCGCATGGCGCTGGCCAGCGATCGCACCGGTTTGCTAAGCCGGTTTGTGATAAGCGCCGCTACGGCCAGGCCTAGTAAAACTGTGGATGTTGTTGCAGCGATCGTTAACCAGAATACACGCCGCTCGCGTTGCTCTGTTGCCTTCGCGGCAGAGCCACTCCACGCCGCCATTTTCAAATTCACCAACTCACGTTGATTCTGGACGCTGCGCTGAAGGTCATTAAGGAGGTTTAACTGCTGATTGGCCTTGTCGTGTTGACCGGCGAGTTGGATGTCGAGCACCTCATGCTGGCGATTGTTGAGGGTTTTATAGGCAGGCTGAATTTGATCCAGAAGCGTTTCTACCTCAGCGAGTGTGTGACTGCCGGGTCCATTTCTCGGATAAGCTTCAATGATGCGGCGGGCAGTTGAAAATTCGTCTGTAAGTTTGCGAGTAAAAAGCGCGTAATTCTCTGTCGCCTCGGCGACAATTTCGCGATTCGGTTCAGAGGCATTTAGTGCGCCGAACCAGCGTTCGAACGCAAGGCGCCGTCGAAGCCCGAACTCATCCAGGCGTGCCAGAGATTGCGTAAGCGGCACATCGAAATTCGCTACGACCGTAAGATCCTGTTTTGTGCGCGTTACCTCGTACAACAGAAAGCCGGCAAGCGCGATGGTGAGCAGCAACAAGATTATTGCCAGGCCAAAAATCTTTGCTGCGATGGTTTGCCGGAACGGCATATGACAGCGAGTTTCGCGAAGAATGTCCTGCGCGCATCCGCGAGGCAAGCCGAACCAGCTACTTGATCTAAATTATCAGAAAAGCAGGAAAACATAGAACGATGGGAGTTTCATCCCATCATGAAAATGTAGCCTGACTCTTCCTGTGGTGCCGCTTGGAAATCCTGTTCGTCGCTTCGCGTCCGCCGTAGCCTGATTAACTAAAGGTTTCGGTTTTACTCGGATTTCCGCTCGTTTACCGCGACGATTTGAAAATCGCTGCCAGAAGGCTCCAATAGGAGCGTCTTATAGACCTTGCCGTTTAGAGTTTTGTTGCCGTTGCGCAATTTGAATCCCAGTGGAAATGTCACCCGCACTCGATTATCACTCTGTGGCTCGAGGTTGATAGTGCCTGCGACCCAGAAGTGCCGCTCCGGCCAGCGCTCATCGTAGCGCTTTAAATCGTCCCGGATCCTTTCCCGATCCATTGTGCCTTGGTCGTAGTACTCGACGCGATCTGCAAAAAAATCACTTTCAGCGCCAACGTTCCTATCGAGTCCGGCCAATACAAACGCGGCGACATAATCGCGCAGTCGTTCCGTGCTGAACTCTGGCGCGGGAGAACCAGTGGCCGGGGCTGTAGCCGGCGACGCCAACGGCGGTCTCGCCATTTCAGAGGAGTTCGATGAGGTGTCCTGAGTTGATTCCTCCGATGGTGTGCCAGTGTTAGTCTCTGCTGGTTCTTCGTTGCGCGGTGATGACGTCTCTCGGGCATCGGCAGCGGCGGTGTCTGACTGCCGTGCACTTGTTGAAGGTCGCTGCTGGCCCCGGCGCAACCGGTGCCACGTCTCGGAACTTTGCTCGCTACCCGTTGAGCCGTTGGTGACCGCCGGCTTCGCGTCCAACTCTTTGCTCGTATCTTCGTCAAGTTGTCCCGTGATGGGTAGTCCATGGCGAATCTGGTAACGCGTCAGCGCCGCAGACAGCTCGCTGCTGTAGGCGCCGTCGATCTGGCCCGAATAAAAACCGTCGTCGCGCAATTTGTTCTGCACCGCGCGCACGTTTTCATCGGCCGAAGTCGCTCCGGCGAGCGAAAGTCCGGTCGCGATCGCCAAAAAAACAAGACGCATGATCACATTATTATATCGAAGGCCGCTCACCGCCCGCTCTTGCGCAAAATGAATCACGAGCGCAGGAACGGAGAAGAGAATTCCGAGATAGAGGGACTGAGAAGCGAGCCAGTTTTGATCAAGGAATGAGATTTGCGAGATACAAGACAAAGCCGCGCGCGCAGCAGCGACGGAGCGAGGGCAGCGACTGAGTTTCAACCCAGGAATTGTAGGGCGTCTCTGCGAGACGCATCTGACTTCGTTCTTTCGTTCCTGCTTTCCTAAGAGATAACCAAAACTCGCGCTGAATCAGATCCAACGACGCACCTGGCATTTATATTGCAGATAAGGCTCACCGAATTTCGCGGTAAGATACCTCTCTTCGCGAAGGACGACTCCGTAATGGAAGATCAAAGCAAGCGGGACGACAAAGAACAACGTGATCCAGTCGTTAAGGAAAAAGCCCAGCGCGACCTGCAATAAACAAAACGCGAGATATACCGGATTCCGGGTGAAACGAAACGGCCCGTTGCGCACAATGGTTAGCGCAGGTTTAGACGGAAGGATGTTTGTTCCGCCCGCTTTCATTGTCATAAAAGCTGAGAGCGCCAGGGTCGGCGCCAAGATTATGAACACGATCCCGCAAACGAGACAAACGCGATAGCTCATGATCGGCACCCGTATGAACAAATGCACGAGAACGCTGATCACCGCGTTCACCAGCCAGATCAGCGGCGGAAACGCGATGACACCGGGACTATCCTGTGGTTGATCTGGCGGCGGCTTAAGCATAATCGTGGCTAGGTACTACTGAGGAACGATTTTGCTACCCGTCGTAAATCGTCGAGCAGAATTTCCATGTCGCGCAACGTAGTCCGGTAATTCAAGACGCAGCCGCGCAAGGCGAAACGATCGCCGAGCGTGGCATTCGAGAGATACGAACTGCCGTCTCGCTGCAGAGCGACTAGCAGGCGTTCATTGAAAGCATCGATTGCCTTCGGCGATTTATTCCTGAGCCGCGCAGGCACATGACGAAAACAAAAAATCGACAATTCAACGGGCGCGGCCATTTCGAAGTCATCGCTAGCTCGCACCATCGATTCGAGATAGCGCGCACATGCAAGATTGCTTTCAATCGCCGCGCCCAGCGAATCGAGTCCCACGCCTTTTAACAACATCCACACTTTGAGCGCCCGGAAACGTCGTGAGAGTTCCGGGCCGTAATCCCAGCATACGAAAGCCTCGTCTGCTTCCTCACCAAACATCCGGGTGTATTCAGCCTCATGAGCAAAAGCGGCCCGGGCAATTCCGGGATCGTGGTAAATCACGCAGCCAACATCCACCGGGAGATAAAGCCATTTGTGAGGATCCAGGGCGATCGAGTCTGCCTGCTCCATGCCTTCGAACAATTTTCTCGCCGATTCCGCGAGTACAGCAAACGCGCCATAACTTCCATCCACGTGCATCCAAAGCTGGAAGTGGTCCGCAGTCTCTCGGATCTCGGCCAACGGATCGATCGCGCCAGTGTTCACAGTTCCGGCGTTCGCAACTACGCAGAACGGAACGTACCCAGCTTCCAGGTCAGCGATGATTTTTGCAACAAGATCGTCCGTCCGGATTCTGAAGCGCTCGTCCACGGCGACATAACGCACATTCTCCCGCCCGATTCCCAAAAGCGCCGCTGCCTTGGCGACGGAAAAATGCGTCTCGCTCGATGCATAGAGCCGCAAGGGAGCTGACGAGTAATCTTTCGTCTGCCGCGCCATGGCAATCCCGATCAGATTGGCCATCGATCCGCCGCTCACAAAGAGCCCACCGGCTCCGGTTTTGAATCCAAGAATCTGCCGGATCCAATCGATCGTTAGGCGTTCGAGATCCACTGGCGCCGGCGCCGAACGCCAAATGGTGAGATTGGCGTTCAAAGTCGAAGCAAGCAGATCGGCAAACACCGCGATGGGAGTGCCAGGCGATTGTACATAGCCAAGCATCCGCGGATGCGCGTTCTGGCGGCTAAACCGAACGATCGTTTCTTGAAACACGTTCAGCAGCGAATCAAAATCAGTTCCCTTAACCGGAAGAGCGGGATCGAGCCTACTTCGAATCTCTCGTGAAGAGGTGTGCCGATACACTGGGCGCCGCCGCAGCCCCTCGAGATAATCGATCATGAATTGAGCAACGGAATTTGACCATTTACGTATCTCGTCAGCGGACGGCTCAAGCATGCTTCACGTATTACACCCGGAAAGAATCACGCATGCAAATTGTGGTGATAGGGCGCAACCGGCGGGTGCGCCGAGTTTCTCTGAGCACTCTTCACCCATCACTCATCACTAGCTGTTCATTTCCAAGCCTTCTTTGCTCTTCTCTACGTAATGTTTGAACGCCGTGTCCAGTTACGACTCGATGATGTTCGTGAACCGAGGAAAGGGATTTCCCAGAGAGAAAGCAAAGTCGCGAGGGTAGCGACAGGCATATAGGCAAAAGAGCGAGTTTCAAATTTGCCGACGGTAATTCAATCACTGCGCGCTATTTCGTTGCGAACGGCGGCGGCTTCATTCCTCGAATGCAGCTCACATCGAGATTTTTTGCATCGCCCCTGTCCAGAAATTCAATCGCGATACGATCGATACAACCGGGATCCGTCATCCCATCAACACCGTGGCCAGCCTCAGGAATAATGACATGTCTGCTGTTCGGCAAATATTTAGCGACCTCTTCGCCGTACTCTGGCGGTGTGACCGGGTCCATGTTGCCGGAAAAAATCAGCACTGGCGCATTTGAGCGGACAGGCTCGAGAAAATCGGTTGGAATCTCACCGCGCGGCCACATGCTGCAGGCGCGCGTTTGCTGGAATACGCGATAATCGCCAAACGGATTTCCGGCAGTCAGGTTCGCCGCTTCCGCCGGATCGATGAATGGGACATCTTCCGCGCACGTGACTGACAAATACATTCCGTCCGCGACGAAATCAGGAATCGACGGGCCGATCGCCTCCTTCAGAAACGGCACGAAATCGCCACCTGCCGCGTGATGAACGATCAACGGGATCCGCGCCGCCTTATCGGGTCCGTACATCCAACTCCTGATTTTCTCTCCAAACACCGCTCGCCGAATTGCGACTGTTGTCGGCGCGGATTTGTCGGGCGGAGAATATTCCACGCGCGCAGGCTGTTTCTCCAACTGTGCCAGCACGTTCTTCCAATCATCGCGAATTTGCGGGAAAGCTGCGTGACAGGCGGGGTCTCGTTCGCACTCGTTCAACAGCAGGTCCATCGCGCGCGCTCCGGACTCGGCGTGGTGCAATGGCATTTTCAAATCAGTCGGCGCGACCGCCAGCAGGATCGCGCTGCGCACGTGCTCAGGATGTTGCCGCAGGTAAACCAGCGCCGCGCGCGTTCCATACGACAATCCGTAAAGATTAATCCTGTCGTAACCCAACCAGGCGCGCATGTCGTCCAGATCATCCATTGCGATCGACGTTGTATATTTGGTCAGGTCTGCGCGTTTCTCCAGCGCTTGACGCATTTCCCTGACGTAATCGACCGGATACATCTCGCTCAGGTAATATTGCGGTGTCTTCTGCCGCGGAATCGCGAGGCGATTTGATTTCCCGGTGCCGCGCTGATCAACGCACACCACATCATGCCGGCGGCGATACTCTTTGCCCGGGCCAGCGTAGAAACCCGCTCCCTCTGCAGACGATGCGCCCGGACCGCCCGCCAGATCGAACAGCGGCTCGGCTTTATTTTTTTGATCGAATGCAGGCAGCACGACGACGTTTAGATCGATGGTTTGACTGGTGCGCGTCTGGCGGTTTTCGAAAACCGTCAGTTTACCACAGAGCAATTCCTCGTTGACGCCTTCTACTCGGCACGGTTTCAGGTTTGACAAACCGGCCGGCATTGGATGTCTGGCGCAGCCGCCTGCGTAGATTAGAAGGAACAAAACGCCGGTGGTCACTAGCAAAACAGCACAACCCCAAGTGAATCCGCGCACGCGCGACCTTACCATTTCCACATAGTATGCGTCGCGCTGACGCGTTGTCAGTGTTCACAAATCGGCGAGACATCTCAATAATGGACAATCTTTCGGTGTTTTTCCTCGCTGAACGCGAACAATCCGCTGACGACGTGATGGCCCGGCTGGCGGTGTTCGTCGGAGGCGCGAAACAGACTCTCGATTTTGCAATTTACGACATGCGCTTCAGCGATTCGCTGCGCGCGCACCTGGCGGCGGCACTGCGCGAAAAAGCAAAGGGCGGCGTGAAAATTCGCTTTTGCTATGATGCCGACAAACCGCCTCAGCCGGATCTTGCTGCCGGTCAGGATCCTGCTCCTTCGGGCACAGGTGCATTTGTTCAATCGCTGGGTTATCCCTGGCGCCGCATCGCGGGTATGAAGCTGATGCACAGCAAATACATCGTGCGCGATCGACAATCCGTCTGGACTGGTTCGACAAACATGACCGACGACGCCTTCACGTTAATGGAAAACAACGTTGTCGAAATCGACTCGCAAGCTTTAGCCAATTACTACGCTGAAGATTTCGAACAGCTCTGGGAGAAACAAAACTTCGAGAACACGGGCGAGATCCACACACAGCCGGTGCCCGTGATCTTTGCTGGTCAACCGGCCACGGTGCGTGTCATGTTTTCTCCGGGCTGTGGTTTGGAAATCGATGCGGAGATTGCCAGGCGCGTGCGAGCAGCGCAGCGCCGCGTCCGGATCTGCAGCTTGCTGATCAACTCCGGAACGCTGATTGGCGAGCTTGGCAATTTGTTGCGTCGTCGGGGCGTCGCCGTGGATGGCATCTACGATCGCACGCAAATGGAACAGGTTTACCTGCAGTGGCAGGAAGTGCCGCAAAACCAATGGAAAATCAGCGCGCTAAAGGAGATCATCTTGCGCGCCGGTCTGATCGGGAAAAACTCAACGCCTTACTCTGCGGCTGTGCGCCACAATTACATGCACAACAAAGTTCTTGTGATCGACGATACTGTGATCACCGGCTCCTATAATTTTTCGCGCAGCGCGCAATTCAACGCTGAGAACATTCTCTTCATCGAGAGCGCGCGGCTGGCCGAAGCGTACAGCGCATACATCGATCATTTGAAATCCAAATACGCACGTTAAGCCGCGCTGCCATTTCTTTCAGCCGCTCGACTCGACGCGAGCGGATGCTATTTTCGCGCATTCACCAGCCTACAAAGCCCGTCGAGGCGGAGCCTCACCGTCGTGAACTCGAAGTCGATCCCCGCTTCACGCATCGCGCCCGGCAGCCTGGCCTCGATTTTCTTCGCGCGCTGGCCATCATTGTCGTCGTCATTTATCACGCGGCGCTTTTCGGATTCAAACTGCCCGGCCGTGTGGACCGCTTCGGCTGGATCGGTGTCGATCTTTTCTTTGTCCTTAGCGGTTATTTAATCGGCGGCCAGTTGCTCGCCCCACTTGCGCGCGATCAGCGCATCAATCTCGGCCAGTTCTTCACCCGGCGCGCGTTGCGAATCATGCCGGCGTACTTCGCGATCCTCGCGATTTATTTCTTGTTGCCGTCCTGGCGCGAATATTCCGAGATGTCACAGCCGCTCTGGAAATTTCTCTTGTCGGTGCAGAACATTGCGCTTCATGGCGGAACCGCCTTTTCACATGCCTGGTCCCTCGCGGTGGAAGATCAATTCTATCTTGCGCTACCTTTTATTTTGCTCTTTCTCTTTCGGCGTCCGCGCGCGGCTATTCTCATTCCGTGTCTAATCGTTATTGGCGGCATCACCTTACGCGCTTTTCTGGCTGCACAGAATCCATCAGTTGATGGCGGCGGCGTATCGTTCCGCGGCTTTCAAGCATGGATCTATTATCCAACATGGACCCGGCTCGATCCGCTCGTATTCGGAGTGGTTCTGGCCGCGATCGAGAAATTTCGACCGACCTATTGGAAACACATTACTAATTTCGCGCCTTGGCTTGGGCTGCCCGCGCTCGGGCTAATCGCTTTTGCGTTATATCTCGGCGAGACCGACAACCTGACTGTTGCGGCCTGTGTGTGGCAGTTCCCACTTATCGCCGTGGGTATGGCTGCGCTTCTTGTTTGCGCGGTCAGTCCGCGACTACCTCTGTCTCGAGTTGCAATTCCCGGCGCTGCCTTCATCGCCAGCATCGCCTACAGCGCCTACCTGATTCAGAAACTCGTCATTCACGAGGTCGAACAATTCTGTTCGTCTCACAACATCCAACTGACATCCGCGCCCGTGCTTCTTGGCGTGGAACTCTGTGTGTACGCCGCAGCTACTCTCTTGTTCTTTTCGGTCGAGCGACCGTTCCTCCAATTGCGTCACCGAATCGCTCCGCGGAGTTCACCCGCGGCGGCGGGCAAACTCGTTGCGCCACGAAAGTAGCTCGGCACGAGGGTTCGGAATCGAACGTTGCTATTGCCCGCTGAGATCGAACTGCATAATGACCGCTTCCTTGCCGAAGTAGTTAGTCCGTTCCACGACTTGCCAGCCAAGTTTGTGGTAGAGCTTTTCGGCTAAATGGGTCCAAAGATAGAGCCGAGGCACATTTAATCGGCGAGCCTCTTTCGTGGCGCGATGCATCAGCATCGTTCCCACGCCGCGGTTTCTCCATTCCGGAAGCACCAAAAGGCCGCCTAACCAGGGATCCAGATCCGGCCGGGTATCCATATCGTGAAACTTGAGCGATACCATCCCGACGAGTTCCCCTCTATGAAGAGCAACAAGCGTCAGCGGCAATCGATCTGTGTTCATTCGGTCTCGATAATTTTTCAGTGAATGCTCCAGAGTTTGTTCGCGCTGCTGGTAAATCTCTTGCCATTCTTTCCACGACAACCGCGCCATCTCGTCAACGAGCTCGGGACAATTGGCGAGATAATCAATCGCGATGTTCCGCGGCGGCATTCGTCGAATCTGTTTCGCCATCGCAAAGATGGCAACCGTCGTGCTCAGATCGATACCAGTGGAAAGTCTTGCCCTAAGCGCAGTCGAACCGTCGACGACATCTCTGGATGAGGGCTAGTAGCGAACGCGACCTATCTGAACTTCGCTCGATCCCAGGGGAAGCGTGTAGAGGCTGCCATCTTCGGCGATCGCCCAATTCCCTTTTCGTACGTCGTTCACGCCATGCGCGAAAAGACGTCGCGTCAGGAATGCGTCGGGCGCCGGCATTAAATGATAAAACACGAGAAGCTTTACACCCGCCGCGTTTGCAATCTTCGCCGCTTCGGTGGGAGAAATGTGGTAATCCTGGACGTCGTGCATAATAGCCGCAGCGCGATCATTGCCGGCGCTGGCCAAACTTTTTTCCAGCACTTCGACCATCGGACGCGCAATCGCTTCAGATACCAAAACATCGGCTCCCTGCGCGCCTGTAATGAGCGGCGAATGATACTTGGTATCGCCGGTCACCACAACGGATCTTCCCTCGTAGTCAAAACGGTATGCGTAGGCGGGCACTACCGGATCGTGATTCACTTCGAGAGCGCTAATGCGCAACGGGCCGTCCTCGAGGACAAGGCCGGTGCGCGACCGCTCCGGCGTTTCCGGGCCGTCGAGCACAACGGGATGCGCGACCATCGGCCATGTCGCCGCCGGCACTATCTTTTCGGTGTGATGAGCAGTGCGATATCCCTGGTCCTGCCGGTAAGCCTGGTTGAAGCCATCGACAACCTGCTCAACACCCGGGCCACCGTAAACGTCCAGCGGTTTGGGTCGTCCTCCCGCCCATGTTTGCAAATTAAGTTCGCCGAGGTCGCCGATGTGATCGGAATGAAAGTGAGTGAGTAGGACTCCGCCCACACGCGACATCGGAATTTGCCACAGAAGCAGGTTCTTCACCGATTCGGGGCCGACGTCGACGACATAAAACTTGCTGCCGGCGAAGACGACTACGCACGCTTTGGCGCGTTTCTTAGTTGGCACGGGCGCGGACGATCCCGCGATCGCGACACGAAGTGCGTCATCATTGAGCAGGTTGGCGTTGCTGCGACTCACCTACTTTGCGACGCCGCGCTCGAACAGTTTTTGTTCTACGCGCGGATTCAGCACAGCGACGGCGATCACAGCAGCGACTATGATGATGACGCCACCAGTTAGGATAGACCGTCGGGGTCGGCGCACGCGCGATTTTATTACGCGTCCGCAAAGTCGCGCGAATTCAAATCCGCGTGAGTAAACTCGCTCCTAGGTAAAAATTAATATAGAGCGCCTCGCCGGAACCGCCTAAATTCCTGCCCCCGGTGGAGACGAACAAAAATCAAATGAGCAAAATTCTTTGTCGGCGAGCGTTCGTGTGGCGCGCCAAATGATGGCTCATATCAAAACCATCATTTTGCTTGGTGCTGCAACGCTGTGCTGCCTCCCGGGTCTTGCCAGGGCGCAAAGCGCAGATGAGCGGCTGCGAGCTATCTACACAGAAGAATGGAAATGGCGGCTGGAGCAGTTTCCCGGGCTGGAAGGAGTCGAAAAACCGGTTCCCGATCGCCTGCCAAGGGTAGATCCGGCGACGCAGGTGATGCGGCTACGTTATTGGCAGGATGTGCTGCACAAGTTCGATGATGTTCCGCGCGCGCAGCTCTCGCCGGAAGAGCAGATCAACTACGATGTTTATCGGCCCGAAATCGAGAATTTCGTCGCCGATCAGAAATTCCATGACTACGAAATGCCGGCCAACTCGGATTCTGCTTTCTGGACCGATTTGGGCTACACGGCGCGGCGACCTTTCAAAACGCTGACGGATTACAAAAACTGGATAGCGCAGATACGCGACATCCCACGCTATTTCCGCGAACAAATCGCGAACATGCGGGCGGGGCTTGCGCGCGGCTTCACGCCGCCACGCCTCACTTTGCAGGGACGCGAGAAATCCATCGAGACCATCGCGGGAGGCAAACCCGAAGACAATCTGCTCTACACACCATTCCGTGAACCAATGGTGGGAGTTCAGCCGGCCGACCAGGACAAGCTCAAATCAGAAGCCGCACAGGTCATTCGTGAGATCGTGCAGCCGGCTTATGCGGACCTGCTCAAATTCTTCCGGGCCGAATATGTGCCGCACACCCGCACAACGCTCGCGGCCGAAGAGTTGCCGGACGGGAAAACGTACTATCGCCAGAAAATTCGCGAGTTTACCACGCTCGATCTCTCGCCCGACGAAATTCACCAGATCGGTCTCGCGGAGGTTGCCAAATTACATCAGCAGATGATCGACGCGATGCACGAATCCGGGTTCAAAGGCGAGTTTCCGGCATTCGTGCAGTTCTTGCGTGACGATCCGCAGTTCTACGCCAAAACACCGCAGGACCTGCTCAATCGCGCTGCCTGGATTGCGAAAGTATTCGACGGCAAATCGTCACAGTACTTTGGCTATCTGCCGCGGATGCGTTTCACCATCAAACCCGTCCCGCCCGATCTCGCACCTTTTTATACTTCAGGCCGTGGCGGTCCGGGCATTTATCTACTGAACACATACGATCTGCCGCATCGCCCGCTCTACAATCTGCCCGCGCTGACCCTGCACGAGTCCGCGCCCGGACACGCATTCCAGATTCCGATCGCGCTCGAGCACAAGAACCAGCCGGAATTTCGGCGATTCGACTACATCTCCGCGTACGGTGAAGGTTGGGCGCTTTATTGTGAAAAGCTGGGCCAGGAAATGGGGATGTACGACACGCCATACGAGCGCTTCGGGATGCTGGGTTATCAGATCTGGCGCGCGGCGCGGCTCGTGGTGGACACCGGCGTTCATTCGAAAGGTTGGACACGCGAACAGGCGCTCAAGTACATGCACGATTACACCGCGCTACCCGAGCATGAGATCGAAACCGAGGTGGACCGTTACATCGCCTGGCCCGGGCAAGCCCTCTCTTATTATATGGGCGAGCTCGCGATCGTGCGTGCCCGCGAAAAAGCGGAGAAAACGCTCGGAGCGAAATTCAACATCCGCGCGTTCCACGATGCCGTGCTCGAGCTCGGCTCGGTACCGCTGCCCGTTGTCACGACGCGGATCGACCGCTTCATCACTGAAGACGGCAAGGGCCCTTACCCGGATATGGAGTGAGCAGGTCCGGGCGCTTTACGCGAGCAACCGATGGACGTCGACGACGTCAGCGATCATGAAAGACGCTGACATGGCCTTGAGCTTCGTTGGGCGTAGGCGCGCACGGCAGTTCGGCTTAAGGCCGCAAAATGATTTTTCCGTCTGCGTGCCCGCTCGCCGAGAGTTGATGCGCCTTCTTCACTTCCGCGAGCGGCAACACCGCTGCCACGCGGACTTTCAATTTGCCGCCCTCGAGTAGGTGATCTATCTCCGCCAGCTGATCGGGATTTGGCATCATCACCACCATCGCGACCGTCACGCCAAACTCCTTCGCGTCTTCCGCTGATGGTGGGCTGACCGTGCTCACAAGGACGCCACCGCGCTTCAATGTCTGAAACGCGCGCTGCTGCGTGTCGTCACCCACGGTGTCGAACACCACATCCAGGGCGCTCATTTCTTCTTCAAATTTCGCCTTCTTGTAATCGATGAACTCATCGGCACCGAGTTTTCGTACAAACTCCTCATTCCGTTCTGAGCCGGTTCCGATCACGTATGCGCCTATGTTTTTCGCGAGCTGCACGGCCATCGAACCGACTGCACCCGACGCTCCCGTGATCAAAATGCGCTGACCGCTGGCAAGTTCGCCGTGATCAAAAATTCCCTGCCACGCCGTCAGTGCTGCGACTGGCACCGACGCGGCCGTGTCGAAGTCAGTGTGCTTCGGCTTACGCACGAATTCGCTCGCCGGCGCCGCGACATATTCAGCATAACCGCCGCTGTGGGCGCCGAGATAACCATAGACATCATCGCCGGCTACAAAACCGCCAACGTCAGTCCGGCTCGGACCCCGGCTGCCGACGGCCTCTACCGTCCCAGCGACTTCACAGCCAAGAATCAGCGGCGGCTTCAAGCCGAACATCTCTCCCAGTCCGTCGCGGATTTTCCAATCGACCGGATTGACCGCCGCCGCCCGCACTTTCACCAGCAACTGATTTTCTCCTAGCTGAGGCCGTTCCACCTCCGCGAATTCCACCGCCTCTTCATTTCCATAACGTTCGATCCGCACTGCTTTCATCATTTTCCTCCTATTCCCGGCCGCGATTTGACCTTCTTAGACACGATTCCAGTTTCGCGAACCGTCAAACGACAATTGCACAGCAACTGCGGCGTCGATGAAACGGTTGCCCCCCAATGGACGCGCTTCGTCCCGTCATGCCCGCGAAATTATGGTTAACGTCGCACGCATCGTAAGCGACTTACGATGGGATTAGCGACGCAACTGTCGGTTTGATGCTTGTCTAGCGCGGCCTGCCTGGCGTGAGATTGCGATCAGCGGGTCTAAGAAGGCAGAGGCAACGGCAAGCCTCCAGGTGGTCTCGGTCGCTATTTCCCGGATGGGTGCGATAGTCTTGGATGTCTAAACGATCTGTTATCTCTTTTACACGTCGCGCACCCGACAACATTACCGAAGAGCTGATCGCTGTGCTTTCATCGAAGGCCTCTTTCGAATTCAAGCCGTTATTCGAAATTATCCTGCTCAATTTGCGGGAGCGAAACGCAGCGAGTGGCGGCGAAGAGATGCTGCGCTTGCGTGCCTACGAAAAGCTTCAGGGCCTTGTCAATCAGGGCGCGGTCAACCGTACGGTCACGGGCACCACGAAGAAATACAAAGGCGTTGCGGAGCGAATGGTTCTGCTGCGCGCTGAGATGAAAGCCTTGCGTGCCGCCTGCAACGAGCGCGCCCTCGCCAAGGCTGCCGCGCGTAACTGATCGCTGACTTCTGGCATCGGTTTCTGGGGATGTAGCGCCAATGCAACCCCGGACTTCGGCGACCATGCCGAAGATTTGAACGTTGATAATCGCATCGTACGCGGCTCACGATGGACGATTTGTGAAAACGCCGGCACCCGAAGCGAAATCGTAGAGAAATGCTGAATTAATCAGCGCCGATCGCCCTCTTTGATTGGACGTCCGGCGTTCAGCGTTCGACGTTCGACCTGCCTATGGCAGAGAGCTCGACCGCAGTCATCGCGAGCGCGAACAACCTTTCCGTTAAATACGGTACTCAGATCGTCCTCAACGGCGCGACGATTGCCTTTAGGGAGGGTGAACACATTGGGCTTGTCGGCCGCAACGGGTCGGGCAAATCGACCTTCCTCCAAATCGCGGCAGCGGTGGCCCAAGCCGATTCAGGCGAATTCACGCGCCGGCGTGATCTCGTCACCGGCTATATGCCACAAGTTTCCGGCTTGAACGATACGGCCACAGTCCACGCGAACATTCTCAGCGGCGCGCAGCGGATTCTCGACCTCATCGCCGAATACGAAAGTGTCCCGGCCGACAGCCCCCTGAGCGCTACGCTACTGGACCGGATTGGCGAGGCGGACGGTTGGAATTTGGAACATCGGATCAAGTCCCTCATCACGAATCTGCACGCTCCGGAATCTGATCGCGTCGTGGGCACGCTTTCCGGCGGGGAAAAACGCAGGGTCGCGCTTTGCCGGGCGCTTCTCGCGCGTCCTGATTTTCTGATTCTCGACGAACCGACCAACCATCTCGACACCGGCTCGATCGAATGGCTGGAAGACTTTCTCGCGCGTTATGCCGGCACTTGTTTGTTCGTCACACACGATCGCTATTTTCTCGATCGGGTGGCGACGCGGATCGTCGAGCTGTCGCGCGGCGAGTTCACCAGCTACGACGGCAACTACACCGATTACCTGCTCGCGCGCGCGCAACGCCAAGCGGTCGAGGAGGCGCAGGAACATCAACGGCAGAAGTTTTTGAAACGGGAACTGCAATGGATGAGAAAAGCACCCCGGGCCCGCCGGACGAAATCGGTGGACCGCGTGGAACGTTATTTCGAGATGGCCGCCCAGGAAGCGCCGGAGGCGGAGCTCGACGTCGAGCTGATTATTCCCACGCCGCCGAAGCTCTCGAATCGCATCATTGAATTGCGCGACGTGAGTGTGGAGTTGGGCGGCCGTACGCTCTTTCAACACGTGAATCTCAATCTCGCAGCCGGGGAACGCCTCGGTGTTGTCGGTCGCAACGGACTCGGCAAGTCTTCGCTCCTCAAAGTCATTCTGCAGGAACTGCCCGTCGCGAGCGGTGCAGTGGAGATCGGCGCGCGGACCCAGATCAATTACGTCGATCAAAATCGGCTCCTCCTCGACGATGAGAAAACAGTTTGGGAAGAAGTCGGGAGTGGCGGAGAAAACGTCACGCTCGGCGACCAAAGCATCACGTTGCGCGCTTATCTGCGGCGATTTCTTTTCAGCGAAGAGCGCATCAACACGAAGATTTCGCAGCTCAGCGGCGGCGAACGGAGCCGGGTGCTGCTCGCTAAAATCCTGAAACGAGGCGGCAACGTTCTGATGCTCGACGAGCCGACGAACGATCTCGATCTTGGAACGTTA
>Ga0209577_10002188_pt1 | contig 18965 bp, 16 predicted proteins | sample GraSoiAngelo_109_FD_185874 | JGI IMG/M metagenome (GOLD analysis project Ga0209577, IMG submission 185874) | Grasslands soil microbial communities from the Angelo Coastal Reserve, California, USA - 14_0903_12_20cm (SPAdes) (version 2) | ecosystem: Environmental > Terrestrial > Soil > Grasslands...
ACAGGAAGGCGGTATAGCCCGCCGCGCCTATGCCGAAGAGAGCTGCGGGGACGAGCAGCCAGTACAAAGCGGCAGTGAAACCCAGCAGTGCAAAGAGAAACCAGGTCGCTTCGATCAGCCCGAAGATGCCCAGGATGTAGGCCCCCCAGACAAGCCACGAGGTAAGGTTGGACTTCAGCACGAGATACAGCGCGCGGTCAGGCCGCTTGAGGTCGGCGATGAGCAGAGCCAGGGTTATGGCGACGAAGATGCCGCCGATCACCGGCGCACCTATGCCCAACAGCGCCTTCAAGGTGGAACCGAGCGCACTGCCCCAGCCGTTCAAAGCGAGGAGCAGCGCCGCGACGATCATCACGCCCGCGCCAATCGATTTCGTTCCGAGGTAGGTGGAGACTTTCCAGCCCCACGGGGCGCGATTCTTCGGAGTGTCATAGACCACGCGCGCCCCGCTGTGGCTGTTTGCCGCTGGCGATGGAATGTACCCGTTGGAGGCGCGAGGACGTGCCGGCAGGTCGCTATCATGAGATGGACGCAGCGATTTCCCCATGTCGATCGATCTCTCGTCTTCGTGATGCGGCTTGAGCAATGTACTCCACATCGTCATGTGGGGTAGTTCTTCAGCGGCGGCCTCTGGATTGATGGCGGCTTCGTCCGCACCAAGGTAGTACACATTCGGGCCGGTGCCCTGCTCAGGCTTGCGCACGCGCACGGGTTCGCGCGCGATAATCCTGGCGATCTCGCTTACAGGGTTGTGCATATCGCCCGCGATGATGGCTCGCTCCGGGCAGACGACCACGCAGGCAGGTTCCAGGCCAAGCTCGGTGCGGTGCGCGCAGTAGTTGCACTTGGCAGCCGTATGCGTGTTGGGGTCGATATAGAGCGCATCATAGGGGCAGGCCTGCATGCAGGATTTGCAGCCGATACAGCGACTGGAATCGAAATCGACGATGCCGTCCTGGCGTTTGTAGAGCGCGTGCGTCGGGCAAATAGTGACGCATGGCGCGTCATCACAGTGATTGCAGCGGTTCACCAGGAAATAGCGGCGGGAATTGGGGAACTCGCCCCGCTCGATGTACTTGACCCACGTTCTATACACCCCTATAGGGACATCGTGCTCGGCTTTGCAGGCAACGGTGCAGGCATGACAGCCGATACACTTGCGCTGATCGATGACGAAGCCATACTTCATAGGATGATTCCTCTCTTTCGCCAGCAAGCGTTATGCCAGTAGTCTTGTCCTAAGAATTCGGAAACGGATGTCTTACCAACAGTGTATGGAAGAAAGGCCGTTTTGTCCACTTTTATGTTGCCTCTCGTTGATCAATCATTGGCCAGGCGTGGCAGTCATTCGAGAAGAGTGGAAGAAACTTTTAGCTCGGATAACGCGTGAAATCATCGATAGCCTGTTTCCATGGATTTCTCTGGAATTTGTACAATCGGAGAGCGAGCATGTATAAAAGGAGTCCTCTCGCATGAAAGTCATTGATGCCCATACCCACCTATCCGGTTCAGAGTCGGAAGAGAGTGCTGAGGGAATAGTGGCTTGCCTGGACGTATGTGAAGTGGAAAACGCTTTCGTTTTTGCTCCACTGCTCAACGTACATACTTGGGAGCTGACGGATAAGCATCTTGACGACATTCGCGCGCATAACAACTATTGTGCTGATCTGTGCAGTCGCGCTCCAGAACGGCTTTACGGCTTCTGCGTCTTGAATCCTGTCCCCAGGCTGGCAGGCGGCTCGTTCAAACGGGCTGTCGAGCTGATGATCGAAGAGGTGCGGCGTTGCTATCACGAGCTTGGCCTGCGCGGCGTCAAGATGATCCCGACCCACTGGTACCCCAACGACCCCGAGATCATTCCACTCTATCAAGCGATCGCGCAGCTCGGTATGTACGTCGTGTTTCACGTGGGCATCTTCATGGATGGCCAGCAGGGGAGCTATTGCCGTCCCACTTATTTTGAAGTGATCCGCCAGGTGCCCGGATTGAGGGTGCAGCTTGCCCACCTGGGCTGGCCGTGGGTCGATGAGTGTATCGCGGTCCTGAACATGGAGCCCAACATACACGGCAGCGAGCCGAAACAATGGCAGCTGCGAGCCGACCTGTCGTTTGGCCCGCCTGACGACTGGCAACTGAGCAGTTGGCAGCGCGCAGTTGATAGCCTGTCACCTGAGATGCTCTGCTATGGATCAGACCTGTTCTGGCCGGTCACTCCGGATCAGTACCTCGAAGAGTATCTCCACCCGCAACGCGGGCTGTTTGAGGTGGCGCTGACCAACGGACATATCGCCAAAGAGGGCAGCTCAGGCCGCAAGGAACTGCGTGAGAAGATATTCTACAAGAACGTCCTGGAACACTGGCAATCCGCCGTGCATGAGCCTCAACAACCGAAGCGGGCCAGGCGGAGCATTGCAACGCCACGAGCGAGAACGGGCCATGGATATCAAGGGGGGAGGCGAGGCTAATGGAGATAGAAGAGGCGCACCTATTGTTTCGCCCCATGCGGCTGCTGCTCGTTGCCGACTCCCTCGACGTTGGCGGGGCGGAGCGGCACGTGGTAGAGCTGACTTCGGGGCTTGTACGACAAGGCCATAGCGTCACGCTCGCCTGCTCAGTACAGGGCGCACTCACACCGCTTGCCGAACAAGCAGGCGTTCAGGTTCAACCACTGCTCGGCCGCCTGGTCAAGCGCCGCCTGAGCCTCAGGTATGCCTGGCAGCTAGCAAGGCTCATACGTCGTGACCGCTTCGACCTTGTACATGCCCATCTATTTGCCAGCGCACTTGCCTCCGCGTACGCGACGCTAGGTACGGATACTCCCCTCGTCATTACCGAGCATAGTCAGGCCACCTGGCGATCTCGCTCTGCGTGCCGGTACAGCCAGTGGTCCTACTCCCAGGCGAAGCACATCATTGCCGTATCGAGGGAGATCAAATGGCGGCTGGTCGAACAGGACGGTATCCCGTATGATCGCGTCTCGGTGATCATGAACGCCGTCTCCCCCGCGCCAGATCGATCCAAGACCAGAGCGCCGGGCTTGCCAGACGTGCCACAAGAGAGTCCGCTTGTCGGTGTTGTCACGCGACTTCAACCCGAAAAGGGAGTGGTGTACTTCCTCGAGGCCGCCGCTTCCATTTTGCGGCATTTGCCGCAGGTACATTTCCTTATCATCGGCAATGGCCCTCTGGGCAGAACACTGCGGATGTATGTAGGGCAGCTTGGCATACAAGAGCACGTGCATTTTCTCGGTTTTCGCCTAGATGCGAGGGCTCTCGTTGGTTCCCTGGATGTCCTGGTCGTGCCTTCACTGAGCGAAGGCACGCCTCTTGTGACGCTCGAGGCAATGGCTGCCGGCGTTCCTGTGGTTGCCAGCGCGGTCGGAGGGATTCCTGAGCAGATCCGGCATGAGAGTGAAGGTCTTCTCGTCCCGCCGGGAAATGCGCTGGCGCTGAGCGAGGCGATACTCCGGCTGCTCCACCATCCTACATTGATGCAGCGTCTGGGTCAGGCCGGTCAGCAGCGCGCCGCTGCTCAATTTCGTCTGGAGACAATGGTGCAGCAGACCGAGGATATCTACCGAGCCACGCTGGGCTGGCCGACAAGCATCGCCATTGAAAGCGAAGCGCTTGACGGCCCTCTGACTGAAAAGGGGAGGTAGCGGATGAGTTCCAACAAGGAGATGCCGGCGACTATTCGGCAAGGGACACCTGAAGATGTTGAGCCAATTCTGAATCTGCTTACAGAGTATGAGCTTCCCCGAAGCTACTTCGAGCCTTTTTACCTGAACGATTCAAGTTACCGCCCGGAGCAATCCTGGGTCGTTGAGCAGCACGGACGGCTGCTCTCCCATCTACGCATCTATGATCGCTGGATTCGCGTTGGCCAGGCGAAGATGCATATCGCCGGCATAGGCAACGTGATCACCGCGCAGGACGCTCGTGGACAAGGCTACTCGGGGCAAATCATGCGCGCTATGCTGCCTGTACTCCAGCTGGAGGGGTATGCTTATTCGCTGTTGTGGACCCATATACCGCAGTTATATGCTCGCTACGGGTGGGCGCCCATTGAACAAGACCTGGTGCGCGCGGTGCTCCCAGTCGATGTTGAGAACTCGGCGAGGATCGCGCCATTGCAGGCGAGCGATTTGCCGGCGGTCATGCGCCTGTATGAAGCCGCAAATGCCGAGAGAACGGGGACAGCCATTCGCACGCCTGAGTATTGGCGAGAGCAATCGACGTGGCTACAGGAGACACCCGAGCATTTCCTCGTTGCTCATGACAACATGACCGACGCAATCATCGGCTACATTCGAGGTCGGGTAATGGAGCAGGCAGTAGAGATCCTCGAATTAGCAGTCGAAGGAGGGAGTTTTGATATTGGGCGCGAACTGCTGGCGGCGATTTCGATGCAGCGGGGTGGACAATTGCAAGGCCAGTTCCCGCCCTCACTGAGAGCCGTTTTTCTCCCAGGTGAGGCTAATACCCTTCCTGAATCTGGTCTGATGGGAAGAGCCATCAATCTTGCCGAGCTGCTGCGCGTGCTAGAACCACTCTGGCGTGAACGTCTACGGGCAGCAGGCGGGAGTGAAGGCGCTTTGATTCTATCGACCAGCGCTGGCAGAGCAGAGGTACGCATACAAAACGAGGAGATTCAGGTGAGCGAGCTTCCTGCCGCCCAGACGCCCGAGGCAACGCCCTCATTGGATGAAGGCGCGTTTGCGCATCTCCTTTTCCACGGCTGTGACGAGCGCGCAGGCAGGATAGATGTAGTGGGTATACCATGCCTGCGGGTGCTCTTCCCCGAGCAAGACTTTGTCATCTGGTCGGCAGATGCGTTCTAGGAGGGACGAAATGCCGCTTTCGGTGATACAGGTCATCGGCAACTCTGTGATAGGCGGCGCCGAGCGTCACCTGCTGGACCTGGTGCAAGGGCTTGTCAGGTCGGGCGCTGAGGTCGAAGTTATCTGCCCGCGCCCCGGCCCGCTGACACAACACCTTACGAAACTGGGCGTGCCCGTGCAGTGCATCGAGATGGTCTATCCCTGGCCGGGCGATGAGTACGTACTCGATTCAAAAGCAGTGCAGGCCCTGGCAGTGGTGTTCGGGGAGAAGCGACCGGACGTGGTGCATAGTCACCTGTACCCTGCTCATCTGCATGCCAGTCTGGCAGCCCAGGAAGTTGGTATTCCGGCGATTGTGCATACTGCCCACACCATCATCGTCCGTCCGGGAGATGTCCTCCTCAGCCATACGACTGCTGCGCGTACTATCGCGGTCTCGCAGGCAGCTGCGCGCCAGCTCGAAGAGGCCGGGGTCCCGCCCGAACGCATCGAAGTGATTTATAATGGCGTTGGCCCAGAGCACTTTGAAGATGAATCAGAGGAGATAGAGCGTACACGGGCCGCCCTCAATCTCGGCCCTGGGCCAACGATTGGAACGGTTGCTCGTCTCTCGCGCGAGAAGGGGATAGATATCCTCTTACGAGCGATGCAACGCGTGGTGCCGAGCTTTCCGGGAGTAACGGTGCTCGTCACCGGCGATGGGCCTCAAGCGGCTGAATTACACCAACTCGCCGAGGAGCTTGGATTGCATGAAACTGTGCGTTTCCTCGGCGCTCGCACTGATATACCCGTGCTCAACAGGCTCCTCGATGCCTTTGTCCTGCCCTCACGCGAGGAGGCCTGCCCGATGGCCCTCCTTGAGGCGATGGCCGCGGGAAGAGCGGCAGTAGCCACCCGGGTAGGTGGCACCCCGGAAGTGGTGACGGATCCAATCGAGGGATGGCTTGCCCCCCCGGATGATCCAGAGGCACTTGCTCAGGGCTTGCTTCTTCTGTTGGAGAATCCAACTCGACGAGCCGAGATGGGAACTGCTGCTCAACGAAAAGTGGCGCGCCAGTTTACACTTGACCGTATGGTGCACGAAACCCTATCCTTCTATCAACGCCTTCTTGGAGACGCGCCCAGACCACCTTAAGACTGGACTTTTCGGTGAATACCCCCGACTGGCCTATGCAAAACCCCCGCGTGATCATCGTCGGACGAGGAGAACGTATTCTTCCAATGAGTGAACCGCGTACATACAATTCATGGGTCTTCCTCCTTCGTGTCTGTTTGCTTGCTTTCAGCCAGACACCCTAGAACGGCTCGACGAGCCCACCTGGGTGAGCTTGCCAGTCCTGGCGCCACGAGACACAGACGACTAGACGAATGGACTCGCTTTCTACCCCGTCTCGAGGGTGAAGTTCACCCTGGGCTCCGGCACCCCTTACCACCTACCTCGCCCCTTTTAGCGGCAAGGCGAGTTGCGCGCACTATGGACGTTTCGTCACCCAGGCGGGCGATGATGCCCAGCAACGTGGAATGCATTTCGCACATGCCGAGGTGTTCTGGCTTGAGCAAGCGGGCTGACTATCACGGGTGTAACCCTTTTGCGTATGGATGTGTGGAGAGACCTGACCACTGAAGCACATCTGCGCGTTGCGCTCTTCCAACGCCCCGTGATGGTCGGCTTCAGCATGTTTGTAGCCACGTCTTGATGCAGGGAAACAACAGAGGAGTATTCAGCACATGAAGCACTCAAGGAACGCTCTCTTTTTTGCCGTGGGCCTTGCCCTGGCACTTTTCATCGTAGCGTGTGGCTCTTCCACCCCCAGCAGCGGTAGCAGCGGACGGTACGGCGCGGGCAGCAGTAGTGCATCCACGCCCAGCAGCGGACCTGCCATGACGATCAAGACCACCACGCTGACCGTGGGCGGCAAAGCGCTGACGGTGCTCACCAATGCGCAGGGAATGACGCTCTACTACCGCACCTCGGACACGCCTACCTCTGTCTGCAGCGGGGGCTGCGCAAGTGCCTGGCCCCCAGTCTTAAGTACCTCGATGCCCAGTGTCTCGACCACCCTGCCGGGCACGTTTAGCCTGATGAACGATGCCAATGGCAGCCAGGTCGCCTATAATGGCCATCCCTTGTATACCTATTCGGGCGACTCTGCACCTTTGCAGGCCAACGGCGAGGGTTTTGGAAACGTCTGGTTCGTTGTCCCCACCACCCTCCCGACCACCACACCATCAGGCAGTACGCCTACACCCGGTGGGTACTACCATCGGCCCTGATATTCCCACGTGGAGGACATATCTTGACACGGCGCAACCGTACATGAGTAAGCGGCGAGATGCTCGAGAGACGGCCGGGAATCGGTCCTGGTGGGAGACAAGTAGAACGCCTCATGCAGGCACTGCCCGCACATTACCGCGACGTGCTCACCTGCCGTTTTCTCCTTAATCTTTCGATCCGTGAGACCGCCACCCGCCTGGGACTGACAGAGGCGAACGTCAAAGTATTGCAATTGCGCGCGCTCAAACGCGCCACCGCCGTTGAATACATTGTGACCCGTAGCCCAAATTAGCGCAAGCATACCAGGCATGGAGGAGAAGAAACAATGGCTAGGGAAGACCAGGAACACCTTGAGGATTATCTCGCATTAGAACGCTACATCGAAGCGTTGCAAGCTGGTCGCGTCGCTCATATTCCAGAGGAGGTGACGCCTGACCTGGCGCGCATCTATCGTATGGCCTTGTCCCTTCATGCAGCCTCAAGCGGGGCGGCGGCTCCTCGTCCTGAATTCCTCGCCGAATTGCAAGCAAAGCTGACACAACGGCAGCCCTCCTGGCGCTGGCTGTCTCTTCGGCTTAGCTGTGGTCCCCGGCGGTAGCGGCGTGTACTTCGTCGACGACTGCGACAATACGCTGAAGCTCCTGCACTGAAAAGGGAGCGATGCAGGCGGATCTGTCACGACATGGGAAAGAGGGGGAGCTATTCCGGAACCAGGTGGCTTCTAGAAGCTCCCCCGTCTACCCGCCTGTAAGCCCTTTCAATAGCGGAAACGGTGCATCCTAAACCGTGCCTATTGTCCTGGCACCACAAATGGTCGGACCTCAAAGGCCGCCAGCCGCTGCAGATTGCCGTAGATCAACAGAGCGCCTCCCTGGGGCTGACCGGTCGATGGATCGATCTGGCCGCTGTAAGCACCTTGCGCTTGCGTCGCCAGGTCGTTCAGAAGCGCTTGCGTCGATGGTTGTAACAACTGCGACTGGCTCATGCTCAGTAGACGCTTCGTCTCTTGCTGCACCTGCTCAATCAGGCGCTTCACGCCATCAATCCCCGTGTTAATCTGTACAGCAAGCTGGCGCTGATCCGACGTTGTTTGAGGCGACTGGATGGCTCCAGCCATATGTTCGCTGATGAGGTAGACGTAGCCAGGTGGAACTTCATTGCTATAGGCGTAGCCAGGAGCATCGGGATTTTGTGGGGCAGGCCCCAACAGGGCGACCTGTGCCGTATGAGCATCGGCGAGGAACGGGGTGCCTGGAGGCAGATCGGTTTGTGCAAATGACTCGCCATCGAGATAATCCAGGATACGGATGACCTGGTTATGCATCGTGGCCGTATCTTTACTGCGCCAGTCGTCCCTGGCGCTGTTTGCTAATGCCGAGACGGTAGCTGCGTTCCTTACGAACCAGAAAGCCAACCCACCGTGTAGACCGCGGATAGCCAGTTCAGGCGAGTCAACCAGCAGATGGCGCAGATGATCGAGCATACTAAAATGCAGCTTATCATCGGGACTGGGGATGACGGGGATGACTGCGTAATAGCGCCAGGTACTCGTATCGATCAGGGGATTATTCGTCGGCTGATGGGCGTCATCAACGGTAATTAGAAAACGGCTGAACACTCCCAGCAAGTTGGTATGGCGCTGGTCTCCGGGGTAGAGCAAGCGTATATTCCCATGGTCGACGCGTAATGGACCAAGCGACAGCGGCAGGGATTCGCTCACATTTTGATCGGCCAGTAACCAGGCGTAATAGCTTTTTCCGGCGGGCGAGTCGGGAATATTCGAGAGTGTCAGCTGCAGTTCATCATTAATGCCCTGGGGGCTGTCCGCGTTGAACTGTCCACTGCTGAGAAAGAAGGCATGGCCTACCAGTTGATCTGGAGCACCGGCCTTATTTTGCGGAAGCAACAGCAGGGTCCCGATCGTACCGAGGCTGGCGGTCACCAGCACGAGCAAAGCGATGAGATACCACATGCCGCGTGATCGCTTTCTTCGGCGTTGCCGTCCAGTAGCTAAAGGCAACGCTGTCCCAGCACCATTTGCGGCTGGATGCGTCCGGGCGCTCACGCCATTCGTTCGAGTTGGTGCCGGTTCCACGAACGGAGTCACGTCAGCTGGTGAAACTGGCTGTAGTGCACCGCCGTAGTTCACTTCATGCCCGATTTCCGGCGCAGAGGTGGACTGGCTTAAGGCTTCAGGAACGGGCGTGTTGAGGGCGCGGGCAAGCGCAACCGTCATCAGAGAGGCGCTGGGAAACCGTAGCCCCGGCTCTTTGGTCAGGCTGCGCAGAATGACCCCTGTCAGAGCAGAAGAGATCGTCGGATTCATGACCTCGGGTGGCGTAGGCGGCGCATTCAGGTGCTGCATCATAATGGCGATGGGCCTGGTTCCCCGAAAAGGCAGGACGCCGGTACAGAGTTCATATAAGACCACGCCCAGCGAGTAGGTATCACTGCGCTCTGTGGCAGGATGTCCCCGTATTTGTTCAGGTGAGAGATAGAAAGGACTGGTCGTGCCCCCGGTGTTGCGTAGCAGCCTCACATAGTCAAAATCGGTCAGAACAGGTTCTCCGATGTGGCCCGCAGTATCAGCATCCCTCCTGAGCAGAATATTGCTGGGTTTGAGGTTCCCGTGCACGATACCCTGCTGATGGGCGTAGTCTATCGCCAGGCTGATGGAGGTAAAGAGCTGCACCAGGTCAGCTTCGGGCCGGATCTTCCCCATGCTGCGCGCATGATGGAGATGGTCCGCCAGGGTCTGCCCCTGGACGTAGTCCATCACCATGCAGACCATCGAGGTTGTGGGGCTATCTGGGTCACTGGAGGGGAAGACAAACACGTCATGGATGCGCACAATATTGGGATGCTGGAGGGAAGCAACCCGCTCGACGCTCTGACGAAACTGCAGCATAGAATCAGAGTCTGCCTGTACGCTCGTATAGAATACCTTGATGGTCACGTAGCTGTGCGACTGTGGATCAAAGGCCATCCACAGCTCGCTCGTCTTCCCACTGCTCAGGCGTTTCGAGAGTTCATAGCGCCCGATGCGCCGCAGTCCTGTACTCATGATCACACGCTCCCTATTGCCAGCACATGCCGTTACTCTTCTCGCACGCTCTACTATGTTAGACCCTGGTAGTTTGTGAGCAACCTACACAAGCATAGCTTTTTTTAACTTCATCGACAAGGAAGTAGGAGCTTTCTCCTACCTATGTGTTACTAACCTCATTCTCTCTCTCCTCAATGCATTACAATTATCCAGTGATGTGTTTATTTATGTAACTAACTCACGTATCTATGAGAAATACGTTTGTAGAGGCCGTATCGGGCGTCCCTGGCATCGACGGCAACGACAAACCGGGTAGGATCCTACAGATGTTATCTACGTAGAGGCTCTATAGCCGTGTACGCTTTTCTCGACTGCTGCTGTGGCTCAAGAAAGATTGGGCAAATTTGCCGCCGTGGGGCAGGCAATAGAATGAGGCAGCAGAGTATCACAGTGCTGTATTGGATCATTGAAGAAAGGGTGAACCAGGATGCAAAGAAATACGTCAAAACAGACACTTCGAGCAAAGATATGTTTGCTGGTGTTAAGCGGGCTGTTGCTTATTTTACCGGGCTGTGGCAATCAGTACAATAGCCCGGGATCCCCTTCGACGCCGCAAGCAACCCCTACCAGGGGGGGATATTAACCGGAAGTCATGCCACTTCCTCTGGGCAGTCATTGTGGCAAAAAGAGCGTTACGGAGTAATGCCGTTCTCGTCAATCAGCCGTTGAAACTGTCCCGAGAGGAGTTGGCCCCGGTCAATAATATTGTACCAGACGCTGTGTCCGAGCGTCTTCAGTTGTTGCAGTGGACTGGTTATGGTACTCTCTCCTTTACGTGTATATTCGCTCACGTATTTACACTTGTGCCGCTGCATCGAAGGCGTAGCGCAGAAACAGATGGCTCCCTCCGCGTTTGACGCCCATGAGTGTTCCCCAGAGTGGGTGCTCTGGCGCAAAACGCCTGCCCATGACCAGTCCGGGTCGCTCGCTCTGCCCGTCACGCCCAGCAATCTGCGGGGCCAGCGTCAAGAATAGTTCGTCCAGGCACTGCTCAGCAAAGAAGTCACCCATCAAGTGTGGTCCCCCTTCGACCAGGATCACGTCACACTGACGGGCAAGGCGCACCGCCTCCAGGATAGCCCGGGCGCTGAGCGGACCAGCGCTCTGGATTGCCGAGAGCTCTACAGACGGTGGAAGACGCTGTGCGCGAATGCACTCTGCACCTTGTGCGGTCGTGACGAGCAATACTGGTACCTCACCGGACCGAAACACCGGCAGGTCCAGGCTAACCTCCCCGCGCGCTGTCACGATGACGTTGAGCGGCGGTGCCGATTTGCCCAGGCTGGACCGCAGCTGCTGGTACGCATCGGCCAGTGGTGGATAGATGTACTGGGCCGTCCAGCGGTGCTGGGGGACCGAACGCAGAGTGCCAGCCCCAACGATTACGGCGTCGGCAAGGGCTCGCAACAGTCCCATCACCAATTGATCGTGCTGATTGAAGCCACTGATGTCCCCCCCGCCCGCGTTGCCGGGTTCATTCAACGCCACAACCCCATCCAAGGTCGTGACGAAGTTGCCGACGACGCGCGGACGACCGGGATGCGACGGGAATGAGAGGCGGCCATACAGGGTCGAGAGAGCAGGGGGGAGCGGCAGGTCATACCCGCGTTGTTCCATATCGAAGAGCGACTCCAGCGGTGCGAGGGCATTCATGCGCGCACCCCACACACGTCGAAGAACTCGCTCCGCAAGGCCGCGTTGCTCTCGTACTCACCCCGCCAGAAGGTGGTGCGGGTGAGGGGCGCGACTTCGCGGACTCCGCGCATCTGGGTACAGAGGTGATGGGCTTCGAGATAGACGGCAACGCCGTGCGGCGCAAGCATCGCTTCCAGGGTATCGGCGATCTGCTGCCCGATGCGTTCCTGGACGGCAAAGCGCTTGGCAAACAGGCGCACGAGCCGAGTGAGCTTGGAAATGCCAATGATGTGCTCGTGCGCGATGTATCCGACGTAGGCATGCCCATGAAACGGGAGCGCGTGGTGCTCACACAGACTAAAAAAGTGGATGGGTCCCTCGATCACCTGGCTCAGTCGGCAATCCGGCCCGCCCCGGCACTCCGTCTGGAACGCAGTGAGCAATTTGGGATCACCCTCGTAGCCCTCGGTTGCATCGAACATGGCTTGCAGAAAGCGCTGCGGTGTGCGCTCCGTGGCCGGGGTATGCAAATCTAAGCCGAACGCTTCAAAGATGGCGGCCACGTCGCCTTCGAACTTGCGCATCTGCTCTTGCGAAATAGAGCGACGGCGCAGGTGCATGACCGCATGCACCTCCTCATCCTCAAGATCTCGATCAAAAGACACGGTTGTCATTCTCCTCTCTCTACACCAGCGAGTCGCGCGACTCCAGCAGTCTCAGCCTACTCACAGGTCTGTTCCACAGGCGAGTAAAAACTCGACCGCAGCGATGCATTGCGCTCATACTCATCACGCCAGAGCGTCGTTCTCGTCAGGGGACTGGTATCTCGGACTGATTGAGTGGGCTATGAGCGCGACAACTTCTTCGTCTTTGGCTCATAGCTAATGATCAAGTCAGCAAAACCTACTCATCTCTTTGTACTTTTATAGCATAGAAATTCCAGAAAGTCAAGTAAATACTTGACTTTCTGGACAATACACGGAATTTTTGACATACTTAGCCGGGTCTGGCAAAGAGACCCTCTGAACCGCTGCATGGCTGGATGAGGGATGCAGTGTAAACTTTGAGAGATCCGTTGCTGGAGCAAGGAGACAGTTATGCTCATGACATTTCAGGCAAACGAGAGGCGCATCGAGAGGGAAGATTGCCAGGAACACCTTTTTTGAAATGGAAGCACTCAAGCAGCCTGTACAAGGATTGACTATTCCTATCTACCGGGCCATTTTCATGTCGCTGCTTATTGTGGGCATCTTTTACATCTTCATGGCCTATGCTAGCGCCATTGGATGGGGCACCGGGAATATGGCAGCATTTGCAACGGCTAGCACTAATCCCTATTACACTCTGGCCCAGAAGTTCTGGGGAATAGGCTGGTGGCTCGTCCTCTTCGCCATCATCAATAGCACATTGGCGGTAGGGATCGCCTGTACCAACGCTGCTACCCGTGTGATGTATACAATGGCGCAGGCGGGAACTCTCCCATCTGCCGTGGGAAAGATTCACCCGGTGCACAAGACACCCTATATAGCGGTTCACGTAGAGCAGCTCTTCCAGATTGGGTGTTTCCTGCTCGTCGGCATTTTCTTTGGAGCGAACCAAATCTTCGGCTTCCTCGGTACCATCGCTACACTAGCCGTGATCGTGCTCTATATAATGGCTAATATCGCGCTCACTGCCTTCGTAAGACGCGAACACTCCGCCGACTTCAATATATTGCGGCATGTCATTGTGCCATTGGTGGGGACGTTGCTATTGATACCGGTTTTGTATATCACGGTCTATCCGGTCCCCGCCTATCCAATCAACCTGACCCCATACATCTTTATAGTCATGTTGATCGTCGGGTTCGTAGCTATGCTAGTTATTGCGGCACGGCGGCCCACGGCGCTGGATCAAGATAGTACTTTGCTTATCAGAACCGTGGAGACGGCGACGGAGTCAGATTTACGTGAGCCACAAATCGGATAGGCGCTTGCAGATTAACACAATCATCGGGACACCCGTAGGTGTCGATTTATCGCGCACACCGCCGATTAAAAAGTTAATGGCATGAGTAAGGTCCGTGATCATGAAGGAGCGCGCAGATGCCTGAGACTCGCGTCGAGCTTGCTGAAATTGTGCTGCCTGAGTTTGGCCTACCCCGCGAAGAGCCAACAATCCCGGCGGCCACCTATGAAGCCCGCATCGCCGCGGCTCGCCAGCGCGCTTCTGCTGCCGGATACGATGTACTGATGGTCTATGCGGACCGCGAACACTTCGCCAACCTGGCGTATCTCACAGGGTTCGATCCGCGCTTTGAAGAAGCGCTGTTGATCCCCACGCAGGACCAAACGCCAAGGCTGCTGGTTGGCAACGAAGACATGGCTTACACTGCTATCAGTCCCATTGAGTTGCGACCGGTCCTCTTCCAGACGTTCAGCTTGCTAAGCCAGCCACGCTCGTCAAGCGCCGGGCCTTCATGCACGACACCCTGGGCATTCGATTGAAGCCGGAGGTATTGCCGTTCTCGAACATTCCGGCCTATCTCCCCCCATTCTGGCTCTCGCCACAGCAGGCGATGCTCGTAGTGTGACGAAAGGCAGTGCCAAGGACCGCATCTTCTTCTCTCTCAATGGCGTGGGTTGGTGCGAGTTCACTGCTTGGATGCCCGTGGTCCCTTTCTTGTGAACACAGCTAGCTACGGCACCGGGCCAGCATGCTCCTCGACATGCAGCCCCTCATTCTCCTCGAGGTGCAGGCCAATGCGTCTGACCAGTGCCGGGCTCATGAACACGATGAGCAGGCCCACCACCAGCCAGGCCAGCGCCACATAGGGAAAGACGTTGTAGGGCGCCGCCGGAATCGGGAAAATATTGCTGTACAGCGTGTACCCAAGTACGAGGATGGCTAACACCGGAATTATCCACTGCCATGTCCAGAGCCCCCGCGCGACGAAGAAGCGTATCGCGCCGATATTGGTCAGGATATAGGCGATCAGGATCAGGAAGACACCAATCGTGCCGAGGTAGCCAAATAAGGATGCTCCATTGATGCCGGGGGCCCTGCTCCAGCCGAGTACGACGATGAAGGTGAGAATCATCACCACTGCCACGGAGAGGGCGGGTGAACCGGTGCGCCGACTTGCGCCACCGAGGCGGTCATTGATGAAGCCGTCTCGTCCCATCGAGAACAGGATGCGTGAACCGGCGTTGGCTGTTCCCAACGCGCTTGCAAAGGCGCTGATGGTCGCCCCCAGGTCAATCAGGGTACCCATCACGCTGCCAACATAGCGTTGGCCGAGATCGCCCAGAGGAGCGGTTGAGCTGGCAAAGGTCTGCACCCCCGCAGCGTTGGTGCCAAAGCCCACCGTCTGCGCGTAGGTGACGGCGACATAGAAAATGCCTGTGCCAATCACGGCGGCAAGGATTGCCAGGGGAATGTTGCGGCGTGGATTACGTGTCTCCTCACCGAGAGTGGCCGCGCCCTCGAAGCCCGCGAAGGAGAGGAAGCCAAAAACGGCGGCCAGGCCCACGCTGCTGAGCGGCTGATTGCCCGGATTAAAAGGCTGCGCAGTCAGTTGACCTGCTGCCCCCACTTTGGAGAGGATCACGACCGTCACAATGAGGATGAGCAGGACGGAAACGCCCTCCATGACCAGGGTTAGGCGTGTCGATAACGCAATCGCGCTATAGGCGAAGCCCCAAATAAGCACGCCAGCCACCAGCGCCAACGGCAGCCAGTCGATGTTGACATTCACGCTCGCAAAAAACGCCTGCGCGAAATTGCCGATTTCGGCTGTCGAGGCGCCGGTAAAGGCCAGGTAGGTCCCCAGCAAAGCCCACCCGGAAAAGAAGCCAGCGCGAGGTCCCAGCGCAACGCCATTAAAGCCGTAGACAGAGCCACTGTGGGCGAAATACCGGCTAAACTGGATAAAGGAGAAGCTCGCCAGGGCAACGGCGATGGCGGCCAGCAGGAAAGCTAGCGGGACGGCACTGCCGGTAATGCCAGCAGCGAGTGAGCCGTTGAGGGCCATGGCGGCAGTTGGAGCCATAATGCCGATAGAGAGGGCAATGGCTTCAATGAAAGAGAGTTCGCGGCGTAGTGTTCCTTCTCTCTTTTGCATACACAACCTCCTTGTACGAATAGTCCCGCAAGGGCAATGCGGGCATGGGTGTTAGCGGGGTGAAACAACGACCGTGGATGTCTGAGGGTAACAAACCGTATGCCTCTACTTTCTTGAGAGTATCAGGCAGCGCTCTTTCTGCAAGCAAGTGTACGGTGTATCTCAGCTGTTGTCAAGCCGAAGGACAGCTTTCCAGGGCAAAATGTTTGTCTTGACAAAGCTGGGAGCGTGCGGATACATTGGCATACAAAGACCAGATAGGAATTGGAAGATATCCCTATGGAAGACCCGGATGATTGGATCATCGACTCGAATGGCTTCTACGTTGCTACCCGCTCATTCCTGATACGGCGCGGCTACTGTTGCGCGAACCAGTGCCGCAATTGCCCCTATATCAATTGGCGCAACTCCCCTGAATGGGTGCCGCTCCCGGCAGAGGCGATACGGGTTACTGAGGTATCGCCAAAGGCGGTAGAGGGCGCACGAAAAGCCCTTATGTATCATGAACGGCAGATACAGACTGGGAACCAGACCGACGAAGCACTTCACCGGGCACTGATGGCGCACTACCGCTTGCTTTTGGAGAGATGGGAAAACACAAGCAAATAAAAACGAACGAAAAGCTCCCAGGCCCACCTACAGCGAGGCCTCTTCATGCAAACGTTTGATATCGACCGCCATGCCTGCCACCATCAGGTACACACGATCGGCTGCCTGTGCCAGGCGCTGGTTGACATATCCAAGCGTATCTCGGTACAGCCGACCAAGGGGATAGGCCGGAACAATACCAAGGCCAACCTCATTGGTGACCACGATCAGCGTCTTGTTTGGGTCCAGCAACTTCACCGCCGAGAGCAGGGCCTCGATCTCTTTCAATGCCACTTCATCAAAAAGCCCGCCAGTTGTATGAAACTCCACCTCAGCCTCTTCATCCTTTTCACGCCGCCCTGACTCGCGCAACAATACATTCCCTAACCAGAGTGTCACGCAGTCTAACAGCAACACATCTGCCAGTTCGACCGCTCGGTGCACTGCTCTGGCCAGGTCGAGCGGTTCCTCAAGCGTATGCCATCCCTTGGGGCGAGAGGCACGATGACGAGCAATGCGTTCGCGCATCTCATCGTCGCCTGCGGTAGCCGTCGCAATGAAAGCGACAGACCGCCCGCTATTGGCCGCCAACCGTTCCGCAAAGGCGCTCTTCCCGCTACGAGCCCCTCCCAGGATCACGATCAGCCGTGGAGGAACCGTTTGCCTTGTACTTGAAGACGCTGTCTGGTTCTCGCTCACAAGAGGAAACTCCTTCTCTTCATCCTATTGACGACGTAGCAGCACCTGCGTGGAAGAGCAGATCGCACGTTCCGCACTCAAGCTCGTACCATCACCACTACCAGCAGCGCCACAACTTCCACAACTTCTGCAATGGCTCCATAGCTATCACCCGTCAGCCCTCCAATGCTCCTGGTGATCCACAACCCAAGCACCAATGCCGTCATGGTTACCGACACCCATACGATGAAACCGATCGACTGCCCCGCGACCAACACGATCGCCAACGAGACGATGCCCGCCAGCACCACTCCTTCAGTCGTGACCGCCCGGTGAAACGCAGCCCCCAGACCCGTAGGACGGGCACTGGGAAAGACGCGCAAGGCCAGTACCATGGCCCAACGGGCAGAGGGTAGCGCTACCAGTAAGGCGAGTGGGAGCGCGTGTCCGCTGACACCAGCGAACAGCGCGAACTTGAGCAACAAGATACATACCGCGCCGAGCGCACCGAAACTGCCAACGCGGCTATCGCGCATGATCTCCAACCTGCGCTCACGCGTGCCGCCTCCGAAGAGCCCATCGCAGGAATCCATCAGCCCATCGAGATGGAGTCCCCCCGTGAGCATGACCAGCACTACAACCAGCAGCGCTGCTAGCGCGAGTTGCGGGAGGCGCGGCGCGAGGAGCAGCACAAGGGACCAGAGCAAACCCGCCAGCAGCAGGCCCACCAGCGGGAAATAGGCAACGCCAACCACGAGGCGCGGCGCGGCCTCATCTTTCTCAAAGAGCTGCGTCCTCCCTGGCACAGGCAGCACAGAGAGAAACCGCACTGCCGCCACCCACTCTTTATATTGGCTCAGGAACACACCCCTCAGGCTCGCAAGAAGATTCCGCTTACCTCCTGTCTGCCGCTTCTGCTCTCCAGCCATCTCACATCGTTCCTTCTTCTCGCAAGCCCTCAGAAGCTGTTCCCCCTATGGCTCTTGCGGAGACCGGGCCTGTGGCAGAATGCTCTGCATGGGTGGAGGCTTGAGCATTCAGCAAGACGAGAATCGCCCGGGGAGCCGATGGCTCGTCGATCGGGAGGAGATCGATAGCACTGAGCGAACCAGGATCGAGCCGGAGTTGCCACTGGCGCTCTAGCGGCATCCCCAGAATGCTGCACAGTAGCAGGCGCAGGGGGCCACCGTGGCTCACAATCACCACGTCACCTTCCATTGGCGAGTCATCGCTATACGCAATCGCTGCTAACTCAGCCTGTACACGCTGCAACACCTGCGCCAGGGGTTCACCGCCCGGCGGTGAACCCTGCTCGGGTTCGGTAAAGAAGCCCAGCTGGTCTTTGAACCGCTCCGCAATCTCCGCGTAGGTCAGTCCCTCCCAGGCTCCAAAATCTATCTCGCGCCACGCTTCCGATACCTTCACCTGTAACGCTTGTGCGCTTTGACTGGCGATCATCTCCGCCGTCTCGCGCGCGCGCTCAAGGTCGCTGGTATAAATGGTGGAAAGCGCCTCGTCTTGTAACTGCCCTGCAAGCCAGCGGGCTTGTACTCGTCCCCGCTCTGAGAGCGGAACGTCACTGTGTCCGCAGAAGCGCTGCTGCGTGTTCCACTCGGTCAGCCCATGCCGCACCAGCCACAAACGCCTGGAGCTTTGCCCCTCACCTCTTTTCGCGGTGGTGGCTCTTGTCTTTGCCTCAACCATGAATCGCTTCTTTTCATATCCGGCAACGTCTCACAGA
>Ga0209577_10002190_pt1 | contig 18959 bp, 15 predicted proteins | sample GraSoiAngelo_109_FD_185874 | JGI IMG/M metagenome (GOLD analysis project Ga0209577, IMG submission 185874) | Grasslands soil microbial communities from the Angelo Coastal Reserve, California, USA - 14_0903_12_20cm (SPAdes) (version 2) | ecosystem: Environmental > Terrestrial > Soil > Grasslands...
TACGAGCGGGCCTGGGGTCAGATCGAGAAGGTCATGAAAGAGGACGGGGTCGTCACCGGCACCGTCATCGAAGTCGTGAAGGGCGGATTGATCCTCGACATCGGCCTGCGCGGCTTCCTCCCCGCGTCGCTGGTCGACCTGCGGCGCGTGCGCGACCTGCACCCGTTCGTCGGCAAGCAGCTCGAGTGCAAGATCATCGAGCTCGACCGCAACCGCAACAACGTCGTGCTGTCACGCCGGAAGTACCTCGAAGAGGCGCAGTCGGAAGGCCGCAAGGACTTCCTCCAGAACCTCAAGAAGGGTGAGGTCAAGAAGGGCACGATCTCTTCGATCGTGAACTTCGGCGCGTTCGTCGACCTCGGCGGCGTCGACGGGCTGATCCACGTCAGCGAGCTTTCGTGGAAGCACGTCGAGCACCCGAGTGAGGTCGTGCAGGTCGGTCAGGAAGTGACCGTCGAAGTCCTGGACGTGGACCTTGAGCGCGAGCGCATCTCGCTATCTCTCAAGAAGACGCAGGAGGATCCGTGGCACCAGTTCGCGCGCGAGCACGCGCCGAACGAGATCCTCGACGGAGAAGTCACGAAGCTCGTGCCGTTCGGCGCGTTCGTTCGGGTCGGAGAAGGGGTCGAAGGCCTCGTGCACATCTCCGAGCTGTCGGACAAGCACGTCGAGACGGCCGAACAGGTCGTCGCGGTGGGGCAGAAAACGCCGGTCAAAATCATCGAGATCGACGGCGACCGCCGGCGGATCTCGCTTTCGATCCGCCAGGCCCTCCCGGGGGGTGGCGCCGAGCCGCTTCCGGACGACGAGATCACACCGGCGAAAGAAGCGCCCGCCGAAGAGCCGGTCGCGGCCGACGCGAGCGCGAACGGAGCGGCGACCGGGAAAGACGTGCTCGAAGCCGCCATGGCGCCCGAGGTCGAACCCGCGGCCGCCGCCGAGCCCGCCCCGGGCGACGAGGAGAGCGAAGCGAAGCCGCTCGGCGAAGAGACGATCGAGTCGATCATCGCCGACCTGAAGCGCCGAACCGAACAGAAGGAATAGAGGGATGCTGCTCGTCGGATTGACGGGCGGCATCGGGGCCGGAAAGAGCACGGTCGCCCGGCTTCTGGCCGAGCACGGAGCCGTCGTGATCGACGCCGACTCGATCGTGCGCGAGCTGCAGCAACCCGGCACCAACGTCTTCCGGGCGATCGTCGACCGCTTCGGGTCGCACGTCGTGGCGGCGGACGGCACGCTCGATCGCGTGCGCCTGGCCGACATCGTCTTCCGGAACGACGACGCGCGCTCCGCGCTTAACGGGATCGTTCATCCTGCCGTCTATGCCGTGATGTCCGAGCGGATCGCCGCAGTGAAGGACGAGGACCGGGTCGTCGTCCTCGATATCCCGCTGCTTGCCGAAGCCGGTGGGAGCGGTGGTATGGACGCGGTGGTCGTCGTCGAAGCGGACGAAGACATGCGAGTTGCGCGCGTGGTCGCGGAGCGCGGGCTGGACCCCGAAGACGTGCGCGCGCGCATGGCCGCCCAAGCGTCGTCCGAGCAGCGGGAAGCGCTTGCCGACGTCGTCATCCGGAACAACGGGGCGGTCGAGGACCTGGAGGCGCAGGTCGCCGACGTGTGGGAGCAACTGCGCGCGCGGCTGGGCGCGAGCGCATGAGCGAGGAAGAAGAGAAACCGGTTCGTCACTTCTCGGCGGAGGAGGCGAACGCGCTGCTCCCCTCGGTGGCGCCTTTGGTCGAAGCGCTCCGGGACGCGCAGGCCGTCATGGAAGAGCGGCAGGACGAGGTGACCGAGTCGATCCCGACGAACGGCGGCGGCGCCGTTCACCGCGAGTTTCTCGAGGCGACGGCGCGCGCGGCGAAGGCGCTCGGCGCGCTGGAGGAGCTGGGCCTCGTCGTCCGTGATCCGTCGAGCGGCCTGGTCGACTTCCCAGCGGTCCGCGAAGGACAAGAGGTGTTCCTCTGTTGGCGGCTCGGTGAGCCCTCCGTCGCATGGTTCCACCCGCCGGAGACCGGTTTCGCCGGGCGACAGCCCCTGTAGCGCGCGCGGGGATCGGGCAGAATCCGTCCTACGCGACCGTTAGGATGAACGCATGCCTCCCTTCCGCATCGCGTCGGAGTTCCGTCCTGCCGGCGACCAGCCGGGGGCGATCGACACGCTCGCGCACGGGGTAGAGAAGAGCCTCGATTTCCAGACGCTGCTCGGCGTCACGGGCTCGGGAAAGACGGCGACGGTCGCGTGGCTGGTCGAGCGCATCCAGCGGCCGACGCTCGTCATCTCGCCGAACAAGTCCCTTGCCGCCCAGCTCGCGAACGAGTTCCGGGAGTTCTTCCCGGAGAACGCCGTCGAGTACTTCGTCAGCTACTACGACTACTACCAGCCGGAGGCGTACGTCCCGTCGTCGGATACCTACATCGAGAAAGACTCCTCGGTGAATGACGAGATCGACCGGCTGCGGCACTCGGCGACCTCGGCGCTCCTGCAACGCAAAGATGTACTGATCGTCGCGAGCGTGTCCTGCATCTACGGCCTGGGGTCGCCCGAGCAGTACGAAGGCCACCTCTTGCGGCTCGTGCGCGGAGTAGACGTTCCGATGGACTTCATCAAGCGGCGCCTCGTCAGCATGCAGTACAGCCGGAACGACTTCTCCCTCGCGCGCGGCACATTCCGCGTGCGCGGCGACACGATCGAGATCCATCCCGCGTACGAAGAGACGATCCTTCGCATCGAGCTGTTCGGCGACACGATCGAGCGGATGACGCTGATCGAGCCCGCCTCGGGCGAGATCGTGGGCGACGTCGGCGACACGACCGTCTTCGCCGCGAGCCATTACGTTGCAAGCCAGGAGCGGATGGGCCACGCGATGGAATCGATCGAGGAGGAGCTGGGGCATCGCCTGAAGGAGCTCGAGTCGCAGAACAAGCTGCTCGAAGCACAACGGCTTCGGATGCGCACGACGTTCGACCTCGAGATGATGCGCGAGATGGGCTTCTGTTCCGGGATCGAGAACTACTCGCGCCACATCGACGGGCGCGCGCCGGGGGAGGCGCCGTACACCTTGCTGGATTACTTCCCCGACGACTTCCTCTGCGTCGTCGACGAATCGCACGTCACCGTGCCGCAGATCAACGGCATGTACGAAGGCGACATGACGCGGAAGCGCACGCTCGTCGAGCATGGGTTCCGCTTGCCGAGCGCGATGGACAACCGGCCGCTGAAGTTCGAGGAGTGGCTGGAGAAGGTCAACCAGGTCGTTTTCCTCTCGGCGACGCCGGGTTCCTACGAGCTCCGCGTCTCGAAGCAGGTTGCCGAACAGGTTGTGCGCCCGACCGGCCTCGTCGACCCGGAGGTCCTCATCCGTCCGACCAAGGGCCAGATCGACGACCTCATCGAAGAGATACGCGCGCGCGCCGAGGCCGGCGAGCGGACGCTCGTGACGACGCTGACGAAGAAGATGGCCGAAGACTTGACCGAGTACCTCGTCGAGTCCGGGCTCCGCGTCCGCTACATGCACTCCGAGACCGACACGATCCAACGGATCGAGCTGCTGCGCGACCTTCGCCTCGGCGAGTTCGACACCCTGATCGGTATCAACCTCCTCCGCGAGGGGCTCGACCTGCCCGAGGTGTCGCTGGTCGCGATCCTCGACGCAGACAAGGAAGGCTTCCTCCGGTCGGAGACTTCGTTGATCCAGACGATCGGGCGCGCCGCGCGCAACGTGAGCGGCCGGGTGATCATGTACGCAGACGAGATAACCGACTCGATGAAGCGCGCGATCAACGAGACGAACCGCCGCCGCCAGAAACAGGTCCAGTTCAACAAGGACCACGGCATCGAGCCGGCGACGATCCGCAAGAAGGTCAGCGACATCCTCCAATCGGCCGGCATCGCTTCCGAGTCGAGCGCGCCCTACCCGGACCGGAAGAAGAGGAAGATCGCGCGCGACCTCACCGGCTTGCCGAAGGACGAGCTGCCGCGTCTGATCCAAGCCCTCGAGGAAGAGATGCGCGAAGCAGCGCGCGAGCTGCGCTTCGAATACGCCGCGCGCCTGCGCGACGAAGTGAATGAGCTGAAACGCGAGCTTCGCGAAGTCGGCTAGTCCGGCTTGAGCGACCGCGGCAGGTGCTCTCCGGGTGCGCCCCCTCGAAGGCTGCGGTCGCAGCGCTTGTTGCGCCGCTCCCTCAGCAACCCCCCGCGCGCTTCCTTCGGTCGCGCAAGCGGGGCCCCTCTGAGCCTTCGAGTCGGCGACCCTGGGGCACCCGCCGCTGCGCGAAGTCGGGTAGCGGCTACCCGCCCAAACGTGCCGGCGCGCGCGCCCGAACCCATTGCCGTTCGCCCGGTGGCCCCTCGAGTCGCCAGCCGTGGTGCGTCTTCTGCGCGTGATGCCAGCGGCAGAGCCGAGCGAGGTTGTCCAGCGACGTCTCGCCGCCGTTCGCAACGGGAACGATGTGGTCGATCTCGAGGTCGCGCCGCTTGTTGCATCCTGGAACCGCGCACGCCACGTCGCGCGTCTCGAGCGCCGTGCGCAACGCGGCCGGGATGGTCCTGCCCGCGTGCACGACGCGTTGGACGTCGACGCCTCCCATCTCGAGCAGCTTGACCGATCCACCCGCGGCAAGCCGCCTCGCCGCGGCCACCGAGATCGGGCCGACGCCGGGGATATGGCACGTCTCGCCCGCCTCCGTACGGCCACGCGCCAGCGCGCTCTGCGACACGTGCACGTGCACGACCGCTTTGGGCGCTCCGGCGCCGTCGGCGAGCGACACCAACGCGTCGGCGGCGTACGCCTCGGCGGACTCGACTTGACCGGCGCGATGCGCCTCCGCCTCCAGCACGTCTGCCCGGTGCCGGATCGATGCGAGCAACGGCGCCCCCTCGTCGGCCGTCAGCCGCGCGTCCAGACGCAACGCGCCGTCCGTCTCTAGCCAGTGCCGGAAGTACCTGCTTCGCCGGATCCGCTCCCGCGCGTTCTCGTCGCCGGCCGCTGCCGCCGCAACGTCCCGGCACTTCTCGCGAAGCGCAGCGATCGACTCGCGCTCGGCCATCCGGAGCAGATCGTGCTCGGCGGCCGGATCGAGCTCCGCCGCCGCCGAGATCTCGGAGGCTTGGCGCTCCGAGAGGTTCCCGGAAACAAGCGCCTCCTTCGTCGCCGGAAGCTGCTCGAGCCGCATCGCCATGTTGATCGTCGCGGCTGCGTGCCGGAACGACGCGCGGCTGTGCTCTGCCACCCACGCGACGATCGAAGGGGATCCAGACGAGCGCCACGCTTTCGTTTCCTGCACCCGCCGCGTCGCGAGCGTGCGCCCGGCGACGGCCAGCCTTTCGATCTCTGAGAACTGATCGACCAAGCGCGCCGCATCTGCGGCAGCGATCGTCGATCCGTCGAGCCCGCGCACCAGCGCACGCAATCCGTCGAGCAACTCATTCAGATTCATGACGTGATGTAAGCACGCGCATGTGACAAGAACACGTGTTCGTGAACGATTCGAGAGAAACTTCTCGATCGAAAGAACGCTCAGGCGATCAGCGCGCGCACGGCTTCTTCAGCGCACCGCAACACCAGGAAGTGCCCGCCGCGCCGCACGGTCAACGTCGCGTGTGGCAACGCCGACGCCACATACTCGGCGTGATGAAGCGGACAGACGCGGTCGCGCTCCCCGTGCCACAGCTGGACCGGGGAAGCAATGGACGCCAATGAAAACCCCCACGGCCGCGCGCATAACGCGTTCTCCCACACCGTCGTCCGAGCACCTTGTCGCAACGCCTCGCGAAGCTGCTCGGACAATGCGCGTGCTTCCCCTGCGCGCGCGGCAACCGTCTTCCCCGCGTGGGATGCCGCCCGCGCAACCAGATCGCTCGCGCGCGCCGCGCTACCCAGGAACACGTGCGTCATCGTTGCCGTCGCCCGCGGGTACCGCGGTGCCGCCCAGTAGTTCGCGCGCTCGGAGAGATCCATGCCGCGGAACGCGCCGGGGCGGTCGCTCGGTCCGACGCCGCTGACGATCGTGATCCGTTCCACGCTCGCACCCATCGCAGCGCCGACCGCCAGCGCGAACGGCGCACCTCCCGACACGGCGAAGAGGCGGAACCGATCGATGCCGAGGTCGGCGACCAGGGAGGAGACGTCCGACGCCCAGTCCAGGAACGAACGCCCTTCCAACGGGTCCGACCGCCCATACCCGGGCCGGTCGATCGTGATGTAGCGCACCCCGAGGCGCGCGTACATCCGATCATCGGTGTGCCTCTCCAGGCGCGACCCGGGGATCCCGTGGAAGTGCAGCACCGGCATCCCGTGAGGGTCGCCCCACTCCGCGTACGCCAGCGCGCGCCCGTCGCCTAAGCGGACGGTTCCTTCGCGGAGCGGAGCCACGCCGTCACCAGCCGCGCGCGCGCCACGTCTCGACGTAGGGCCGTTCCCGGCCGAGCGTCGAGTCCAACCCGTGGCCCGGACAGATGCGCGTCTCGTCGGACAGACCGAACAACCGGTCGAGGCTTTGCATCACTTGCCGGAACTGCGCCGTGCCGTCCGTCCCGCCGGGCCCCGCGGGGAACAGCGTGTCGCCGCTGAACAGGAACGGCCCTGCCCGGAACGAAGTGCTGCCGGGCGTGTGACCCGGTGTGTGCATCACGTCGATCTCTGTGCCGCCGACGACGATCGTCTGCCCGTCGCGAAGCGGCTTCGTCTCGACCGGCATCCGAGCGGCGTCGCCCGGATGCGCGTAGACCGGCACGCCCAGGGCCGAGACCAGGTCGGGTAGCGCTTGCACGTGGTCCGGGTGCCCGTGGGTCTCGACGATGGCCAACACCCGCAACCCCTCAACCTCGCGGAGGATCCGCGCTGCGTCGGTTGCCCCGTCGATGATCAGCGCGTCGCCCGAACCGGTGTCGCGAACCACGTACACGTTGTTGTCGAACGGACCGACGGAGAACTTCTTGACGGCGACCCCGTCGGAGGCCGGATACTCATGCGTCGTGCCACCGGGCGTGACGTACCCGAACTCCGGCGTGGACGGCGGGTGAGGCGTTTCGCCTGCGCGCGCGTTCATCCCGCGAGTCGGCGCAGCACCGCCGGCAAGATCCCGCCTTGCTTGATGTACGTAACGTCGGTCGGCGTGTCCAGCCGCGCGCGCGTCTTGAAGCGTTTCTCGGAGCCGTCGTCTGCGCGCGCGATCACCTCGACTTCCATGTGCGGCTTCGGATCGACCACGTTCAGGAGCTCGAACGACTCGCGCCCGGTCAGCCCAAGCGAGTCTGCGTCTTCCCCCGGGGCGAACTCCAGCGGGATGACGCCCATCTGCACGAGGTTCGAGCGGTGGATGCGCTCGAACGACTTCGCGATCACTGCGCGCACACCGAGCAACGCCGTCCCCTTCGCCGCCCAGTCGCGTGACGACCCCGAGCCGTACTCGGCCCCCGCCAAAACGATCAAAGGCACGCCTTCGGACAGGTACCGCGCAGAGACCTCGAACACGCTTCCGTCGGTGCCGTCGGGCAGGTGCACACTCACGCCCCCTTCGGACCCCGGGACCAGCTTGTTCCGCAGCCGGATGTTCGCGAACGTCCCCCGCACCATCACCTCGTGGTTCCCCCGCCGGGAGCCGTAGCTATTGAACTCCTCCGGCTTCACGCCGTGCTCCATCAAGTACCGCGCCGCCGGCGAGTCCTTCGCGATCGCGCCTGCCGGCGAGATGTGATCGGTCGTCACCGAGTCTCCGACCCAGACCAGCACGCGGGCGCCGGCGATCGGTTGGAGGGGTGCAGGCTCGGCCGTGACGCCCAACAGGAACGGCGGCTCTTGGATGTAGGTGGACGAGGGATCCCATTCGTAGAGGTCGCCGGTCGCCACCTCGAGCGAGCGCCACCGCGAGTCCCCCTCGAAGATCTTCGCGAACCGCTTCTTGAAGAACTCGGGGCTCATCGCGTCGGCCGTGATGCGCGCGACCTCGTCCGCCGACGGCCAGATGTCCGCCAGCATGACCGGCGTGCCGTCCCGGTCGGTGCCGACAGGGTCGGTCGTGAGATCGATGTCGACCGTCCCCGCGAGCCCGTACGCGACCACCAGCGGCGGCGACGCCAGGAACGACATCTTCACCTGCGGGTGGATGCGCCCTTCGAAGTTGCGGTTCCCACTCAGAACAGCGGCCACCGTCAACGATTCGGAGTCGATCGCGCGCGCGACCGGATCCGGCAGCGGCCCGGAGTTCCCGATGCAGGTCGTGCACCCGAAGCCGACCAGGTAGAAGCCCAGCTCCTCCAGCGGCCCGATCAGCCCGGCGCGCTCGAGATAGTCCACAACGACCGGCGATCCAGGCGCGAGCGACGTTTTCACGTGGGGCGCCACGGTCAGCCCGCGCGCGATCGCGTTCCTGGCGAGCAGCCCTGCCCCGATCATCACGGACGGGTTCGACGTGTTCGTGCACGAGGTGATCGCCGCGATCACGACCGACCCGTCGCCGACCTCGTCCTCGCGCGCATCGATCTTGATGCGAGTCTTCGTCATCTCCGCGGTATCGCCGCCGCCCTTCATCGTCGGCAACACCTCGCGGAACGTGTTTTGCACGTTGCCCAGGGTGACGCGATCCTGCGGCCGCTTCGGTCCGGCGACGGCCGGCTCGACGGATCCGAGGTCGAAGTCGATCTTGTCGACGTACTTAGGCTCGGGATCGCCGGGCGCGTGGAACAGACCTTGGGTCTTGCAGTAGCGCTCGACGAGGTCGACGACCGCGTCGCGGCCGGTGCCGCGGAGGTACGCAAGCGTCTGGTCGTCGACGGGGAAGAAGCCTTCGGTCGCGCCGTACTCCGGCGACATGTTCGCGACCGTCGCGCGGTCGGGGACCGTCAGCGCTTGCAAGCCGGGCCCGACGAACTCGACGAACCGGCCGACCACGCCGTGCGCGCGCAGCAGCTGCGTGAGCGCGAGCACCATGTCGGTCGCCGTCGCGCCCTCGGGCAAGCGTCCCGACAGCCGCACGCCGACCACGTCGGGAACCAGCATGTTCACCGCTTCTCCGAGCATGGCCGCCTCGGCCTCGATGCCGCCCACGCCCCAGCCGAGCACGCCGATCCCGCCGATCATCGTTGTGTGCGAGTCCGTTCCAACCAAGGTGTCGGGGAACGCCGTCCCGTCGGCGGTCGCCACGACCGTCGCGAGGTTCTCGAGGTTCACCTGGTGAACGATCCCGGCGCCCGGCGGCACGACGTGGAAGTCTTCGAAGCCGCTCTGCGCCCACTTCAGGAACTGGTACCGCTCTTTGTTGCGCTGGACCTCGATCGCGACGTTGCGCGCGAACGCCTCTTTCGAGCCGAACGCGTCGACCTGGACGGAGTGGTCGATCACGAGGTCCACCCGGACCTGCGGGTTCACGCGCTTCACGTCGGCGCCGACGCGCGCGACGGCCGCGCGCATGGCGGCCAGGTCGGCGACGACCGGCACCCCGGTGAAGTCCTGCAGGATCACGCGCGCGGGGTGGAACGGGAACTCGATCTCGCCGTCGTTCGGCCAGTCGATCAGCGCGTGGAGGTGCTTCTCGTCCGCGTCGGCGCCCTGGAAGCGAAGGACGTTCTCGATGAAGATCCGGATGACGTAGGGGAGCTGCTCGAGCCGGGCCGCGCCGGCGGCGCGCTCCAGCGAGTGATAGGAGACGGCCCCCCCGGCCGTCTCGAGGCGATCGGGTGCGGTCATGATGGTCCAGCTCCTTCGAGGTGGCCCCAACGACGGGGACTCCTTGAGCCTATCGCGCGCGCCCACCCGATTGTCGCGCGCATATGCTGCGCGCGACCCGGAAGGAGGCTCGCGTGGGCACTGTGTTCATCGGGATAGGGATCGGCGTGGCGGCCGGCGTGCTCTCAGGCCTTTTCGGTATCGGCGGGGGGATCGTCATCGTGCCGGCGCTGGTCTTCCTCGGCCTGACCCAGAAGCACGCGACCGGCACATCCCTTGCAGCTCTCGTCTTGCCGGTCGGCATCCTCGGCGTCTTGGAATACGCACACCGGCATGAGGTTGAATGGAAGTACGCCATCGGCATCGCCGTCGGCCTGACGGTGGGGGCATTCTTCGGCGCCGCATTTGCCGGCAAGCTCTCCAACCTTGTCCTCCGGCGCGCGTTCGGCGGCCTGATGCTCCTGGTGTCACTGCGGTTCCTTATCTTTAGTAAGTAGGCAGGGAACCCCCGGGACGACCGATAGCCCGGCCACCTATCATGGTGGCCGGAACGGATCCGAGGGAGGAAAACGCGTATGGCTGAGTTCTTTGACGCCGTCCCGGCGGACGATGTCCCCGGCGAGACGGCCTCGGTCGTAGAAGTCAACGGGAAAGAGGTCGCGCTCGTTCACACGGGCGGCGAGTTCTACGCGCTCGCCAACGAGTGCACGCACGCGAACTATTCCATCGGCGAAGGCGATCTGGTCGGGGAGAACGTCATCGAGTGCCCCGGGCACGGCTCGACGTTCAACGTGCAGACCGGCGATGTGATCAGCGGGCCGGCCGACGAGCCGCTCGAAACGTACGAAGTAAAGGTCGTCGACGGAATGGTGCGGGTCGCGGTCGAGTGACGCAACAGAAGAAGGGCGCGGGCGGGGGTAACGGGGCGAAGCGAGCGGCACGCGCGCGTCCCGAGCCGCTCGCACCCAAAGGGCAGTTCGGCTCGCTGGTCATCCGCGGCGCGCGCGAGCACAACCTGAAGAACCTGCACCTCGAGCTGCCGCGCGATGCGCTGATCGTCTTCACCGGCATCTCCGGCTCGGGGAAGTCATCGCTCGCGTTCGACACGATCTACGCCGAGGGCCAACGGCGGTACGTCGAAAGCTTGTCGGCGTATGCGCGCCAGTTCCTCGGCCAGATGGAGAAGCCCGACGTCGACTTCATCGACGGACTGTCGCCGGCGATCTCGATCGACCAGAAAACGGCGTCGCAGAACCCGCGGTCGACGGTCGGCACCGTCACCGAGATCTACGACTACCTCCGCTTGCTGTACGCGCGCGTCGGCAAGCCGCACTGCCCGAAATGCGGCCGCCCGATCGCGAAGCAGACGCCGGACCAGATCGTCGACCAGGTGCGCGCGCTGCCCGAGGGCACGCGGTTCCAGGTCCTCGCTCCGATCGTCCGTCAGCGCAAGGGGGAGTACGAGCAGCTTCTGGCCGACCTCGCGAAGAAGGGCTTCGCGCGCGCCAAGGTCGACGGTGAGGTCAAGGAGCTCTCCGAGAAGATCCGGCTTGACCGCTATTACAAGCACTCGATCGACGTCGTCGTCGACCGGCTCGTGATGAAGGACGGGATCGAGCGGCGTCTCACCGACTCCGTCGAGACGGCGCTCGGCCTTGCCGATGGGATGGTCGCGATCGAGCTCGTCGACAGCGGCGCGATCGACACATACTCGCAGCACCTCGCGTGCTTGTTCGACGGCCTGTCGTTCGAAGAGCTGCAGCCGCGGAACTTCTCGTTCAACTCGCCGTACGGCGCGTGCCCGCGCTGCGACGGGTTGGGAACGCACCTCGAAGTGGATCCCGAGCTCGTGGTGCCTGATCCGGACGTGTCGCTGTCCGAGCGGCCCTTCCACCCCTGGCAGGGCGGGCGGACCGAGTACTTCGACAAGCTCGTGGAAGCGGTGGCCGGCTACCTGAAGGTCAAGCCGTCGGCGCCGTGGCGGAAGCTGACGAAGGCGCAGCGGGACGTCTTCCTGTACGGGACCGGCGACGACCAGGTGTACGTGAAGTACCGCAACCGGTACGGCCGGACGCGCGCGTACTGGACGCACTACGAAGGCGTGATCCCGTGGTTGGAGCGCCAGCACGAGCGCGCCGAGAGCGAGTACGCGATCGGCAAGGTCGAGCAGTACATGCGCGAGATCCCGTGCCCGGAGTGCAAGGGCGCGCGCCTCAAGCCGGAGACGCTGGCCGTAACCGTCGGCGAAAAGAACATCTGGGAGCTGACGTCCCTTTCGATCGCGGACGCGGATAAGTTCGTCAAGTCGATCGACTTCAGCGAGCGCGAGCACCACATCGCCGACCGCGTGATCAAAGAAGTGGTCGCTCGCCTCGGGTTCCTGCTCGACGTCGGTCTCGACTACCTGACGCTGGAACGCTCCGCCGCAACGCTGGCCGGGGGAGAGGCGCAGCGCATCCGTCTCGCGACACAGATCGGGAGCGGCCTCGTCGGCGTGCTTTACATCTTGGATGAGCCATCGGTCGGCTTGCATCAGCGGGACAACCACCGATTGATCGAGACCTTGATCCGGCTGCGCGACATGGGCAACACGCTGATCATCGTCGAGCACGACGAGGCGACGATCGCGACGGCCGACCACGTTGTCGATATCGGCCCGGGGGCCGGGGAGCACGGCGGTGAGATCGTGTACGAGGGGTCGGTGAAGGGGCTGCTCGAACACCCGACGTCGTCGACCGGGCAGTACCTCAGCGGCCGCCGGCGCATCGACGTGCCGGGAATGCGGCGCGCGCCGGGCGGTAACTGGCTCGTGCTGAAGGGCGCGCGCCAGAACAACTTGAAGGACATCGACGTTCGGTTCCCGATCGGCAGCTTCATCTGCATCACCGGGGTAAGCGGCAGCGGGAAGTCGTCGTTGTTGAGCGACACGCTGCACCCCGCGCTGATGTCGAAGATATACGGATCGAAGGTGGTCGCCGGGAAACACAAAGGCATCACCGGCTTGCAGCACTTCGACAAAGTGGTGAACGTCGACCAAGCGCCGATCGGCCGGACGCCGCGATCGAACCCGGCGACCTACATCGGCGTGTTCGACCACATCCGCGCGCTGTTCAGCCAGACGCCCGAAGCGCGCGTCCGCGGGTACCAGCCGGGCCGGTTCTCGTTCAACGTTTCCGGCGGGCGGTGCGAAGCGTGTGCCGGCGACGGGACGATCAAGATCGAGATGCACTTCTTACCCGACGTGTACGTCCCGTGCGAGGTGTGCAAAGGCAAGCGCTATAACCGCGACACGCTGGATGTCACGTTCAAGGGCAAGAACATCCACCAGGTGCTCGAGATGTCGATCGAGCAAGCGCTTGAGCACTTCAGCGCGATCCCGAACATCGCGCGCCACTTCCAGACGCTGTCGGACGTCGGACTCGGCTACATGCGGGTCGGCCAGCCGGCGACGACGTTATCCGGCGGGGAGGCTCAGCGGGTCAAGCTGGCGGCGGAGCTTTCGAAGCGCGCGACCGGCCGGACGATCTACATCCTCGACGAGCCGACCACCGGACTACACTTCGAAGACATCAACAAGCTACTGGGCGTGTTGCACCGGCTCGTCGAGCAGGGGAACACCGTCATCGTGATCGAGCACAACCTGGACGTCATCAAGACCGCCGACTGGGTGATCGACCTCGGTCCGGAGGGTGGGGTGCTCGGCGGCGAGATCGTGGCCGAAGGATATCCGGAGGACGTCGCGAAGAACCCGCGCTCGTACACCGGGCGGTTCCTGCGTGACGTTCTGGACCTACCGAAGACGGCGCGCGCGCAATAACGCACGGCGCGCTCGGAGATCACGTGATGGCTCCGGCCCAGGCAACGTGGTACCGCACTTCCGGCAGAACATGCGACCTTCGAAGTATTCGGTGCCGCAGATCTGGCAGCACGGCATTCCTCGCTCCCGCTTTCGCCGCCGAGAGCAGGGTACTCAGCAAGCCGTCAGGGGTCGACAGCACCGGGCGCACCGCTCCTACTCGAGCGGCGACCGGGGGAGCCCTTCCGAGTGCTTAGGCCTCGTACTTGAACGAGATGGCCACGCGCGCGCGGTACGCGGTGACTTTGCCCTTCTCGATCGCGACGTCGAGCTTGACCACTTCGCCGACGCGGAGGTCGCGCAACGTCTTCGCCGCAGTCTCGACCGCATTCTTCGCAGCTTTCTCCCAGGAGTCGGTGCTGGTCCCGATCACTTCGGTGACGCGGTAGATGCTTTCCGCCATGTGAGTCCTCCTCGAGTAGAACGCCGGGCCCTATTCCTATCGGTTCGGGCGTGATCTTCACAATCCGCATGACGGTTGCGTGAAATAGCAGCGGCCCGTTCAACCCGGCCTGCGGTGATGCCGATTCAGATAGCGTTGCGTCCTACGACTTCGTAAGTTACGCTGGCGTAACCCGTCCCCCTGAGATCTCGGAGTTCCGCATGACCACCGACCTGCTCGAACGCCGTCCCGAACCGCGTCCGGAACGCCGCATCGAGGGGGTCGTCCCGATCTCCGCGCGCGAGCTCCGCTTCCAGCGCCGGATCACCCTCCTGATGACGATCGCGCCGCTCGGCGCCGTCCTTTGGGCCATCACGGCCCTGTGGGGTCGTGGCATCAGCGCAACGGACTTCTGGATCATGACGTCTTTCTACGTATTCACCGTCACCGGTGTCACGGTCGGCCTCCACCGCTACTTCACCCACAAATCGTTCCGCGCCGTCCAGCCGCTGCGGTGGCTTTTGGCCGTCGCGGGCTCGATGGCCGTCGAAGGGGACGTGATCAGTTGGGTCGCCGCGCACCGCCGTCACCACGCGTACGCAGACAAGGCCGGCGACCCGCACTCGCCGCACCTGATCCAAACACCTGGGTTCAAGGGCACGCTTCAGAACCTCTGGCACGCGCACATGGGATGGCTGTTCGATCCCGAGAAGACCGATAGGGAGCGCTGGGCACCGGACCTTCTGAAGGACTCGATGATCTCGGGGATCAGCCGCCGGTTCCCGATGCTCGTGATCCTGACGTTCACGCTTCCGCCTCTGCTCGGGCTCACCATCACCGGCACCTTCCACGGCATGTGGACGGCGTTCGTCTGGGGAAGCCTCGTCCGAGTGTTCGTGCTGCACCACATGACCTGGAGCATCAACTCGATCTGCCACTTCTACGGCCGCCGCCCGTACGACACCGACGAGGAGAGCCGCAACGTTTGGCCGCTGTCCCTCCTGTCGTTCGGCGAGTCCTGGCACAACAACCACCACGCGTTCCCCAGCTCTGCGTACCTCGGCCTCGAGTGGTGGCAAGTCGACTTCGGTCGCTACACGATCCGCAGCCTTCAATGGCTAGGCTTAGTCCGCGATGTCAGGCGTCCAACTGTCGAGCAGCGAAAAGCCAAGCGTAGCGGCTAAGTCTCGGACGCCCGCACGCGTGCGGATGACCGGCCAGGAGCGCCGGGAGCAGTTGCTCGACGTGGGTCGCGTTCTTTTCGCGGAGAAGGGATTCGAGCCGACGTCGATCGAAGAGATCGCCGAGCGCGCGAAGATCTCTAAGCCGATCGTGTACGAGCACTTCGGCGGCAAGCAGGGACTGTACGCCGTGATCGTCGACCGCGAAGTGCAAGGGGTCCTCGGCCGCATCACCGCCGCGTTGGATGCCGACCACCCCCGCCTGATGCTGCAACAAGCTGCGCAAGCGTTCCTCGGATACATCGAGGACGAGCCCGACGGGTTTCGCATCCTCGTGCGCGATACGCCGGTTGCGAGCGGCATGGGAACGCTCGGCAGCTTGCTCCACGACATCGCCGCGCAGGTTGAGCACATCCTCGCGGAGCAGTTCAAAGCGCGCGGCTACGATCCGAAGATGGCGCCGGTATACTCGCGCGCGCTCGTCGGGATGGTCGCTTTCGTCGGCGAGTGGTGGCTCGACGTCGGGAAGCCCGGTCGTGACGCGGTCGCCGCGCACATCGTGAACCTCGCGTGGAACGGCTTGAGCGACCTCGAGAAGAAGCCGGGGCTCGTCAAGAGCTGATGCGCCGGGAGCGCGCGCTGCTCCTGCTCATCGTTGCCGCGTTCGTCGCGTCCGTCGCGTTCGCGATCGCACAACACGTCCCGTTCGAGAACGACGAAACCGTGTACGCGACGCAAGCGCGCGCATGGGCGGCCGGCGGTCCCGTCACCGGCGTCGGCTTGCAGCGCGCGCCGCTGCTGCCGGCGATCGGCACGCTCGTCTATAAGGCGGGCGCGCGCAGCGAGTGGCCGTTCCGGTTGACGGGGTTGGTGTTCGGCTCCGCCGCGGTTGTGCTCCTGTGGGCGCTTGCTCGCGCGGTCGCCGGCCCGCGCGCAGGATTGATCGCCGCCGCGATCTTCGCCGGCGCGCCGACCATCATGCAGCGCAGCGCGCAGTTCATGACCGACGTGCCGGCGACCGCGCTCCTGCTCGCGCTCGCTTTGGTGCTCTGGCACAACCGCGCGCGCGCGGGACCGGCGCTCCTCTTCGCCGCTCCGATCGCCGCGGCCGCCTTCTACATACGCTACGCATCGATCCTGCCGATCGGGCTCCTCGTCCTTATCGCGCTTGTGCTGTGGCACGACGGTTTGTTGCGAGATCCCCTTCTGGCAGCGGGGACGATCGTTCTGTTCGGGGTGCTTCTCGTCCCACACGCGCTGCACGCGATCCATGAAACCGGGACACCGTGGGGAATCGTCACGTACTCAACGCACTCGGCCGGCCGCCGGTACGTCGGTCAAGGGTTGCTCCAGTACCTCGCGTGGCTGCCGTTCGCGCTCGCCGGGCCGGTCGCAGGGATCGCGATGGTAGCCGGCATCGTCGCAGCCGCCGTGAGACGCTCGAAAGCGGCGACGTTCATCGTGGCACCCGCAGCCGTCGACGTGCTCGTGCTCGGGCTCACCGAGCACGGCGACGAGCGCTTCATCTTCTTCCCGGTTGCGCTCCTCTGCGTCGCCGGCGCGCTGTTCGTCTCGCAGATCGCAACGCCGAAACGACTCGTCGCCGCTGTGCTCTCCCTCGGATTGATCGGTGCCGGGATCTACACCGTCGCGCATACCGGCTCGGCGCGCGCCCACCGCCTCCCGCCGGTGCTCGCCGGTCGCGCGATCGCAGCGCGCGCGCACGGCCCGTGCACCGTTCTCGCGGCCGAGATCGCTGAGACCACCTGGTACTCGGGCTGCTCGACGTATCCGTTCGGCGCGCCCGCCGCCGACTTCGCCGTCTTCTATCGGATCGGCGGCGTGCGGCTCACCGGCCAGCCAAAAGACCCACCCGCCGGGGCCGTGCAGATCGCGTCGTCGCGCAGCGGGGGACGCGTGGTGGCCACGGTTTACGCCCTGTCCGGCCCGTAGAATGAAGGGGTGGCTTCCTCCCTCACACGCCCCAAAAACATCCCGGATTCCCCGGGTTGTTACCTGTTCCGCGATGCCAACGGCCGGGTCATCTACGTCGGCAAGGCGAAGTCGCTCCGCAGCCGGCTGTCGAGCTACTTCCAGGCCCCGTACCTGCTCCACCCGCGGACGGCCAGCATGGTCGAGCAAGCCGCCGACGTCGAGTGGATCGTCACGAAGAACGAGGTCGAGTCGCTGCACCTCGAGTACAACCTCATAAAGAAGAACTCGCCGCGCTTCAACGTCCGGTACAAGGACGACAAGAGCTACCCGTACCTGGCGATCACGGTGGGGGAGGAGTACCCGCGCGCGACCGTGATGCGCGGGAAGCGACGGCAGGGCGTCCGCTTCTTCGGCCCGTACGCGCACGCCTATGCCATCCGCGAGACGCTCGACCTCGTGTTGCGCACGTTCCCGATGCGAACGTGCACCCAAGGCGTGTTCGACCGCGCGCGCCGCATCAATCGGCCGTGCTTGCTCTTCGACATCGGCAAGTGCGCGGCGCCGTGCGTCGGCCACGTCGATGCCGAGCAGCATCGCGCGATCGTCGACGAGCTGATGAGCTTCATGGACGGCAATTACGACCCGGTGCTCGACCGCTTGGACAAGGAGATGCATCGCGCGTCGAACGACCTTGAATTCGAGCGGGCCGCGCGGCTCCGCGACCAGCTGGCCAGCGTCCGCAAGGCGATCGAGAAGCAGGTCGTCGTCAGCGACCGGAACGAGCACTTCGACCTGATCGGGATCGCGGAGGACGATCTGGAGGCCGCGCTCCAGGTGTTCTTCGTACGCGGCGGCCGGATGGTGGGGCGAAAGGGATTCGTGGTCGACAAGGTCGAGGAGCTTGACCGCCCGGCGCTGATCGCGAGCTTCGTCCGCGACCTGTACATGACCGAAGAGGAGATCCCGCGCGAGATCCTCGTACCCGATCTGCCGGCCGACGCCGACGTCCTGCGCGCGTACCTTCGGGAGAAACGGACCGGTCCGGTGCACTTCCGCGTCCCGCAGCGAGGGGAGAAGCGCGTGCTGGCGGAAACGGCGTCGCAGAACGCGACGGAGTCCTTCGCGCGCCACAAGCTCCGGCGCCGCAGCGACTTCGCCGCGCGCGCGAAGCAGCTCAACTCCTTGCAAGCGGCGCTGTCGCTGCCGGACGCGCCCCTCCGCATCGAGTGCTACGACATCTCGAACCTCGGGCCTACCGAGAAGGTGGCGTCGATGGTCGTGTTCGAGGACGGGTTGCCGAAGAAATCGGACTACCGGCGATTCGCGATCAAAGGCGTCGAAGGGCAGGACGACTTCGCCAGCATGGCCGAGGTGATCCGGCGACGTTTCACCGCGTACCTGACCGAGCGTGAGCAGCCGCGCGAGAAGCCGACGAAGTTCAACTACCCGCCGAACCTGGTCGTGATCGACGGTGGGAAGGGACAGCTGAACGCCGCGCTGGACGTCTTGGCCGAGCTGGGGTTGCCGGACATCAACGCCGTTGGGCTCGCGAAGCGGTTCGAGGAGGTCTACCTCCCGGGGGAGTCCGAACCCGTCCGGATCGCGCGCGGCTCGGACGCGCTGTATCTGTTGCAGCACGTTCGGGACGAAGCGCACCGCTTCGCGATCACCTACCACCGGACGCTTCGGGGCCGGAAGACGACCCAGAGCGCCCTCGATCGCGTCCCGGGGATCGGGCCGAAGCGCAAACGAGAGCTCCTGCGCACGTTCGGCTCGGTGCGCCGTATCCTTCAAGCGAGTGAGGAAGAGATCGCTGCCGTCGTCCCGGTGAACGTCGCGCGCCGGATCGTCCCGATCCTGCGCGGGCTCGAGCCGGGGTTGAGGGAATAGAGCCATGGCGCGCGCGCTGCCGAAAGAAGAAGAGGCCTTCGAGCCGGAGACGCC
>Ga0209577_10002192_pt1 | contig 18941 bp, 11 predicted proteins | sample GraSoiAngelo_109_FD_185874 | JGI IMG/M metagenome (GOLD analysis project Ga0209577, IMG submission 185874) | Grasslands soil microbial communities from the Angelo Coastal Reserve, California, USA - 14_0903_12_20cm (SPAdes) (version 2) | ecosystem: Environmental > Terrestrial > Soil > Grasslands...
GCTCGGCGCGGAAGTCTTCACAGTCAACACGACGCCCGACGGCCTGTTTCCCAGAGGCGCGGAGCCTGTGCCGGAAAACTTGGGCGCGCTCTGCGACGCCGTGCGGGAGCACAACGCCGACGTTGGGTTCGCGCAGGACATGGACGCAGACCGCCTGGCGGTCGTCAATGAACAAGGTGAGCCGGTCGGCGAAGAGTACACGCTCGTCCTCGCGACGCGTTACGTGCTCGCACGAGAGCGCGGGCCTGTGGTCGCGAACCTCGCGACGACGCACGTACTCGACGCCGTGGCGCGTGAGTTCGACTGCCCCATCTACCGCTCGAAGATCGGCGAGGCCAATGTGACCGAGGAGATGCAGCGGCACGGGGCCGTCATCGGCGGCGAGGGCAACGGCGGCGTCATCTACCCGCGCATCAACTTCGCGCGCGACAGTCTCGTCGGCATGGCGCTTGTCCTCCACCTGCTCGCCGCGACCACGCGCACCGTCTCGGAAATTTTAGGCGAGCTGCCGCGTGCCTTCATGCTCAAAGAGAAGCTCGCCTGCCGCTCGGATCGCATCGGCAGAGTTCTCAAGCGCGTGCGCGGCGAGTACGTGCGCTATCCTCAAGACCTGCGCGACGGCGTCAAGGTGACGATGCCCGACGGCTGGCTGCTCGTCAGAGGCTCCAACACCGAGCCGATCATCCGACTCGTCGCCGAGGCGGAGACGGAAGAGGGGGCGCGCCGGATGATTGAGGACTTGCGGGCTTGCGTCGAGGAGTGCTTAACCACGTAAGGCGAGGAGGAGGTGAGAGCGTGGACGCGCTGACCGGAGAGCACACGGGCACGCCCTCGACGGGGCGGATGGTTTCGCTCGATGTCTTTCGTGGCATCACCGCGGCGATGTTCGTCGCGGGCGTGGGCTGCGTCATCGTGGGCTGGGCCTGGAACTACTGGTTCCCCATCAACAAGGCGCTGTGGACGAGTTCTTACGTCGTCTTCACCGCAGGGCTGGCGCTGCAAATGCTCGCCGCCTGCTACTGGATAGTTGACCTCAAGAGGTACGACCGCTGGGCGAAGCCCTTCCTCGTCTTCGGCACGAACGCGCTGGCCGTCTATTTCCTCTCGGAGTTCACCGTGCTCGTCGCCTCGCTCATCCGTTTCACGCGCCCCGACGGCAGCCGGACGGATGTCCTCGGACTAATCTACGAGAAACTGTTTGCCACCTGGGCCGCGCCCGTCAATGCCTCGCTGATGTTCGCCGTCTGCACGGTTCTCTTCTGGCTCGGCGTGATGTCGCTCCTGTATCGCAAGCGGATTTTCGTCAAAGTCTAAAAGCCGTGAAGCGTAAAAAGCCGCAAACCGTGAACCGTAAACCGTGACGAGATAAATCCGTGTGCCGGAAACCGCGAGCCGTGCCGATGCTGAAATAACTCGTCACGGTTTAGGGTTCACGGTTTACGACTCTTTCTTGTTACGGTTTACGGTTCACGGTTCACGGCTTTTAAGATTATACTTGTGGCCCGCCGGAGGAACGTCGGGGACTAACGGAGGTGCGCCGTGCAGCATGATCGCGTCGTCTCAGGTCGGAATTTAGTGGCACTCACCTTCGCGCCCGTCGTCATGTTGTTAGTAATACCGGTCTCAAGTCTGGCGCAGCAGGGCGTCCCGCTCCGCGTCCCGTCGGATGCACGCGCCGACTCTGAGGCGGCGCGCATACGCGACGAGCAGCGGCGCGAGATGCAGCTCAGAAGTACGGGGACGGGAGCGGCGCGCGCCGACGAGAGGTCTGTCAAGGCCGCCGCCGAACAGCTCAACCAGGACTTCAAGCGCATACAGGTCATCCGCAACGACATCGCGCACGCCCTCAAAGTCGAAGGCGTCCTCGATTACAGGCGCGTCTCCGGCCAGGCCGCGGAAGTGCGAAAGCGCGCCCTCAGGATGCAGGCTTATCTGGCGCTCCGCGGCCCCGACGCCGACGAGAAGACCGGCGCGGGCCAGGCCGGGTACGACGAAAAGGAGTTGAAGGGCGCGCTCGTGAGGCTGTGCAAGCGGATTGACAGTTTCGTCGCGAATCCGAGGTTCACGTCGCCCGACGTTGTTGACGTGGACGGGACGGCGAAGGCCAGCCGCGACCTCCGAGAGATAATCGCCCTCAGCGTCGCGGTCAGGAACAGCGCCGAGAGGCTGGACCAGAAACACGAGTAGCACGGGACGGACGGCGTTCGGGGTCGCCGAACGCGAGACGCCTTTCCTCATCGCGTTTGAAGCCTTACATAGTTTTGTGGCGGAACGCGGATCAGTGTGCGGGGCAGGTCAGTACCGCCTGCGGCAAGCGGGCGGGTTCTGGCGCGACCAAGACCCGCCCGCTTGCCGCAGGCGGTACTGACCTGTACTCATAACCGACCCGGAGAGAGATGCGACGGATTGACTTAAAAAGGATTCAGACGGCCCACTTCAGCACTATGCGCGCCATCAACCGGCAGATAGTGCTCAACTACGTGCGCGACCGCGGGCCAATCTCGCGCGCCGAGATCGCCCGGCAGACCGCGCTCCAGCGCTCGACGATCTCCGAGATCGTCGACTCGCTGCTGGAGGAAGGGCTGATCGAGGAGGTGGGCGCGGGCCGCTCGACGGGCGGGCGCTGTCCGACGCTTCTGGCCCTTCGCACGAGCGGGGCGGCGGCCATAGGCATTGACATCGCGCCGACGCGCACGACCGTCGCCGCGAGCGACCTCGCGGGTTGCGTGCTCGAACAGGAAGAGTTCGAGACCGACCACGACTTCGAGAAGACGATCACGCGGGCCATCAATGCCGCCTGCCGTCTGCTTGAGAAGAGTCAGGGGAAGATAGAGGGCATCGGCGTGAGCCTGCCCGGCCTCGTTGACCCTTCGACGGGGAGGCTCCTGTACATCCCCTACTTCAAATGGCACGACCTCGACGTCGGGCCGAGGATCGCCGCCGCCACGGGCCTGGAGGTCACGATAGACAACGACGCCAACGCCGCGGCGCTGGCCGAGCTGTGGTTCGGACACTCCGAGGTGAGCGAGGCGCGCGACTTCATCATGGTCTTCATCGCCGAGGGCGTGGGCACAGGGATAGTCTTCGACCGGCAGATTTACCGCGGCGAGGGCGGCGCGGCGGGCGAGTTCGGCCACATGATCATCGGCGAGCGCGCGCCCGTCCCCTGCTCCTGCGGCAGCTACGACTGCTGGGAGGCCTTCGCGTCGGGGCGCGCCGCGGTCGCGCGCTACTCGAAGCTCGCCGGCGTCGGCGAAGACGCACGCCAGATGAGCTTCGCGCAGTTGATTGACCGCGCGCTCGCCGGCGAAGAGTCGGCGCGCTCCGCGCTCAGGGAGACGGCGCGCTACCTCGGCATCGGCATCTCGAACCTCATCATCGGCTTCAGCCCGGAGATCGTCGTCGTCGGCGGGGCGATCACGCGCGCCTGGGACTTGGTCTCCGACCTCTTCAGCGAGGCCGTGAAAAGAAGCATCCGGCGCGACCTGCCGACGCGGCGAGCTAGCCGCCGCGCGGCGGCTGCCGACTTGAGACTTCGACCAACCCACACGTAGCGCTCAGCCTGTCGCCCGCCGGAAATCTCCGGACGGCGACCGACGCCTTTTTTTGTTGCTCCGCCTGCGGGAATAAACCTCCGTTATGGACTCATAACATAAAAAGTATTGACTGCGAGCCACACCTGTACTACTTAATGTCTTCCGGTTCGAGCACTTCGAAGTTCCGCTCATCAGTCGGTATTCAATCTCGTTAAGGAAATCCCCGCCGCGAAGACGGCAGTATCTCTCTTCGCGCCGTCCAGCAAAATGCGACGCATAGACCTTAAAAAAGCCAATGTCGCACGCCCTAACACGATCCGCGACATCAACCGGCAGATCATTCTTAACTACGTGCGCGAGAGAGGCCCGATCTCCCGCGCCGAGATCGCCCAGGAGACCGCGCTCCAACGCTCGACCGTCTCCCTGATAGTTGACGAGTTGAAGTCGGGCGGCCTGATCGAGGAAGTGTCCGGCGAATCAACGGGCGGTCGCCCGCCGATCCTGCTCTCGCTGCGGACGGCGGACGCCGTGGCAATCGGGGTTGACCTCGGAACCATACGCACCCTCGTCGCCACGAGCGACCTGGCCGGTCGCGTGCTCGAACAGGAGGAGTTCCCCACCGACCCCGACGCCCAGAAGACCATCTCCCGCATCATTGACAGCGCGCGCAAGCTCATCTGCAAGAACAGGGGAACCATCGAGGGCGTCGGCGTGAGCCTGCCGGGGCTTGTGGATCAGGAAACGGGCACGGCTATCTTTATCCCGCACTTCAAGTGGCGCGACCTGGAGATAGCCGAAGAGATCAGGTCGGCGGTCGGGCTGGCCGTGACCGCCGACAACGACGCCAACGCGGCGGCGCTCGCCGAGTTGTGGTTCGGTCGCCCGGAGATTCGTGAGGTGCGCGATTTCATCATGGTGCTCATCGAAGAAGGGGTCGGCACCGGCATAGTCTTCGACGGTCAGGTTTATCGCGGCAAGAGTGGGGCCGCGGGCGAGTTCGGCCACATGACAATCGGGCAGGACGCGCCGGTCGCCTGCGCCGCCGGGAGTCACAGGTGCTGGGAGGCCTTCGCCTCCGAACGTGCCGCGCTCGCCCGCTACGCGAAGTTGAGGCGCGGCACGTCCGGCAGTAACAAGATCAATTTCGGACAACTGGTCGGACTCGCGTTCGGGGGCGAGCGGGAGGCACAATCCGCCCTTAAAGAGACGGCGTATTACCTGGGCCTCGGCATCGCGAACTTGATTCAGGGGTTGTCGCCGGAGGCGGTCATCGTCGGCGGGCCAATCGTGCGCGCGTGGCCGCTGATCGTCAACGAGATCAGAACAGCCGTCCAGAACAGCATCTGCCGCGGCCTGCCCCCCGCGCACATCATCGCGTCCACGCTGGGCGCGGAGCCGACGCTGATGGGCGCGCTCAGCCTCGTCCTCACGGCCAAGTTTACCCCCGTCTCCCTCTCCTGAGCGGCCCCGCCAGCTTTGTTGGCTTTGGCAACATTCTCCCCATCAGAAAAATTGATGAAGACGACAAAAATTTTTCTTGACAAGCGAGGCGATTAGTATTAAATCCTTTTGGCAGGACTTGCAACAAAGTCTCCATTCAAGGTTCGCAGTCATACAAATTTTTTGATTTTCCGCCTTCTGTAAGAGAGCGGTCACGGGATGTCTATCAGGTGGCCCTCTTCAGTAAACAGGTTCCCTCGCCGCAGAATGATACGCATTGCGCGATCAACGTCTGATCGTGCGACGCATTTGTCCCGGAGGAATGGCTCCCCGGCGGCTGACGTTGGGTATTGAAAAGCGCGGAAGTGAGGAGACGCGTCCATGATGAGAAAGTTCGGATTACAAGCACTACTACTTTTGCTGGCGCTCGGCCTTTTGACAGGCGTCCACGCCCAGGTAAGCACAGTCGGCAGCATCAGCGGGACCGTGCGCGACCCGCAGGGGGCCGCCGTCCCGAAGGCCGAGGTCACGATCACGGAGGAGGCGACGGCGACCTCGCGCACCGTGACCGCTGACGACAACGGGTTCTATTCGGCCATCGGCCTGCCCGTGGGCCGCTACACGGTGAGCACGGCCCCGCACGGCTTCAAGAAGACGGTCAACAGCGGGATAGACCTGCACATCGGCGACAAGCTCGACGTTGACCTGAAGCTCGAAGTCGGCACCGTGGACGAGACCGTCACGGTGACGGGCGAGGCGGCGCAGGTCGAGACGCGCAGCTCCGACGTGAGCAGCCTCGTCACGTCGAAGCAGGTGACCGAGCTTCCCTTAAACGGGCGCAACTACGCGCAACTCGTGACGCTCGTGCCCGGCGTCTCGCCTGTGACGCAGGCCGGCGCGGGCGGCGCTTTCGGCACCAAGGGGACGGGACTTGACTCCCACGTTGACATGTCGGTCAACGGCAACCAGTCGAACGCGAACCTGTGGACGGTGGACGGCGTCAACAACATGGACGTTGGCTCGAACGCGACGCTGCTGGTCTTCCCTTCCATTGACTCGATTCAGGAGTTCCGCGTCGAGCGCAACAGCTTCAGCGCCGAGTACGGCCAGGCGCAGGGCGCGGTCATCAACCTCATCACGAAGGGCGGCAGCAACCAGTTCCACGGCACGCTCTTCGAGTTCCTGCGCAACGACAAGCTGAACGCCAGCGACTTCTTCAACAACCGGGGCGGGCAGCCCAAGCCCGAACTGCGCTACAACAACTTCGGCTTCAACTTCAGCGGCCCCGTCTACCTGCCCCGCTTTGGCGAGGGCGGGAAGAGCTACAAGAGTTTCAAGAACAAGGCCTTCTTCTTCTGGAACGAGGAATGGCGTCGAGAGATACGCGGCCTCGTGCCGCCTCTGCAATTCCTAGTCCCGACCGCGCAGGAGAGGATCGGGGATTTCAGCGGAAGCTTGACCGACGCCCTGCCGCACCGGCCCGGCACCGGCCCGTGCACGACGCCCGGCCCGAACCCGACAGACCCGAATTGTTTCCCCGGCAACAAGATTCCCGACAGCCAGCTCAGCCCCGCCGGCCTGGCGATCCTGAAGTTCTTCCCGCCCCCGAACGCGACGCTTCATAACGGCGTCAACTTCGTCCTGTCGCCGGTCGAGCCGGTCAACACGCGCCAGGACACCTTCCGCGGCGACTTCAATCTCAACGCCAAGACGAACCTGATGGTGCGCTACATCAGAGAGACGTGGGTTCACGGCAACGCGGCGGGCAACTTCTGGGGCGACACCGGCTTCCCGACCATCAGCTCGGACTGGGACCAGCCCAGCAACAGCTTCGCCGCCAAGCTGACGAACACCCTGTCGTCGTCCTCCGTCAACGAGTTCCAGTTCTCGCGCGCCGGCAACGACATCATCGTCACGACGAACGCGGCGGGCCAGGCGCTCAACAGCGAGATCGCGTCGAAGTTCCCGACGGTCTTCCCGAAGCCCGACGGCGTCGGCCTGCCCACCTTCTGGGGGGCGGACGGCTACCCGGCGCTGTGGCACCAAGCCCCTTGGGCCAACCACGAAGACCTCTTCATCTGGAAGGACGACTTCTCGAAGGTCGCGGGCGCGCACGACGTTAAGTTCGGCGGGCTTGTGAGCCACAACATCAAGAGGGAGCAGGCCAACGGCGCGAACGCCTTCGCCCAGTTCTGCGGGACTAACACGCACACGGGCAACGCCATCGCCGAGCTGCTGGTCAAAGACATCCCGCTCGGCTGCTACACGGAGATCAACACCCTCGGCCTCGGCGACGGGCGCTGGCACGACTTCGAGTTCTACGGCAACGACACCTTCAAGATACGCCCGCGCATGACGCTTAACTTGGGGCTGCGCTGGTCGCGCTACTCGCCGGCTTACGCCAACGACGACCACATCAGCAACTACGTCCCCAGCCTCTTCAACGGCACGAACCCGCTGAGCGGTCTGGTCAGAGGCGATCAGGCCGGCGCTTCCGGCCTGCCCCGCTCGCTCGTCTTCCCCTATAACGGGGGCTACCAGCCGCGCGTCGGCCTGGCCTGGGACGTTTTCGGCGACGGGAAGACCGCCCTGCGCCTCGGCTTCGGGCGCTTCATGGGCCGCGCCAACGTCATCGAAGACATCCTGCGCATGAACGGCAACCCGCCGTGGACGACGACGGTCAACTCTAACTGGGGCGGCGACGGCGCGTCGCGCCTGAGCGACGACCCGACCTTCCGTAGCCTCGACACCATCAACCCCGGCCTCCGGAACGCGGTCGCTGGCGTCAGCCCGAACACAACCTTCAACGCCGTGAACACGCACTTCCGTCCGCCCGACAGCTATCAGTGGAACCTGACCGTCTCGCACCAGGTCTTGAAGGACACGGTGCTTGAGGTCTCCTACATCGGCAACGAGGGGCACCACATCTGGCGGCGCGGCGTGAACTTCAACGACGTTCTGCCGCAGAACAGGGCCAGGGTCGCCTCGGCCTTCATTAACCAGGACCCGAACCTCGCGTCCATCGTCACGCAGAGCCGCAGGTTCCCGAACCTCGGCCCCGTCACGATGAGCGAGTCCACGGGCAACTCCAACTACAACGGCCTCCAGGTGTGGCTCAACCGGCGCTTCGCCAACCGTCTGTCCTACTCGGTCGCCTACACCTGGTCGCATGCGCTCTCGGACGTTCCGCTGACCTCGTTTACGAGCGGCACGACCGACCCGTTCAACTACCACCTCGACTACGGCGACGCAGACCTCGACCGCCGTCACTCGTTCGTCGCCAACGCGGTCTATGGCCTGCCCTCGCTCAAGAAGCGTTGGGGCGGGGCCGCCGATCAGGTGCTCGGCGGGTGGCAGCTCAACACCATCGTCACTTTCCTGGGCGGCATCCCGCTCGACGTTTACAGCGGCGTCAGCGCGAACTACAACGGATTGGCAGCCGCGCCCAACAACGGTGGCCTCCGTCCCAACCTCGTGCCCGGCCAGCCCATCTACCTGAGCGGGAGCGACCCGACGCAGTACCTTAATCCGGCGGCGTTCGCGCTGCCCCCGCTCGGCTCGTTCGGCAATCTGAGCCGCGGCACGGTGCGGCAGCCGAGCATCAAGAACGTGGACTTCTCGCTGAACAAGAACTGGGCGATGGGCGAGCGCTACCACATCCAGTTCCGCACGGAGTTCTTTAACCTCTTCAACCACGCGAACTTTAACGGGTTCGGAAACACAGCGTTCATCTTCAGCCAGCCCAGCCCCGGCGTCATCACCACGAGGCCGAACGGGGGCTTCGGCAATCTCAACAGCGACCTCGGGCCGCGCAACATCCAGTTCGGCCTCAAGCTGAACTTCTGATATAGTACGGCCAGAGCCGAAACACGGACGGAGGGCTTCCGACGAACACTCGGCCCTCCGTCCGAATTTTTTTCCGCGTTCCCGAAGAAGTCCAGACGATGTATCTACGCTCGACCCTCCTCCCGCTCCTCCTCCTGACCTTCGTCTTCCAGTCGCCCCAGGGCAGCATCCGCCAGCACTACGAGGCGGCGGAGGCACAGCGCCGCGCGGGCAACTTCTCAGCCGCCGAGTCGGAGTACGCGGCGATTCTGGCCGAAGCTTACGGCAGGCTCGGAAAAATCTACTCCGCCGAGAAGCAGTACAAGGAGGCGGTCGAAACGCTTGAGTCAGCCGCGCGCTACCGCCCCGACTCGCAGGACGTGCTCGTGGATTTATCAATCGCCTACTTCGACGCCGGCCAATATCAGAAGGCGCTCGAACCGCTCGGCAGGGCCGTCCGGCTCGACCCGCGCGGCGTCGGCGCTCACCACATGCTGGGCAAGACCTACTTCATGCTCGGCGACTTCACGAAGTCGGTCTCAGAGCTTGAGGCGGCGCTCGACCTCGCGCCGGGCGATTACGACATCGCCTACACGCTCGGCCTCGCGCACCTCAAGCGGCACGAGCTTGCGCCCGCCCGCCAGATTTACGAACGCATGCTCGCCCGTCTCGGCGACCGTCCGCAGCTCCACATCATCTTCGGTCGCGCCTACCGCGAGACATCGTTCCTCCCCGAAGCGATTGAAGAGTTCAAAAAGGCGGTCGCCCTCGACCCGCACTTCCCGCGCGCGCACTACTACCTCGGCCTCACGTACCTCCTCAAAGACGGCGCGGCTCGGCTCGATGACGCAGCCGCGGAATTCAAGGTCGAGCTGGGCGCGCACCCCGAAGAATTCTTCGCCAACTACTACCTCGGCGTCGTCTATGTGATTCAGAGGAAGTGGGACGAGGCCGTCGGCTTTCTGGAGAAGGCCACGCGCATCGAGCCTGACAACCCCGACCCATACTTCCACCTCGGCCAAGCCTACCAGGGCGTCGAGAGACACCGGCAGGCAATCGAGGTTCTGAGGAAGTCAATCGCCCTCAACCCCGAACTGAGCCACAACGACTACCAGGTGACGACCGCGCATTACCGCCTCGGTCAGTCCTTACTTAAAGTCGGCCAGAAGGACGAGGGCGAGAAGGAGTTGCAGACGGCTGCCGAACTCAAGTCCAAGTCCTTCTCAAGGGACAAGGAGAAGGCCGAGGCTTACCTCAACGCTTCGGATTTGCACGAGCCGAACGGCAAGTTCCCCGAAATGGTCTCGACCGAGGGCGTCGTCGCCGAATCAATCGCGCCGGACGCGAAGACCGAAAGGGAGTTGAGGGGCAGCGAGGACTATTACAAACAGGTGATCGCGAGCGTCCACAACGACACGGGGTTGCTTCGCGCCGGGAGGCAGGACTTCCGCGGCGCGGCGGAGCAGTTCCGCCTGGCCGCGCGTTGGAACCCGCGGCTCGAAGGCGTTGACTTCAACCTCGGACTGGCCGCCTACAAGGCCGAGATGTACAAGGACGCGATCCCGCCGCTCGAAAGAGTTCTGTCCGCCGCCCCGTCGAACGCGCAGGCCAAGCAGCTACTCGGCATGAGCTACTTCATGGCAGAGGACTACGCCAAAGCCTCGGCCCTTCTGACCGAGGTGGTCGCGCTCAAACCCGACAACGTCGGCCTCTACTACACGCTCGCCCTCTCGCTCATCAAGCAGGGCAAGCAGACGGAGGCCGATCAGGTCATCCAGCAGATGATCTTAAAGAACGGCAACAGCCCGCAGCTCCACATCGTCCTCGGACAGGCTTACTACGAGCAGGGCGACACAGGCCACGCGCTCGAAGAGTTGAAGGCCGCGCTCGCGCTCGACCCAAAGACGCTGCTCGCGCATTACTACACGGGGCTGATCCACCTGAAGGCGGGCAAGTTTGACGACGCCGTGCGCGAGTTCGAGGGCGAGCTGGCCCTGAACCCTTCGGACTTGCAGGCCAAGTATCACCTCGGCTTCGTCCTGCTCGCGCGCCAGGAGTCGGAGCGCGGCGTCCGCGTGATGCGCGAGGTCGTCGCGCTCAAGCCGGACTTCGCCGAGGCGCGCTACGAACTCGGCAAGGCCCTGCTCCAACAAGGCAACGTCCGAGAGGCAACCGAGAACCTTGAGGCCGCGGCCCGTCTCGCGCCCGACAAGTCCTACGTCCACTTCCAACTCGCGCGGGCTTACCAAGCCGCCGGGCGCAAGGCCGAAGGCGACACCCAGCTCGAACTCTACAAGCAACTGAAAGAGAAGGAGCGGACTCAGACGACTCCGTAAGCTTCGCGCGAGGTGGCCGGTCTTGCCCACGAAAACAACTCGACTCCTGTCTCTACTCGTCGCGCAGCTTCTCCTGACCGTCTCCGTCGCCGCCGTCGAAGTCCGCTTCACGGACATAACTGAGAAGGCCGGCATCACCTTCCGGCACGTCGCCTCGCCCGAAAAAAAATATATCGTCGAGTCCATGAGCGGCGGCGTGGCCCTCTTTGATTACGACAACGACGGCCTCCTCGACATCTACTTCGTCAACTCCCTGACCGTTGACATGGTGAAGTCCGGCGGGAAAACGAAGAGCGCCCTCTACCACAACAACGGAGACGGCACGTTCACCGACGTGACGGACAAGGCGGGCGTCGGCGACGTGGGCTGGGGCATGGGCGCTGCCGTCGGCGACTACAACAACGACGGCTTCGACGACCTCTACGTGACCTGCCTCGGCCAGAACCATCTCTTCCGTAACAACGGCGACGGCACGTTCACCGACGTGACGGCGAAGGCGGGCGTCGGCGACCCGCGCTGGTCAACCGGCGCGGCCTTCGTGGACTACGACAACGACGGACGTGCCGACCTCTTCGTCTCGAACTACGTTGACTTCGACATCAACCATCTGCCTGAGTTCGGCAAAGGAAGGACGTGCCAGTACAAGGGCGTCCCCGTGCAGTGCGGCCCGCGCGGACTGCCCGGCGCGGGCGACACGCTCTACCACAACAACGGCGACGGCACGTTCACCGACGTGTCGAAGAAGGCCGGCGTCTCCGACCCCGACGGCTACTACGGCCTCGGCGTCATCTGCTCGGACTTCGACGACGACGGCCTCCCGGACATCTACGTCGCCAACGACTCGACGCCCAACTTCCTCTATCACAACAACGGCGACGGCACGTTCAAGGAGATCGGCTTCACTTCGGGGACGGCGGTCAACGACAACGGCAGCGAGCAGGGGAGCATGGGCATCGCGCTCGGAGACTATGACCACGACGGACGGCTCGATCTGTTCGTCACCAACTTCGCAGACGAGTACAACACGCTCTACCACGCCGACAACAAAAACTCCTTCACAGACGTTTCCTACAAGGCGAAGGTCGCGGAGGTGAGTCTTCCCTTAGTCGGCTGGGGGACTAAGTTCTTCGACTACGACAACGACGGCTGGGTTGATCTGTTCGTCGCCAACGGCCACGTCTATCCGCAGCTCGAAAACTACCGCCAGCGCAAGCTCGTGCACCACAACAACCGCGATGGCACATTCACCGAGGTCGGCGAACAGCTCGGCCCCGCGCTCGCGGAGAAGCGCGTGGGCCGTGGCGTCGCCTTCGGCGACATAGACAACGACGGCGACGTTGACATAGTCGTCGGCGACCTCGACGGCCCGCCGCAACTGCTGCGCAACGACGGCGGCAACGCGAACAACTCCGTCCTGATTAAGACCGTCGGCGTGAGGAGCAATCGCGACGGCATCGGCGCGCGTGTTAAAGTCGTCTCCGGCGATCTCGTGCAGGTGGACGAGGTTCGGAGCGGCGGAAGCTACATCTCGCAGAGCGACCTGCGGCTGCACTTCGGCCTTGAGAAGCGCACCAAGATTGACCTGATAGAAGTCCGCTGGCCGAGCGGCGCGGTTGATAAAATCACGGGCGCGGGCGTGAATAAGATTCTGACCGTCAAGGAAGGCCAGGGCCTCGTCGAGCAGAAAAATTCCAAGCCGGTCGCGCGGCGGTGAGTTCCCTTCGCGACCATCCATCGAGCGCCCCCGGCATTCGGGGCTTGTCGCACATGCAATTGAAATCCGCTCTCATTGCAACCGTCACACTCTTCCTCGCCCTGTCCGCCCTACCGGGGGCGCGGGCGCAGGGAGACGCCGACGCCGCGCGGCTTGAGCGCGTGGCGGCGCTCATCAGCGGCGACCGCATACAGGAGGCGGAGCAGCAGCTAAACTCCATCCTGAAGGCGAAGCCGGAGGACGCCCTGGCGCTCAACCTGCTCGGCACGGTTCGCGCCAAGCAAGGAAGGCTCGACGAGGCCGAGGCGCTCTTCGCGCGCGCCCTGCGCGTTGACCGGGAGTTCGTCGGCGCGCACATGAATCTCGCCTACCTCTACCTGCTCAAAGGCGCGCCGGAGAAAACAGTCGCAGAGCTGAAGGAAGTCCACCGGCTCGTCCCCGAAGACGCCGACGTGAGCTACAAGCTCGCGCACCTTCTGCTCACTCTCGGACGCCTCGACGAGTGCGTCGTCTTCGTCGCGGAGGCGCGGCAGGTAACTCAGTTGACGCCGCCTTTGCTCACAGTCCTCGGCGACGCTTACCTGAAGAAAGGCGACGCGGGGAAGGCGGAGGAGAGCTACCGTGCCGCGCTCGACGCGCAGAATAATAACGCCGACGCGCTCCTTGGCCTGGCCCTCGTCTCCCAATCCAAGGGGGACGCTAAAGCGGCCTCACTCTATCTTTCGCGCGCCAGAGAGTTGGTCGCAGACTCGCCGGAGTTGCTCTACCGTTTCGCCGTGGCCGCGCTGAGGTCGGAGATGTTCGACGACGCGAGGCGGGCGCTCGAAAGGGCCGCGCGGCTCAAGCCGGACGAGCCTGCGTACCTCGTCGCGCTGGGCGCGGTCTGGCTCAAGAAGCCGGAGTTGTTCGAGGCCGAGCGCGTGTTCCGCCAGGCGCTCAAGCTTCAACCGGACAACGCGCAGGCGCAGATGTATCTGGGCTACACGCTCCTCAAACAGAAGAAGTACCCGGAGGCGCGCGAGCTGCTTGAGAAGAGCGTCAGGAAGGATGCGGGCACGCCCGAAACTTTCTACTACCTCGGCCTCATCGCTGAGGAGCAGAACGAGGACGAGCGCGCCGTTGATCTCTTTGAAAGGGCCGTCCGCCTGACGCCGTCGTTCGCCAACGCGCACATCGCCCTCGGCTCGGCCTACCTGAAGCTCAAAGATTATCCGCGCGCCCGGCAGGAACTCGAAGCAGGCGTGAAGCTCAAGCCCGACGACTCCAAAGCGCACTACAACCTCGCGCGGCTCTACGCGCTCCTCAAAGACCAGCAGCGCGCGCAAGCAGAGATGGCAATCGTCGAAAGGCTGAAGAACGCGGGCAAGTCACAAGAGGGCGACATCACCGCGCCCTCAAGCCCGCGCTAGGCAGTGTTTGAAAGGGCAACCGTGCAATGACGCAGGCGGTACTGACCTGCTTAATGCGCAGTCTCCTATTAAACCGGCAGGCGGTTGTTGTGAAAGACAGGATAGCCTTTCTCTCCTTATTACTCGCGCTGACTCTCGGCCTCGCGCCCGACTCCGGCGCGCAGCAGGCGTCCGCGCCTGTGAAGACGCCCGTCACGTTTGAAGAAGTACCGCCCAGGACGAGCGGCATCACGTGGGTACACGACAACGCGCACTCGCCGGAGCGCTACCTGCCCGAAACCGTCGGCGCGGGCTGCGCCTTCCTCGACTACGACAACGACGGCTGGCTCGACATCTACCTCGTCAACAGCGGCCCCTCGGACTTCTTCACGCCACAGAAGCCCCTCAAAAACGCCCTCTACCACAACAACCACGACGGCACGTTTACGGACGTGACGGACAAGGCCGGAGTCGCGGGCGGAACCTTCGGCATGGGGGTGGCGGCTGCGGATTACGACGGCGACGGCTGGGTTGACCTCTACGTCACCGCTTACGGGCGGAACATTCTGTACCGAAACAACGGCGACGGGACGTTCACGGACGTGACGGCGAAGGCTGGGGTGGGTGCGCCGGGGTGGTCAACGTGTGCGGTGTGGTTCGACTACGATGGCGACGGCAAACTAGACCTCTTCGTCTCCAGCTTCGTCCAGTACACGAAGGAGATGAGCTGCGGCAACAACCGGCTCGGCCTGAAGTATTACTGCATCCCGCGCGTCTTCAAGCCGCAGCCATCGCACCTGTTCCACAACAACGGCGACGGGACATTCACGGACGTGAGCAAGGAGAGCGGGATCGCCTCATCGCCGGGGAAGTCCTTCGGGGCGGTGGCGACGGACGTGAACGGGGACGGGCGGATGGACTTGTTCGTCGCCAACGACACGATGCCCAACTTCCTCTTCGTCAACAAGGGCAACGGCAAATTCGAGGAGGCGGGACTCGCCGCGGGCGTCGCCTACAGCGAGATGGGCAAGCCGCGCTCAGGGATGGGCGTGGACGCGGCGGACTACGACGGCGACGGCTGGCAAGACCTGTTCGTCGCCAACATTGACCAGGAGTTTTTCAGCCTCTATCACAACCAGAAGGATTTGACCTTCACGGACGAGCCGGGCGAGATCGGCCCCGCGACGCAGCTTCTGAGCGGCTGGGGATTGAAATTTTTCGACTACGATAACGACGGCGACCCGGACATGCTCCTCGTCAACGGCCACCCGGACGACCTCATCGAGATGCGCGCGGCGCGCGTGAAGTATAAAGAGCCTCTGCTCATGTTCGAGAACACGGGGCGGGGTTTTCGCAACGTGAGCGCGCAGTCGGGCGCGGTCTTCGCGAAAGATTTTTCCGGGCGCGGGATGGCCGTCGGCGACTACGACAACGACGGCGACCTCGACGTGCTCATCTCCAATAACGGCGGAGCGCCCTTGCTTCTGAGGAACGAAGGCGGCAGTCGCAACAACTGGCTCGGCCTGCAACTCGTCGCCACGAAGAGCAACCCCGCAGGCGTAGGCGCTGTTCTCACGTGGACGGCGGGCGGAGTGAAGCGCACGCGGCTGAGGACGAGCGGCGGCAGCTACCTCGCCTCGCACGACCCGCGCGAGATTCTCGGCGCGGGCCGCGGCGGGAAGATCGAGAGCGTCGAGATTCGCTGGCCGAGCGGGAAGGTGGACAGGCTGGCGAACCCGCCCATGAACACCTACGTCCGGGTAGTGGAGGGCGAGGGAATCGCGAAGGGCGCGGGCGTCGGCGCGAAGTGAGGGGCGCGGGCGTCAGGGCGAAGTATGAAGGAGTGCGTTACGACATGAAGAGTATCGTTCCCGTCGTTCAATCAAAGGGAGCAGCCGCGGCGGGCCGGCGTCGAATCTTACGAGGCCCCGCGCGTTCGTCTCCGTGCTGGCCTGCTGCCTACCACTCTCTGCCCTCGCGCCCGCGTCGGCGCAGCGGCGCAGTGCGCAGCGGCGGCGTCCGGCCACTACGACCGCCGCCACGCAAGCGCCCGCGGTCGCAACGCCAGCGGCGCGGCAGGAGTTCGAGCAGGTCGCGGCGCAGGCCGCCGCCGCGCGCGAGGGCGACCGCGTCGAGGAGGCGATTGGACTCTACCGCCGCGGCGTCGCGCTGCGCCCCGACTGGACGGAAGGGTGGTGGTATCTGGCGACGCTCTACTACGACGCGGACAACTACTCGGAGGCCGCGCGCGCCTTCGCCGTGGCCGCCCGCCAGCAGCCGAAGGGCGGCGCGCCCCTCGCCATGCTCGGCCTGTGCGAGTTTCAACTCGGCAAGTACGACGACGCCTTGAATCACATCCGGCAGGGCCGCGCCATCGGCATCGGCGACAACGTCGAGCTGACCCGCGTGATGCGCTACCACGAGGGGCTGCTCTCGATGCTCAGGGGCGAGTTCGAGCACGCGCAGCAGACGCTCGGCACGCTCTCCTTCGAGGGCCTGAAGACCGAAGACCTGATAATCGCGCTCGGACTGGCGGCGCTCAGGCGCGGGATGCTCCCCAAAGAGGTCACGAACACTTACCCCGACCGCGACCTCATACGCCGCGTCGGATTGGCCGAGCACTTCGCCGCACAGAAGGACATCGCCGACGCCGAGCGCGAGTACGAGCTGGTCGCGCGCGACTACGCCAAGACGCCCGATGTGCAGTACGCATACGGTCGCTTCCTCCTGGCGAACCGCGACGACGACGGCGCGCTCGCAGCCTTCCAGCGCGAGATCGAGAACTATCCGAAGCACGCGCTCGCGCGCATACAGATCGCCTACATCAAGCTCAAGAACAGGGAGCCGGAGGCCGGGCTGCCTTTCGCCGAGGAGGCCGCGAAACTCTACCCGCGCCTCCCGCTCTCGCACTTCGTCCTGGGACGCATGCTTTTGGAGACGGGGCAGAACGCGCGCGCCGTCGAGGAGCTGGAGACGGCGCAGCGGATGGCCCCTGACTACCCGCAGATTTATTTCCAGCTCTCGCGCGCCTACGCGAAGGCCAACCGCAAAACGGACGCCGAGCGGGCGCGCGAGACATTCCTGCAACTGAACAAGAAGGCCGAGCAGGCCGACGCACAGGGGGAGCCGCGTGCCGACGGCATGCCCGCCGGAGACGACGCCGCGCCCGGCGAGGCAGCCCCGCAGAAGCCTGAGTGAAGGACTAATGGCTATTTTCGATTGGGAGTATGGTTCAGAGTTCAGAGTTCAAACTTTAGTTTGTAGAGTTCAGAGTTCAAACTTTAGTTTGTGGTGTGGGGGTAAGAACAAGCTAAAGCTTGAACTCTGAACCCGACAGTCAAACGTCATTCGCTTTAATGACTAACTGCCCGCCTCGGCGGCGAGCGCATTTGATGAAGTCCAGGGTCAGACACGTCCAGGCGTCGCGGCGCTCGCGTTCACGGTCGCGTGCCTCTGCCTCCCGCTGCTTTCGCGCGGGCAGATGTCGGCCCCCGCCCCTTACACCCCGACGCCCTGGCGGACGGGCAAGCCTTTCGAGGAGGCCGGCTACGTCGGGCGCGAGGCGTGCGCGAAGTGCCACGAGCAGGAGTCGGCGAGCCAGCACACGACGGCGATGGGGCGGGCAATTGAGACGGTCGCGGACAGCCGCGTGCTCGTCGCGCACCCGCGGATGAGCTTCCGCGCCGGGCCGTACCTCTTCCAGATCATGAGGCAGGGAGGCGCGAGCACCTACTCCGTGACCGACGGCACGCGGACGATCTCCGCGCCCATCCTCTACGCCTTCGGCCAGGGCAAGGCCGGTCAGACCTACGTCTTCAAACTCGACGGCGAGTTCTACGAGAGCCGCCTGAGCTACTACAAAGAGATTGACGGGCTGGACTACACCATCGGCTACGAGCGCAAGGCCCCGCCGTCTCTGGAAGAAGCTTTGGGGCGACGCATTGCCGAGGACGAGGCGCGCAGTTGCTTCCAGTGCCACGCGACTGCGGCGGTCAGCGGCAGGAACTTGCAGCTCGAACACCTCATGCCCGGCGTCAGTTGCGAGTCGTGTCACGGGCCGGGGCGCGATCACGTCGCGGCGATGCGGGCGCGCGACCTCAAAGACAAACGCATCTTCAATCCGGGCAAGATGAGTCCCGACGAACTGTCGCAGGAGTTCTGCGGCTCGTGCCACCGCAGCGCCGAGCAGGTGCTCTCGAACAAGACGCTCCAGGGTCTGCACAGCGTCCGCTTCCAGCCCTACCGTCTGTTCACGAGCCGCGGCCACGAACCCTTCGACCCGCGCATGAGCTGCACGGCCTGCCACGACCCGCACGACAACCCGCGACAGAACGAGTCCTTCTACGACTCGAAGTGCTTCGCCTGCCACCGCTCGCAGGCGAGCCTGAAGTCGCCGCAGGTGGCGAAGCAGGAGGCGGCGGACGAGCGCAACGCGAAGCCCTGCCCCGTCGCACAGAAGGCTTGCGCCTCGTGCCACATGCCGAAGGTCGAGCTGCCCGGCTCGCACTTCAAGTTCACAGACCACCGCATACGCATCGCCCAACCGGGCGAGCCGTTCCCGAACTAAGAAAATGATGAATGCGGAATGATGAGTGATGAATGAAAAGCGGATTGCCTTTCATTCATCATTCATCATTCCGCATTCATCATTCCGCATTCATCATTTCTTCTTACGGTTGAATCGTGAAGTGCTCGACGCGCG
>Ga0209577_10002194_pt1 | contig 18927 bp, 23 predicted proteins | sample GraSoiAngelo_109_FD_185874 | JGI IMG/M metagenome (GOLD analysis project Ga0209577, IMG submission 185874) | Grasslands soil microbial communities from the Angelo Coastal Reserve, California, USA - 14_0903_12_20cm (SPAdes) (version 2) | ecosystem: Environmental > Terrestrial > Soil > Grasslands...
TCACGGCGCCGACGACCACTTCTTCCCCACGACCGACGCGGAGCTCTTACACACACGCGCCGGCGAGCCGAAGCGCTTGCTCATCATCCCCGGCTTCGGTCACGCGGAAGACGGGTTCACGCCGGCGTTTGTCGAGCAGCTTGCCGGTGAGGTCGAAGCGCTCGTCGCGGCTGCTCCGTCGCGCTGAATGGTGAAGCGAACAGGCCTCGCCCTGCTAGTCCTCGGGCTGTTGGTGCTCGCGGTGTTCGGGGGCCGGCTCGGGCTGTTATTCGTGACGATGATCGTGGCCGCCGTTGCAGCCGGGGAGCTATACCGGTCGCTGCGCGCTCCGGGCGTGCAACCGGCGGGTGCGGTGGGACATCTGTCGATCGTGGCGCTTCTCGTCGTCGGGTACGCACGAGGCGTGCGCGCGCCGGCCGTGTTCCCGTTCGTGATCGCTGCGGCACTGTTCCTTTCGTTCGTCCTGTTGCTGGTCCGGCGCGATCGAGCGAACGCGACGCGTGCGACCGCGGCCACGTTGATCCCCGTCCTTACCGTCGGGCTGCCTGCCGCCTACCTCGTCTCGATGCGGAGCCACGGCGGCGGATACCGCTTGGCCTGGGTCTTCGTCGTGACGGCATCCGCGTGTGAGTTGGGTGCCGTGACGCTGACGTGGGCGTTCCGGCGGCGCGCGCTCACGCCGCGCGCGCGCCGTACGTGGGAGCACCTCGCAGGGGCCCTCTCGGGCGCCATGCTTGCGGCCGTCATCGCAGTTGCCGGCGCGTCGCCGCCCTTCACGTGGGCGCGCGCGATCATCCTCGGGGCGCTGGTCGGCGTCGTCCTCACGACGGGAGACCTCGTGTGGGCGACGATCGAGGACGACCTCGCGCGCTCGGAGCGGCCGCGAGCGATCGTGCTGCCTCGGATCGGCGGCGCGCTCTTGTCGGCTCCGGTCTTCTTCTACGTCTTCCGCGCGTTGGTCAGCTGAGGAGTAGAGCGTATGCGTCGCGTCGTTCGCTGGTTGCTCGCTCCGGTCGTCATCCTTGGTGTCCTGGTCGTCGTCGGCAACGCCATCGTGAGGCATGTTGCGGAGTCGAAGATCGCCTCCGCGCTGGAGAGCTCGTTCCATCTTTCGGCCAGACCCTCGGTGAAGATCAGCGGCTTTCCGATCATCACCAACATCTTGAGGGGGCATCTTCCGCGCGTTTCGTTCAGCGCTTCATCCGCAACGTTCCAAGGGCTGACGGTGAAGGACATCAATGTGACCCTCGTCGATGTCACGGCGACGGGAGGCTTCCTGCACGGCGGAGGTCTTACGATCAAGGTGGCGGCCGGCACGGTGCGCGCGCGCGCGACGGGGGCTGCGGTGAACGCGTATCTGAAGGACCACGGACAGAACGCGACGATCGCGTTCCACGAAGGCGGTGCGACGGTGCGCGCGGTCCGCTCGTTCCTAGGGCGGCCGCGGAGGTTCCTCGCGACCGGCACGGTGGCTCGGGAAGGCTCGGCGCTCGTGTTCCGGCCGACCTCCGTCGTGGTGGACGGGCGCGCGCCACCGCCCGGCACGCGATCTCTCGCCGAACAGAAGGCGACGCTGCGCGTGCAGCTGCCGCCGCTCCCGGGCGGGGTCTCGTCGTACGGCATCAAGGCGGTCGACGGCGGGGCTGCGCTGTCCGCCATCCTGCGCGACCAGCTGCTCGACCTGTCGAGCTAGCCGCCGGTTGCGGCGCTCGCTGGGGTTTTATACAGTAGGAACGGTATAAACCCATGGTGAGCAGGCAAAATGGCAACTGAGACCGTCGGACAAGACGCCGCCGTCGCGCGCGCGCTCGCTGCTCCGACCCGGGCGGCGATCCTCGATCACCTCCGCGCGGCCGGCCCGCGCGCGGTGAAGGAGGTCGCCGACGCGGTCGGCGTGCACGCCAACGTCGCGCGCGGGCACCTCGACGTTCTGGTGTCTGCGGGGCTCGCGTCGGTGTCGTGGCGGCGCAACTCATCCGGCGGGCGCCCTGCCAAGGTGTACGAGGCGACGCCGGTCCACGTCGAGGACGGGACGGTGCTCGTCAGCGACATCCTCGCGTCGCTTATCGAAGCGGCGGCTCCTGCGCCGGGAACGGCGAAGAAGATCGCCGAGCAGGCAGGCGAGCGGCTGGCTCGCCGTATCCGTCCGGGAGAGGAGAAGCTTGCTTTCTCCGAACAGGTCGAGTGGCTCCAGCGCGCGCTCGCGCACGTTTCCGGCGGCGTACGCGTCGCCGCCCGAGGCGACGACTGGGTCGAGCTCGAGGACCTGGACTGTCCGTTCAAGGGGATAGCGGCGTCGCATCCCGAGATCGCATGCTCGCTCGACAAGGCATTGAAGGAAGGGATCATGCGCGCGCTCGGCGCAGATACGTACGTCGAGCAGGTGACGTCGATCGCGTGGGGAGATCCCTCGTGCCGTGATGTTGTCCGGTTGCGCGGAAAGGGGACGACATGAGCGAGAAGCGGATGGTCGACAAGAACGGGATGCGCGGCGGAGCCGGGCTGTCCGCCGTGCTGCTTCTCGTGGGATTCGTCTTCCAGTGGCGCGCGATGGTGCCCGCGATCGGCGCCGCTCTCGCGATCGGCAGCTTGTTCGGCTTGCGTTACTCGCCGCTCGGCGCGACGTATCGCTTCGTCAAGAAGGCGTTCCGGTTGAGCATCCCGGTCGAGCCGGAAGAGGAGCCTCCGCCGCGATTCGCGCAGACCCTCGGATTCGTCGTCTGTGGCATCGCGTCACTGCTGTTCATCCCCGGATGGAACGCGGCCGGCTGGACGCTTGCGCTCCTGGTCGCGGGATTGCAAGGGCTGCTCGCAACCACCGGTCTGTGCATCGGGTGTGAGATCTACCTCTACGCGCAGCGGTTCAAGGCGCACGAGGTCCAGGCCTAATGATCGCTCGCATCATCATTGCCGTTGCGGTCTCCGGTGCGACCATCGCGTTGGCGGTGCTGTGGCGGCGCCGTGAAGGCCGCTTCGACGAAGGCAGCGGGCGCTTTACGCCGGCCGACCTCGGGGTCGTGAAGATCGACCGTCCGTCGGCCGTGCTGGTCGAGTTCTACGGCGAGGACTGCGCGCCGTGCGTCACGGTCGAAAAGCGAATCGGCAAGATCGCGGCGGAGGTTCCGGGCGTGCAGGTCGTTTCCATCGATGCCGGCGCGCGCATGGATGTTGCCGACCGCCACGAAGTTCGGCGCGTGCCGACGCTGTTCGTTCTCGATCCCGATCTTCATGTGATCTGGCGCGCGTCGGGGGTTCCGAGCGAGGACGCGATCCGCACCGCGCTGTTGGGGCCGGATTGGGCCGGACGTCCGAGCCCGAACGGCGCGCCGCGTCAGCGCGTAGCACGCTAGATCACCGTGGTACGCTGCGCGCGCTCGAACGGAACGCAGGAGATGGCCCGATGGTAACCAACGTTTTTCTCGTGCTTCTTGGCGTGATGGTCGTTGCGGCCGGCCTGTTCTCCCTCGTCGTCGTTGCGCGTCTCGTCGAACCGCGCGGCGTAAAAGCGCTCCTTCGCCGCTTCGCCGGCCGGTAGGCCTCGCGTGGCGCTCAGCTTCGCGTTCACCGACGAGCAGCTTGCCTTCCGCGCCTCCGTGCGCGACTTCGCCGAGAAGGTCGTCCGTCCCGACGCCGATGCGCGCGACCGCGACGGCCGCTGGGACCCGGAGGTGTGGCGCGCGGTCGGTGAGTTCGGCTTGGCCGGCCTTCCGATCCCCGAGGAATATGGCGGCCAAGGCGCAGACATAGTCACCACGTGCATGGCGCTCGAGGGCTTGGAGGAAGGCGGGCGCGACTCGGGCTTGCTGCTGTCGCTCGGCGCGCACATCTGCATCGGGGCCGTCCCGATCTGGTTGCACGGGACGGAAGAGCAGAAGCGCGCGTACCTTCCGAAGCTCTGTAGCGGAGAGTGGGTCGGCGCCTTCGCGATCACGGAGCCCGGCGCCGGCTCGGACACAGCCGGCATCACGACGAGCGCGCGCCGGGACGGTGATCACTTCGTCATCAACGGGTCGAAGACGTTCATCACGAACGGACCGATCGCCGACATGATCAACGTCGTCGCGGTGACCGACCCCGACGCCTCGTCGTCCCAGCGCATGAGCTGCTTCATCGTCGACAGAGACACGCCGGGGCTTTCGATCGGGAAGCACCTCGACAAGAGCGGCAATCGCTCGTCGCCGACGTCCGAGCTTCACTTCTCCGACTGCATCGTTCCGGCCTCACAGATGCTGGGGCCTGAGGGCTCGGCCCTGTGGAAGGTCGCGTTCGAGTGCTTCGATTGGGAGCGAACCGTGATGGTGTCGGCGTCGCTCGGCGGGATGGAGGCGCAGCTGAACGCCTGCATCGAGTACGCGCGCGATCGCAAAGCGTTCGGGAAACCGATCGCAGACTTCGAGATGATCCAGGACAAGCTCGCGCGCATGCGGGTCGGGATCAACGCGGCGCGCTGGGTCTTGTACCACGCGGCGTGGCTCAAGCAACAAGGCCTTCCCCATATGCAGGAAGCGTCGATCGCCAAGTACCTCGTCGCCGAGACGGCAATGCACAACGCGCTCGAGGCCGTCCAGATCTTCGGCGGCTACGGGTACATCAAAGAGTTCTCGGTCGAGCGGTCGATCCGGGACGCGAAGCTGCTCTCGATCGGCGGCGGCACCAGCGAGATCCAGAAGCTGATCATCGCGCGGACGTTGCTGGGGGAGACGCCATGATCAGTGAGCACAAGACGAACGTGCGTGGCACGAACATCCACTGGCTGGAAGCCGGAAGCGGCGACGAGCCGTTCCTGCTGATCCACGGGTTCGGATCGAGCACCGCGAAATGGCTGGACGTTCTGCCGCTGCTCGGCGCGGAACGGCGCGCGATCGCCCTGGATCTTCCCGGCTTCGGAGCGTCGGATGCGCCGGCCGGTCCGTACTCGCCGGCCTGGCTCGCCGGTGCGGTCCTGGCGTTCTGCGATGAGATCGGCGTCGCGCGCGCGATCTGGACGGGCAACTCGCTGGGTGGACTGATCGCGATCCACGCCGCCGCGGCCGAGCCCCAACGGGTCGCGGCGCTGATAGGCGTCGACGCCGCGCTTCCGACGGAGAGCGCCGGAAGGCCGAGCGCGCGGGTGCTTGTGGGCTTCGTCGCGCCGGCGCTTCCCGTCGTCGGTGAGCTCATCTACCGCCGGTATGTCCGGCGTCCGCCTGAGGAGCTCGTGCGCGAAAGCCTGGAACGGAACTGCGCGCGCCCCGAGCGCATCTCGGAAACGACGTTGGCGGCGTTGGTTGCCGACGCGCGGGGCCGCGTTGAGCGTCCCGCACATGCGCGCGCGGTCGTGCGCGCGAATCGCCAGATGATGTGGGCGCTTTCGGCCCGTCGCGAACAGACGTGGCGCGTGCTTGAGGCCGTCCGCGTTCCGACGTTCTTCATCTGGGGCGCGCGCGACCGGCTGATCTCCGTCGACGCCGGCGAGCAAGCCGTGCGGCGCCTTCCGGGATCCGAGCTCGTCGTTATCGACGACTGCGGTCACAATCCGCAGATGGAGCGTCCCGATGAGTTCGCTGCGGCCGCGATCGCGTTCGCGCGCAAGCTAAGCGCGCGCGCCGATCGCTAGTTCTGGGCCAAGAACTCGAGCACCGTCTTGTTGAAGGCGTCGAACTCTTCGAGGTTGTACGCGTGCCCGCCGTCGAGCAGCTTGAGGTCGGCGCCGGGTATCGCGGCGGCGAGCTCTTCGGATAGCTCCGGAGGGACCATGATGTCGCGGCGCCCGCACATCACGCGGGTGGGGATATCGAGACGCGCAAGCTGGTCGCGCACGTCGTGTTCGAGCAGCGCGTCCAGCTGACGCTCGAAGACTTCGGGATGCGTCGCGAACTCGAGTGCCATCTGCTCGATCTGCTGGACGAACGCACTACGCTCGAGGATGAACTTCGGTGTGAAGAGCCACAGCATCGACGCACGCGTGATCGCCGCTTGCCCGCCCGCTTCCATGATCTTGCGCCCCACGTCCGACATCCTCTGCGTGTAGGGGTTCCTCGAGCACCACGTCGAAGCCAGGACCATCGAACGGACCCGCTCCGGCGCTTTCAAGGCAAGATGCTGTGCGATCGCGCCTCCCATCGAGATCGCGAGCACGTGCGCACGCTCAACCTGGGCTTCATCGAGGACGGCGAGCGCGTCGGCCGCCATCTGCTCCATGGAGAACGGTCCCGGCGGGGCCGTTGAATCGCCGATGCCCCGGTTGTCGAACGTGATGCAGCGGAAGTGGGGCGTCAGCACGGGGAGCTGGAGCATCCACATCCGTCGATCGGCTGCGAGGCCCATGATCAGAAGCAGCGGATCGCCGGCTCCGTCCACGTCGTAGGCGATCGTTGCGTCGCCGGAGCGCAGCGTGTGCATGGCCAGACCATAACCGGGAACGGGGCGGGCGGCGACCGGAACGGTCGCCGCCCTGAGGGGGACGGGGATCTAGCGCGTCGCGCGCCGCCTTACGATCAGCGCGCCGAGCAAAGCGCCTGCCGCCGCGAGGCCGGCGACGATCCAGCCGACCGGCGACGCGCGCGCTTGGCCGAGCACGAACGGGCCGCCCGGTTGCGTTCCGGAAGTGAACGAGCACGCCGCGCGTGCGGCGCAAGGCAGCGCGAACACGTAGTAGGCCCCGTGCGGGAGGGCTCTCGTGCCGATCTCGTTCCGGCCCAACACGGGGTCGAACGTCGAAGGCCAGTGGACCGAGACCGCGTACGACCCGCGGCCGTCGGCGCGAGCCGACGTGAGGTACTGATCGCCGAGCCCCTCGATCACGCATCCGTTCCCGCCGTACACGGCCGCGATGGTGAGGCGTGTACCCGGCTCAAATCCTCCACCTCGGACCGTGAGCGCGGTTCCCGTCCGGCCGCGACCGGGGGCTACGACCGGCGCGCGGATGTGCGGGCGGGCGCCCGACTCGCCGGAGATGAGATCGGCGATGCAGCGCGGAGGCGCGGCGGGCGAAAGGAGGGCTGCGGTCGCGGCAACGACCAGCGCCGAGAGTTGCATCGCCGTTGTCATCAGTCGCAGTAGTAGGACTCAGCCGCGTACCGGGAACCGAGGTACATGAACTCGACGCACGCGATCGGATCGAACAAGACGTAGCCGTAGCGGAAGTTCTGCCTGAGGTAGCCGTTCCATGAGTAGCGGTTGCTGGTCGGGTAGCCGATCCAATACACCCAGTCATGCCCGTTGTACGGGTCGGTGTAGGCGGCCAAGATGCCTCGATAGAGGACATAGGCGATGGTCGCTCCGCCCTCGACCATGATCGCGCGCTGATCGTTGTACGCGGAGTAGTAGAACGTCTGAACGCTTCCGGCGATGCTGCTTCGAGGCGCGCATCCGTAACGCCACCACGACGACAATCCGGTCTCGTAACGGCACGGCGACCATCCGACGCCGATGTCGGCCGCAACGCCGATCGCCTTGTAGCCACCGGCGGACTTGTAGGCGTTCTGGATCGCGGTCGAGAAGGTGCCGCTGTGGTAGTAGCCGATGCCCGCGTTGTCGCTCGTGTACGAGGCGTGGATCAGCGGGTCACCCGAGCCACCGTGACCCGATATCGGCGTCAATGGCAGGGCGTTGGCGTAGAACGACGTGCCGTCCTGTCGCTGGAAGTGCAGGTGCGGCGCCCCGCAGTTGCCGCTACAGCCGCTGACCGCGATGGGCTGGCCGGCGATCACCGAACCCGATTTCACGATCGCCTTGCTGAGGTGTTCGTACGTGATGTACGAGCCGTCGACGTCTTTCACTTGCACGTAGATGCCGGCCTTGCCGCCGGTCGTGCTGTAGATGGAGATCGTCCCCGGGGCGATCGAGTAGACGGTCTCGTAGTTCATCGCGACGTCGATCGCTTTCGATGCCGAGGGCGTTTCCACGCCGGGACAGTGCGGGCACTCGCCCGGCAAGGTCGTTAGGGTGCGATCGTCGCTCCCTCGCCACGGCCACTTCCGATATCCGCCGTTCCAGGTGTTGTGCGCTTCGGCCGCCGGCGTGCTCGTCAGGATGAACGCGGCCACGAGCAGCGCCGGCAGCGCGAGCTTCAGTACGTGTGAACGCTCTGCACGATCTGCCACAGCGTCGTCACCTCCGCAGAGGACGCACCGGCCCTGGAACGAGCGATGATCAGCAGGCGCGCGCCGGGCTCGTCGAGAGGCGCAGACCGAAGAGGGATGATGACCTTGAGCGCGCGCAGGGAGCCCTTCGCGGCGGGCATACCGGCGTTGTCGTACGACTGCTCGCACGTGAGAACGGAGGAGGTGCCGAGCTGCTTCCTGATCATCGGCTGGCACTCGTCGCTCGACTGAGCGGATGCCGGCAGGACGTCGAGCTCAACGTCGAAGGCTCCCTGGCTCACCGCGTCGAACGGCAGCGAACCGGGACGCCATGGGAACGCGTTCCCCAGGAGGTGAAGGTTCTCGAGCTGCCGGGCCGGGATCTGATCGAGGGGCGCAGCCTGGCGGAAGTCGGTGAATCCCCAGCCCGGCGGGACGCACAGCCCGTAGTGCATCACCGGGTTGTCGAAGTGTGACCAGCCGCTGGGGCAGGCGATGTCGGTCGGTGCGGCGGCGCGCGCGGGCACGGCGGCGGCCGAAGCCGCGCCTGCGTCTCGTGCGGCCTGCGGCGCGAAGCTGCCTTCGCGTTTTGCGACCGGACCCGGTTTCGAAGGCTCTTCGGAAATGGCGGCGAGTCCCGCGATGCAGACGCCGACGATCGCGATCAGCGCGACCATCAGCGAGCGACGCGCCCGCCGTCGCAGTCGGAGCAGTGCCATCGTTCCTCCACGGGGAGGCTCGGATGGGAAGGGAGGGAAGGGCGAAGCGCCGAAGTTCGTCGAACGATACGCGCAGCAGCGGTGCGCTCAAGTTCGAGCAGAACCGGAAGGACGAGTGGTCTAGACGGGGGTGATAGGACGTCGCTTCGGCGCGCGCTCGCGCATGCGTGTAGCGGTGGCCTCCAAGCGGGCGATCAGCTCCGCGCGCAACTCATCCGGATCGACGATCGCATCGACGATCAATTCGGACGCGAGCCGGTACACGTCGATGTCTTGGCGGTACTCCTCACGCTTCTGCTGCACGAAGTCCTCGCGCTGATCCTCCGGCAGCTCGGCGATCTTCTTCGCGTAGACTGCGTTCACGGCCGCCTCGGGACCCATGACGGCGATCATCGCCTGCGGCAGCGCGATCGTCGCCTCCGGATCGAATGCAGGGCCGGCCATCGCGTACAAGCCCGCGCCGTACGACTTCCGCACGATCACGGAGATCTTCGGAACGATCGCCTCCGTGACGGCGCTGATCATCTTGGCGCCGTGCCGGATGATGCCCTCACGCTCGACTTTGCTGCCGATCATGAAGCCGGGGACGTCGGCGAGGAACACCAACGGGATGCTGAACGCGTCGCACAGCCAGATGAATCGAGCAGCCTTGTCCGCACTGTCGACGAACAGCACGCCGCCCCGCACCTTCGGTTGGTTCGCGAGCACGCCGACCACCCGGCCGTTCAGGCGTGCCAACCCGGTCAGCAGCTCGCCGGCGAAAAACTCTTTGATCTCGCACCACGAGCCGTCATCGATCAACGCCAGCACGAGCTCGCGCATGTCGAACGGCTTGTTCTGGTTCGCGGGGATCATCTCCGCGATCGCGCGATGCGGCGCGGGCTCGTGCGCGGCAGCGACCGGAGGCTGCTCGGTGAAATTCTGCGGCAGATAGCCGAGGTAACGCTTGCACCACTCCAGCGCTTCCTGTTCGGTCTGAACGAGGACGTCACCGCAGCCGGACACGGTGCAGTGCATGCGCGCGCCGCCCATCTCTTCGAGCGTGACCTTTTCGCCGACAACCTCCTCGGCCATGCGCGGCGAGCCGAGATACATCGACGCGTTGCCTTCGACCATCACGACGACGTCGCAGAACGCCGGGATGTACGCGCCGCCGGCTGCGCTCGGTCCGAACAGCAGGCAGATCTGTGGAACCATGCCGCTCATGTGCACCTGGGTGCTGAAGATGCGGCCGGCGCCGCGTCGGCCGGGGAACATCTCGATCTGATCCGTGATGCGCGCGCCGGCCGAGTCGACCAGGTAGACGATCGGCGCGCGCAACCGCATCGCGGTCTCTTGGATCCGAAGGATCTTCTCGACCGTGCGCTTGCCCCACGAGCCGGCCTTCACCGTCGAATCGTTCGCCATGACACATACGGTCCGGCGGGCGACCCGCCCGATGCCGGTGACCACGCCGTCGGCCGGGAGGTCGCCCGCTTGCACGTTCGCGAGGAGCGCATCCTCGACGAAAGAGCCCTCGTCGAGGAGCAACGCGAGCCGGTCGCGGCAGAAGAGCTTGCCCTGCTTCTCGGCGGCCTCGTGGTACTTGGGCGCGCCCCCGCGTCGGACCTCTTCGGTCACCTTGTGCAAGTGATCTTCCGGGTACTCGCTCATCGGCTATTCACCACGGTACACGGGCGCGCGCTTCTCGCGGAACGCCTCGAGCCCTTCCAGCCGGTCCTTCGTCGGCACGGTGCGCCCATACAGCTCGTTCTCCAGCGTCACACCTTCATTGAGCGGCATCTCCATCCCGCGGACGATCGCTTCCTTGGCCGCTCGCACGGCGATCGGGCCGTTCGAGGCGATCGCGCGCGCGACGGCGAGCGCGCGCATCCGCAGCTCGTCGGGTGTAGCGACCTCGTGCACGATGCCGTACTGCAACGCGTCGGCCGCCGAGATCCGCCGGCCGGTGAAGATGAGCTCTTTCGCTCTGCCTTCGCCGGCGATCCGGGGGAGACGCTGGGTGCCGCCGCCGCCGGGGATGATGGCGAGCGTGGTCTCGGGGAGGCCCATGACGGCCGCCGTCGAGGCGATCCGGATGTCGCACGCGAGCGCCAGCTCGAAGCCACCGCCGAGCGCGACCCCGTTGATCGCGGCGATCGTTGGTACGGGGATCTCGGCAACGGCTTGCATAGCGCGCGAGATCGAGGCGACGGCTTCGGCAACCTCGACGGATCCCAGGCCGGCGCGCTCCTTCAGGTCGGCGCCGGCGCTGAACGCGCGATCGCCGAGCCCCACGAAGATCGTCGCGCGCGCATCCGGATCGTCGCGAACCGCATTCGAGGCTTCGGCGATCAGTTCCACGAGCTCTCGGTTGAGCGCGTTCATCGCGTCGGGCCGAGCAAGGGTGAACGTGTAGACGCCGTCCGGGCCCTTCTCGATCGAGCCCGCTTCGCTCATGCCGATGCCTCGCCGGCCTCGCGTGCACCGGTTGCGCGCGTCGCCTTTAGGTACCGGCTCGGCAGCTCCTTACCGAGGACGCGCGCCACACCTTCTGCGGCTTGCAAGACGGTCTCGAGATCCACGCCCGTCGACACGCCCATCTCTTCGAGCATGAAGACGAGCTCCTCTGTTGCAAGGTTCCCGTTCGCGCCGGGCGCATAGGGCGTTCCACCCAACCCGCCCAGCGACGAGTCGAACGTGGAGACGCCGGCGCTCAAGCCGGCGAGCGCGTTCGCCAGGCCCGTGCCTCGCGTGTCGTGCAAGTGGAGCGCGACCTGTTCCTCCCTCGCCCCCGCAGCGCGCAGCATCTCCACCGTTTGCGCCACTTGCACCGGGTTGCCGAGTCCCGTTGTGTCTCCCAGCGAGACTTGATAGCAGCCGAGGCCGAGAAGGCGCATCGCGATCTGCACGACGCGCTCTTGTGGAACGAACCCCTCGTACGGGCAGCCGAATGCCACCGAAACGTAACCCCGAACGCTGATGCCGTCCTCGGCGGCGAGGGCGGTCACCTGCTCGTATCGCTCGAACGATCCTTCGATGGACGTTCCGATGTTGCGCCGGCTATGCGTCTCGGTCGCCGACAGGAAGACGGCGATGTCGCGCAGGTGTGCGTTGGTCGCGCGCTCGTAGCCCTTGGTGTTCGGGACGAGGGCGCTGTACGTGACGCCGGGCCTCCGGTCGATCCGTTTGCAGACCTCCTCCGCGTCGGCGAGCTGCGGGATGCGCGCAGGATTCACGAACGCGGTCACTTCGATGTGCGTGAGCCCCGACGAGCTGAGGCGGTCGATCAGTTCGACCTTGGCTTCGGTCGGGATCTGCGTGGCTTCGTTCTGAAGGCCGTCGCGAGGGCCCACTTCGACGATACGGACGCGCTCGGGATAGGGCATGCGGCCATTATCGCCGTGTCGAGGCCCGCTTCGCCGCTACGCGAACGAGAGGGCCTTCGCGCCGTTCACGACCTCTTCGACCACCACGGCTGCACCCACGATGCTCGCACCCTTCGCGCACTTCGACTCGTCGATCCCACGCGGCTTGGTGCACGCGCTGCACAGCCAAACCTGGCCACCGGCGTCGACGAACTGGTCGTAGAGCTCCTTCAACGGTGGCAGTCCCGGCGCGCGCACGGCGTCGGTTCCGCCCGGTGTTCCCAACCACACTGCTTCGATCGTGCAGACCACGACGGCCTCCTGGCCGCTTGCCGCTGCGACGTTGGCGGCGACGAATGGGAGCGTGGCGCGCTCCGGGTCTTCTTTCCCATACACGCAGTTGAAAAGGATCTTGTTGCTCACGACCGCCTCCCTCCGGAAAAGGAAGAACAGCCTACGGCGCGCGGACCGAACGAGGAACTTCGCGACGAGCACCCTGAAAGCGCCGCGCGGGGCCTCGCGAGGGCTGCTCGATCCATAGCATCGCACCGATGCGCGATCGCCTACGTAATGCGCGCGGCTCCGTTTCGGTTGAGTTCGCCGCCGTCCTTCCGCTCGTCGCCGTTTCGCTGCTGTTGGTTGCGCAGATCGGACTGCTCGTGTCCGAGCAGCTTGCGGTGCAACACGCCGCGCGGGAAGGCGCGCGCGAAGCGGCCGTGTGGAACGACGACGATCGCGCGCGCGCCGCGGCGTTGCGCGCCGGCAACCTGGATCCGGAGCGCACCACGATCGTGATATCGCCGGCGCAGCGCGATGTCGGGGCACCCGTTCGCGTCGAGGTGCGCTTCACGCCAGTCGCCATGCCCGTCGTCGGCCGTTTCATGCCGGCGTCGGCGACGCTCACCGCGGCCGTCGAGATGCGCACCGAGCGCGCGCCACCGGATGCGAGCTGAACGCGGCGCAGTTTCGATCGTCGCCGTGACCGGCGCGTTCGTCCTGTGTCTGGGCGCTCTGGGCGCCGCCGACCTCGGCGCGATGCTGTTCGCACGTGCGCGCGCGCAGTCGGCGGCCGATGCAGCCGCACTCGCCGCGGTGACCGAGCAAGCACCGGTCCTGGAGCGCGGGAGCGATCCCGAGCAAGCCGCGCGCGACGAGGCAGAGCGCAACGGCGCAACGCTGACCCGATGCGAGTGCTCGGTCGGGAGCACCGAGGCAACGGTCGAGGTCACGATCACACCCCGGCTCGGCTTCTTGTCCGGCTGGTTCGGACGTGCCGCGCGCGCCTCCGCGCGAGCCGCGATCGATCCGGATGTGCTGACCTACCGCGACGGTGGTTAGGGTGCGCCCATGCCGATCCCGCGCGAGCAGCTTCGCCTCACCGGCGACGAGCTCGACGAGCTGCTGACGACGGAACGGACGCTACGCGCCGCGACGGCCTCGCCGGAAGGTCTGCCGCACATCGCTCCACTGTGGTTCGTATGGCGCGACGGAGCGATCTGGGTGAACAGCTTGCGGCGCAGCAAGCGAAGCCACGACCTCGCGGACGGCTCCGCGGTTGCACTTTGTGTCGATACCGGCGTTCGGTATGAGGAGCTTCGCGGCGCCGTTCTGTACGGCCGGTTCGCAGCCGCGACGGACAAGGCCGGGCTCGATCAGGTAAAGACCGAGTTCGCACGCAAGTACTGGGGCGTGGAGTCAATCCCAGAGCTCAAAAGCCACGAGTGGCTCGTGTTGCGGCCCGATCGCGTCGTTTCCTGGGACTTCCAGAAGATCCCTGCGGGGAAGGATCGTCGCCTCGAAGCGAGAAAACCTTCACCTGGGAACTAGCAACCTTCCGGCGGGCTGTTCGTTGACCCGTTTGGGTATACCAGCGGGAAAGCCGCCCTCCGCAGCCTTCATCGAACGGTGATAAAAGGAATCCCATGAGCTCACACGACCCCGAAGACCCGTCGATGTCGGACGCCCCCCGCGAGGGCGAAGGGGGCAACGGTTGGCATGCCCCCGGCGAGAGCTGGCCGGCGAGCGGCGTCGGTTCCCGACCGGTCGCCACCGTGCGGAAGGAGCCCGCACCGAAGCGCGCATTCGCTTCGCTCGGTTTCTTGCTCGACGCGGGCCGGCGCCGGAAGACGGGTCGTTTCGCTCTGTGGTTCCTCGTGATCGCGCTCGCTCTGGGCGGCGTCGGGTTGCTGACCTACCCGATCGTCACCGACATATGGGCGCACAAGATCCAGAACAGGCTCGACAAGCAGTTCGCGTCGCCCGCCGAAAAGAACCTGTTCCTGCACCCGGTCGAAGGCTCGCCGCTGACGCGGCTCATCGTCCCGAAGCTCCACATCGACATCATCGTGGTGGAAGGGATCAGCGGGAACGCCTTGCGCGCGGGCGCCGGTCACTACCCGGGGACAGCGCTGCCGGGGGCCTCGAGCGGCAACATCGCGATCGCGGGGCACCGAACCGGCTTCGGTGAACCCTTCCGGCATCTCGAGAAGCTGACGAAAGGCGACGAGGTCTCGCTGCAGACGCCGTTCGGAACGTTTCTCTACAAGGTGATCGGGCCGTTCGACGGGCACGGCAACCCCTGGATCACGGGTCCAGAGGACTGGGGGGTGGTCGGCCCGACCCCCACCGCCTCGCTGACGCTGACGACCTGCGATCCCCCTCACACTTCACTAAACCGGCTGATCGTTCGCCTGGTCTTGGTCGGAAAAAAGGCCTAGAAACCCCCTTCCGGACGGCTCATTCGCGAGTACGCTCAAGATGTGCGCGTTTCGGGAGCAAGCGGGCGCGCTGGCATAACCGTTCGGGGGGATGCCCCGTTATACGGTTGACGTTCTGACGACACCGTAGGGGTTCGATGAAGAGCAGGGTCCTTCGAGCAGCTTTCCTCATGACGGCCACGGCCGGCCTGCTCGCGACATTCGCAGCGGCCCCCGCCGAAGCCGCCATGACGGCCTCCATCTCCTCCATCAGCCAGTGCAACTCGTCCGGCTCGTGCAGCGGGTCGATCACGGGTGGGACGGGCATCGCGCACGACACGATCCAGATAACGGCGAAGGAATCGAGCGCGCTTCTCGACCCGTCGCCGCAGTGGGTGCGCGTGTCGGTGCGACCGAACACGAGCAGCCCGTTCACGTGCATCGCGCAATGGTCCACGAACTCGAAGAGCTTCTCGGCCTCGACCAAGTGGGACACGAACAAGTACCCCAACTCGGGGGCGAACGGCTGCACGGCGGGCAGCACCCCACAGAACGGCGACCTGACGAGCAACGGAAGCATCCAGATCCAGGTCACCAGCTACAACGGGAGCACTACGGCGGCTTCCTCCGCGGTGACGATCAATCTCAATAACCCACCGACCCCGCCGGCGTGGGCCGCGGATCCGTCGGTTTCCGGCGCCTCGAAGCGCGCGCCCGTCGTCACCTTGAAGTGGGACAAGTCGCCGGAGCCCGACCTGCAGGAATACCGCTTCCTCCGAACCGATCCGTCTGGCAACACGAAGCAGTACCCCGTGTCAGCGACGAACTACTCGGCGCAGGGCTGCTCGTTCGATGGAACGGTCTACACCTGCTACGACACCGACTTCCCCTCCACCGGATTCGGCGGCACCTACCACTACGCGTTGACGGCGTACCGCTCCAGCCCCTCGCAAGCCGACACGTGCTACTACCCGAACCAGCAAACGCCGTGCATCGGTGCCTCATCGAGCGACGTGCGCCAAGTTTCGATCGTCGAGCCGTCACCCTCACCGACCCCCACGACAGGGAGTGGCGGCGGAACGGGCGGCGGCGGGACGGGCGGCGGGAACACCGGAACGCCGGGGGGCGGCGTCGGCTCGGTCCCCTCGGGGGTCCCGTCGGTCGCCGGCACGCAGGCCCCCCAGACGCCGACACACGTTCTCGGTCAGACCGGCATCGCCAGCCCGAACGACTGCTTCACCTGCGGTACCTACAAGGAAACCCTGCCGTACGGCAGCCTGCCGGGTGACGGGCAATCCGGAACGCTCGTTCCGCGGCCCGGTCAGGGCCCTGCGCTGGCGGCAGGCTCCGGGCTCGGCAGCGGGTCGAGCGGCCCCGACCCGCGGCAGCTCTGGGTGTCCATCGCCGCCGGGCTCGTCCTGCTTATGACGGCAGGCCATGTGGCGCGCGTGCTTCGCACGACGGCCCACTAGACGCCCCGGGCGGCCCTTCCGACGTACGATTGTTCCGTCATGGCCGGCGGGATCTCATGCATCTGCGGCGCGCCGCTCGTTGAAGAAGTCACCGATCGCGGCATCTACCCTGTCGGCGGTGGAGCTTTGATCCCCTTCCGACGAACGACCGACTACGTGATGTGCGACTCGTGCCTCCGGACCTACGACGTCCGCTCCTTGATGGCACGAGCGGAGACCGCTGAATCTATCGAGAGCCTCGAGCGCCTCGCAGAGACCGTCGAGGAAGCGGAACAGGGCTGAGGATCTCACGCAGCAACCGAACCGCGCCATCCTTGTCGAGCGGCTCGTTCCCGTTGCCACATTTCGGCGACTGGACGCAGGATGGGCATCCGCGCTCACACCGGCACGACGCGATCGTCTCCATGGTCGCGCGCAGGTGCTCTGCGCCGGCTTCGAAGCTACGCGCGGCAAACCCGGCGCCTCCCGGGTATCCGTCGTAGATGAAGACGGTGCACATCCCGGTATCCGGGTGCATCGCGGTCGAGACCCCGCCGATGTCCCAGCGGTCGCACATGGCGAACAGCGGCATGAGGCCGATCGCGGCGTGCTCGGCCGCGTGCACAGCGCCGGGTACCGCCGCCGCATCGAGACCGGCGGCGGCGAGCAGGCCGTCCGGAACCGTGTACCAAACCGACGTGGTTGCGAGTGACTGCTCGGGAAGGTCGAGCGGCTGCTCGTCGATCGTCTCGTTCGAATAGAGGCGCCTCCGAACGAAACCGACCACCTGATTGCTCACGACGACGTCGCCGAAGAACAGCTCGACGCCTCCGGCCTCTTTGTTGCGCTGAACGCCGGTGATCCGGATATCTGTGATGTCGCGGGCCTGGGTGTAATGCGCGACGTCCACCGGCGTCACGACGGCGACGTTCGCGCGCAGGTCGAGCGCGCGCACCTCGAACTGCTCGCCCTGGTGGATGTAGATCGCGCCGGCGTGAAGCGTGTGGTGGGCGCGCGAGCCGTCCGAGGTTCCGAGCAAACGGCCGGTCTCATCTTCCACGATCTGAACGACGCGGCCTGCCGAGCGAATGTCGATCTCGGTCGCGGGCGAGCGCCGTCCGTTCCAGAACCGCTTGTCTCCGCGCGCGCGAAGCAGCCCCGCCGCGTCGAGGCGCGCGACTGCGTTGCCGTACGCCGCGCCGAAGATCTCCTCGTCGGCGTCGCGTAAGGGCAGCTCGAACGCGGCGGCACCGAGGTGCGGGTCGAGGATGTTCGGGTTCGCGTGATCGATGACGGCCGACTCGTGCGCGCGGCCGAAGATCTCCGAAGGATGCGACACGATGTATTGATCCAGCGGGTCGTCTTGGGCGATGAGCACGACGAGCGATCGTTGTTGCGCGCGTCCGGCGCGGCCCGCCTGCTGCCACGTGCCGGCGACGGTGCCCGGATACCCGGCGATGATGCACGCGTCCAGCCCGCCTATGTCGATCCCGAGCTCCAGCGCGCTCGTCGCCGCGACCCCGAGCAGCCGTCCGTCGGCGAGGTCGCGCTCCAGCGCGCGCCGCTCCTCGGGCAGGTAGCCGGCGCGGTACGCGGCGATCCGGCCGGCGAGGTCCCCGCGTTCGTCGGCGAGCAGGTCGCGTGCGTGCTGGGCGATGAGCTCGGCGCTCTTGCGTGACCGCGTGAACGCGATCGTTCGCACGTTCTCGCGCGCAAGCCCCGCGAGCAACCCGGCCGCTTGCGAACCGGCGCTGTAGCGGACCTCTGCGAGGGTTCCGTCGGAAAGCTCGACGAACGGCGGGTTCCAGAACGCGAAGAGCTTCTCCTCGTGCGGGGAGCCGTCGGCGGTGATCTCGTCGAACGGAACTCCCGTCAGCCCCTGGGCCAGTCGGCCGGGGTTGCCGATGGTCGCGCTCGCGGTGACGAACTGCGGGGTCGAGCCGTAATGCGCTGCGACGCGCCGCATACGGCGAAGGACATTCGCGACGTGGGAGCCGAAGACGCCTCGGAGGGTGTGCATCTCGTCGACCACGACGAGGGAAAGGTTCTTGAAGAACAGCGCCCAGCGGTCGTGCGTCGGCAGGATCCCGACGTGGAGCATGTCGGGGTTGGTCACGATGACGTTGGCTGTGCGGCGCGCCCACGCGCGCTCGGCCGTCGGCGTGTCGCCGTCGTAGACGGTCGCGCGCGCGGCAGGGAACGCGAAAGCCCGGAGCTGGCGCAGCTGGTCTTGGGCGAGCGCCTTCGTTGGGAACAGGTACAGCGCCGTCGCGCGCGCCTCGTCGAGCAGCCGCTCGAACGTCCTTAGCTGGTAGACGAGGCTCTTGCCGCTCGCGGTTCCCGTTGCGATCGCAACGTTGCGCCCTGCGCGCGCCGCGCGCAGTCCCTCCGCTTGGTGCGACCACAGTCGATCGATGCCGGCACGGCGGAGTCGCAACGACAGCTCGGGCGAGAGATCGAGGGGGCCGGCGTCGGGCGCCTCGCGCGCGGGGATGTGCTCGAGATGTACGAGACATCCTTCGTGGTCGCCTTCGGCGAGGCCGGCGAGAACGCGATCGGGGTCCACCCCGCGATGCTAACGTGCGCCCCCGACACCGGCCCCGATAACGACTGAGCGCGCGCAGGCCTTTGGTAGGGTTGCCCCTCGTGCC
>Ga0209577_10002196_pt1 | contig 18917 bp, 16 predicted proteins | sample GraSoiAngelo_109_FD_185874 | JGI IMG/M metagenome (GOLD analysis project Ga0209577, IMG submission 185874) | Grasslands soil microbial communities from the Angelo Coastal Reserve, California, USA - 14_0903_12_20cm (SPAdes) (version 2) | ecosystem: Environmental > Terrestrial > Soil > Grasslands...
GAGACTAGCCACGGGACTCTTTTTCAAGCCATCTTCGGCCGTGGTCCTTTGTTTGGGAGGCAAAAACCCGCCGCCAAGGAATCTAGAGCGGCGGAGAAAAACGAGGGGCCATTACGGGGCCAATAAGGATTCCTTCAAGTACCCCAGCATTCTTTTTCAGTGACTCGGTGTGCTCTCGCATTCCTGATAAGTCCCTTAAATTCCAGTAGTCGTTGTTTTCGATCCCGCTGCCCCTACCATTGGGCCCGTTGAATTCCTTGGCTCACTCGCCAAGGCTCCCTGATGCCGAATACTGTGCCCTTGTGGGTCTGCAGGCAAAAGTCGTCCAGCCCCGAAGCTACGAGAGTAAGCAGGTGGGGGCTACAAAACCCGTGTTCGATGCATCGAATCTTCAAGTACAGTAGAGACTGGATGAGAGCGAGGAGCGCAGAGAGAATGAGGGGAATCCTTTCCATTATGGCAGACCAGGAACGAAGGACGGTGGGAGTCAGAGCGCTATTCATAGTTGCCTGCGCCGTGTTCACGCTGCCTCTGCCGGCGCAGCGACAAGGGCCGCTGCCGCCACCGCCTGGCGCGGTTGCTCCTTCCCGTGCGCCTGAGGACCCGGCGAAGACAAATGCTGCCCGGCAAGAGACATCCTCTCATATCACCAATGAGTCGCCGACACTGCCCGTGGAGCAGATCATCCAGAAATTCACGGAACACGAGGAAGAGTTCCGCAAGGAGCGCGACAACTACACGTACACACAGATTTTCGTGTTCCAGGAGATCGATGAGGACGGCCGCCCGGACGGAGATTACCGCTTGACCAGCGACATCCTCTTTACGCCAGCAGGGAAGCGCTACGAGAAAGTTGTCGAGGCTCCCGGACCAACCCTAAAGCGCATAACCATGTCACAGCAAGATTTCGATGACATTGAGAAAGTGTGGCCGCTCGTGCTGACTCCCGACGAATTACCCAAGTACGACGTAAAATATGTAGGCCGAGAGCAGGTCGACGAGGTTGGCACCTATGTCTTCGACATAGCACCAAAGAAGCTAGAAAAGAGCCAGCGTTACTTTCAAGGCCGCATCTGGGTAGAGGATAAGGACCTCCAGATTGTCAAGACCAGGGGAAAGGCCACGGGCCTTTTGAAGAAAAAGGAAGACCAGGCCTTTCCAACTTTCGAGACTTTTCGGGAAAATATCGAAGGCCACTACTGGTTCCCGACCTACACGCGGGCTGATGACATCCTGCATTTCAAGTCAGGCCAGGACGTGCATATCCGCTTGTCGGTTCGATACCAGAACTACAAGCGGTTCGGCTCCACCATCAAGATCGGAAGGCCTACGCAGGTGGACCCGGAGAAGCCGTAAAGGCGCGAAGCTGAACTTGTGATTTAGCGTCTACTAAGCCAGACAAGAGTAACACCGACACAAACGATCAGAACGCCGAGCCAGCGCTGCGGGCTGATGCGTTCGTGCAAGAACAACATGGCACCAATGGCGCCGGCGGCATAGCTCAAGGCAGTCACGGGAACGACGAAACTCACGTTTTCGATGGAGAGCATCGCCAAAAGAGAAAAGAAGGCCAGCGTCATCATTGTGATACCAAGCCACATCCAACTCACGCGCATCGCGCGGAAAACGAAACGCACGAGCGCAGCTGGCCGGAAGTCGTGAACTTCGCCGACCACCTTCATTGCGCGGGACACACAGAGCTCACCGCCCGTGCCTGCGGCGACAATAATAAAAAGGAATAGGAACTCCAGCACGTTTACGTCTTCTCCGTGGTTCGCGGATGCGTGTGCCCAACAATAAAGACGCCGACGCAAATAACGAATATGCCGGCCCAGCGCAGGGGAGGCACGACTTCTCCCAGAAGGAAATAACCCAGCAGGGCGACCACGGCGTAGGAAAACGAGGAGGCCGGCTGAACGTAGCTGTAGTCCGCCCAAGTGAGAACGAGCATGTAGGCGACAAAAAAGGTCAGCAAGCAGGCGATCCCGAGCCAGATGTAACCTGAAGTGATGATGCTGCGAAGAATATGAAAAAGTTCACCGGGGGCCCAATTTTTGGCGGAGCCAATCCCCTTCATGCCCTTACTGAGCAGGACGTTGCCAAGGGGAGCAAAAAAAACAATGAACAGAATAAGAATATAGGTTTTTAGGTGCAAGCCTGGAGGATCTTTCATACCGTTTCTGCTTCACGCCTTGTGTTACGCGTCGAACGTGCTCCCTGCGGTTGAGTCCATGCGTGCTGGGTTTTCGAACGGATGCTGTCATGCACCCGGGTGTATAGAATGCCAAAACAGGCTTCATGACCCACAAATCATCCAAAAAATTATCTTACAGGATGTCTCACCGAGGCCAAAGTCCCGGCCAGCGAAATGGTTTGTTTTTTGCTATGCTTTTTCGATAGAAGCAGTCGTTTAAGGCGAGCCTTACTATCGACGGAGCGGCGTGGCACAATTCTAGCGCGCGAGGTGCAATGATTTCGAAAGCCGCCGATTACCTATTTCTTGCCTTAGCTGCCGCACCTTTCATTTACTACCTGTTGGTCCTTTATTGCTCATGGCGTTTTTTCCGGGGCTCGAAGGACCGCTTGCCCGGAAATTCGGACTTTGTCCCGCCGGTCAGCAATTTGAAGCCCATCCGGGGATTGGACCCCGAAGCATACGAAAACTACGCGAGTTTCTGCCAGCAGGATTATCCGAACTATGAGCTGATTTTTTGTGTCGGAGACCGTAATGACCCTGCGGTGCCGGTTTTAGAAAAATTGATGCGTGATTTTCCCGAACGCCGAATCCGCTTGCTTTTTGGCTCCGGACGCGGCGCCATCAACGACAAGGTGGCAAAGCTGGTGAGGATGGTGAAGGAGGCGGAAAACGAGTTTCTGGTCATCAGCGACAGTGACGTCCGGGTCCCGCGGGACTACTTGCGGACGGTGGTCGCGCCGCTGTGTGACCCGAAAGTGGGCTGCGCGACCTGCTTCTACGTATCCATCCACGATGAAACGTTCGCGCAACATCTGCAATCCATCGGCATGTATTCCGACTTCTATCCTGGAATTCTGGTCGCCCGGCAGTTGGATGGAATTAAGTTCACTCTGGGACCGACCATTGTTACAACGCGTTCGCACCTTGCCGGATTTGGCGGATACGAAGCGATTGAAAATAAGCCCGCCGATGATCTTCTGGTTGGTCGTTTGATTGCGCAACAAGGTTTGAAAGTGCAACTCCTTCCATACGCTGTGCAGACCGTACCAGACTATGACTCACCCCGCGCACTCTTCAGTAAGCGACTGCGTTGGATGACGGTGATGCGGCACATGCGTCCTTGGGGACATGTGGGGCTTGCGTTTACACAGGGATTGCCGTGGTGTCTGGCTGTTTTGGTAACTCATCCGCCAGGACTTGGCCTCGTGTATTTCGTCGCCTATCTGGGGTTCCGCGCGGCGATGACATGGCTGGTCGGTGTCTGGGGATTGCAGCAAAGCGGACTATGGAAGAAGATGCCGCTGATCGTCGTGTGGGACGCGACCGCGTTCGTGATCTGGCTGCTGACGTTTGGACGCAACAGCATACGTTGGCGCGACGTGGATTACAGGATTCGAGAGGGCATGCTCGTGCCCGTCGCCTCTAGTCCCGCGCAGAATTCCTCGCAATGAGAGCCCCGTCGGGGACCGTCCTACCCCTTCTTGGCCTTTGCCCCGGCTGAAGCCGCAAGATCCGCACGCTGCTCCGGCGCAGAGGATCTCGAAGGCATACTCATCTGCATGCGGCGATCGTTCTTCGGTTCGCGCCAATTGACCTGTGGCAGCATGAGTGAAGCATCCACACGATCGCGGTACTTCATGGCGATGTTCGTCAGCGAATCAAGCAGCGAATCCGAAAGATGGTGCGGTTGCAAGCCGAGGTCGATCAGCTTTGAGTGCTTTGCGTTGTAGTAATGTTGCTCAGCCTCCACTCGCGGGTCGGGGATGTGGTCGATTTCGACGGCGAGGCCGAGCTTTCTTGCGGAGGACTCCACCAGATGCGCCAGGTCCAGGACGGAAAACTGCTCCGTGAATTGATTATAGACGCGGCACTCGCCTCTGGCCGCCGGATTGTGGCAGGCGATCTCGATGCAACGCACCGTGTCGCGAATGTCCAGGAAGCCGCGCGTCTGTCCGCCCTTGCCGTAAACGGTCAGCGGCTGTCCGATGGCCGTCTGAACACAAAAGCGATTCAGGACGGTGCCAAAGACATCATCATAGTCGAAGCGATTGATCAGCGCCTCATCGAGCGCTGTTTCGTCCGTCATTGTTCCGTAAACGACTCCCTGGTTCAGGTCCGTAGCGCGAAGACCCCAGATCTTGCAGGCAAACATCATGTTGTGGCTGTCGTGAACCTTTGAGAGGTGATAGAAGGAGCCGGGCTGCTTTGGGAAGGGAAGTACATCCTTGCGGCCGTTGTGTTCGACGATGATGTAGCCCTCTTCGATGTCAATGTTGGGGGTGCCGTACTCGCCCATGGTGCCCAGCTTGATCAGGTGACAATCCGGCAGAAATTCGCGGATGCCGAAAAGAACGTTCAGTGTTCCGACGACGTTGTTCACCTGTGTGAAGACGGCGTGTTTGCGGTCGATCATCGAGTAGGGAGCGGAGCGTTGCTCCGCGAAATGGACCACCGCTTCGGGCTCGAAGGACTGGAATGTCGAAGCAAGAAAGTCGTAGTCGCCAACGTCACCGACGAACAACTCGATGGTCCTACCGGTCAGGTTTTGCCAGACCCTGACGCGATCCGTCAGCGCACGAATCGGAGTCAGCGTCTGCGCGCCAAGCTCGTGATCCCAAAGGCGCCGCAAAAAGTTGTCAACGATGGCGACCGAATGGCCCCTCTGCGACAAATAGAGGGCCGTGGCCCAACCGCAATAGCCGTCCCCACCGAGCACGGCAATCTTCATGTACCCTCCTCAGGGCAAATCTCTTTACAAATTTCTACGGCAATCCAAACTGCGAACGACTCTCCTTAGATGCGCAGCCGGAAAGCAGGGTGCCGAGCAAAAGACCGCTCTGGCCTGGGCTTTCTTTTTTTACCTGTATACCCAGGTCTTTGCAAGCCGGTTCTTGGGCGCTGCTCACAAGTGGTGTATCCCCTCTACTAGGCTGACGTGCTCCAGCGGATGGTTAGTAAGAATGAGTTTACCGCCCCCGGCAGCGACGATTTCGAGATGATCCTGGCCAACCAGATCTTTGAATTGCTGGAGCTTTGGCTGGTAGGTCACGAGATAGTAGCGTTCGGAGTCGAGCCAGAGTCTCTTGAATCGGATGTCGTCAATGAAGATATCGGGAGCGCCCGGTGCATAAGAGCCGTATTCCAGATTGAAATAACGCCCATTCAAAATCAAGACGTCGCGCTCTACATAAAATGTTATGGAAGACAGCGCCCAGTAATTATGGTCCACGATCAGCTTTCCATCAGGAGATTTGAGGAGCACTTCCGCCAGTGGCCGCGACGACAGAAATGGATCGAACACCACCAGGGCCAGGCGAGCGGCGTGGTAAAACAGCACCATCATCAGCGCGGCCGCCAGGAAAGAGCGCAAATCAACCCATCGCAGGGTTGCAAGGGCGCCTGCCAGCAAAGCGAGCGCTGCGACCACCAGGGGGAGGCGGAGGTAGGCGAAGGAATCGAAAGTAAGGTCCAGCATGTGGCCCAGAGAGAGAGTATAGGCGCTGGGATGATGGCCGAGCGCGGAAGAGATGTCGCCCGGGGCGGGAAGATTTCGCACCAGAAAAAAAATAGTGATACAGGCGAGTGCCGCGCAGCCGGCAATCACGGAAAGAACGCGAGTTCCACGGCGGATCCAATCGCCGTCCGCAGCCATAGCTGAGCCGAGCAGCAAGGCCAGCGCGGGATAGCAGGGCATCGAGTAATATTCCTGCGTCGTGGAAAACGTGAAGAACACCAGGATAAATCCGATCCAGCAGATCGCCAGCAAACGTGCGCGGCCCGCGCGGTCGGCGGGTTTGAAGGAAAGCCCGGCGAGGGCGGGGAAGTATACGCTCCACGGGAATAGCCAGAGAAAATGGAGGAGCCAGAACCAGAGCCGAGGGACGGTGTTGTAATCGCGAGGATACCGCAGGTTGAGGAAGCGAAGGACCTGCTCGTTGATGAAATAGAACCAGAGAAAACCATGGTACTCGCCCGGACCGCCATGAAGCGAGAGAGAAAAATAGGGTGGATTTCGCAGCGTGGCCAGAATGTGCCAGGGCGCTGCAACGAGGAGTGCGATGAAAAAACCGCTGATGGGGCGCAGCCGCTTCCAGGCTCGAGCGACAAAAAATTGCTTGGTCAGGAAAAGATAGAGCACCCCCGTCGCGATTGGGAAAACCACGCCGATCAAGCTTTTTAGCAGAACCCCCGCCCCCAGGCTAGCAGCGAGAACGAAGGCCCAGAACCGCGGATGTGGTTCCTCTTCGTCGAGGGCACGCAGAAATGCCCACATCGCCAAAGCGATAGTAAACGTCAGCGTTACATCGGGAATAACGATGCGCGTGAATAGGAAGAGGCCAACGCATGTGGCGATGCACAAACCCGCACACAGTCCGGCTCTCCGCCCGAACGCCCATCCCCCGAAGGCACACGTCAGGCAGGCCAATCCGATTGCCGAAAGTGCGAAAGGAATGCGTGCGGCCCAGTCGTGAACTCCAAAAATCTTGAACGAGACGGCCATCGGCCAGTAAAACATGGCCGGTTTCTCGAGGAAGACGATGCCATCAACCCGCGGGGTCACCCAATCCCCGGAGGTAACCATGTTTCTTGAGATTTGTGCCACGGCCGCATCGACGTCGTCCATCAGCGACGGCGGCGACACGCTACAGCCCAGGTAGACCGCTCCGCCAACCAGAGCAACGATTAGGTATATGAACCAGCTTTTACTTGTAAGAACGCTTGCGTCGTCGAGCTTGACGTCGCTTGTATTCGCCATCGCTTCATCCATTGAAAAAGGATCATCAAGCCCCAGAGGTGATACCCGACATTGGCTTTTCTTTCCAGATGCCGGGTCAAAAAGCTTTCAACGGCATCCCCTTGAAAGAGTTGCCCGTATTCCGCGGTGCCCTCCCTCAAGGAGTCCACCAGCATCGAACGCAGAGGACCGCGGAGCCATTCATGAGCCGGAATGTCAAACCCCGTCTTCTTGCCGGCCTGGATGGAGGAGGGCAGCTTGTCTTTACGCATTTCCCTCAAAACCAGCTTCTGTTGCGATCCACGAATCTTCAGGTGCGCGGGCAGCTTGGCGGCGAACTCCACGATGCGATGATCGAGGAACGGCGGACGCACTTCGACGGAATGAGCCATGCTCATGCGGTCGCTTTTCACCAGGATGTCGTCCGCCAGATAGTATTTTTGATCGAACCACAGAAAGTGCGCCAGAGCGTCGCTGGTCTTTGGCAGGTCGTCAACTTCATCCAAGAGATTGTGAAAAGCAGAGGGTAGCGGCCGTCGAAGCAGAGATTGTTTTTCGCCGTCCGAGAAAGTCCCGTTCCAGTAGACGTGGGCGTGACCTGGCTGCAGCAGACTGCCCTCCAGGAATCGCTTCACTTTGTATTCGAAGCTGATTTTCTCGTCCGAAACCGGCCAATGGCGGACTCCGGCCAGCACCGTCTGCAGGAGTGGGCGCGGCATCCGCCTGGCCCATTTGGCCAGCATATCTGCGCGGCAGGTGATGTATCCGCCGAATAATTCGTCAGCGCCTTCTCCGCTCAACGCCACCGTGGTCTTGGATTTACACAATTTCGAGAGAAACCAGACAGGCAATGAACCCGCATCTGCGCTTGGTTCATCCGAATAGTAGGCAAACTCCTCGATAGTTGCACACAGGTCTTGCGCGGGCGTTAAATCCAGCTCTTGGTGGTCCGTTCCGTAATGCTGTACGGCGCGGTCAATGAATTTTGTCTCATCAAAACTTCGTCCTCGAAATAGGATCGAAAATGTTTTCAGTTGCGAAGCGGTTGCTCTTGACGCGTAGTGCAGGATGGTCGTCGAATCCATTCCGCCGCTCAGCCAAATCCCCAGCGGAACATCCGAAATCATGTGTTCTTGAACTGACTGCTGCAGCAGGCTGTCGAGTTCTTCTTTTGCTGTCGCTAATGTGTAATTGGACGCCTGGGTGAAAGGCAACTTCCAATAGGCATCCGAAGATATCTTTCCGTCGCTCCACTCCAGCCAGTGGCCCGGTGGAAGTTTTTCGATTCCCTCCACGAGTGTCCATGGACAGGGCACATAATTTAGCGAGAGATAACAATCGAGTCCCTGAAGGCTCAGTCGGCGGTCGATTTCCGGATGGACAAAAATGGCTTTCAGCTCAGAGCCAAAGAAAAGATCTTCACCTTGACGTGTGATGTAAAGCGGTTTGATTCCCATGCGGTCGCGTGCGAGAACAAGGCGTCTCGCCGACTTCTTCCACAATGCGACTGCGAACATTCCTCGCAACTTCGCCAGGCATTCCTTATCCCATTGCATGAATGCGCGAAGAACGGTTTCCGTATCGCAATGCGATTCGAATCGATGCCCGAGTTTTTCCAATTCGGTCCGTATTTCGACGTAATTATAGATCTCGCCATTGAAGGCGATTCCGAAATCCCCATCTTCGGACAGAATCGGCTGGTTCCCGGCGTCCAGATCGATAATTTTCAGGCGCGCCGCGCCCATCGAAAATAAACTTGATTGAAATACGCCTTGCTGGTCCGGTCCCCGGTGAATCAACGTTGCCGTCGCCTCCTGAATTCGCCGCGGAGGAGGGGTCCAGCTCTTATGCGTGTATCCTACAATGCCACACAACTCTTTGTACCTCGCGAAGCGTCGTTCGAAAGTTGAGACGCTCTTCGTATCATCGTAATGAACTTCGGGAGACTGCCGCTCATTGCCGCGTCCAGCAATGCACGGTTCGAAGCGATGCGCCACGCGAACTGGCGAAACCTGGCCGGATCGCCAGTGATCCAGCCGAGACAAACGGAAGGATGCAATTACTTCTCACATCGATTGTAGCTGTAGCCCATGCGGTGGCGCAACGCTGATGGCTGAGGAATCCAAAAATCTGCATGCTATTCGGCAACCGCAGCCTTGGTTCGGCAGACAGTTGCAAGTCCCGTCCAACTGTACCCGCGATGGGAGCGGAGCGCGCTATCCCGGAAGCCCGATGCCAGCCAGGGCCTGACTTCGTCTTCGCGCAAATAGTAAGCCACCGGCGTCACTAATTGATCGAAAACGTTGGCGTGAATTTCGTCGAACGGATAGTAATATAGCGCGGCAAAATAATCACCGTAAGGAAGTTTCGCAGGACCTTTTCCATTTGCTCCCGGGCGATAGAAAAGTTTTATTACCGCCCAAAGCGCGGCGGCAGGCGCAATGGAAACAATTCGCAAAAATCCCGCTGGCAACCGAGAAGTAATCACCTTTCGCACAGGATCGACGTATCGCGTGATCCATTCGTTTCCTTCGTGGCCGTATACCCAGAAGGCCACGCGTCCGCCTTCCCGCACTCGCGAGGCCAGACTCGCAAAACCCGCCGCGGGATCCGGTAAGTGGTGTAAGACGCCAACGGAAAATGCCAAGTCAAATACCGCGCGGACAGGCGGGTTCAGCAAATCGCCGATCACCACGTGGGCGTTTTGGAATTGGCGAGTATGCGCAAGAGCAACGAATGCGCTCTCGCCTAAATCCAGAGAGACAATGGCTTTTGCACCATGCGAAGCTACGATTGCGGTATGGCGCCCCTTCCCACAGCCGCCCTCGAAGACAACCCGGTCGGCGAAATCCCCGGCAGTCAGCGGGGCCACCCAGTCGAAGAATTCCTGCTCGTAATAGTCGCGAAGATCACTCCAGCGCGTCCACTCCTCGGCGAAACGTGACGCCGTTTCGAGTTTGATACTGGCGAGGTTTGCCGGGAGGAGAATCGGCACGCCGTTGCGAATCGCGAAAGGTGAAGCGCAACCGCGGCACGCGAGGCCGCCGGTCATGATATGACCGTCCTCTGCCGCGGGCGACGCATCACCACTGAGAGACAATTCGCCCGCGCAATTGGGGCACACGATGAAATTCAGGGCTTCGGATCTCATCTCGATGGTGAAAATCCATGATACACCAAGCCCGACTCAGTCTCAGGCCCCGACTCCGGGCAGGGAACGAAGCAAGGCGCTTACGCCGTTCCAAAGAATCTGGACGCCGATGCAGACGAGGAGGAAGGAAGAGAGCCGCAGAATGATGCTCATGCCGCTTTCGCCGATGATCGCGGCGAGACGATCGGCGAAGCCGTAGCAAATATAGATGCTCAGCGCCATGAGCGCCGAACCGATCACCGCGGCGAGAATCGCGAGGAGGTTCGGGCCAAGGTGGTGAGGCTCGTTCGCCCCGAGGGTGATGGCCATGGAAATCGATCCGGGGCCGACAGTGAGCGGCAGGGTCAGCGGATAAAACGCGCTGCGAGAGACGTCCTCCAAGTGCACCTTCTTCTGAACATCCCGGCCGCGGTCCGTCTCCTCTTTGCTCTTCAGCATGGCCCAACCGTTGGAAATGACAATGAAGCCGCCGCCAACCTGCACAACGGGAATGGAGATCCCAAAGAAATGCAGAATGTGAGTGCCGATGAGGAACGAGGCAATCAACAGGATAAAACTGTTCAGAGCGACCTGACGCGCCAGGGCGCGGCGCGTTGGACAAGGATATTCGCGCGTCAAGGCGAGAAAGATGGGGCTGCCGCCGAGGGGATTCACGATGGGAAACAGGGCGCTGAGAATCAGCAGGATACTCTTGGCGACTTCGGGCAAGGGGGATCCTCCGGAGGGGAGAGTATAGCTGAGGCGAGGCGTTGCCGGGCGACAGCGTGGTCGCGGTGGCAGGCCGCGAGGGGCGGAAGTGGAAGAGGGAACAGGATTGCTGAGGATGCAGCGAGAGCTTTCAGAGGAAGGATGGAGTGCCACCAAAAAAACGGAATCCAAAGGCCAACGCAGCCAGTGGCGTGAGATTTAAGGAACACAGATGGAGGCCATATAAATGTTCTCATAATGGCGTGTGACAACTGCGTCTTGCTCCGCAGCACGCGCGTGCGTTAGAGTCTCGGTGCCATGTTTGAGGAATGTGATGCCACAGCGCAAAAAAGCCGGGCAGCAAAGTACCAGGACCCCGCGGGAGCGGGTCAGAGTTCTAATTACAGGAGCCCGCATTCAAAGGCGCATTCAGGCGCTGGCTCAAGAAATCCGGAAGGATTTTCCCGGCGAGCCACTGCATCTGGTCAGCGTTTTGAAGGGCGGGGTTTTTTTTCTGACCGACCTGGCAAGAAATATTCCCGGGGAAGTTTCTTTTGACTTCATCGCCGTGTCGAGCTACGGGCAAAAAACGCATTCTTCGGGCCAAGTCCGGTTGACACGAGACCTGGACTCCAGCATCGAAGGCAAGACAGTGATCGTAGTTGAGGACATTCTGGATACGGGAATGACCTTGCAGTACTTGCTGCGTTTGTTTCAGCAGCGCAAGCCGAAGCATTTGCGCGTGGCGGTCCTGCTGGACAAGCCAGAACGACGGATCGCCGCGGTACACGCCGATTACATTGGATTTTCAATTCCCAACGAATTTGTGGTCGGTTATGGGCTTGATTACGCCGAGCGTTATCGAAACCTGCCCTACGTTGGGGTCCTATTGCTTGGGCCGGGCTTGAAGAAAAAACCAGCGGAAGATTAAAATCGCGTTGAGTAATCCATTCCTAAAGGGCCATCAAAGAGATTGACGGAATGATTTGCGGTTGCTCCTGAAAAGCCCCCCCATCATCAGATGCTGAAACATTATGAGCTGAGATTCTTCGGGCTTCTTTGTGGGATGCCTTCAGAATGACACTTGTTACTTTTTCTGCCGCTGAATCGTAGACAGATTTCTCACGAGCGCCAGAAGAGGGCCGCTTCGGAAAGCGGGCCCTGCGGGGCGCCCTATTTGGTAGCACGCCCGAATCGGTCCCAGGATGAGAAAAACAATCAGAAATCGCATCGATGCACGGCCTCACCGGGCTTACGCTTCGCCGCCTGCTATACTAGCCAGAGTCCATGAATCCAACGGATGAGCATACGACAACAGTGGCATTGAACGGCGGAACGGAAGTTTCCGCCGAGGTCCTGGCGACGCTCGCGGAAATCGGCGAGGAAGTGAACGCCTCGCTGGACCTGGACGAGGTGCTGGCCCGATCGGCGGCTTTGATCAAGCGGCACATCGACTATGAAATTTTTGGCGTGCTGATGATCGAAGGGGATGGAAGTTATCTCCGGCACCGTTTCTCCATCGGCTATCCCCGCGAGTTGGCGGACAATTTGCGGATTCCGCTGGGGCAGGGAATTACCGGAACTGCGGCGGCCACGGGCCACTCCGTACGAGTCAGCGACACTTCCAAAGACGCGCGGTACATCAATGCCATCGACAGCGTGCGCTCCGAACTGGCCGTGCCGTTGATGCTTCGGGGAAAGTGCGTCGGCGTGCTGGATATTCAGAGCCAGCGCCTCGATTACTTTACACGCGACCAACAGAATATTTTGACGCTGCTGGCCAGCAGGCTGGCAGTCGCGATTGAAAACGCGCGGCTGTTTCAGAAGGTACGGACGCAGGCAGACACGCTCCTGCTGTTAAGCGAAGTCGGCCGCGAGACGGGCGCGATCCTAGAGGTCGAAGAACTTCTGCGGCGCGCAGCAGAACAGACCAAGCGGGTCATTGATTACCAGATATTGAGCATCATGCTGTATGACGAAGAGCAAAAGATCTTTCGCCACAGGGTGGACGTAAAGCATGGCCATCGCGTGCAGGGAAAACTGCGAGCGACCTCAGGTGATGGCATCGTTGGCGCGGCAGCTACTTTGAAGGAGCCGGTTCTCGTTCCGGATGTGACCGTGGATCCGCGCTACCTGATGGTGAACCCTGAGACACGTTCGGAACTGGCGATCCCCATGATGCACAAAGGAAAAGTGATTGGCGTGCTGGATCTGGAAAGCCCGCAACCGAATTATTTCACCGAGGATCACGTACAGACGCTTTCAATTCTGGCGGCGAACCTCGCCGTCTCGCTGGAAAATGCGCGCCTTTACGAGCAACTGGCGCGCGACGAGGCGCGACTGGAGCGAGATTTGCAGGCGGCGAAAAGAATTCAGGGCGCGCTCCTGCGGCCAGTGCCGGCGGAGGATTACGGTTTGGAGATGGCCGCCCGGTATCTTTCCGCGCGGGAGGTGTGCGGCGACCTTTACGAGTTTCTGCGCTACGGACCGCAACAACTGGGAATTGCGCTGGGAGACGTGAGCGGGAAGGGAACGGCCGCGGCGCTCTACGGAGCGGTGGCCATCGGAATTATGCGGAGTCTGGCCCCGCAAAAACTGCAACCTGCGGAAATGCTGAAGCAAATGAACCAACTGGTGGGCGAACGGCGCATCGAGGGGCGATTCATGACCGCGTGCTTTGCTACCTGGCAAAAAGGCCGGCAGAAGCTTCGAGTGTCGAACGCGGGGCAATCGCAGCCGCTGCTGTATAAGCATGGACGCTGCGGGAAAATCGAGTTGACGGGTTTTCCGCTGGGCATTTTTGAAGAAGTGACCTATGACGAATGGTCGGTGACGCTCGAGTCCGGAAACATTCTTGTGTTTCACTCGGACGGAATCGCGGAGACCATGAACAGCGAAGGTCAGTTCTTCGGCACCACACGGCTTACGAAGCTGATCGAGCAGCACCATGAAGCGTCCGCGACCGAGATTGCGGACATGATTCTGCGCGAGGTGGATTGGTTCACGCAGAGCGCTCCCCTTTCTGATGACCGGACCCTGGTGGTCGCAAAAGTCCGATGAGCCATTCGATCGACTCATCTTCACGCAAGCTTAGACACGTGGATCCAGCTTCTTTCACGCCACACTTCACGTGGAAGAAGAGCGGGGCGTGGAGAGGAAATGGCAAAGAAGTGGTGTGCGAAAGAGTGGCGCTGGCTTCTGTCGCGGAGAAGTTTGGCACACCGACCTATCTGTATAGCCGCGCTGCGATTGATGATGCCTATACCGAACTCCACCGCGGGCTTGGCGCGCTGCCGCACACTTTGTGTTTTGCGGTAAAGTCCAACGGAAATCTGTCCATCCTGAATCATCTTGCCAAGATGGGAAGCGGTTTTGACATTGTATCCGGCGGGGAACTCCACCACTTGCAGCGCATCGGCGTGCGCGGAGATCGCATCGTTTTCTCTGGAGTCGGGAAGGACCGGCATGAAATTCGCGAAGCATTGAACTATCGAACGCCAGGTGGACGAGCGGGAATTCTGCTTTTCAACGTCGAATCCGGGGCGGAACTCGATATATTGGTGGAAGAGGCGGCGCGACTGGCCGGCCGCGGAGGCAGGCCACCTGCGGCGGCGATTCGAGTGAATCCCGATGTGCAAGCCGGCGGCCACCCGCACATTGCAACCGGGCGTCACGAACACAAATTTGGCTTGGACTGGTCTGAGGCGAAACGACTTTACCTCGCGCACCGTGATTCAAAATGGATCCGCTGGCAGGGAATCAGCGCGCATATCGGCTCGCAGATCACGACGCTGATTCCATTTCGCCGCGCACTGCAGCGGCTGGCTGGATATATCGGAGAGTTGCGGCGCGCGCAAATCGATCCGCGCTACCTGGATGTTGGGGGCGGCCTGGGGGTGCGATATTTGGATCAGAAGCCGCCGACACGAACGGAGTACGCGCGGCTGGTTTCACAAATGGTGCGAACACTCAGCGTGCACCTCTTACTGGAGCCTGGGCGCTCGATCATCGCTCCGGCCAGCGTTCTCTTGACGCGCGTCATCTATACGAAAACAAATCGGGGCAAGACGTTTGTGGTCGTGGACTCAGCGATGAACGACTTGATGCGGCCGGCACTCTACCGGGCGGTCCACCCAATTACGAAAATTGTGCGCGAAGGGAAGCAAAATGACGCGGACCGCAAACGAGTGGACATCGTTGGGCCGGTTTGCGAAACGGGCGATTGCTTTTTGCGGGATTGGCCGCTAGGAGAAGTGCAGGCGGGTGATCTGCTCGCGATTTGGGTTGCCGGAGCGTATGGAATGTCGCAGGCATCAAACTATAATGCGCGATGCCGTCCCGCTGAAGTCTTGGTGGAAAGGAACCATTTTCGGCTGATTCGCCGGCGCGAGACTCACAGCGATTTGCTGCGCACCGACGTTCTCGGCTAGTTTTTTCCGGCTTCGCGGCTACGCTTCGCCCCATTTCAGCTTGCTGCGCAAAATCTCGAAATACGATTTCTTTGGCGGCTGGATGAGCTTGAGCAGCTCTTTCGCACGGGAGATGCGGATAACATCCGTAGGCTGCAATGGAATACCGCGCTGTCCGTCAAGTGTGAGAAAAACGGACTCGGTGTTCCCTGAAAGTTTCAACTCGATGAAAGACGAGTCACGGATTACAAGTGGGCGGTCACTCAGCGTGTGCGGACAGATGGGAGTGATTACGAAGGATTCCACTGCAGGATGCACGATGGGTCCGCCGGCGGAAAGGGAATAGGCGGTAGAGCCGGTAGGGCTGGCTACGATTAGGCCGTCGGCCCGGTAACGACAGACAAAATCGCGCTCAATGGTGAGCTCAAGCTGGATCATGCGGGCGAGCGCGCCTTTATTGATCACCACTTCGTTCAACACGCGTTGACTATCGATCACTTTGCCCGAGCGCTCGAGCTCGACGCTGATCATGACGCGTTCGCTGAGCGAAAAACGGCCCTCCAAGGTATCACCAAGAGCCGGGTGGAGCTCATCCAGAGTGAAGCTGGTTAGGAAGCCCAGGCTGCCCATATTGATGGGCAAGATCGGAATTCCTCGCGGGGCCGCCAGACGGGCGGCGGCAAGCATGGTGCCGTCACCCCCAAGCACAAGCAGAAGTTGCGACGCGTCTGCCACGCACTGACGAGTCTGACCGCGCGAACCGTCGGTCAAAGAACTGGCCGTTTCTTCGTCGATGAGGGCTTGTACGCCGTGCGCTTCGAGCCATTTCAGCAGGGGCGGGACAACGACGGCAAGATTCGAGCGGCGAGGGCGAGAAATGATGCCAATGGTTTGAAAAGTTTGTCCGAGGTGCATGTCCGTCTGCGATTCTACTCCAGGGACTTTTTGCGTGCGTAGAGAAAATACTCCTGATTGCCTTCGGCCCCCAGGAGGCGACTCGGGCGGATTCCGAGGTAATCCAGGCCACCGAATTCAACGCATTCGCGAACGGTCAGGATCGCCTTATCGTGCAATTTGTTGTCCTTCACGACTCCGCCGGGGCCAATCTCCTCGCGGCGCAATTCGAATTGCGGTTTGATGAGGATGAGAAAGCTGGCGCGGGCCTTTGCCACCGCTATTGCAGGCGCGATAACCTTCCGGACCGAGATGAAAGAAACATCGATCACCACGAAGTCGACACTTTCGGGGAGGTCTGCAACACGCAATTCGCGCGCATTCCGCTCAATTGGAATAACGAGAGGATTCTGTCGCAGCTTCCAGTCAAGCTGTTCCACGTTCACGTCCACGGCGTAGACGCGCACAGCGCCGCGCTGGAGCAGGCAATCCGTAAAGCCGCCGTTCGAAGCGCCGATATCCAGGCAGACGCACCCGGCCGGCTCAATCGCAAAGTCTTCCAGCGCGCTTAGGAGTTTCATTCCGCCGCGGCTGACGAACTTCTGCAGCCGGCTGATGATTTCGATGCGCGCATCTTCGGGGACGGACATGCCTGCCTTTTCCGCCCGTTGGCCTTCCACCTGAACTTCACCGGCGAGAATCATAGCCATGGCTTTCTGAGGAGATCCGGCGCAGCCTCGCTCGAGGAGAAGAACATCGAGTCGCTTGCGGCCGGCTTTTGGTTTCATGAGGCGTTCCAACGATCAAGCGCGCCGAAGCACGAGGAATTCTGCGATCTCGCGGATGCGCGCAGCACGATCCGCGTATGGCGCGAGTTCAGCAATGGCTTTGCTCGCGAGATCATTGGCAATTTGGTGAGATCGCTCCAGACCGTAAACTGCCGGGTAGGTTGCTTTTTGTTGCGCCATGTCCTTTCCCGCGGTCTTGCCAAGCGCGGCGGAGGACTCCTCGACGTCAAGAATGTCGTCAGTGACCTGAAAAGCCCAACCGACAGTCTCGCCGAATCGCCGCAGGCGCGCGACATCTTCCGAGCTGGCTCCTGCGCATAGGGCACCGGCAGTAATGGAAGCACGAATCAGTGCGGCGGTTTTCGAACGGTGAATATACTCCAACATTTTCGGATCGATGGGCTTGCCTTCGGCTTCGATGTCAGCGACCTGGCCACCGACCATACCATTGATGGTGCCAGCCGCGGCTGCAACTTCGGTGAGAATGGCGGCGCGGCGCTCGGCAGCAGCGGTCGTCGCACCGATGGTTTCGAACGCCAGCGTAAGGAGAGCGTCGCCCGCGAGGATGGCGATGGCTTCGCCGAACTTCTTGTGGCAAGTCGGTTTGCCGCGGCGGAGGTCATCGTTGTCCAGAGCCGGCAAATCATCGTGAATCAAGGAGTAAGTGTGGATGAATTCGATGGCGCAGGCGGGGTGAAGCGCGGGTGTGACATCGCCGGCGAAGATGCGAGCCGTCTCAAGACAGAGGATGGGGCGGATTCGCTTGCCACCGGCGAAAACGCTGTAACGCATCGCCGTATGAATGGAAGAGGGTGGCGCGGTTTTGGCCGGGAGGAGACGTCCGAGAGCGGCATCCACGGTCAGGCGGTCTTCTTCGAAGAATGCGGGAAGTTTCATCTCGGCAGGGAATGGGCGCGCAGCCGGCTGCCTTGGCGCGTCACGATTCAGCCTCCCGCTCGGGATCGAACGGCTCGGCGGAAAGCTTGCCATCGGCCTTCTTCAGGAGGATTTCCACTCGCCCCTCCGCCTCTTCCAGTTGCTTCTGGCACGCGCGCGAGAGCGCCACGCCCTCCTCGAACAGCTTCATCGCATCGTCCAACGAGAGCTGCGGGCTTTCCAGGCAGCGGACGACTTCCTCAAGGCGGGCAAGCGAGCGCTCAAAATCGGGCTTTTTGGGAGGTTCAGGTTTTTTGGGAGCAGGTGAATTCACGCGATCGGCCCGTATCCTTCAGAGGCGCCTATTTCTGACAGCGCCCGCAGCAGTAAGTTGACCGGCCGCCCTGCGCGATGCGCCGGATCGGCTCTCCGCAGCGGCGGCAGGGCTTTCCCTCGCGGCCGTAGGCGCGAAGAATATTTTCCAACCCCTGGAACCACCACTCCGGATCGCGAAAGTCGGGCGCCGGATGCAGACAGCATTCTAAGGCACGCGCGAGAACGGACACAATTGCTTTGTGCAGGCGGCGCGCTTCCTGCGGTTTCAAGGTGTTGGCGCGGCGGCGAGGATTGAGGCCAGCGTACCACAACGATTCGCAAGAGTAGATGTTACCAATACCAGCGACGCGCGATTGATCCAGCAAGAAGTTCTTCAATGGGCGCTTGGACGCCAAGAGCGTTTCGGTGAAGCGGCTTGAGGTGAAATCGCGCCAGAGGGCGTCGATGCCCAACCCGCTGAGGTCAGGGCAATCATTAGCGGATTCCCAGATGTGAATGCGGCCGAAGTGGCGGCGATCGGCGAAGCCCAGGACACCTTTGTCCAGTTCCAGGGCAACATCGACGTGCACGCCGTTTTCACGCTGGTTGGCACGCTGCAGCAGTTCTTTGCCATTCGAAAACCAAAGGAGTTGACCATCGAGCCGAAAGTGCATCGTCAGCAGGCCGCGGTCCAGAACGAGAAGCACATATTTGCCTTTGCGATCGACGAAGCGAATGCGGCGGCCCTGGACTTGGCGGGCGACGTGCGAAGGGGCTTGGGGCTTCGTGGCGATCGGGTGAAAGATGTGAACGCAACGAATTTTGCGACCCTGGACAAGGGGACGTAGCGTGCGAACGACAGCTT
>Ga0209577_10002197_pt1 | contig 18914 bp, 16 predicted proteins | sample GraSoiAngelo_109_FD_185874 | JGI IMG/M metagenome (GOLD analysis project Ga0209577, IMG submission 185874) | Grasslands soil microbial communities from the Angelo Coastal Reserve, California, USA - 14_0903_12_20cm (SPAdes) (version 2) | ecosystem: Environmental > Terrestrial > Soil > Grasslands...
GGCGACCCGACGGGATTCGGCGCCGTGGGCTCCGGTCCGTGCGAGATCTTCATGTGTCGCGGCGGCCAAGGGGGACGCGGGAAAGGGCAGAACACGAGCACCTTCGCGAGTTTCGAGGACGAGACGCACGACAAAGGCTGCTGGATGAGTTGGTGGGTCGACGACGTGGATGCCGTCTATGAAGAGTGCGTCAAGCAGGGCATCGAGGTGACCTGGCGGCCGACGGACATGCCTTGGAACGTGCGGGAAATGCACGTGCGACACCCCGACGGCCATGTGTTCCGCATCGGAAAAGGAGTAAAGAAAGAGTAGGCGCTTGAGCCAGCACTGTACTGGCCAGCGGCCCAACGGCTCGCGCTCAAGCTGCGGGCGACTCGCCCGCCGGCGCAAGAGTAGTGGACGACAGTCTGTGCCCGCCAGGGCACGACACAACGGCTTCCTTGGAACGAGAGCGCCCGTCGGCTTCAAGCGCTTGTTAGGCGCCGCGCGGCGCCATGCGGTCTCATGGCACTTCGATGGTGCTGCCAAGCCCGGCGTACACATACTGGGCTCCAAAAACCCGCTGTAAGGCCGCGAATGCTGGCTCTCCCGTGCAGTGTCCCGGCCCGATGCGATCGACGTGCCAGTGGTCGTGCAGCGCCGCGGCGACGCGCTCGACCTCGGCGTCCGGTGTAATCACCAGATGAAGGCCGCCGAGGATCAGGTAGACGTGATCAGCGACGCGTGTGGAGGCTTCCACAATCGTTTCAATCCCCGGGTGGGAGCATCCTACGAGCAGGATGAGCCCGTTCGGCGTTCGAAGCGCTAGGGAGAGCTCGCGCAGTTCCAACGTGCCCGGCTTCTGCGAGACCGTCGGAATGATGGATACGCCTGGGCTGACCTCCGTCACGCTGTCCACCCAGACGAAATGGGCCGTCGGCCAGGCCGTGCCGAAGGTGAGTTCGGCCGGCGGATGGCCGGCGAAGTACCGCATGCGGCTCGGCAGCGTGGAATCGGAGCGATAGAACGTCCCAGGGAGTGCGGCGCCAAAAACCCCAAAGCCTTCCTTGGGCGCATAGATCTTGACCCCGGGGTTTGCGGTTAAGAGGTAGTTCAAGCCCGCCGTGTGGTCGCCGTGACGATGCGAGATGACCACGAGATCGACGGTTCGCAGATCGATGCCTAAGGCGCGGACATTTTTGGCGAAGACCTCCGCGTTGTTGCCAGTGTCGAAGAGGATCCGCTTCCCGTTGTACTCAACGAGCGCGGCGAAGCCCCAGTCCCGAGTGAGGCCGGCGCGGCTCCCGAAGGCATCGTAAAGGATCGTGACGCGGTTGGGCGAAGGCAGCGGGGTGGCGTGCGCGGGCAGCGCAACACCAGCTGCCAGAATGAGGCCCATTGGATGGGCAAGTCGCATGTTCCCAACTCCTCTCAGTCGTCGACGTCCCAGGCCCAGGATCTCTCTTGGTGCGTGGTGCACAGATGTTCATCGCGCGCGCCTCACGGATCGCGCTTAAGCTGCGGGCGACTCGCCTGCCAGGGCAACTACCAGTGGACGAAGGCCGGTGCCCGCCAGGGCACGACCTAATAGCTTCCTTTAGAACGACAGCGCCCGACAGCTTCAAGCGCTTGTTAGGCAGCGCAGTCAGTGAAGTGGTCTCTAACCGCTAATCCGCCGCTCTTCCCGTGCCTTGCTGAGTAAACGCTCTGCGAAGTCGAGCCGCTCTTCTGTTTCTGTTTGCTCCTGTTGGAGCTGCTGGACACTACGTTCAAGGGCCTCGAGCCGCGCTGTGACGTCGGCCGATGGTGATTGTGGACGACTGGTCCACAGACGAGCGACCTTGACAATCGTGAAAGCAGCGGTCCCCACGACTATTATGAGTCCGACGAGCGAGACAGTTGGTTCCACGTGGCCTTCCTCAGTTTTGGGCCTGAGACTCGTCTGCGCTGCCTAACTCATAGTATCCGTAGTCATCGGACTACCCTAACGTGATCTCCCTGCAGCATAACCCCGCAGCTCCTGTCCGGGTTGAGATAACCCAAGCGCCCCGTGACTCGCAAGTTACTGCGACGAGCGGGGCCCCGAGAGCCGGACAATCCTTGCACGCAACGAGCCATAATCCGCACGCAGCTTAATCCCCACGCACTCTGCACGCCGCGTGCTCCGCTGCTCCAATGGGTGGAATATATTTCCACACATGCGAATCGGCGCCCTGGTAGCGCTCCTCTGCGTGGCCGCGTGCCGAACGCGGTCGCTCGCCAGAATGGCCCAGCAAAGCGACTCCGTGGATCTCGCCCAGCTGGTGCCCCACGGCTCGACGGACAGCGCGCTCGTCGCGCCGCGGGTGATCACCACGCCGACCGTCGTGCTGTTCTGGCTGCGCGCGGCGGACACGCTCAGCGGGGACGACCAGGCCGACACGTTCGACGACCTGAAGTACTACACGGCGCAGGTGGCGCCCGCCCTCGCAGCCAGCGGCATCCAGCTCGTCGCCACCAACGCCGACACGGTCTACGTCTCGCTCCCCAACGCCGCGCGGCGCACCATTCTCCTGTCGGGCCTGGACTATCCCTACGGCTATCTCCTGATCGATCCGGGCGGCCCCGAGCGGATCCTGACGGGCGTGTACGAGGACGGCGATCTCATGGACGAGCTGCGCGCCTACTTCGACCTCCCCGACGACTCGACCAGCGCCCCGCCGCGGGCCACCACCTGACGCCCCCGGGACGGCCCATGCCGGACTTGCGGCTCGCGGGCGGCGACGTGCTGCTGCACGACGGCACCTGGCGTACAGTGCGCTCGGATGTGACGGTGCGAGACGGAAGAATCGAGGCGATCGGGAAGGCGGGGACGAGGGACGAGGGAGGGGGGAAGGGGCCCCACTCCCAACCCCAAATTCGCGATTGTAGCGGCTGTCTGGTCATGCCTGGTCTCATCCAGGCGCACGTGCACCTGTGCCAGACGCTGTTCCGCGGACTGGCCGACGACCTGAGGCTCGAGGACTGGCTGGTGCGTCGCATCTGGCCGCTCGAAGCGGCGCATACGGAAGAAACGCTGTACGCGTCCGCCTTGCTCGGCGCCGCGGAGCTGCTGCTCGGCGGCACCACGGCGATCCTCGACATGGAGACGGTGCGCCACACGACGGCGGCGTTCCGGGCGCTCGAGCGGATCGGCATCCGCGCCACGGTCGGCAAGTGCCTGATGGACGCGCATCCCGAGGGCGCGCCGATCGATCTCGCCGAGGCGACCGACGACGCGCTGGCGGACGTCGCGGCGCTGGCCCAGCGCTGGCACGGGGCCGCCGGCGGCCGGCTGCGCGTCTGCTTCGCCCCGCGGTTCGTCCCCAGCTGCTCGGGTCCCTTGCTCCGCGCGGCGAGCGATCTGGCGGAGCGGTTCGACGCGCAGCTGCACACCCACGCGGCGGAGACCATCGTGGAGCGTGAGACCGTCCTCCGGACCACGGGCCTGGAAGAGATCGCCTACCTCGACTCGGTCGGTATCGCGGGCCCGCGGGCGGCGCTCGCGCACTGCGTCTGGGTCGACACGCACGAGATCGATCGGCTGGCGCGTCAAGGAACCACTGTGGTCCACTGCCCCTCCGCGAACCTGAAGCTCGCGAGCGGCGTGGCGAAGATCCCGGAGATGCTCGCCGCAGGCTGCCGCGTGGCCATCGGTGCGGACGGCGCCCCCTGCAACAACGGCCTCGATGCCTTCGCCGAAATGCGTCTCGCCGCCCTGATCCAGAAGCCGCGCCTGGGCGCCGATGCGCTCCCCGCCGCCCAGGTGCTCGAGCTCGCGACGCTGGGCGGCGCCCGTGCCCTCGGGCTCGAGCACGAGATCGGCTCCATCGCACCCGGGAAGCGGGCCGACCTCGTTGTGCTCGACCTGTCCAGGCCGCACCTCCATCCGCTGCTGGGCGACTCCGTATCGCTCATCGTGTACTCGGCCCGCTCGAGCGACGTGCGCGACGTGTTCGTCGAGGGCCGCCCCGTCGTGCTCGGACACGAGCTCCTCACGGCGCCGGTCGACCACATCGTGCGCGAGGCCGATCGGGCCGCCGCCGAGCTGCACCGCCGGGCGAGGCTCGCGTAATGCTCGGCGGCATGCTGCTCGCGCTGACGGTCGCGGTGCAGGGACCCACATCTCCGGACTCAGGTGCCGCGCTGTTCGCATCATGGTGCAAGTCGTGCCACGGCGCGGACGGCCGGGGCACGCCCGCGGCGACGACGCGGCTCGAGGTCCCCCCCGCGGACCTGCGCGAGTGCAAGGGCTCGACGGCCGAGACCGAACATCGCTGGGTGAACATCGTCGCACAGGGCGGCGCGGCATTCGGGCTATCGCTCGACATGCCGGCCTTTGGGGAAGCCGGAACGCCCGCTCAGATCCGTGCCGTCGTGCGCTACGCGCGCTCGTTGTGCGGCGAGCTGGGCTGGCCGCCGGGCGAGCTGAACTTCCCGCGGGCGTTCCTGGTCGAAAAGGCTTACCCGGAGAACGAGGTCGTGATCAGCGATCGGGGTCGCGGCCAGGACTACATATACGAGCACCGGCTCGGCAAACGGCTCCAGCTCGAGGCGAGCGCGGCCACCGCGTTCGACGGGGAGCCGCAGGTATTCGAGGGCGTGACCGGCGCGCTCAAGTACAACGTGTGGCACAGTCTGGAGCGGCGCGCGCTCGTAAGCCTCGGGCTCGAGGCCACGCCGCCCCTGGGGCGCCAGGACGTGTGGGAGGTGGAGCCGTTCCTCGCGTTCGGGGCCCAGCCCGGCGGGGTGTTCGTGGTGCAGGGCGAAGTCCAGGGCAGCTGGGAAGAGACAGAGGGGTTCGGGGGGATGTCCTATCGGCTCGGCGTCGGCCACGAGGGGGGGCGCTTCGTGCCCATGCTCGAAGCGGGGTGGACGGTACCGCCGCATGGCGAGCGGACGCTGTCGTTTTACCCGCAAGTGTGGATGCAGCTCTCCCGGCTCGGACACGTGGCGGGCTCGCTCGGAGCCGAGCTTCCGGCCACGGGCCCGGAGCCACGGCATCCGCGGCTGATCGCGTTCGTCTTGTGGGACTTCGGGGATGCGCCGCTATTCCGCGGCTGGTAGGCTGGCTCCGTTCACGTTGAAGTGCTGAATCGTCTCGATCAGTTTCGCGGCGGCGACCGCGAGCTGTTGCGACGTCGTGCTGAGCTCGCCGAGCGACACGATCTGCCGCTCGGTCGCCGCCGACGTCTGCTCCGCCCCCTGCGCCGCCGTCTCGGCGATCCCCGCGGCCTCGTCCATGCGCCGGACCACATCGCGGATGCGGCCCGTCTGGCCCTCGGTTTCGCCCGCCAGGACTGCGGCGGACTGGACCGTCGCGTTCAGGTCGCCGAAAATGGCGTCCAGCGCCTGGCGGACGGCCGCGGACACCGCGCCCACGCCCTGCGCCGTGCGGCGGCCTTCCGCCATGGCGCCGAGCAGCTGGGTCATCTGGTCCTGCGTCTGGCGGACGCGCGCGCGAACCTCGTCCGCGGAGCGGGCGCTCTGCTCGGCGAGCTTGCGCACCTCGTCGGCCACGACGCGGAACCCCAAGCCGTGCGGGCCGGCCCGGGCCGCCTCGATGGCGGCGTTCAGGGCGAGCAGATCGGTCTGGCTCGCGATCCGCGTGATCGCGTCCACCAGCTTGCCGATCTCGCGCGAGCCCAGCTCGAGCGTGGCGGCGGCCCGCGACACCTGATCGAGGTGATCCACCAGCGTGACGAGCAGCTCGCTCGCCCGGGCGATTTCTTGCCCGTGGCGGCGCGCCTGCTGCGCCACGCCGGCGATCTGACGCTCCGCGTCCTGGGCGCGGGCGTGCAGCTGCGAGGCGACGGCGGCGGCCGCCTCCGAGTCGGCGCGCCCATGTCCGATCAGCTCGCGCTGTCGCTCGACGCCGCGCGTGAGGCCCTGGGTGGTCGTCGAGATCCCTTGCGAAGCGGCTTGAAGCTGGCGCGCCGACGCCGACAGCTGCTGCGCCAGGCCGGCGAGATCCTGTCCCTGGCGCTGCACCTGCCGCACGATGGCGGCGATCCCGTCCGTGGTCCGGTTCACGCTCACACCCAGAAACCCGAGGTCGTCGGGGGCGTCGTCCGGCACCCGCACGGTCAAGTCGCCCGCCTCGAGCCGGGCGACCGTGATGCGCGTGGCGCGCAGCCGCGCGATGATCCGCGTGAGCATCGGCAGGAGCGCCGCGCTCGTGACGAGAAGGACGAGCGTCTCCTCCAGCGACTCGCTCCACGACCAGCCTGGTGCTCCCTGACTCGTGCGGACGGCCGTGACGAGCGCGAAGCCCGCCAGGTTGAGCACCAGGGCCTGCCAGGCCTCGTTCCGGCCCAGGTAGAGCGCGGCCTGAAGCGGGGCGATCAGGTACACCACGTACAAGAGATGCCCCGTCGGCCCGACGGCGTAGACGATCGCGGAGATCATGGCGGCGCCCACCGCCAGGGTGGCGTGCGTGTACCAGGGGGGGAGCTCGTCGGTTCGTGCGACGCGGGCCATCGCGTAGTTGACCATGCCGCATACGACGGCGAAGCCGACGATGAACGACCACGCGACGGGCACGAGGCCGGCGAGCCGGACGGCGGCGAGCAGCACCACGCCGAGACCGGCTACCCTCCAGCGCCCCCGGGCGCTCGCCAGGGCGTACTGGCGCTGCTTGGCGCGGTCTTCGGCGTCGGACATGGCGGGAATCTACATCCGGAACAGATAGCTCAGCTTGAGGAAGAACCCATCCGCCGTGCGGCTCAGGTCGCGGAATCGGAAGGCGTCCGCTTCCGTGAGCGACGCGCCGTAGCCCAGGAAGACCACGGTCCCCGGCGTCGGCTTGTAGGAGAACAAGATGTCGTTGCGGAAGTCGTTCGAGACGATCGCGCGTGCCGTGCTGTCATGCACGAGGAGCGGTTGCCCGGTGCGGGGATCGAGCAGCGCGGCCTGGTCCTCTGAGAAATACTGTCCGATGTAACGCACGAAGATGGCCCGGGTCAGCTGGTACTCGAGCTTGAGCCGGGGGATGTTCGCGGTCGAGAAGCGACTGCCGTCGCGCGCGCGGGTGAGGCGCTGGTGCACCCAGCGCCCCTCGACGCGCAGGGCCCGCGTGGGGCGCAGGGCGGCGATCGCGGTCAGGGCGACCTGGCGGCCCTCGGACGCCTCGGGGAAGATGGCGGCGGCCGCGTAGCCCACCACCACGCTGCCGGTGACCGCGCGGTTGGGCGTATTCACAATGAAGGCGCCCCCGGGCAGGTGATACAGGTCGTGGGGGACGACGAAAGCCACCGTGTCCACCGTGCGGTCGACCCGATAGCCGGAGTAGTCCCCCGTCTCGAAGCCGAAGTGATTCAGGCTGAGCGTGACCTGCGCCTGCCACCCGCCCCGCAGGTTCGCCACCCAGAATGTCTGCAGCGTGTCTTCGATGGTGCGATTCAAACGACCGAAGTCGCGGTAGCGCCAGATCGGGGCGAATCCGACGATCGCCGTGAACTGCTCGACCAGGGCGCCCGGACGGCCGTACCAGCTGAACCGGTTGTAGGTCCGCCCGGCGACGAAGTCGGTGCGATTCACGAAGCCGCTCGTGTCCTGGAAGCTCTGCTCGACGCCGAGCAGCTCGAAGTGGTTGCCGTACGCGCGACCGGTGCGGTCGCCGAAGGTGACGGTCCACAGCTTGCCGGCGCGGCCGCCCCCCGGGTCGCGCGTCCACGCCCCGGCGACCTGCACCTCCGAGAACCAGATCTTGCGCCACACGACGTGCGCGTCGACGCCCAGGACCCGGTTGTAGTCGTCGCCGTCGATGCGGTCGGTGTAGGCCACGCCCAGCGTGGACGTCGGCCCCAGGTCGCGCCGCAGGCGCAGCAGGTTGTAGACGGGGTGCGCGCCCGTGGCCGACTGGTCGCTGTTGTCGACGGCGCCGAGGTAGGCGATCCCGGTGCCGCCGACTTTGCCGGCGAGCTTCGCCCCGAACACCGGCTGCGCGATGCGACGTGTATAGATGAGGCTGTTGGGCGTGTCGAACTGCTCGAGCCCCTCGAGGAAGAACGGCCGTTTCTCCGGATAGAACAGCGCGAACCGCTGGTTGAGCGTCACCTGGCCGATGTCGGCCTCGACCTGCGAGAAGTCCGGGTTGGCCGTCGCCGTCAGGCCGAGGTTCTGCGTGACGCCCCAGCGCAGGTTGCCCGCGACTTCGGGCGTGCCGCGGTAGTCGTAGCCCGGCGTGGCGGGGGCGCCGTCCACCTTGGTGGTGAACTCGGGCGTCAAGTCGAGCACCAGGCCGCGCCGCAGCGCCCCGAGGCCGACCAGGCGGCCCGACTGGATGAGGAAGCTCGCGTTGGCACGCACCGCTGGGGTCCAGGTTTCCTCGTAGCCCGAGTGCTGCACCGAGCGCACGATCTGGACGCCCCAATCCTGCGGGTCGGCGCTCTGGTAGCGCAGGCTCTTGAAGGGAATCCGTACTTCCACCTCGTAGCCCCGCTCGGTCACGCGGCCGCGCGATTCGTAGACGTAGTCGGGGTTCAAGTCGATGGTCGCGTCGAATCGTCCGCCGGCGCTCGGGCCCCCGGCGGCGCCCGCGGCGATGCCGTCGCTCCAGACGCCGTCTTCTTGCACGCCGAGCGGATTCACCGCGAACATCGTGGCACGGCGATGGTCGAGGTAGGTGTCGAGCAGGATGGCGACGTGGTCGTCGGCGTCGATGTTGTCGCGGTCGGCGAGGGTGGCGCGCACCGCGTTGCCGTGGCGCTCGAACGCGCGGATGCCGAAGTAGATCGCGTCGGGCGCGTACCAGACCAGCACCTCGGTCGAATCCTCGGCGGGGCGCCCGTCCACAGGGCGGTACTGCGAGAATCCCGTGAGGCGGGCGGCCCGGCGCCACACCGGCTCGTCCAGCACGCCGTCGACCTTCACCTGAGCCTCGAAGCGCGGGATGCGCGCGTCGAGCCGCTTCGCGAGGCCGCTGTAGACGGGACCGGAGTCGGGGGCGGCGGTCTGGAGCAGGAGCAGCAGGGGAAGCATGGCCCAAACATAATTGCGGATTGCGGAGTGCGGATTGCGGAATCGGTCGACTAGCGTCCAAGCGCGACCTACGAATCGTCAGCTTGAGCAGCCAATCCGCAATCTACAATCCGCAATCCGCAATCTATTCGTATCTCAACGCCACGATCGGATCGAGCGCCGCCGCGCGCCGCGCCGGCCAGATGCCGAAGAACAATCCCACCGCGGCGCTGAACACGAAGGCGAGGAGAATGGCGAGCGGGGAGATCAGCGTGTTCCAGTGCGCGATCCGCGACAGCACGATGGCGCCCCCCGACCCGAGCACCACCCCGATCATGCCGCCCAGCAGGCACAGCACCAGCGCTTCGACCAGGAACTGGAACAGGATGTTGAACCGCGTGGCGCCGAGCGCCTTGCGCACGCCGATCTCGCGGGTGCGCTCGGTGACCGACACGAGCATGATGTTCATGATGCCGATGCCGCCCACGAGCAGGCTCACCGCCGCGATCCCGGCGAGCAGATACTTGAACGTGTCGGTGGTCTGCTGCAACGTCGCGAGGATGTCGGTCTGGTTGCGGATCTGGAAGTCGTTGTCCTGGCCGGGCCGGATCTTGTGCTGGCGCCGCAGCACGCGCTCGATCTCGATCATGGCGAGGTTCATCGACTGGAGATCAACGGCCTGGACTGTGATGGACCGGAGCCGGTCGGTGCCGATCACGCGGTACCGGGCCGTCTGGAGCGGGATGAGGATCTGCTCGTCCGGGTTGAAGAACGACCCCTGCGAGCCCTTCTCGGACAACGCGCCGATGATGTCGAAGGCGATGCCGCGGATCAGGATCTGCTGCCCGATCATCGCGTCGCGGTTGGAATTGAGCAGCGTCGGGACGGCGCTGCCGATCACGGCCACCCGCCGCCGGGCCGCATCGTCGCCCGCGGTGAACATGCGGCCGGCGGTGATCGTGTAGTTGTGCGCGGTGATGTAGTTCGGCGTCGTCCCGACCACGTTCACGTTGATGTTCTGGTCGCCGCGCTGTACCTGCAGGTTGCTCGAGAGCTCGGGAACGACGGCGGTGACGTAGCGGGCGCCGTTGGCGAGCGCGGTGTCGTCGTCCATGGTGAGGCTCACCCGATTGCCGCTCGCCACGCCGCGCATGAAGCTCTGACCGGGGTAGAGGCTCAAGAGCGTGGGGCCGAGCGCCTGGATGCGGTCCTGCACCGATTTCTGGGCCCCCGAGCCGAGGGCGATCATGGTGATCACCGCTCCCACGCCGATGATGATGCCCAGCATCGTGAGCAGCGAGCGCAGCTTGTTGGCCCGCAGCGCCTCGAGCGCGACCTTGACGATCTCGCCCAAGAGCATCGCTACCGCGCCGTCCCGCTCGTGAGCACGAGCACCGTGTCCTTCTCCGTCAGGCCGGCCGTCACCTCCATGAAATCCTGGTCGGTGAGACCGGTGCCGATCGTCACGGGGACGATTTTGCCGCTGCGCCAGGCGAACACGATGGCGGTGCCGCTCGGGCGCGCCGGCGGTGGTGGCGGACCGCCTGCCCCGTAGCGCCGCTTGGTCTCGGCGGCGTGCAGCTTGTGCCCGTCGCCCGGCGTGTCGGCGGTGCCGGACGCGGCCGGATCCGCCTGCGGCGCGGCGCTGAGCTGCCTGGCGACCGCGGCCGAGTCGAGGCCGAGCACGCTCGCTGCGGAGGCGACGTCCTTGGGCGTACGCAAGGCGGCGTTCGGCACCGTGGGCACTCCCTGGCGCTGCCCGATGTGAATCTCGACTTCGGTGTTCATCCCCGGCTTGAGCACGTGCCCCGGGTTGGGGATGTTCACTTCGACCGGAAACATGGTGACGTTCTGGGTCACCTGCGCCTGCGGCTCGATTTTCAGCACGGAGCCGTCGAACGTGCGGTTGGGATAGGCGTCCACGTTGATCGTCACCGCCATTCCCGCCTGCACCTTGCCGACGTCCGTCTCGTCCACCAGGGCCGACACCTGCACCGTGTCGAGATTCGCCATCTTGAGGATGACGGTGCCGCCGCCCACGTCGTTGGTGGGGCTCGAGATCACCGTGCCGAGCACGGCGTCCAGCTCGAGCACGGTGCCGGTGCTCGGCGCCTGAACGTGCGTGTCCTCCATCGCGTCCTTCGCCGTCTGCAGCGTCGCCTCCGCCGTGGCGACGGCGGCGCGCGCCGTGGCGGCGGCGAGCTGCGCGGAGTCGAGCCCCGCCTGCGTGATCGACTGGGTCGCGAACAGCGCCTGGCTGCGCTTGAGCTGCGCCGTGGCGTTGTCGAGCTGCGCCTTCGCGACCGCGAGATTCGCCTGCGCCTGAGTCAGGTTGTTCTGCGGGATCCGGGGGTCGACGCGCGCCAGCAACTGGTTCTTCTTCACCTCGTCGCCGGTCTGCACGGGCTCCTCCAGAATCTCCCCGGAGGCCTTCGACTTGACGCTGAGCGTCAGGATCGGCTGGATCACGCCCGAGGCGGTAGCCGTGACGACGATGTCGCGGCGCTCGACGGCGACCTTCTGATAGGGCGGCGCGGTTTCGGCCTTATCGCAGGCGGTCAGGCCGACGGCGGCGGTGAGGAGCAGGCGCGTCGCCGGTCTCATCGCGACCCGCCGCTCTGCTGGCGCAGCCCGGGGAGGCCCCCGCCCGTGACGTTCTGGAAGCGCTGCTTGAACTGCTGCTGCGACTGCACCAGCGAGGCGCTCGGCAGCACCAGCACCGTGTCCCGGTCCATGAGCCCGTTCATGACCTCGACGTAGTCCTGGTCGGTGAGGCCGGTCCGGATGGGAGCCGCGACGAGCTTCCCGTCCCGCAGCACGAACACGACGTAGCTCTGGTTGTTTCGGGTCGGACGATTGGGAGACCCCCGGCTGCGCGGGCCGCGGCCGAAGATCCGTCCCAGCAGCGCCCGGTCGTCCACGCTCGGCTGGCCGCCCGAGCGCATGCGCTTCATCACCGCCTCCAGCTGCTCGGGCGTCACGCCCGGCGGCAAGGTCACGGTGCGGCCGTTCGGCAGGGTGACGGTCTTCCCCGCCGTGCTGTCCGTCGCGCCGGCGGCGGGAGTGCCGGCCGCGGGAGTGCCGGCCGCGGGAGTGCCGGCCGCGGGAGCGCGGCCCGAGTCCGCCGCCTGCGCCGCGGCGATCTGCTCCGCCACGGTCACCGAGTCGAGTCCCAGCATGGTCGCGGCGGTGCCGACGTCGCGCGGCGTCCGCAGCGCCGCGTTCGGCACCGTGAGCACGCCCTGCCGCTGCCCCGTGTGAATGCGCACTTCGGCATTCATGCCCGGCTTCAGCAGGTGCCCGGGATTCGAGACCGCGACCAGCACCGGGAACATGGTGGCGTTTTGGACGACCTGCGCCTGCGGCAGGATCGACGTGACGGTGCCCTCGAATGTGCGTCCCGGAAACGCGTCCACGCTGAGCGAGGCCGGCATCCCCGGCTGAATCCGACCGACGTCGGTCTCGAGCACCAACGCCGAGTCCTGCACGCTGTCGAGGCTCGCCATCTTGAGGATGACGGTGCCGCCGCCCAGCGTGGGGCTCGAGATCACCGTTCCCAGCACAGCGTTCAGCTCGAGGATGGTGCCGGCGATGGGAGCCCGCACGTGGGTATCCTCCATCGCGTCCTGCGCGGTGCGCAGGTTCGCCTCGGCGGTGGCGACGGCCGACTGCGCGACCGCGTGCGCCAGATTCGCCTGGTCGTAATCCGTTTCAGCGAGCGAGCCGCTCTTGTAGAGCGCCTCGCTGCGCCCGAGCTGCGCGGTGGCGTTCGTGAGCTGCGCGCGTGCCTTGTCGACGCTCGCCTGCGCTTGCGTGAGATTGTTCTGAGGGAGGCGCGGGTCGATGGTCGTGAGCAGCTGTCCCTTGCGGACTTCATCTCCGGTGGCGACCGGCTGCGCGACGATCTCGCCCCACGCCTTCGACTTCACGCTGAAGAGGAGGGTCGGCCGGATCACGCCCTCGCTGATCACCGTGACGACGACGTCGCGGCGCTCGACCGGCACTTTCTCATACAGGGGCGCGGTCTGTGCGTTCTCGCAGGCAACGGCGAGCAGCGCCAGCGTGGCGGTGGCGAAGGGACGGCTCACGTCGCCCGCTCCATTTTCTCGTCGCGCGCGATCAGGCCGTCGCGCAGGTGGATCTGGCGCAGCGCGTGCGCCGCGATGTCGGACTCGTGGGTGACCAGCACGATGGTCTGACCGGCATCGTGCAGCTGCTCGAACAGCTTCATGATCTCCTCGCCCGTGGCCGAGTCGAGATTGCCCGTGGGCTCGTCGGCGAGCAGGATCGACGGGTCGTTCACGAGGGCGCGCGCAATCGCGACGCGCTGGCGCTGACCCCCCGACAGCTCGTTGGGGCGGTGCTCCATGCGGTCGCCGAGGCCCACGTGGTGGAGCGCCTGCGCGGCCTTTTCCCGCCGCTCGCGCGCGGGCAGCCCCGCGTAGATCAGCGGCAGCTCCACGTTGTGCAGGGCGCTCGCCCGGGGGAGCAGGTTGAACGTCTGGAACACGAACCCGATCTCTTTGTTGCGAATCCGGGCCAACTCATCGTCCGACAAATCGCTCACCTTCTGACTGTTGAGCCAGTATTCTCCCGCGGTCGGCGTGTCGAGGCAACCGATCAGGTTCATGAGCGTCGACTTGCCGGAGCCCGACGGGCCCATGACCGCCACGAACTCGTTGCGCTTGATCTGGATGTTGACGCCGCGCAGCGCGTGCACCACCTCGCCCCCCATGTCGTAGTCGCGCGTCAGCTTGTGGGTGAGGATCACGACGTCGGGCAGCGGCGTGTCGCCGGTACGGAACGTGGTCAGCTCGACGCTGGTCACAGCGAGTGCCCCACGATCGCCTCGAGCTGCGCGCGGGCGATGAGATAGTTGTAGCGAGCCTGCACCTGGCTCACGGCGGCCTGGGTGAGGTTCGCCTGCGCGGTGAGCAGGTCGAGCAGCGTGCCCGCGCCGAGCCGGTAGCGCTCCTGCTGGACGCGGACGGCCTCGGTGGCGGCGGCGACGTCGGCGCCGGCGATGGCGATCTGGGCCCAGGCCGTGAACGTCGCGGCGAGCTGCTGGGTGTACAGGGCGTTCACCTGGCGGCGTGTGTCGGCCGCCTGGGCCCGGGCAACGTCATGCGCGACGCTCGCTGCGACCTGGGACTGTTCCCGGGAAAACCCGTTGAAGAGCGTCCACGACAGACCGAACCGCCAGGAAAAGGTCTCCGGATAGTTATTGAACAAGGGCAGCTGGGGAGACTCGGTCCCGGTTCGGTTGTTGCTATACGACAGTGTCACGGTCGGCCAGTATTGCCCGCGGGTGCTCCACACTTGGGCGCTGGTAACGCTCGTCTGCGCTTCGGCCTGTCGGACCAGGGGCGCGGTCTGGACCGCCGAGGCGCGCAGCGTGGTCGTGTCCGGGGGCGGCGGAAACGCGGTGTCGGGCACGGCCCGCACCAGTTGATCGACGCCGACCTGGCGCCCGAGGTTGGCCTGGGCGGTCGCCAGGTTAGCCTGTGCCTGGAGCAGAGCGAGCAGCGCGTTGCCGAGGTCGACGGTAGCCGTGAGTGTGTCCGAGCGGGTGGCGGCGCCGGCCTGGAATTTGTTCACGGCGGTCTGCAGCTCCGCCTTGGCGCGCTCCACCTGCGCTTGGGCGACGCGCACCAGCTCCTCATTCGCGAGCGCCGTGAAGAACACCTGCGCGGTCGTTGCGGTCACCTGATAGCGCTGGCTCACGAACCCGGCGTCGGCAGCGTCCGCGGTGGCGGAGGCGACTCGCAGGTTGGCAAATCGGCTGAACCCGTCGAACAAGACGATGCTCGCGTTCAGCCCGCCCGAGTACGAATAGACCGGGGGCAGGCGCGACGTGTCCCCGGGCACGAAGGTCGGGTTGTTACTCCGGAACGCGGACGCACTGGTAGTCACACTCGGCAGGAACGCCCCCCAGGCGCTGCGCCCGCTCGCGCCGGCGTTGCGCTGATTGCCCCGCGCCTGCTCCATCGCGGGCTGCACGTCGAGCGCCCGCCGCACCGCCTCCTGCAGCGTGACCTCGAGCGGCGCCTGCGGCACCACGGGCGCCTGCTGCCCCGTGAGCCCCGTCGCGAGGAACGCCCACACGAGTCCCGCGCCGATCCCCTGCCGCACGCCCGTCATTGCTTCCGTCCGTCCGACTCGCTCTTGACCCGCTCCCTTTGATGCCGATGCCGGGCAATAAGGTCGCGGTAGGTCGCCTGCTGGTCGGGAGTGAGCTGGCGCGACACCTCGGAATCCATGGCTGCGCGCAGGGTGTCGAACCGGGGCCGCACCGTTTCCCATGCCTCGCTCATGCGCGTGTAGTGGCGCTGCAGGATGTCGTGCACCGAGTCGCGCTGCAGCGGTGTCAGCCGCAGCTCGCCGTTCAGCTCGCCCATGAGACGCTCGACGCCGTGCGCCCGCTCGGGCGCGGCGGCGGACGCGTAGCGGACCCACAAGGCCCGGCCGCCGACGCCGACGACGACCCCGGCCCCGAACGTCGCGGCCAAGAACGCCGCAGCCCAGGTGGTGGAGCGGTTCACCATGGCGGCCTTCCTTAGTTGCCGATGACCGAGGCGAGCACGATCTCGACTTCTCCGGGATGCGCCGGGGGCGCCATCAAGGCGTCGTACACCGACGGCCGCGGCGCAGGCGCCACGCTGGCGCGGCCCACCAGGTAGCCGGCGGCGAGCGCCACGAGGACGGCGGCGGCGACGCCGGTGCGCGCCCAGCGCGCCAGCACCGCGTCCCACGAGGCGACGCGCGCCTCGGCGGCGCGCGCCAGCACGCGCGCGACGAACGACGCGGCGTCACCCGCGTCCAGCGCCCGTCGCAGCTCCTCCCCGAGCACTGTGTCGGGTCGGTGATCGAACGGCAGCGGCTCCTTCATGCCTCCTCCTTCCAGTCCGCGAGCAGCGCGCGCAACCGGCGCCGCGCGTGAAACACTTCCGATCGCACGGTCCCCTCCGGGATGCCGAGCACCACCGCGATCTCGGCGTGCGAGTACCCCTCCACGTCGAACAGCACGACGGCGACGCGCCGCCGCTCGGGCAGCTCGGCCAGCGCCTGCCGCAGTCGCTCGCCCAGCGCCCGCCGCTCGGCCGTCGTGTCGGGCCGGGGGCCGCCGGCGGTGAGCCCCGCGTCGAGCGGCTCGACGCGCCGCACCGTGCGACGGCGGCGGCGATCGGTCGCGGCGTTGGCGACGATGCGCAGCAGCCAGGGACCGAACGGCCGCCGCGCGTCGTACTGGTCGAGCTTCACGAGCGCCGACAGCATGGCGTCCTGCGCCGCGTCGTCCGCGTCTTCGGGGTTGCCCAGCACCGCCCGGGCCACCCGACGCGCCACGCCCGCGTATCGCTCCACCAGGACGCCGAAGGCCGCGCGGTCGCCCGCGGCCGCCCGGACCACCAGGTCCGCCTCGTCCTGCTGTGCTATACGCGCAGCCCGCTGGGGGGGTTGGGGGTCAGCCATCGTCCGCGTCCCGGGCGCGGCGCCGCTCGAAGGCATACCACCCGAACGCCAGTGCCAGCGTGAACGCTCCCGCGGCGAGCACGCCGGCCATGACGCGGGGGAAGGCGACGAGCAGGATGCCGACGCCGGCGCAGGCGAGCGCGGCGGTGGATGCGATGGCGCGACGCAGCCCGCCGGCCACGCGGCGCAGCGCCACCACCGCGACGGCGCCGAGCTCGTATCCCGAGCGCTTGTGCGGCACGTCGGCGGCGGGCTCGCTCTGCGCCGGGGCGCCCACGAGCCGGGGCGGCAGCTTCAGCCGGCGAGCCTGCAGCACGATCTCGCGGCTGGAGGCGAGATCGCGCCGGAATTGGTTGGCCAGCTCGCCCGTCAGCGCCTCGCACTCGGCCGCGATGTCGAGCTCGTAGTTCGTGAGTAGGCTCGAGACGTTCAGGTTGCTCGAGCCGACGCGGGCCCAGCGACGGTCCACGAGGATCGTCTTCGCGTGGATCATCGGGCCCTGGTACTCGAACACGCGCACGCCGGCGCGCAGCAGGTCGCGATAGCCGACACGCGTGAAATTGCGCAGGATGGGGAGGTCGCTCGCGCCCGGCACGAGCAGCCGCACGTCCACACCGCTCCGCGCCGCATCGATCAGGCTGGCGTACAGTGGCGCGGGCGCGATCAGGTAGGCGTCGGTGATCCACAGCCGCTCCGCGGCGCTCGCGACGAGCAACTGCACGGTGCGGTACACGCGGGCCCGGCCCGGCATGCCCTCGACCACGCGCACGATGGAGCTGCCGCACGGCGCCGGGTCGGGCGCGAGCTCCTCGGGCGGGAGCGCCGGCCCGGCGCGGCTCCAGATGCGGGCGAAGGCGCCGTCCAGCGCGGCGGCCGCCGGCCCGGCGACGGCGACCATGGTGTCGCGCCACGGCCGGCGCCCGCGGGCCGGATCCCCCGCCCACTCGTCGCCGATGCACAGCCCGCCGATCATCGCCCACCCACCGTCGGTGGCGAGCAGCTTGCGGTGGTCGCGCTGCAGCAGCTCGAAGGGGCGCGGCGCGAGCAGCGGATGAAACGCGCGCACCTCCGCGCCGGCCTGCCGCAGCCCGCGCCAGTAGCGATGCGACGTGCCGAGCGAGCCGAGCGCGTCATACAGCACGCGCACCCGCACGCCCGCGCGCGCCCGCTCGGCGAGGGCATCCGCGAAGCGGCGGCCGGTGGCGTCGTCGCGGATGATGTAATTCTCGAAGTGGATGGTGGCGCGTGCCGCGGCAATTGCGGCCACCATGGCATCGAGCGCCCGCGGGCTGTCGGGGTAATGCTCGAGACGGTTCCCCCCGATCGGGCGGGCGCCGGCGGCGCGGTCGATCGCCCGGCTCAGCTCGTCCGGCGGTGCGGGCGCGCCCCGATCGACCGGGTGCTGGGCCGCGGCCACCCTCGGTGAGGCGCTCACCCCACGGGGGCGGCTGCGGCGCCCAGGCCGAGCGCGCCTTCCACCGGCCGGAGCGCCTGGATGACGAAGGCGATGTGCTCCTCCAGCGGCACTCCCAGCTCTTCCGCGCCCTGGCGCACCTCGTCGCGGTTCACGCCCTTCGCGAACGCTTTGTCCTTGAGCTTCTTCTTCACCGACGACACCTCGAGGTCCGCGAAGCTCCTGGAGGGCCGCACCAGCGCGCACGCCACCAGGAACCCGCACAGCTCGTCCACCGCGAACAGCGCCCTCGCGAGCGGCGTGTCGCGCGGCACGCCGGTGTAGTTCCCATGCCCGAGAATCGCACGGCACATCGCTTCGGGCACGCCCCGCTCCCGCAGCAGGCCCACGCCCCAGGCCGGGTGGCCCTCCGTGGGTGAGTGCTCGGGATTGGGGAACTTCTCGTAGTCGAAGTCGTGCAGCAGCCCCACGATTCCCCACGTCTCGGGATCCTCGCCGTGCCGCTGCGCGTAGGCGCGCATCGCCGCCTCGACGGCCAGCATGTGCTGGCGCAACGAGGCGGACTGCGTGTGCTCCTGCATCAGCTGTAGCGCTTCCGTGCGGTCCATGCCTCACCGCTCCTGTTTCACTGACCCCGGGCGCGAGCCCGGGGTTACCGGGAGTCGGTTTCGCTGTCACCCTGGGGCATCGCCCCGGGGTTAACCCACCCCGTCCGCCGTCGTATCGACGTTCCACCGCTCCGCCCAGAGCTCCGCCATCAGAAGCGGCCACAGCTTGCGGGCGTGGTTCCGTTTCCCCGACCGGTGCTCGGCCAAGAGCCGCGCCGTGGGCGCGCCCGGGAACAGCCGCGGTGCCATGAGGTGACGGTCGGCGAGCGCGGCCAGGCCGGTGTTGAGCCAGCGCGCGACCGGCACCGACAGGCCGCGCTTGCGGCGGCGAATCACGTCGCCCGGCACCAGCCCGCGCGCCGCTTCCTTTAATATCGCCTTGGTGGTGAAGCCACGCACCTTGAGCGCCGACGGCAGGGGCAGGGCCAGCTCCATCACCTCGCGGTCCAGGTAGGGGGCGCGCG
>Ga0209577_10002199_pt1 | contig 18911 bp, 18 predicted proteins | sample GraSoiAngelo_109_FD_185874 | JGI IMG/M metagenome (GOLD analysis project Ga0209577, IMG submission 185874) | Grasslands soil microbial communities from the Angelo Coastal Reserve, California, USA - 14_0903_12_20cm (SPAdes) (version 2) | ecosystem: Environmental > Terrestrial > Soil > Grasslands...
ATCCACGGCGTCGGCTGCTCTCAGAATTCGGTTTGCGGTCGAGCGAATGTTCGAGCTACTCGAGGAGGCGCGGGGCGCGATTCTCGGGCGGCTCTGCTGCGGCGAAGTAATCTAGCCCGAGATAGATCTCCTGCACCTGCGGGTTGTTTTCCAGCTCGGCCGCGCTGCCCGCAAGCACGGTCCGCCCGGTCTGCAGCACGTAGGCATAGTCGGCGATGTCGAGCGCGAGCGGAATTGATTGCTCGGCAAGCAGCAGCGTCAGGCCCTCCAGGTGTAGGCGCTGCAGCGTCTCGTAGAGCGTCTCGACTAGGGTCGGCGCCAGGCCGAGGCTCGGCTCGTCGAGCATGAGCAGCTGCGGCTCGCTCATCAACGCGCGGCCGAGCGCGAGCATCTGGCGCTCGCCGCCGGAGAGGGTGCCGGCGAGCTGGCGGCGTCGCTCGGCCAGCCGGGGAAACAGTGCATAGACGCGCTCGAACAGCGCTGCGATCCGGCGCTTGTCGGCGAGCGCCGTCGCGCCGAGGCGCAGGTTCTGCTCGACTGTCTGCGCCACGAAAAGGCGCCAACCTTCCGGCGACAGCGCCAGGCCCCGCCTCACAACCGCGTAGGCCGGCAGTCCGGCGATCGCTTCCCCACCCCACTCGATCGTGCCGCCGCTCAACCCCACGATGCCCGCAATCGCGTTAAGCGTTGTGGTCTTGCCGGCGCCGTTGGATCCAAGCAGCGCCACGACCTTCCCGGCCGGCACCTCGATGGAGACGTCGGCAACGCCTACCAGGTCGCCGTAACGCACCTCGAGATGCGCGACCCGCAGCGTACCGGTCGCGCTCATTGCCTGCGCTTGCGCCGGCCACGGCCGATATAGGCTTCGATCACCGCCTCTTCCCTGACGACCGACTCCGGCGCGCCGCTCGCGATGACGTGTCCCTGATTGAAGACGAGCACACGCTTGGTGAGCGTCATGATCACTTCCATGATGTGCTCGACGATGACGAGCGTCACGCCACTTGCATGGATCTCCCGCACCAGCGCGACCGCCTGCTGTAGCTCGGTGGGTGTGAGGCCGGCCAGGGCCTCGTCGAGCAGCATCAAGCGCGGGCGGGTCGCGAGCACGCGCGCAATCTCGAGGCGCTTGCGCCCGGGCGTTCCCAGCGAGCGCGCGCGCTGGCCCGCGTAGCCGCCAAGGCCGGTCAGGCCGAGGATGCGGCGCGCGTGCTCGCGCGCCTGCTCGGGCTGCGGATAACGCAGAAACGCCCCGACCATGACGTTGTCGAGCAGAGTCATGTCCTCGAAGGTTGCAGGCACTTGGAAGGTGCGACCGATGCCGGCGAGCGCATGCGTTTCCGGCGAGGTGCGCGTCAGGTCCACTCCGGCGAAGACGATGCGACCGGAGGTCGGCTGCATGTCGCCGGCGAGGCAGTTGAAGAACGTCGACTTGCCGGCGCCGTTCGGGCCGATCAGGCCGACGATCTCGCCTTCTTCGACGGCGAGGCTCGCGCCGGAGACCGCAGCGAAGCTGCCGAACGCCATCGACACCTCGCTCGCCTCAAGCAGCACGCGCTCTCCTGCGAAGCAGTGGCGCGGCGCGGTGCCACAGTTCGTGCAGGCCGCCGGGCTCGAAACGGGCCAGCACCAGGATGATGCCCCCGTAGAGGATGTAGGTGAGCCCGGTGCCGCCGCCGCCGAACCAGGTGTTGATGGCGGTCTGCGCCGGAACCAGGACCAGCGCGCCCACCAGCGGACCGAGCCGCGTGCCTGCGCCGCCGAGCGCCGCCACGATCACCATCTGCACCGAGACCAGGATGCCAAAGCCGCTCTCCGGGTCGATGAACCCGGTCTTGATGGCGTAGAGCGACCCCGCGACCGAGGTGAACGCAGCGCTCAGCATAAGCGCCTTGAGCTTGGTCTGCTGCACCGGCACGCCCAGGCTGCGCGCGGCGCGCTCTCCGGCCTTGATCGCGCGCAGGTAATAGCCGAAGCGGCCGCGCTCGACCACGGCGGTGACGCTGAGCAGCACCGCGAGCACGCCGAGGAAAATGTAGTAGTACGGGATCTCGCTGCGGAAGGTGAGGTCCCACCAGCCACGGCCGACCGCGGGGCCCTGCAAGCCGATCGCGGCGCCGACCAGGTCCCAAGTGCCGACGAAGATGCGGATGAGCTCGGCGATCGCGATCGTCGCCATGCTGAAATAGTGTCCCTTGAGGCGCAGCGTCGGCACGCCGATGATGACCGCGAGCGCGAGGCTCAAGCCTATCGCCAGCGGCACGCCCGCCACCGGCGGCAGCTTCCAGAGGTGGTAGACCAGCAGCGGCGCGTAGGCGCCGATGCCGAAGAACATCGCGTGCCCGACCGAGACCTGCCCGGCATAGCCGCCGACGATGTTCCACGCCGAGGCGGTGATCGCAGCGAGCAGCAGGCCGACGCCGATGTCCCAGTAGAACTGGTTGTAGAGCACCAGCGGGTAGGCAAGCAATGCCGCCCAGAGCGTAACGGCACCGTATCTCACCGCGCGGCCCTCACGCCCGGCCGAGCAAACCTTGCGGGCGCAACCAAAGCAGCGCGGCGAACAGCGCGTAGACGACGATGTCCTTGTAGACGGGGCCCAGCCAGTAGGCCGACAGCGCCTGGATCAGCCCGATGATGAGCCCAGCGTAGAGGGCGCCGGGCACGCTGCCGAACCCGCCCAGCGCTACCACAACGAAAGCGGTTAGGCCGAACGTCTCACCGACCGAAGGCGACCAGGGGTACGCGATCGCCATCAGCGCGCCGGCGATTCCCGCGGCCCCGGCCGACAGGCCCCAGGCGAGCGCCTGCATGCGGTCGGGCCGGATACCCATCAGCATCGCGGCATTGCGGTCCTCGGCCACGGCGAGCAGTCGGCTGCCGAGCGCGGTGCGCGCGAGCAGCAGGTGCAGCGCGACCGTTAGCGTGATCGCCACCACGCCGGCGACGAGCTGCGCCACCGGCATCAGGATGCCAGCGAGATTGACGGTGCCGGAAAGCGAGGTCTGCGGCAGCGAGACGAAGTTCGCCGAGAAGATCCAGAACGCGCTGTAGCGCAGCAGCAGCGCAAGGCCGAAGGTCGAGAGGATCTGTGCCAGCATCGGCCCGCGCACCACGTGGCGGATCAGCGACAGATAGACCACGACGCCGAGCACGAAGAGCGCGAAAGCGGCACCGAGACCGAAGGCTGCCGGCCCGCCCCCGATCCACGTCACCACCACCAGCGCGACGTACATGCCGAGCATGACGAACTCGCCGTGAGCGAAGTTGATGAAATTCATCATGCCCCAGATGAGCGTCAGGCCCGAGGAAAACAGGGCGTAGACCGCTCCCAGGAGCAGCCCGCCCACGATCACCTGCAGCAGCAGCATGCGCTACCTCGTCCATCCCTTCATCGGCCACTGCAGCTTGGCGGTTGCCGCCCGGTCTGGCCAGACCAGCTCGTACCTGCTGCCGTGAAGCTGGATCAGGTAGGTCGCGGCGAGGACGTTCTGGCCCGTGCTGTCGAACTTGACGCCCTGGTAGCCCATCATGAGCTGCTCCGGCTTGAGGTCGGTCTGCGCGAGCGCGGCCCGCATCTTCTCCGGATCGGTCGACCCCGCACGATTGAGCGCGTCGGCCAGCGCGAAGAAGCTCTGCATGTTGCGCGCGCTCGTGTCATCGAGGTCGCGGCCGGTCTTCGCCTTGTACATCTCGTTGATCCTGTAGGTGGTCGAGCCCGGCTTGCCGATCGCCCAGGCGCTGCGGTTCATCGCTCCCTGTGCGATGTCGGCAACCGCCGGAATGAACGACGGGTCGGAAAAGCCAGTGTCGTCACCGATCACCATTGCCGGCCGGTAATCGAGGTTCCTCATAGTCTTCATGTACAGGATCGAATCGGCCGTATAGCTGATGAAGATCACGACGTCGGGCTTCTTCTCCTTCAATTGCAGCACCTGCGCGGAGACGTCGCTCGAGCTCGCGCTATACGGTATGCGGATCGCGACCGAGATATCGGCCTTCTTCGCCTCCGCGACGATGGCGTCGGCGACCGAGGTGCCGTAGTCCGTGTTCTCGTTGACGATCGCGATGGAGCCGATTGTTGTGCCGCTCTTCCTCATGTCGGTGAAGAAGCGCATGTAGGTCCGCGCGTAGTCCGAGGCGATCGGGGTGCCGCGAAAGACCCACCTGAAGCCGCGGCCGGTGATGTTGAGCGCGGCCGATTCTCCGACCATGAAGGGAACACCGTAGCGCTCGGCAACGGCGGTCGCGGTGAAGCTGCACGACGACTGGTAGGCGCCCAGCAGCACGTTCACCTTGTCCTGAGTGATCAGGCGGGTCGCCAGCTGCTGGGCGAGCGACGGGTTGCCCTGGTGATCGACGAATACCAGCTCGAGGGTGGCGCCGCCCATATTGGGCAGCCCCGCGGTCTTCGCTAGGGGAAGATCGCCCAGCTCAGGATGCGCGTGGTTGACGATCTCCGCGGCGAGCTCGGCGGCCGCCTTCGAGGCCTGCCCGGCCGCCGCGGCGTTGCCGGTCAGCGGCCAGAGAATGCCGATCTTCACGCTGTCGGCGGCGGGTGACGCGATCGAGTACAGGAATGCCGCGCAGGCCGCGAGCGCAGCCACGCGCAGCGCTGAGGTTCGCTTCATGTCTCCTTCCCCTCCTTCCCCTCCCGGGGGTCGTTCGAGCCCTCCCTCGTCGGAAGGGCAGCTGCTATTTCCAGCCTTTCATGGGCCACTCGAACTTGGCGCTCGCCCGGTTTTCAGGCCACACCGACACGTACTGCTTGCCCTGCAGCTGGATGAGGTAGGTCGCCGACAGGGTGTTCTGCCCTGTCGAGTCGAACTTGACGCCTTGGTAGCCGATCATCAGCTGCGGGGGCTTGAGGTCGGTCCGCGCGAGCGCGGCCCGGATCTTTTCCGGATCGGTCGACCCTGCGCGGTTGAGCGCGTCGGACAGCGTGAAGAACCCCTGCATCCAGCGCGCGCTGGTGTCGTCGAGGTCGCGGCCGTACTTAGCCTTGAACATCTGGTTGATGATGTAGCTGTTGCTGCCCGGCTTGCCGACGTCCCAGGCGCTGCGGTTGACGGCGCCCTGCGCTAAGTCGCCAACGTTGGGAATGAAGGTCGGATCGGAGAACCCGGCGTCGTCGCCGATTATGATTGGCGGCAGGTAGTCGAGATTCTTCAGTGTCTTGAAGTAGAGGATGGTGTCCGCCGTATAGCTGACGAAGATCACCACATCCGGCTGGAGCGTCTTCAGCTGAAGCACCTGCGCCGAGACGTCCGAGCTCTTGGCGTTGTAGGGGATCTGGGCGGCAACCTTGATGTTCGCGCTCTTCGCGGCGTCGACGATGCTGTTCGCCACCGACGTGCCGTAGTCCGTGTTCTCGTTGACTACCGCGATGGAGTCGATCTTCTTGCCCGATTTCTTCAGGTCGGTGAGGAACTCGGTGTAGGCCTTGGCGAAGTCGGAGGCGATCGGGCCGGTGCGGAACACCCACTTGAACCCGCGCCCCGTGATGTTGAGCGCCACCGAGTCGGAGACCAGGAACGGAATGCCCTGGCGCTCCGCCACCGCGGTCGCGACCAGCGCCACGGAGGAATGATAGACGCCGAGCATGGCGACGACGTGATCCTGGGTGATCAGGCGCAGCGTCTGGCTCTGGCCGACCTGCGGGTCGCCCTGGTGGTCGGCGTTCACCAGCTCGATCTTCGCACCGCCGAGATTGGGCAGTCCGCCGGTCGCAGCGAGCGGCATCGCCTTGAGCTCGGGATGCACGCTGTTGACGATCTCGACGCCCAGCTCGACGGCGTCCTTGGCCGACTGACCCGCGCTCGCGGCGTTGCCGGTGAGGGGATAGATGACCCCGATCTTCACCGTGCCAGCGGCGAGCGCCGGAAGCGCCGAAACTGCTGCGATGCACGCCGCAGCCACGGCGACGAACAGGATTGACGAGCTTTTCATGGTTCACTTCCTCCGTTGCTCGCGAAGCTGTTCGAGTGCGCCATCTTGTCCAAGCACGATCAACGGCCGGCGGATTGTGCGGCCGGGCCGCGCGCCGAGGCAAGCCCGGCGGTTTCGAAGGCGACCCCTAATGCTCGCGCAACCGAGATGGTGTAGCAAAGTAACGATGGTCCTCGTGCAAAAAATCGGCCAGTTCATCCGTTCTTGGCCAGTAACAGTCGTCGGCGATCGGCGACTTTCGGCCAAAAGCGGGTGGGCATCGCAGATCTCTATAACGCCTCGGTGGTCGGCGGCTGGGGCATGATCATGTGGGCGGGGAGGCTGGCGCTGCCGCCAGCGCCGGTAGTTTTCGTTTTCGTTCAAAGATATATTGTGGCGCGTTGGGCCTCGGGAGGCATCAAAGGATGACTGGCAGACTGGACGGCAGGACGGCACTCGTCACGGGCGGCGGCCGGGGAATTGGCCAGGCGATCGCGCTGCGCTTTGCGCGCGAGGGCGCAAAGGTCGCGATTGTCGGTCCGCGCAAGCAGACGCTCGCCGACACGGTCGCCAAAGGGCCGGGGATCGAGCCGATCGTCGGTGACGTCACGAAACAGGAGGACGTGAATCGCGCCATTGCCACTTTCCTGAAGAAATTCGGCCACATCGATATCCTGGTGAACAACGCGGGCGGCATCGACCCGAAGCCGTTCTTCGACAAGACCGGCGCCGACTGGATGCGCATCCTGGAGCTCAACCTTGTCAGCGCGTTTTTGTGCGCGCAGGCCGCGGCGCGTCCCATGCTGGAGGCTAAATCCGGCAAGATCATCAACATCAGCTCGGTGCGCGGGCTCGAGCACTGCGGCCGTGAGCCGATCATGGACTACTCGGCGGCGAAGGCGGCGGTGATCAGCTTCACTATGACGCTTGCCAAGCAGCTCGCGCCGCACGTCACCGTCAATGCCGTCGGCCCCGGCCATACCAAGACCGACATTTGGCGTTCGCTGTCGCAGGAGGTGAAGGACAAGATGCTCGCCGGCACTTACCTGCAGCGCTTCGCCGAGCCCGAGGATATCGCGCACGCGGTGCTGTTTTTCGCTTCGGCGGAGTCCGACTTCATCACCGGCCAGCACCTGGTGATCGACGGCGGCTTCTCGTTGAAGGCCGGATAGCTGCTTCGGTCGAGAGCAGTCCTTCCCGGCGCTGTACGCACCTAGCGCGGTTCTCTAGAACGTGGTACCGCTGTGGATAGCGTTGCGCCGCGTGCGATAATCTCAATGCTTCAATAGCTTAGGTCGGGTTCCAGCGGACTCACTCTGCCACGACTTATGAGGATTGCCTCTCTGGTTGGGTTTCTGCTCATGGTGAGCGCTGTGGTCGGCCTCGTCTTCACGCGCGCGCTGTTTTCGCAATCGCCCGTCGTTGTCCTAGTCCAGGTGGCCGCCGTCGCGCTCATGGCCTGGGCGCGCTTAACCCTCACTCGGCGCAGCTTCCATCCCGCTGCAGACGTTACCGGCGGTGACCTCGTCACAACAGGCCCCTACCGCTTCATTCGGCACCCGATCTACGCGGCGGCGTGCGTATTCTGCTGGGCGGGAGTCCTCGCCAATAGTGCAGTCGTGCCACTTGCTGCCGGCGTGCTGCTGCTGATCGGGGCGGTCATCCGGATCTTCGCAGAGGAACGGCTGCTCGTTGACCGTTACCCGGGGTATCGAAATTATGCGAAGGACACGAAACGGATGGTGCCGTATGTGTTTTAGGGTCTCTTTTTTGTCTTTGACGCAGAGATGACGTACTTCTTAGGCGGTAGTCCCGCGCGAATCGCCTTCTGGGCGCCGGAACCACTGGTTGGGATCGTTTCCCTCTGTCGGTCGTGCCCGCCTGAACATTGCCTGCGCCACAGTGGAGGGCGCAACCCCGATTCGCGGAGGAGTCAAGCGAGCGCCAGAACGTCCGCCCCGCGCGCGTCTCACCGCCCTCCCACAGTGCACCACCTCGATGGTTACCGGCTGCTGCGCTTGCAGACCCCGCTTTCATCGAATCCAATACGGTGATGGATGCCGAGCGGCCCGGCTCTTGCTTGCGCCAGAGGCATGGTCGCGAACGCGATGAAAGCGAGGAACAGGACCCGCATGGACTTCGTCGCCCCCATGTGCTGGCGCGCGACGCGGATTTCCCCGTGGACCTCGAAGTCCGCCGGTACGCGGGGTAGCGTCTATCTGTCCTTGATGAAGCCGTGCTTCACCAGCCGCAGGTCTCCGTCCTTCACGAGACCGATTCCCTGAGCGTAGTACTTGTACTCAATCGCGGTCCTGTCGATTGCCGAGCCTTCCTTCACTTTCAGGCATCCGGAGAACGTACCCGCCGGGGTCTTGCAGGTCTCGGTGAGACTGACGATCTCGGCCCGGTCCATGGCAACGCCGGGCGCGATTTCCTGGTAGTACTTCATTTTCAGTTGCGGCGCTCCCGGCATCGTCAGGCCGGCCCGGTTGCCGTTCACGCCCGCGAGCCACGAGCCCTCGGTCTTCATTACCTTGTCGTTCTCGTAGAAGTTCACGTCCTCGCCGAAATAGAAGACGTCCTTCGTTTGCGCGCACATTGCGAAGTAATTTCTCGCGATCTCGGCTAATTTTCCATCCTTCCATTCCTTCTCCTCGACGACACGGGTAGCGACCCCGTCGACTGTCTTGGTCTCGTTCAGGACGGTGATCTGGAGCTTCGTGCCGCCGCCTTCCAACACCACCTGAAAGCCCGGCTCCATGACGAAGTACGGATTACGGCCCGTCGTCAGCAGCTTGCAGCTCGAGAGCTCGAACTTCTCCTGCCACGGCGCGCCCTTGGCCGCGCCCTCGCCGCACGCCAGGGAAAACGAGAGAATCGCCGCCACAGCAAGTATCGATTGCAATGTTCGTGTAACCATTAGATTGCCTCCTGGGGCGTGTGTTCGCGCGTGGCGCCGTGGACGTGCTGGTGCAAGAGACCTGCGGACACCAACGTGACACCAAGTACCGCAGCTCCCAGGTCGATGTAGTGCCCAACACTGCGGGGCTGTCCCCACCCGAGCGCCGGAAGAATCGCGAGGGCTTCGAAAACGTGAGTAAGGGCCACGACTACAAAACAGGCGACCCCGAGGAGTTGTAAGGCAGAGCCGACAGTCCCGCGCCTAATGTAGAGGATTACCAATCCAACGAGGAGCGTAGAGGTGGCTGCCAATGCCAGGATGCCGGCGTGAGGAAATTGGCCTATATAACGCCTCCGGGAATGCTGGAAAAGATGATGAGCGGGACGGACGAGTACAAGCGCAAGCGTGGCTTCGAGGAGGGTTATTTCGGCAGCGAAGCAGAAGCGCTCGGCTGGCTCAGCTCTTAGCTCCCCGGGTCCCGTGACGACAAGAAAGGAAAAAATGACGGCATTCCAGATCCTGAACGTGCAATGTGCATGGACAAGGTTACCACGCGCCACCACGGGCAATGAGGCAATCGGCGCGTGGTCGAAAAGATCCATGCGCTGACCACCCATTTGTTGACATGGCAAGAGACCACGGAGTTGGTGGAGAAGTTGAACCGCTCTCTGCGCGGCTGGGCGAACTACTTCCGAACTGGACGGCGCGTTGTGTCGTGCGTTGCAGTACCATCGCTCGCTGGGCAACCCTGTTACCTTGGTTGACGTCGCAAGCGCGCAGGCTGACGAGTCGCACCCTCGCAGCTTGCTGTCGATGGCCAGATTGAAAAGCGCTAGTTTCCGCGCCCGATTCGCCAACTGAAGGCGGAAGCCCAAATCTCTTCCAGTCTCAGCGGGAGCTTCTGCCCGACCAGCCTACCCTTGTTCCAAGGGACATGCTGCTCTGCGGCGGCGAATGATTGATCCATGACGGGCGCCTTCGTCGTTTTATGGGAGCCTCATTGTCATAAGTGCCAATGGCTGCTTCCGACCTATTCTGTTGAAAAACTCCCCGTTTCAACTCGGTTGGAGGATCTGAGGGCTTTTAAGCTTCGCTCTTGACGCCTGCCTGGGGGGCAGCACCGAGAGCAGATGACTCAACCAAGAGGTTCTACACGGCAGCGAAAGGGATTCGCGGTCAATGTCTCTGAAGTGATGGACTCCGGCCGAATTTTGGCTGCGACTCAGATCCGGAGTTTTTCAACAGAATAGACCCATAACGGACATTGGGGGGTGACCCGGCGTCACACTCCACGACATACCACACACGAGGAGGTGGACGATGAAGGCGATCGTGGTGACGGACCAGGCTGCGGGAACGGCCGGGATGAAGCTGACGGAGCGGCCCGAACCGCAGGCAGCGATAAACGACGTCGTCGTTCAGGTTCACGCGTCGGGATTCGTCGGGACTGAGTTGGCGTGGCCCTCGACCTGGACCGATCGCCTCGGCCGTGACCGAACACCGTCGATCCCCGGGCATGAGCTGGCCGGAGTGGTCACCGCCCTCGGCTATGGCACGACGGGGCTGTCGGTCGGACAGCGGGTGTTCGGCCTCACGGACTGGTATCGCGACGGCACCCTGGCCGAGTACACGGCCGTCGAAGCACGCAACCTCGCGCCGCTGCCGGGCGACGTCGACTTCACGGTGGGCGCGAGCCTGCCGATCTCGGGCCTAACCGCATGGCAGGGACTGTTCGAGCACGGCCGCCTTCGGGCAGGGCAGAGCGTCATCGCGCACGGCGCGGCCGGCGCAGTCGGGTCGATGGTGACGCAACTCGCACGATTGGCGGGCGCCTACGTCATCGGCACCGGACGCGCAGCCGACCGCCAGAAGGCGCTCGACTTCGGCGCGCAGGAGTTCGTCGACCTCGAGAACGACGTCCTCGAAGACGTCGGCGGCGTCGATCTGGTGTTCGATCTCATCGGCGGCGACATCGGGAAGCGGTCCGCGCGCCTGGTTCGAGCCGGAGGAACGCTGGTGTCCATCGTCGGGCCCTCCGAGGCGCGGCCCGCCGACGGCCTGGCGGTCGACTTCGTTGTCGAGTCCGATCGAGCCCAACTGGGTGAGATCGTCCAGCGAGTGCGGGACGGACGACTGCGGACGAACATCGGCACCGTCTCGACCCTTGACGATGCCGTCGCCGCCTTCAACTCAACCGAGCGACGCCCGGGGAAGACGATCATTCGCGTTCGCCCGTGAGGACTCGGGGATGCAAACAATGGCAAAAACGGAAAACAGAGGACGCCTGTTTTCCGCCATTTAGCGAACAATGGGAACGATCCTGCGAGCCTTCTAAGCTTGGGCCCGAGGAAAAGCCAACGTCTGCTTTCCACCTATTGTGTTGAAACACAGGTGAACGACGACCCGTAACTGGTGTCCCAGCTGCAACAAGAATAACGGGGAGCACCGAAATGATGGGTCATCAGGCTGGCGTGCAAGACCAGCTCTTCTATTCATTCAAACTTGAAGCGCGCGTCCCGCCAGATCATCTGCTGCGAGGCATCGACCGGTTCCTTGACTTGAGCGAGCTGCGGCGGCACCTCGGTTCGTTCTACAGCCACACGGGGCGCCCGTCGATCGATCCGGAGCTGATGATCCGGATGCTGCTAATCGGCTACTGCTTCGGCATTCGATCGGAGCGCCGGCTATGTGAGGAAGTTCACCTGAATCTCGCCTATCGCTGGTTCTGCCGCCTGGGGCTGGAAGACGAGGTGCCGGATCACTCCACTTTCTCTAAGAATCGGCACGGTCGCTTCCGAGAGAGCGAGGCATTCCGGCATGTCTTTCAAGCGGTGTTGCAGCGTTGCATGGCCGAAGGACTGGTAGGCGGCGAAGGCTTCGCCGTGGATGCCAGCGTAGTGCGGGCCGATGCGAGCCGCGCCCGCAGGGTATCGGGCGAGGAGTTTCCCTACGGTGATCTTGACCCAGAGCGGGCGACGCGCGCAGTGCGGGAGTACCTTGAGGCGCTGGATGAGGCGACCGGCGGTGAGTCAACCGCACGTAAGAGCGTTTCCCTGACGGATCCAGCAGCCAGTTGGACCGCCGCTCCTGGCGGCCCCGCCTCTTTGCTTATTCGACCAACTACCTGGTCGATGTGAAGGCCGGGATCGTGCTGGATGTGGAAGCCACGCCGGCGCACCGAACCAAAGAGGTTGATGCCACAAAGAAGATGATTGAGCGCGTCGAGGAGCGCTTCGACGTAAAGCCGAAGCACCTCATCGGGGACATGGCCTACGGCGCAGCGCCGCTGCTCGGGTGGCTGGTAGAGGATAAACAAATCCAACCACACGTACCGGTATGGGACAAGGCTGAGCGCCAAGACGGTACGCTGAGTCGAAGCGACTTCCAGTTCGATGGCGAAAGCGATCGGTACACCTGTCCGGCGGGAAAGCACCTGCACACCACTGGCCGCCCGACCTCCGATGGAACGATCCTTTATCGATCCAAGAACCTTGAGTGCGCGAGCTGCCCCTTGAAACCGCAGTGTTGCCCGAATACCCCGCAACGCAAGATCGCTCGCAGCATCCATGAAGCGTCGCGCGACGTTGCACGAACGCTTGCGAACACTGAGGCATATAGACAATCACGTAGGGATCGCAAGAAGGTCGAGATGCTATTCGCACACCTCAAGCGCATTCTGAAGCTGGACCGTTTACGGCTGAGAGGCCGCAGCGGAGCACAGGACGAATTCCTTCTCGCGGCAACCGCGCAGAACCTGAGGCGAATGGCGAGGTGGTTAACGCCTGAAGCACCCCAGATGGCTCAAATGGTTACCTAAACGGGTCGCGGAGCGAGCAAAAGCAGCTTCGACGACCCAACTCAACGCAAAACTGCCCATGCGAACGCCCAAGGCCGGATCGCGCTCCGTCCCCGGGCGAGTTTTTCAACGGAATAGACCCAAAGCGGACAGTGCTGACAGGCGCTTGGAGACCGGACGCGGATATTGAAGGATACGAAATTCCTTCGCGCCCGTGCCGCGAAATGCGCGGTTTGCGGCGTGTTTCGGGTCGCTGAGCGGTGCTTCTCGCTATGATCGATCCGGCCGCGGCGGCGAGCCCGCCACACAAGCGGCCTTATGGCAAATAAGAAAAACTTCAGCGCGGTGCCGTCGCTGCGGCCGGTATCAGCGGAGCCGCAACGGGACGGCCGATCTTGGCGAGCGCGGCGCGGATCTGCTCCATCTTTTCCGCGGCCGCCTTCTCGCCTTCGAGGATGGCGAGGTGCTTGGACTGGAAATCGGTGCCGCCGATGCTGCCGACATCGGGGCGGATGACCACGTCGGCCTGGCCGAGCTGGTATTGCGCGACCGTCGTGCTCATGATGGTGAACGTCTGCAACAGCACGTCGATCATGCTCGACACCTTCGCGTTTTTCGGCTTGGACGAGATGTCCACCGCGATCACGAGATCGGCGCCCATATCACGCGCGACTTTGGCGGGCACGGGGCTCACCAGCCCGCCGTCGACGAATTCCCGCCCGCCGATGCGCACCGGCTGAAAGACGCCCGGAACGCTCGACGAAGCGCGCACCGCGAGGCCGACGTCGCCGCTGCGCAACACCGTCATTTCGCCGGTTTGCAACTCGGTCGCCACCACCGCCAGCTTGCGGGGCAGCGCGTTCATCGGACGGTTGACGAGCGCCTTGTTGACGAAATTCTGCAGCGCCTCGCCCCGGATGAAGCCGCGGTCGGGCAGCACCCAATCGCTCACCGACCCGTCCTCCATGCTGAGCGCGAGCTTCTGCAATTCGAAGCCGTTTGCGCCGCCTGCATAGAGCGCGGCGACCACGCTCCCTGCGCTGGTTCCGACGATGATATCCGGGACGATGCCTTGGGCTTCGAGCGCCTTGATGACGCCGATGTGCGCAAATCCCCGCGCCGCGCCGCCTCCCAGCGCGAGCGCGATCTTGGGCGCGGCGGGAGGCGCGGCGGACTTGTCCGGCAAATTCGCGCACGCCGACAAAAGAGCGAGGAGCGCGATCGGGGTGGCACGGAGCATGGGGGTACCCTGAGGGAAACGGACGGGTCCTTGCCGGAAACCCGACCCGAAAGGGAGATTGTAGCGGATTCTTCGCCCGTTCCGGTGCGGGCTTTGTTGATTGCTGAGAGTGCCTGTTCTCTTGGAGACATCCGGAACGGGGTGGAACATTATGCGAGTGACCGCTTGGCCGACAACGGACCTAAACTAGTGACTGCTTCCGACCCAACGCGGACTAACTCACGGTCCCAAGTTGGTCTATATTGTCTGGATCAGCTTTCTGCGCTGGCGGCCATACTTCGGAGGAGGCATGCCCCTTGAAAAGGCTCTCGCGATTGTCACCGCGATCGTCGCCACCTGCCTTCCTTCAGGCACTTTCGCGGCTGCCGCGTCGCTAAGCGCCGATGCGCCTAAGGCCGCGAAGAACAAAATGCAAATGGACGAGCCGATGTCCACCAAGATGATGAAGCCTGGCATGAGGAAGAGCGACGTGAAAAAGGATGCCGACGAAAGGCTTCAACGCATGAAGCCAGCGCTGGACAAGGAAGAAAAGTCTATGGAGCAAAGGAAGCCGAAGTGATCGCCGCGAGTTGTGTTGAGGAGGTTCCGTTATGCCCAGACTGCGGTTCATCGATGAGAGCGAAAAGACGCCCATCGCGCGGGCGCTGATTCGGATGGCGGAGGAGCGCGGTGCGCCCGACTGGCGCGTCGCTTCAATCATGGCGAGAAATCCCGTTGCAGGCCTCGGCTGGGTGGAGTACTGGTCGAAGCTGCTCTACGAGGGACTGCTCGAGCACCGGCTGAAGGAAATAGTGCGCATCCGCATCTCAGTCGCCCATCACTGCGGCTATTGCTCGACGGTGCGCTCTAAGCTCGCGGGATTGGACGAAAATATCGTCGCCGAGCTCACCGACTACGAGCACAGCCCGCGCTTCACGCCGCGGGAAAAGGTAGCCCTGCGCTATGCGGATCTTTTCAAGGCAGGCGAGAAGGCGATCGATCGAGACGAGGTATACAACTCGCTCAAGCGGCACTTTAGCGATGCCGAGATTATCGAGCTTGGCATGATGTGCGCGCAGACCGATGGCGTTGGCCGATTCGTCAAGTCGTTGAACATCGTCTCTTGGGAGGAAGCCTGCGCGCTGCAGCCCGCGTTGGCGCGGGCCACCGAGTAATATTCAAACGCCGCCTACACCCCGCGAGGGGGGCGCATACTGCTTCTCTTAATGATATTGGTAGGTTTCTCCATGGAAGTGTTCACCCGCGACGTTTGATCACGGAGGAATCGGCTTGGAGGGATTCTGCGCGGCAGCGAATAGCGCAGCGAGGAGCGATGCCGCGAGGACGGCGATACCGAGAAGCTTGTTCATTCCGATCCCTCCCTCGAGCTGAACGACAGGCGGGTTCAGCATAGACGCGTTTCGAGCTCGCGGCTTCCAAAGCAGACTTCGGCTCCTTGCCTGCAATAGAATCGCAATAGAATCGAAGAGTGGGCTCCCTTGGGAGGCACCCGATGGCACTAAGCTTCCGCAGGCTTCATCCGCACTTCGCCGCCGAGGTGAGCGCGATCGACCTGCGCGGCGTCGCCGATCGCGGGACGCTCGACGAAATCCGGGCCGCGATGGACGAGTACGCGGTTCTCGTATTCCGCGACCAACCATTCGCCGATGATGAGCAGCTTGCGTTCGCGAAGCGTTTCGACGGCGCCCTGCACACGAAAACAGGCTCGGCGATCGTCAAGAAAAACCGTTTCGGCAACGAAGCGCTCACCGACATCTCGAATGTGGACGAGAGCGGGGAGCTCCTGAGAGCCGACGACCGCCGCCGAATGTACTCGCTGGGCAACCGTCTGTGGCATACCGATGCGTCGTTTCAGGATCCGCCGGGACGCTACTCGATGTTGTCTGCGAAGGTCGTTCCGTCCGTTGCCGCCGACACGGAGTTCGCCGACATGCGGGCGGCGTACGACGCGCTCGATGCCGAAACCAAGGAGAAGCTCGAGGAGCTGCGCGCGCACCACTCGATCGCGTACTCCCGGAAGATCCTCGGCTTCGAGTTCTCGGAAGAAGAGGAGGAGCAGCTCAAGGGCGCCGTTCACCCGGTTGTACGCACCAACCCGCGCACGCGGCGCCGGTCGCTATACCTCGCGTCGCACGCCTCACGGATCATCGACTGGCCGGTCCCCGAAGGACGGCTTCTCCTGCGCGACCTCACGGAACACGCGACCCAGCCCCGGTTCGTCTATCGGCACGTGTGGCGCGTGGGAGATCTTGTGATCTGGGACAACCGGGCCACGATGCATCGCGGCCGGCCCTTCGACGACGCAAGCCATCGCCGCGAGTTGCGCCGCGTGACGACGCTCGACATCGAGTCTTCTCTCCCCTGATCGCGTGTTCCGAGTGCCGTGGATGCGTTGCGGTAAGCGACGCAGCGGCCCTTGGCGCTACTTTCACGTTCGCCGATGGCTGCTCTCGGCTACGAGCGATCATTCGATGACCTGGTTCGCCAAGGGCTTGCATGCTACAGGCCCTCTTACCGATATCGCTCAACATCGACCGTGGATACGGGCGCGCCGCCGTTACCCCACGATGCCCGCAAATATGTCAGTACTGCCGAAACATCTCTATCGCTTAGCTTCCCGAAGAACGGCGGCATGCCGTACGGGCGCGGGTTGGCTGACGTGACGGGCGGGTAGCCGCCATTGAGAACGGCCTTTATTGCATTGGCGGCCAACGGCGCGCTGACGCTGGGATTGCGGGCGAGCGGCGGGTACGCGGGGAATGCGCCTTCGCCATTGTCGCCATGGCATTCGGCGCAATAATCCGCGTAAACGGTTGCGCCGCGAGCCATCGTCCCCGCTGCAGTGGCTGCCTGGCTTTCCAGTTGCACATTCGTGGTGAGTGACTGCAGATAAGCGGCGATCGCGCGCACGTCCTCAGGCGAGAGGTATTGCGTGCTCCGGTATACCACCTCGGCCATTGGGCCCATCGCCATGCCGCGTGGCGAAACGCCGGCCTCGAGCAGCGCGACGATATGATTCGGCTCCCAGCCGGAGACCAGCGGCGGCGCATACCATTTTTGCATCGGAATGAGCCCGCCGCCGAGATCGAGGCTGTGGCTCACCGCGCCGAAGATGTTGCGGCTCGCGTGGCAGGCGTCGCAGTGGCCGAGGCCCCGGACGAGATACGCGCCGCGGTTCCAATCAGCGCTGCGGGTTTGGTCGGGCTCGAACGCTCCTGGATGGAAGAACAGCGCGCGCCATGCGGCCAGCGCAGCCTGAGTGTTGTACGGGAATCGAAGCGCGTGCGGCTTATTCGCCTGCGAGGCCGGGGGCAGAGTGCGCAGATAGTCGAACATGGCATGCGCATCCTCGCGCGTGACCTGGGTGAAGTTCGGATACGGGAACGCCGGGTAAAGCAATCGCCCATCTCGCGAACGACCGTTGTGAAGCGCACGCCAGAAATCGTCGCGCGACCAACCGCCGATGCCGCTAGCGACATCGGGCGTGATGTTGCTCGAATACACCGTGCCGAAAGGCGTTTCGATGGCACGGCCGCCCGCAAACGGAGCGCCGCCGATCGCCGTATGGCATGCGATGCAATCGCCGGCGACCACAAGATATCGGCCGCGCCCCGCGTCGATGGATGAACCGGAGGGCGCTGACACGGGCGATTCCTTATCGCGCGCGGCCTCCACGCTCCCGCACTCGAGCGGTAACTTGCGGGGCGCGCTCGCGCGTTTTGTTCCGGCAGGAACCGGCTGCGCAGCGAGCCACGCGGCAAGCAAATGCACGTCCTCTGCGGCCAATCGCCGAGCGACTTCGGCCATACAGTCCGGCGCTACCGAACGCAGTCTCCCATTTCGCCAAGCGCCGAATTGCTCGTTTATATACTGCCTCGGCAGCCCGAGCAGTCCGGGAATCGCGGGATCCAGCCCGGACAATGTCGTGCCGTGGCACTCCACGCACGCCGGCACGTCCCGCGCCGGATCGCCGTGCTTGACGATCTGCCGGGCACGCGCGATCTCTGCAGGTGTCAATGCGATCGATTCAGGCGGCGGGTAGGGCAGCTCGAGGCCAGCAAAGTAGGCGGCCATCTCGCGCAGGTAGTCGTCCGTCATGTATTGCACGAGGTACACCATCGGCGGATACACGCGCCGCCCGTCCCGGAAGCTCACCAGCTGATTGAGCAGGTAGCCGGCGGGCTTGCCCGCGATGCGGGGCGAGAACCCATCCTTCGTCGCCTGCGTTGTGCTGGCATGACATGCCGTGCAGGGTTGGGTGCGCTGTTCCATCGTGTCGCGAACGAGCACGGGCCCGTGCGATTTAAGCGGCGGCGCTATACGAGCAGCTTCAATGACCTTATCCACTCGCCGCGGCCCGAGAAGGAAGTGAGCTGCGACGGCGATGCCGACAATCAGAAACGCAACAACAAGCAGTCGCGCGGCATCGGCTCCCCGCCGCACACCGAGGAAGTCCCACAGAACCGCGCGAAGTGAACGCAGCAGCCGCATTCGCTGGCGCTCAGGTCATAAACCTTGCGCCGATCATCTGCTCGCTGAGCTCCCAAAGCCGCTCGGCATAGGCGGGATCGTCGAAAGCGGCCATTCCAAAATTTTCATCCCATCAGAGCGCCGAGAGATAGCGCGCGATGGCGCTGCGCTCCCGGTTGGTCAGCGCCTGCATGAACTTCGGCATGTCGAGGTTGTTGGTTCGCTGCTCGGTGGCAAAGGCGCGCATTGCCGCGACCAGATATTCATAGCTGAGCCCGGCCAGCCGCGGGGCCGGCATGCCACCCCGGAAGTTCGGCTGATGACAAGCCTGGCACTGGGCGATGTCCTTCGGCGGCAACGGCTGCTTTGCGGGCGCGGGCCGCTCAGGCCACGTCTTGGCCGCGAAATAGACCGCGATCTTGCGCAGATCGTCCTCGGCCAGGCCCTGGGCGATCGGCGACATGACGGCGCTGTTGCGCTCGCCGTTCCGAAAGTCGCGCAGCTGCTTCATGAGGTAGCTCCGTTGCTGACCCCAGATGACAGGAATGGTCTTGGGATCGGTGGGAACGCCTTTG
>Ga0209577_10002200_pt1 | contig 18908 bp, 13 predicted proteins | sample GraSoiAngelo_109_FD_185874 | JGI IMG/M metagenome (GOLD analysis project Ga0209577, IMG submission 185874) | Grasslands soil microbial communities from the Angelo Coastal Reserve, California, USA - 14_0903_12_20cm (SPAdes) (version 2) | ecosystem: Environmental > Terrestrial > Soil > Grasslands...
ACCGTCTCGATCGGCCGCGTCCGCTACCGCACGCTCGTCGCCGCGGCCCTCCGCGAGAGTCCGTCCTCGACCTTCGCCGTCCTCAGCCTCCAGTCGAAGATCGACGCCTCCTCGACGGCGATCGAGCACCGGTTGCTGCTCGCGCTCGTGGCGCTGCTCGGGCTCGTCGCCGTCGTCGCCTACTTCGAGGGGCGGACGATCGTCCGCACAGTCTCCGAGCTCTCGGCCGCCGCGCGCGCGCTCGCCCGGGGGCGCCTGGACGAGCGGGTGCGCGTCCGCGGGCGCGACGAGCTCGCCGTGCTCGGCCGGGCCTTCAACGACATGGCCTCCGACCTCGAGGCGCGGCTCGAGGAGCTCGAGGCCGAGCGCGGCCGGCTGCGCGAGGCGTTCTCGCGCTTCGGCGAGGCGCTCGCCGCGACCCACGACCCGAGCCAGCTCCTACGCGTGATCGTCGAGACCGCCGTCGAGGCGACCGGCGCCGCGGGCGGCACGATCGTGGGCGCGAGCGGCGAGGTCGCGCGGATCGGCTCGCTCGAGCCGCAGCACGACCTGCTCGAGCTCCCGCTCTCGGCCGGGCGCTCGAGCTTCGGGACGCTCACGCTCTTCGGCGACCGCTTCGGCGACGACGAGCGGATGACGGCGGCGACCCTGGCCGCCCACGCGGTGGTCGCGCTCGACAACGAGCGCCTGCACCGGATCGTCGAGCGCCAGGCGCTCGTCGACGGCCTGACCGGACTCGCCAACCGGCGCCATGGCGAGGAGGTGCTCGCGGGCGAGGTGGCGCGCGCGGAGCGCTTCGGCGGGCCGGTCGCCCTCGTGCTCGCCGACCTCGACGGCTTCAAGGACGTGAACGACCGCCACGGCCATCCGACGGGCGACATCGCGCTGCGCGAGTTCGCCGAGGTGCTGCGCGAGACGGTCCGCGACGTCGACCTCGTCTCGCGCTGGGGCGGCGAGGAGTTCCTGCTAGTCCTCCCGGGCACCGACGGCGACGGCGCCGCCCAGCTCGCTCAGCGCGTGCGCCAGACGCTGCGGGACCGCGTCCTCGTCGGCCCCGACGGCTCGCCGATCGTCCTCACCTCGAGCTTCGGCGTCGCCTCCTTCCCCGAGGCCTCGTCCCCGGACGAGCTCGTCTTCCAGGCCGATCGCGCCCTCTACGAGGCGAAGCGGGCCGGCAAGGACCGGGTCGAGCAAGCCTCCCGCGCGGTCGCGCCGTCGTAGCCGTTCGGTAGACAAACCTTTACAATCCGGCGCCGAACCCCGAGTCCACCGACCTCAGGAGCAAGCGAATGCCGGCTGAGACCTCGTCCCTGTTCACGCGCGCCATCCAGGAGCACCTCGAGCTGAAGGAGCGGAACGCCCCTCTCGAGTCGTCGATGCCGATCGGCCGGTACAAGGACGACGATCCCTTCCACAACCATCCGCTCTTCAAGACGGAGGAGCAGGCTCGCCTGGAGGAGACGATGGACGGCGAGGAGCCGGTGCCCGTGGAGGCGCACGTCGCCGCCTGGCCCGGCGAGGAGACGGTGGAGCACGTCGCTCCCGAGCTCGACAGCGGCCTCTGGAGCCGCTCGCGCGACTTCGACTGGGGAGACTAAGTAGCCGCGGAAAGTGCTGCGCACTTTCCGCGGGAAAGGGCTTCAAAGAGCTTAGGCGGCCTCGTTCGCCTGCCAATCGCGCTCGATCATCGCCGTTGTTCGATAGTCGGCGGGCAGTGGAGTGTGGCCGAACCCGACGAGCATGTCCAGCTCGATGTCGGCCATCTGCCTGTATCCGAGGTTCACGAACGGTGTGATATTTGCTGTGTCGATCGCGTCCGGCTGGCCGTCGACCGTAAGCACGTACGCGTAGGGCGGGTACGCCACCTCCAGGATGAAATCTGTCCGCTGCCGCTCGATGTCGAGCCGCGTGGAACCCCCGACGGCGCGCGCATTAGGCCCGGCGAAGAGAGTTAGGTAGAACTGGAACCGATCGGGCAAGCCCGTCCGCTCTCGATTGATGACGAAGTCGCCGAGCGCCGGATTCGCGAGCGAGAACTCGACCGGGCTAACAGCGAGCAGCATCGACACGACCTGCTTGATGAATCGGAGTGGATGTGGTCCGACTCGTGGCTGTTGGCGAAACCGCGCCTTCACGTACGTGGGCTCGATCGATCCGTCGAGGTCGTCCAGTGGCGCGTCACGCAGAATTCGCGCGCCTGCGGAGGCCGCAACGATCAGTTCCCGGCCGTACCACGAGCCGGTGTTGTTGTTGCAGCGTTCGCACAGCGTAAACCCGCCTGCACCACGCTGCTCGATCGTTCCGCCTCGCAGGCCGCCGTCTTTCCGAGCCAGCCAGTCCATGATTCCGTAAACCCTCAGCGGCTCGTTGTTGGCCGCCTTGCGCGGGGGAACGTGCTCGAACGAATCAGCCGGACGAACCCGGCAGATGCGGCAGGTTTGATCGGACGTCATTGCCCTCAGCGTAGCGTCGGCTCCAGCGGAGTCCTCGCTCAGGCTCGCCCAGCGGAGTGACTAGGAGCTTCGGCCGTTCAGCAGCGGCGGCACGACGCGCAGGTCGTCGACGAAGGTCGCATACTCGGCCTCGCGTGCCGCCTCGTCTCGCTGGCGGAGGATCGACGACGGATGCACCGTCGCCAGCACGTAGCGCGCGAGCGGTGAGTCCACGAGCTCGCCCCGCTGGCGGCTGACGCGGAAGTCGCGGCCGATCAGCGCCTGCGCGGCGGTGGCGCCGAGGCAGACGACCACGTCCGGCTCGACGACCTCGAGCTCGGCCTCGAGCCACGGCTGACAGGCGACCATCTCGCTCCAGCTCGGCTTCTGGTGGATGCGCCGCTTGCCGCGCGGCTGCCACTTGAAGTGCTTGACGACGTTCGTGACGTAGGCGTGCCGCCGGTCGATCCCCGCCTCCTCGAGCGCCTGGTCGAGGATGCGGCCGGCGGGGCCGACGAACGGCTTTCCCGCCAGGTCCTCCTGGTCGCCCGGCTGCTCGCCGACGAGCATCACGCCGGCGTCCCGCGCGCCCTCGCCGAAGACCGTCTGCGTTCCCCGCTCCCAGAGGTGGCAGCCGCGGCAGCCGGCCGCCGCCTTCCGCAGCCGCGGGAGGGTCGGCCGCTCGGGCACGTAGGTCGCGGCGGACTCGGTCTCGCCTCCGGCGGGCACGCCTTCGATATGGCTCGCGACGCGGCGGCGCAAACCCCCTCCTTCGGGGGATTCCAGGGTCGCAGCAGGCGGAGATGCTTCGGTCAGGCTCGGAAGGAGAGCCCCTGCAAACGCGCGTTTCCGCCTCGTGAGCGAATCTGCGGCCACCCACGACGAGACCGCCGGCGTGAACCCGGTCCGCCTGCTCGCGGTCGCGGGCGCCGGCGCAGCCGGCGAGAGCCTCCTCGACTCCTACCGGCGGCTCGCGGACGTCTTCCACGACATCCTCGCCGAGCAGAGCCTCGACGCCCTCCTCGAGCGGATCGCCGACACGCTCTCCGAGCTCGTCCCCTACGACACGATCACGATCTACGAGGCGGACGTGAAGCCGGGCGAGCTCGTGCCGGTGCTGGCCCGCGACCAGTGGGCGGAGAAGATCCTCGACGACACGATCACGATCGGCGAGGGCATCACCGGCTGGGCCGCGCACCACCGGGAGGCGGTGCTCGTCAACCAGGCGCACCTCGACCCGCGCATGAAGCCCGTGCCGGGGACGCCGCCGGACGAGCCCGAGGCGCTCATGTGCATCCCCCTCATCGCGCGCGGCGCGATCAAGGGATCGCTGAACCTCTACCGGCTGGGCGAGGTCGCGCGCTTCTCCGAGGTTGAGTTCGAGGTCGCGAAGCGCTTCGGCGACGCGGCGGCGCTCGCGCTCGACAACGCGCAGATCCGCGCCCGGCTCGAGCACCAGGCGCAGACCGACTCGCTGACCGGCCTCTACAACCACCGCGCCTTCCACGACCGCCTGCGCCAGGAGCTCCAGCGCGCGAGCCGCTCGCACGACTCGGTCGCGCTGCTCATGCTCGACATCGACGACTTCAAGCGCGTGAACGACGTCTACGGCCACGGGACGGGCGACGAGGTCCTGCGCAGCCTCGCGACCACCCTGCGCGGCGCGGTCCGCGGCTCGGACGTCGTCTGCCGGCTCGGCGGCGAGGAGTTCGGCGTCATCCTGCCGGGCTGCGACGAGGCGCTCGCGCTCGCCTCGGCCGAGCGGGTCACGCAGGCGCTCTCGACGTTCGAGTTCGAGGCGGCAGGACACATCACCATTTCGGTCGGGGTCGCCTACGGCCCGCAGCACGCGATGAACCCGCGCGAGCTCGTCGCGTGCGCGGAGACCGCGATGATGACGGCGAAGGCGCGCGGCAAGAACCAGATCGTCGTCTTCGGCCGCGAGGCCGCGGAGCGCCCCGAGGGCCCCTCGGACACGCGCGACATCCGCTCGATCGCGCACCTGAAGATGCTCCAGAGCCTGAGCGGCAAGCTGAACCGGCTGAACGACGTGCGCGAGATCGGGATGGTGATCGCGAACGAGCTCCGCTCGCTGATCGACTACCACAACTGCCGTGTCTTCCTCGTCGACGGCGACGACGTCGTCCCGGTCGCCTTCCGCGGCAACCTCGCGACGAGCGCGGAGACGACGATCGACGTCCTCTCGTGCAAGGTCGGCGAGGGCATCACGGGGCACGTCGCCGAGACTGGCGAGTCGCTCCTGATCGGCGACGCGGCACACCACGAGTTCGCGCGGCAGGTGCCGGGGACGGACGTGATCGAGGAGTCGCAGATCAACGTCCCGCTGCGCTACGGCTCGCGCGTCATCGGCGTCGTCGGGATCTCCAAGCTCGGCCTCGACCAGTTCGACGAGGACGACGTGCGCCTGCTCGAGGTGCTCGCCGGCCAGGCCTCGGTCGCGCTCGAGAACGCGCGCCTGTACGAGGCCGAGCGGCGCGAGGCCGAGAGCGCGAAGGCGCTGCTCGAGTTCGGGCGCGAGCTCGCGAGCGCGCAGGGCCTCGACGAGATCCTCGGCCGCGTCGTCGAGCTCTCGGCAGCGATCCTCGGAACGACTCGGACCTCCGTCTGGCTCCAGGATCCCGCAACCGGCGAGCTCGTCCCGCGGGCGATCTCGGGCTATGCCGAGGAGGAGCGGCCGCGGGTGCTCGGGTGGCGGTTCCCGCGCGAGGTCGCCGAGCGCGGCCTGGCCCCGAAGGAGCCGTTCGCCTTCGACTCGTCCGAGCTCGAGCGCTTCGGCGGCGGCAAGGCGCTCGTCAAGGGCCAGTACGTCGTCGCGCCGTTCACCGCCGACGGCGGCCGGCTCGGCTGCATCGTCGTCGCCGTGCCCGAGTCGGCGGGCGACTTCTCGGACCGCGAGCTGCGCCTGCTCGCCGGGATCGCCTACCAGGCGAAGCTCGCGATCACGAACGCCGGCAACTTCGAGAGCCTCGAGGGCACGTTCTTCTCCACCGTCGAGGCGCTCGCGAACGCGCTCGAGGCGAACGACGAGTACACGTCGTCGCACGCGCGCTGGATCCGCGACATGGCGATCGAGGTGGGGACGGCCCTCGGCCTCGACCCGCCGGCGCTCAAGCGGCTCGAGCTCGGCGCCCTCTTCCACGACATCGGCAAGATCGGCGTCCCCTCGGCGATCCTCTCCAAGCCGGGCCGGCTGACCGCCGAGGAGCGGTCGGTGATGCAGACGCATCCCGAGCTCGGCGAGCGGATCATCGCGCCGATCGAGCGGCTCGAGGACGTGCGGCCGATCGTGCGCTCCTGCCACGAGCACTGGGACGGCTCCGGCTACCCGGACGGGAAGCGCGGCGAGGCGATCCCGCTCGAGGCGCGGATCATCCTCGTCTGCGACGCCTTCCACGCGATGACGACCGACCGGCCGTACCGCAAGCGGCTCTCGACGGCCGAGGCCCTGCGCCGCCTGCGGCAGGGCGCGGGCAGGCAGTTCGACCCGCGCGTCGTCGAGGTCTACCTGCGCGTCCTTGACGAAAGAGCGCGCAGGGCCGCCTGAGAACTAGGCTTCGCCGCCGTGGTGGGAGACGAGCGCCTCGAGGCCTACGCGCGCCTGATCGTCCGCGTCGGCCTGAACCTGCAGCCGGGCCAGGATGTCCAGATCAGCGGCTTCATCGAGCACGCGCCGCTCGCGCGCGCCCTGGCGCGCACGGCCTACGAGGCCGGCGCGCGCTACGTCGACGTCCTGTACCAGGACAACCACGTCCGCAAGGCGCTCGTCGAGCTCGGGCCCGAGGAGTCGCTCGCGTGGACGCCGCCGTACTGGATGACGCGGCTCGAGGACCTCGTCGAGCGGCGGGGTGCGCGCATCGCGATCACCGGCGAGGCCGAACCTGCGCTCCTCGCGGAGCTCGACCAGCGGCGCGTCGGCGCGGCCCGGATGACGGAGTACAACGACTACATGCTTCGCGTCGCCACCGAGCGGCGCATATCGTGGGTGGTGGCGGCATATCCCAACGAGGGCTGGGCCGAGGCGGTCTTCGGCGAGCCCGACGTCGAGCGCCTGTGGGATGCGGTTGCCAGCGCGGTTCGCCTCGACGAGCCCGATCCGGTCGAGGCCTGGCGGCGGCACGTCGATCGCCTCACCGAGCGGGCGCACCTGCTCACGGAGCGCCGCTTCGACGCGATCCGCTTCCACGGCGATGGGACGGACTTCACCGTCGGGCTCCTGCCCGGCTCGCTCTGGGAGTCGGCCGAGACCGAGACCGAGTGGGGGCTCCGGCACGTGCCGAACCTCCCCACCGAGGAGGTCTTCACGAGCCCTGACCGGCGGCGGGCGGACGGCGTCGTCCGGGCGACGCGGCCCCTCGGCCTGCCGGGGACGATCGTCCGCGACCTGGAGCTTCGCTTCCGCGACGGCCAGGTCGTCGAGCTCCGTGCGTCCGCCGGCGAGGACGCCGTCCGGGCCCAGCTCCAGGCGGACGAGGGCGCGAGCCGGCTCGGCGAGGTCGCGCTCGTCGACGGGTCGTCGGCCGTCGGCCGGACCGGGATCACGTTCCTGAACACGCTCCTCGACGAGAACGCCGCCTCGCACGTCGCCTACGGCACCGGCTTCCCCGACCTGGTCACGGGCGGCACCGACGGCGTGAACCACTCGACGGTCCACACCGACGTGATGATCGGCGGTTGCGAGCTGGAGGTGGACGGCCTCGAGCGGCGCGGCGCACCTGTCCCGATCTTGCGCGGCGACGACTGGGTGCTCGGCTAGAAGAGGCAGGGCCGCTTCCGACAATTTCGCGAACGCCCGCTCGCTGGCACGATCAACCCGTGGCTAACGAGCAGGAGAACGGCGGAGAGGATCCCGAGTTCGAGATTTTCGTCCAGCCGGAGCAGCTGGCCGGGGTATGGGCGAACCGAGCTCATGTGGGGTGGTCGGAGCACGAGTTCACGATCGACTTTGTACGACTGGACCCGTTTCAGCCGCGAGGGATCCTCGTCGCGCGAGTTTCGGGATCCTCGGCGTTCGTGATGCAGCTCATCGACACGCTTCGGGCCGTCTGGCACGATTGGGCCAGGAAGGCGATGCCACCGGAGATAGAGGGAAGGAATGGCGAAGAACTACCGCCGGACGATTAGAAAGCTGACCATCGAGCGTCTGCCGCCCGTCCCACGCGAGGCTACGACCGACCGGCCGATCTCAGAGGAGGCGCGTCGGATCATCACGGCGGCGCAGGTTGCCGCGATTCGTCGCGTCCGCAAAGCGCAGTCCCCGTAGCGGGCGAGGCGACGCCGAGGCGCACTGTCCCGATCTTGCGCGGCGACGAGTGGGTGCTTGCCTGACGGCAGCTGAATTTGCCCTATTTCCGGCGCTTTTTCATCACACTTCGCAGCGGATGAGGGCTCGCGAGGATGCCAACATGATCCGGAGCACATGCCGAGGACACGGAGGATCCTGGGCCCGGACGGGCAGGAGCACGAGGCCGAGCCGATCGGCTTTCGCTCCTCCGGCGAGCACTTCAACGACCACCGAGAAGGTGAAGGAGATATGCGACTCGCTCCGGAACCCCGTCTACTTGGTGGAGCACGCGCAGGTCATGGCGGTCGATGCTCCGGACGACCTGAGGGAAGGAGGGTGAGGAAAGTGGCGAAGAAGGTGAGCGACAGCACGTTGATCACGACCAAGAGGGTGACGTGGACCGGAACGCCGGTAAAGCGTCCCAAGGGACGCGTGAGCTAGAAGTCGAGCTCCTCTGCCGGTCCAAAAGGAAGACGGCCCCTGGGTTCGAGGCCGTCTCCTTGGAGAGTAACGTGGGCTGCGGCCCCCCACGTCGAACCTCACCATGGTCGAGGTCCCAGGCCGGCACATGCCCCACAAGGGGGAAGTGAAGCGGCGGGGTGAACCACCCATCGGGGGAGGAATCAAGGCCGTCTTCGCGACCAGACTCGGAGGGTCAACAGGCAGTGGGACCGATGCGGCGGGACCCACCACATGGCGGACACGGAGGCGGGACCGATGCGGCGGGTCTCGCCTCTTTCTTTGCATAGGCTCTTTTCATGTGGTTGCGGTCGCTCAGCCCGCAACCGAAGCAGCTCGACCGGCTCCTCCGCCGCCCGCCCTTAGACGTTCTCGCGCTGAGCTCGTGCCGCTCGGTCGAGCACGCCCCCCGCGGAGCGGCGCGCTCCTCACACATCTGGTCTACATCTGCGACGAGTAGACGGTCTCGCCGTCGAGGCTGATCGTCTCGTCCGCTTGCTCGATCAGCACGCCGTCGTGGGTCGCGCAGACGACGGCGGCGCCGTGCTCGTGTGCCGCCCGCGCGAGCAGGGCGCCGGTAGAGCGCGCGTTCTCTTCGTCGAGCCGGGCGGTCGGCTCGTCGACGAGCAGGAGCTGCGTCCGCGCTGCGAGGGCGCGCGCGATCGCGACGCGCTGGCGCTCGCCGGCCGAAAGCCGTGCGGCGGGGAGGTTGAGATGGTGCTCGAGACCCACCTGGACGAGTGCCTCGCGCGGGCCGCCGTCGGCTCCGCGCAGGTACAGCCCGAGCTCGACGTTCTCGAGCGCGGTCAGGTACGGGACGAGTCCGGGCTCCTGCGTGACGAGTGCGACGTGGCTCCGGCGCAGCCCCGCGAGCTGTCCGCGCGTCAGCCCGCCGAGCGAGTCGCCTGCGAGCGTGACGTCACCGGCCGACGGGCGCTCGAGGCCGGCGAGGAGATGGAGGAGCGTCGTCTTGCCGCTACCGGACCGGCCGACGACGGCGGTCAGGGCGCCGGCCCGGAAGCCGCGGCTCAGCCCGTCGAGCACGATGCGTCTCCCGTAGCGCTTCTCGACGGCTTCGACCGCCGCGACCACGGGACCCGGCGCCGCCGCCGCAGTCTGGGTGAGCGCGGCTGCGGGCGTGCCGTCGATCGGCTCGAGGACGAGCTGTCCACCTGCCGCCTCGACCATGACCAGGCTCGGGTGGCCGGTCTGCGCGAGTACGGCATCGGGCAGCCGCACCCAGCCGTGGGTGACCGCGAAGGCCGGGTCGTGCCCGGGGCGGGCCTGCGCGACGACACGGCCGTCGCGGACGTAGACGAGTCGGTCGGCGATCGAGGCGGCGTGCGCGTCGTGGCTGACGATCAGCGCTGTCGCGCCGGATCCGCGCACGAGCTCGTCGAGGAGCCGGTAGACCGTGGCTGCGTTGTCGGAGTCGAGCTCGCCGGCGGGTTCGTCGGCGAGCAGCAGCCCGGGTCGGTGCGCGACCGCGGCGCAGACGGCGACGCGTTGTTGCTCGCCGCCCGAGAGCGAGCCGGGCCGGTCGTCGGCGCGGTCGGCGAGCCCGACCTGCTCGAGGAGATCGTCGGCTGCGCGCCCGGCCTGACGCGGGTCATGCCCGAGTAGCTCGAGCTGGAGCGCGACCGTCTGGCGGCAGGCTAGGTCGGCCGAGAGCGATCGCGCGTAGTGTTGGTCGAGTAGGCCGAGGTTGCGCGCGCGGAAGGCGTCATCGATGTCGCGCAGCTGGGTGCCGAGCACGTTGCCGCCGCCGGCGGAGAGCCGCTCGAGTCCCGACAGTACGCGCAGCAAGGTTGTCTTGCCGGAGCCGCTCGGTCCGAGTACGACGACGATCTCGCCCGGCTCGACGGTCAGGTTCAGGCCCTGCAGGGCGACGGTGCCGCCGGCCGCGGACTCGAAGATGCGAAAGGCGTCGCGGACTTCGATCATTCGAGGCTCCAGGTGGCGCGCTCCGGCGAGTCGCCGCGGAAGGCGTGCTTCGCCGTCAGCTCGACGATCAGCGCCGCCGCGACGGCGAGTGCGCCGATGCCGGCCGCCGCCGCCACCCAGGCCGGCTCGAAGCGGAGCGGCGGCCGCGCGGTCTCGGTTGCTGCCGAGACTCGGACGAGCGCGACGACGAGTCGCGAGAGGATCAGCCCGAGCAGCGCGCCGCCGAGCGCGCCGAAGGCGACGAGGATCGTGGCGCGCAGCCGGAACTGGCTGCGCAGCGTGTCGGGCGAGACGCCCTGCGCCTCGAGGTCGAAAAGCTCGCCGCGTTCGTCGCGGAGTTCGCTGACGAGTGCGAGCCAGAAGCCGAGCGCCGCTAGTACGAGCGTTGCGAGCGCGGCGGCGCCGAGGGTCAGCTCCATCCCGCGCGCGAGCGGATCACCGGCGAGCGAGCGCTCGATGGCTCGTCGCGACGCGACGTCGAGCACCGCGAACGGCGCCCGGCGAAGCGTCTGCTCCGCCTGCGGTGGGCCCGAGAGCCAGATCTCGCCGGGCGTGCCCGTACCGGGGAGGCGCGCGTCGAGTGCTGTCGCGAGCCGGCTTTCGTCCGCGATCACGAACCCCTCGTCCTGCTGGTCGGCGTCGGGGAAGCGCGCGGCCACGCCGACGATCCGGGCCGGCACCTGCTGGTCTTCGAGGTCGAGCGTGATCGAGCCGTTCGGCCCGGCGGCGCGCGCGACCTCGGGGCTGACGACGACCCGCAGCGCGTGTCCGTCGGTCGGCTGGGGGAGGCGGAGCAGGATCGTCTGGCCTTGGGTGAACGAGTACGTGACGCGTCTGTGCGCGAGGCGCGCGCCGCCGCGCGCGACCCAGCCGCGCCAGTGCGTGAGCGTGTGTGCGCCCGCGCGGAGGGGGCCGAGCTCCAGTGTGCCCGCGGGCGCGCCGGTAGCGCCGACCTCCGCCTCGCGGTGGAAGTAGCCGAACCGCTGGGCGCTCGCGAGCGAGAGCTCGAGGGCGAGGAGCTCGCGCGTTCCGCGCGGCAGCAGCGCGGCCAGCGTCCACACGCCGGCGCCGCGCTCGCCTAACGGCACGATGCGGATCCGGCCGTGCGAGTCGGCCACGGCCAGGTCGAGCCGTACAGGGGTGCCCCGGACGCGCACCGGTAGCGAGACGTCGGGTGCGGTCACCCGGACGCCGCGCAGCCGCGCCGGCCCGTCGGCGCCGAGCCTGCTAGCCAGCTCGGCGGGCGGGAGGTGCGAGAAGTCAGAGCGCCAGTGCAGGTGGGTGAGCGCAGCTGCCGGCACTCCCAGTACCGTCGGACTGAGGACGCTCGTGCCGGGCCCGGCCACGGTTCCGGACAGGCGCAGCACGGGGTAGGGCGTGCCGAGCCTGCGGTAGCGGGAGAGCGGCGCCGCCGCCACCGGCAGGACAAGCTGCGAGCCCTCGCTCACCGCGTAGTCGAGCGGCACCGCGAACGCTGCCTCGTCGCGTGCGCTTCGTTCGAGCGTCGCGCGGTAGCTGGCGGCGAAGAGCGCGAGGCCGAGGCTGACGATCAGGAAGGCGGCAGTCGCGATCGTGCGCGAGGGCGCGCGGGCCAGCGCGAGCAGGGCCAGGCGAAGCGCGCCCGGGCCTTGTCGCACCGCTCGCTCGGCGGCGCGCATCAGCGGACCGATCAAGCGCCCTGCGGCGACGGCGGCGACGAAGGAGACGAGTCCGGGGAGTAGGAGCAGGAGCGTCGCATCGCCGCCGGCGGCGAGCGTGTCGGCGTTCAGGCCGCCGCGGGCGAGCCCGACGCCGACGGTGACCACGGCCCCGAGGGCTGCGACGTCGAGCAGGCGTAGGCCGCTCCGCGTTGTTTCCCGTACGCGTGCTGCGGCCAGCACGGCGGCTGTGCCGGCCAGCCAGGCGACCAGGACGAGCGCGACGCCGAGCGGCGAGCCGAGCGAGTGCCCGAGGACGGCGGCGTCGGGGAGTCCTGCCCGGGCCGCGACGACCGCGACGATTCCGGCGCCTGCGGCGACGCCGACGAGGGCTCCGAGCACGCTCATCGCGGAGACCTCTGCGCCGACGGCAAGCCAGAGCTGTGGTCGCCTGGCGCCCCGTTCGAGCAGCCGACGGCGCTCGGCGGCGAGGCCGCGGCGCAGGCCGATCGCGCACACGAGGGCGAAGCCGAGCAGCAGCGTGCTCACCTCGCCGCCGATCAGCACCATCCGTTGCGCCGAGACCCGGCCCTTCGCTCGCGCGTCCGTCAGCGCGGCGTCCGGGCCGCTCAGCTCGTAGGCGTCCGTGTAGCGGGCGAGCTCGGCTTGTGCGCGCGATTCGCGGCGGAGAAGCGGCGGGATCTGCCAGACGTGCAGCCGGCGCGGGTCGAGCGGCGCGATCCAGCTATACGAGCGGAAGATGCCTTCGAATGCGGGGAGCCGGTCGAACGCGGCCGAGCCCGAGGCGAGCAGCAGAGTCGCGCGCGCGCCGTTCGACTCGCGCGCCGGCTGGAGAAAGTCGCCGAAGAGCGCGCGATCACGGATCACGCCCCTGCCGACACGGACGAGGTGGATCCCGTTCTGATCCCACGCGGCCCGCCCTCCTGCTCCTAGCTCGAACACCTCGCAACGGGCGGGGACGCAGATGCGCGGAATGCGGCCGGAGCGCACGCGCGCGAACCGTCCGAGGTCGTCCAGGCTCGCCAGCTGGACGAGTCCCCCCGCAACGCGGAGCTCGCGGAAGAACATAGCGCGGAGGGGCGCCGTCGAGGTCAGCGACGAAAGCACGCGGCGGATCGTCCGATCCGCTTGCGCGTAATTCTGGCCGGGTGCGAGGCCGAACGCATCGACCCGAAAGCTCTGCTGGGATGCGGGCAGCGCAGCGACCGCGCGCTGCACGGCGCGGTCGCGGGCGATCACGCTCCCCCCGAGTACGCCGACGAGCATCGCGATCGAGGCGGCGATGCCGGCGCCGACGAGTACCGCCCGGCCCGCGTGCCCGCGCAGCCGCGCCGCGGCGACGACGAGCGGCGCCCGAGCTCGCCAGCGAAGGCTGCGTCGTTCGGCTTGCGCGCCCTGCCTCACGACGGCCTCGCTCACACGCGGGCCCTCCGGCTCCGGTAGGCGCGCGTCTTCAGCCGGTTTCCGCAGAGCTGCATCGAGCACCAGCTTGCGGCGCGGTTCTTGGAGTAGTCGTAGAAGGCCCACTTGCAGTTGCGACAGGCCTTGAGCCGCGGCCAGGTTCCCTCGAGCATCGCTCCGAACGCGACGGCGACGATGCGAGCAAGCGGGTCTTCGGCGCCGAAGACGACCCGGCCGCCGACGTCGAGTTCGAGCCGGAGCCCGGCCGCCACACGATTGACGGCTGCGAGGGCGTCGGCGTCGAGCGGGGCGCCGTTGTTGGCGCGCAATAGCATGCGCAGCGCCTCGCGAAGCTCGTGTGCCCGCTGGACGTCGACCTCCGCCTCGTCGCAGCCGAGGAAGTCGGCGAGCTCGCCAGCCGTGCCGATCCACTCGCGGTCGTTCTCGTGGTCGACCGTATTGACGAATCGCTGCACGAGCCGGAGCGGCTCCGGCGCTGCCTTCGGGACGTCGTACCGCGGCACGACACCAGCATACTCGGATCGCTGGTGTCGGGTCAGCCTGACTGCATCGCCGGACGAAGCCCTGCCGCGTGGTCGAGCGCGCGCCGCACCCGCCTCCCGCAGCTGACGTCCGGGTGCCCGTCGTCCTCGAAGGAGAAGTCGCTCTCCGAGCACCCGACGGAGCGCACGTTCGTCAGGTCGAGGAAGCGGAACCCGTAGCGCGCGAACAACCCGGGCATCTGCGCGCGGAAGCGGTGGAAGAGCGGGGCGGTCGTCGGGTCGGTCTCGAGCCGCCTGATCCCGCGGGTCGAGATCGGCGCATGGAAGCCGACCACCGTCCAGCCGTAGCCCCGCGCCTTGGCGAGCGCGTCCCCGAGTGCCTCCAGGTGACCGCCGTCGAGCGAGCGCCCCGCGTAGAACCCGTGGTAGAGGCCCACGAGCGAGCCGTTCCGCGGGATGCGCGTCGCGTGGACGAGCTCGTACTGGAAGAAGAGCTCCCCGTCGGGCGCCCAGGCGTTCGAGCCGCCGCGGAAGACCGAGTTCCCCCGGTCGACGACGCAGGTGCCGCCCTGCCGGTCGACCTCGACGGCGCGGAGCGCGTCGGGGTGGAGCAGCGAGCCGGGCGCGCGGCGCAGGACGTCCAGGCTTTGGCGCAGCGTCTGTCCCGAGAGCAGGTACTTGAGGTCGCGGAGATAGGACACGTCGAACCAGGCCTTCGTCCGCCAGCGGGGCCCGAACCAGAAGGCGTCCGTGCCGAGGTAGACGACGAGCCGGCCGGAATGCCCGCCGTGGAGCCGGTCGAAGAGGTCGGGCAGGCTCTCGGCCCCGGTGCCGGGCACGCTCAGGTTCGCGAACCGCTCCTCGCCCGGCCAGGCGCCGACCTTCGCCACGCGGCTCGTCCCGACGACCACGACGTCCGCGTGCCGCCGGTGGAAGAGGTCGAGCTTGTACGTCGGCCAGGCCTGCTCGGCGACGACCTCCCACGCGACGTAGCAGGGCGGCGACCGGCGGAGCGCGGTCGCGAGGACGTCGGGGTGGTAGCGGTCGCCGAAGGGGTCGAGCCGCCAGTCGACGTAGGCGATCGCCGCGAGTGCGACGGCGAGGGCGGCGAAGAAGGCGACGAAGCGCAAGTCAGAACTTGAAGTAGATGAACCGCTGCGTCTCGTTGACGAGCACGACGGCGAGGCCGGTCACGAGCCCGACCGCCGCCGTCCGCCAGACGCCCCACCGCTGGAAGCTCCAGCGCCATTCCTCGGGCACGGCGAAGGTCAGCCCGGCGGCGAGGAGGAGGAACGGGACGAGGTCGCGCGGCAGCGAGCCGACCCCGTGGGCGCCGGCCATCGAGAGCAGGACCTCGGCGAGCCCGTGCGCGTCGTGCATGCGGAAGAACACGAACGCGATCGTGACGAGGAAGAACGTCAGCGCGACCGCGATCGGGCCGGGCACGCGCAGGCCGAGCCTCGACAACCGCCGGTGGCCGACGAGCAGCATCCCGTGCCAGAGCCCCCAGGCGAGGAACGTGAACGACGCGCCGTGCCAGAGGCCGCCGATCCCCATCGTCGCGAGCAGGTTCCCGTCGCGCCGCAGGTCGCCGCGCCGGTTGCCGCCGAGCGGGATGTAGACGTAGTCGCGGAGCCACTGCGAGAGGGTCACGTTCCAGCGCCGCCAGAACTCGCGCGGGTTGCGCGCGCGGTAGGGACGGTCGAAGTTCCACGGCAGCTCGATCCCCACCATCCGCGCGAGCCCGAGCGCCATGTCGCAGTAGCCGGCGAAGTCGAAGTAGATCTGGAACGCGTACCCGAGCGCCGCCGCCCAGCCCTGCCACACGCCCATCGAGCCGGGATGGGCGAGGAGCGGGTCGATCCGCCTCCCGATCTGGTCGGCGACCAGCACCTTCTTCGCCAGGCCGAGCGAGAAGAGCAGGAGCCCGGAGAGGAGGAGCTCGGAATCGAGCCGGTAGAAGCGACGGAGCTGTGGCTCGAGCTTGCGGTAGCGGACGATCGGCCCGGCGATCAGGTGTGGGAAGAACGAGATGAAGAACGCGTAGCGGAGCGGATTCCGCTCGGCCTCGGCGTCGCCTCGGAAGACGTCGACCATGTACGAGATCGCCTCGAAGGTGTAGAAGCTGATCCCGACCGGCAGGGCGATCCCCTCCGTGAACGCCTTCAGCGACGGCAGCCCCCGGCCGGTGACGACGGAGAGGAAAGAGGACGCGTTGCCGGCCGCGAACTGGGCGTACTTGAAGTAGACGAGGAGGCCGAGCGCTCCGGCGATGCCGGTCGCGAGCACGCTGCGTCTCCGGCGCGGGTCGGTTACGCGCGCGAGCGCGAGGCCCGTCGTGAAGGAGATCACCGTCGAGCCGGCCATGAGCGCCGGGAACCAGTCCTTCGCGTAGCCGTAGAAGACGTAGCTCGCGACGACGATCCAGACGAGCCGCGCGGTCTGCCGGCGCAGCACGAAGAAGCCGGCGAGCACGATCGGCAGGAAGACGCCGAGGAACGGATAGCTGTTGAAGAGCACTAGAGCCGCGCCTCGCCGTACTGTCCTTCGATCCACGGACGGAACTCGGGCGGCGCGTGCCAGTACGGCACCGGTCGTCCGTCGACGAGGACGTGGCGCACGTCGGGGGCCGCGCCGCGCTCGAGCCGCTCGGCGTCGGCCTCGCACGCGGCAACGCGCCGCGAGTCCCATTCGACCTCCCGCACCCCGGGGCCGTGGCGCGCGTCGAAGAAGCACGGCCGCCGCGGCGGCGGCGCCTCGTCCCCGTCGAGGAGCGCCCGGGCGCGCGCGAGCTCGTGCCTTCCAACGGCGAGCGTCGACGCGACCACTCGGAGATCCTCCGGCGACCGCGCGTGGTCGCAGGCGAGCTCCGCCCGCTCGTAAGCCGCGAGCGCGGCGCGGTAGGCCTCGGAGGCGGACGGGCTCGCGGCTGCGGCCTCCAGCCCGCGCGCGTCGGCCGCGAACGAGGCGAGGTCGTCCCGCGCCGCGCGGCGCACCGCTCGGAGGACGGACCCTCTTGCCCGCAAGCCGCGTATGGAGCGAGCGTAACGTCGGTACGCGGACGTACGTGCTACAACCCGGTCCGGGCACGAGGTCGAATCGAGGTCGAACTGAGCTCTCTCGACGACAGCACCAAGGGCATGGGCCGGCGCGTCATCGCGCCCGCGGGTCGCGAGCGGCGCACCGTGCGCCTGCCGCGCTCGCTGCCGCGTGTGCGCCCGGTCGCCGAGCCGATCTCCTCCGCGAACGCGGGCTTCTTCGGCGGCGGCGGCTTCTACCTCCGCGTCGGGATCCTCGCGGCGGGGGCGATCTCGATCTTCGGCCTGCTCGCCCTGCGGCTCTGGTCGCTCCAGGTCCTCCAGGGCCCGCGCTACGCGCACCGGGCGGCGCGGCAGACGTTCCGCTACGTCGACCTGCCGGCCCCGCGCGGCCCCGTCCTCGACGCCAAGGGAAAGCTTCTCGTCGGCACCCAGGGCCAGCTCGTCCTGACGGCCGACGTGGACACGCTCGGGAAGATCGACGCGCACGGCCGCTGGCATGCGAGCCCGCGTGGCCGCGCGCTCCTCGGCCGCGTGGGCCGCCTGACGGGAACCTCGACCGGCCTGCTCGTCCGCCGCGTCGGCCGGAGCGTCGTCCGGTCGCCGTACGCCCCCGCGATCGTAGCGCCGCACCTCACGCGGATGCTCTCGCAGTTCCTCAACGAGCGCGCGCGTGCGTTCCCGGGCCTGCACGTCGTCTCGCTTCCCTCGCGCGAATATCCGCAGGGCGCCTTCGGGACGGAGTTCCTCGGCCTGAACGGCGAGATCACCAAGGACGAGCTCAAGAGCCGCCGCTACCCGCATGCGAAGCCGGGCGAGGTCGTCGGCCAGTCCGGCGTCGAGGCGACCTACGACCGCTGGCTGAACGGCGGCCTGCAACGGAACCGCGTGGCGGTCGACTCCCTCGGCCGCGCGGTCGGCCCGCTCCGCGCGCTCAGCGAGCCCGCGCCGCGGCGGGGCCTCCAGCTCACGATCGACGCGCACCTCCAGCGCGTCGCCGAGCAGGCGATCAAGGACGGGATCGGCTTCGCGCACGCGGCAGGGCACACCGGCGCGCACGCCGGCGCCGCCGTCGTGATGAACTCGCGCACCGGCGCCGTCCTCGCGCTCGCGAGCTACCCCGGCTACAACCAGGTTGCGGCCGCGCACGATCCTGACTACCTCGCGCGGCTCCTGAACGGCGGCGACGCCTTCCTCGACCGGGCGACGCAGGGCATCTATCCGACCGGCTCGACGTTCAAGCCGATCGTCGCCGAGGCGGCGCTCGCGACGGGGCTGATCTCGCCGTACACGTCGCTCCAGTGCACGCCGACCTACACGGTCGGGAACATCGTCTTCCACAACGTCGACCCCGGCGTGTTCGCGAGCATGAGCCTGCCCGAAGCGCTGACCGTCTCGTGCGACACGTGGTTCTACCAGGTCGGCTACAAGTTTTACGTCCGCCAGGCGAGCACGGGCGCGCTCGACATGCAGCGCTGGGCGCGGCTGCTCGGGATCGGCCACACGACCGGGATCGACCTGCCGGCGGAGGCGGGCGGCGCCGTCCCGGATCCCACGAACATCAAGCGCCTCCAGCCGAGCGACCCGGTCTGGTATCCGGGCCAGTCGGTCAACCTCTCGATCGGCCAGGGCCTGCTCCAGGTCACGCCGCTCCAGCTCGCCGTCGCGTACAGCGCGCTCGCGAACGGCGGCACGGTCGTCCGGCCGCACGTGGCGCGCGCGCTCCTGACGCCGCGGGGCGACGTCGCGAAGCTGCTCCGCTTCCCGCCCCGCGCGCACCTGCACCTGACGGACCTGTGGGCGATCCGCGAGGGCCTCTACAACGCCGCGAACGCGCCGAACGGGACGTCGTTCCCGGTCTTCGGCGGGGCCGGCTTCCCGATCAAGGTAGTCGGCAAGACCGGGACGGCGCAGGCGCCGCCGGGCGACGACCACTCCTGGTACGCGTCCTGGGCACCGGCCGGGAACCCGCGCCTCGTCGTCGTCGTCCTGATCGAGCACGGCGGCTTCGGCGCCGAGGCGGCCGCCCCGGCCGCGCGCGAGATCTACTCCGCCTACTTCCACCTCGGGACCACGAGGCACTGAGGCGCCGCTCGGCCCCGACCGGCCCGGTCGTCTTCGACTGCGACGGCCTGCTGCTCGACACGGAGCGCCTGTGGACGCGCGCCGAG
>Ga0209577_10002201_pt1 | contig 18907 bp, 16 predicted proteins | sample GraSoiAngelo_109_FD_185874 | JGI IMG/M metagenome (GOLD analysis project Ga0209577, IMG submission 185874) | Grasslands soil microbial communities from the Angelo Coastal Reserve, California, USA - 14_0903_12_20cm (SPAdes) (version 2) | ecosystem: Environmental > Terrestrial > Soil > Grasslands...
ATGTTTGCCGCAAAGAAAAAAGGACGCAGTATCTCGATGAAGAATTAATCGAAGCGCGCGAAGCGGAGCAGCCGATGCCGTTCGATCGACTGGAGCAGCAAGAGGCTGCGGGATTTCTATTGAGAATTGTGGCGACCCTCCCGCCACGGCAACAGGAAGTGATCCAATTGAAATTTCAAAATGATCTTAGCTATCAACAGATCGCCGAGATCACGAAAACAACAGCTAACAATGTGGGCGTGCTGATCCACACCGCGCTGAAAACGTTGCGGCAGAGATACGCCAACGCGGCAAAGGATTTTGTTCCTTTTACTCCCAGAACTAACGAGATATGAACATCGACGATCCCAAATTAACTGCCTACGCCCTGGACGAACTCGACGAGGCAGAGCGAGCAGCAATTGCGCAGGAAGTAGCAGCGTCGCCCGAAGCGCACCGCGAAATCCAGGAGACGCAAATGATGGCGCGACTGTTGCGAGCGGAGTTTGCCGCGGAATTGGAGCATCGGCAGGATGTCGATGCTACGAGCAAACCCCTCTCCGCGAATTTGAGCGATATTCACGATGATCCCTGGTTTTGGTCAATCGCGCGCCCACTCGCAATCGCGGCGGTAATTGCAGTCTTTGCTGTGATTGGGCTGGCTATCTTCGGTGGTTACAAGCTTCATCAAAACGAAATCGCGCAGGCTTCAAGGCACCCGACTAACCTTCCCTTGGCGGCACCAAGCGACGCCGAGGCAGAGACGACTAGGCCAATGATCGCGCTGCAACCGCCAGCGGCAGCGCAACCGGAGTTTGGCGAAGAGGTGTCCCCAGGTGGCGACCTTCGAACTCAAAACGGAAAGTTCGACACTTCCGATTACGGGCACTTCATCGAAAATCCGTTTCTTCCGGCGTTAGATAATCCACTCTCGACGTTCTCGGTCGATGTGGACACGGCGTCTTATTCGATCCTGCGCCGATTCATCAATGGCGGGTCGCTTCCACCGAAGGATGCGGTCCGGATTGAGGAGATGATTAACTATTTCACCTATGATTATCCACCGCCGAAGGCAGATGAGCCCTTCTCGATTAATGTCGACATCGCGAGCTGTCCCTGGGAAAAAACGCATCGGCTGGTCCGGATTGGTTTGAAGGGGCGCGAGATCCCGGACCCTGTCGTGAAAAAGGACGTCGCGCAGCAGATAGATGGAACGCCGGTGACGATCGCGAAGGACGTGAAGATCCAGGTCGAGTTTAATCCGGCGCTGGTGGGATCGTATCGTTTGATCGGTTACGAAAAACGGCGGCTGCGGAAAGAAGATTTCAATAACGATAAGGTCGATGCCGACGAAATCGGTGCGGGGCATATGGTGACGGCATTGTATGAGGTAGTGCCGGTGGATGGGGCAGCCAGCCCAAGCGTGCCGCCGGTGGATCCGCTCAAGTATTCTGTCCCGCCAGAAAATGCGCGATCAAACTCTAGCGAGATGTTGACCGTGAAGCTGCGTTACAAAAAGCCCGAGAGCGACAAGAGTGAATTGCTCGAACGTGCGGTAGTGGACGACGGGAAACAGTTCGCGAACGCCTCGGCTGATTTCAAATTTGCGGCGGCAGTGGCCGAATTTGGAATGTTATTGCGCGATTCGGAGTTCAAAGGAAGCGGAACGATGGGCGCGGTGCTGCAGTGGGCGCAGGAAGGAAAAAGCGCAGATACGAACGGTTATCGCGCCGGGTTTCTTGAGCTGGTGCGAAAGGCGGAGGCGTTGAAACGAGGTTAAGGCGTTGTAGCCGCCGCCGTCACTGGCGACAGATTCCAATGGTTGATAACATATCCTGCCGCCAGTGACGGCGGCAGCTGCAACGATTCAAATATTTTCCGCGGTCTCCGTCGTCGCCACCGGTTTCACGCGCCTGGCGAGGAATGCGCCGAACAACAAGATGGCGGCGCTCCAAAGTTGTGCGGTGGTTAATTGTTCGCCGAAGATCCAAGCGGACAGAGCGACTGCGCCGAGCGGGCACAGTAGCTGGAGCGTTTGGGCCAGAGCGACACCGATTTCCTGGATGGCAACGTAATAAAGGACGTGGGCCATCGTGATACAGGTCACGGCCGAGATCACGAGAATGAGATTTACGAACCAGCTTACTTCAACCGGGGTCCCGACATTTCCAAAAGCACAGGTGAGTGGAAAAAGCAGGACCGAGGTAATCAAACTAATGAGACCAAAACTACGAATGGAACCAAGCTCGGCGGACGGACGCTTTACCAGGACGCCGTACAGCGCCCAACAAGTGGTGGCGACGAAGGCAATTAACAATCCGCGAATAGCGACGTGCCCGGCGGTAGCCCCGGGTTGAAACCAAAAGACGCCAACGGCGCCGACTAATCCCAGCAAGGTGCCGACTTGAAATTGCCATTGCCGAAGAATGTGGCGCTCTTCCGGAAAGAAAATGAGCGCAAGCAAAGCAGTCATGATTACCGAAGAACGGGTGAAGATGGCGTAAACGCCTGGACCGATGTAAACAAGGGCGATCGTCTGAGTGATTTGATGGACGACGTTTGGGACTGCCGGGATCAGGCAGAGAACGAACGCGCGAAGATCGAGTCGCGGCCCGCCTCCTCGCCGAACACGAAAAGCGACGAAGGGGGCGATCGCAATACAGGCAACGCCGTAGCGGTAAAAATTTTGCGCCCAAACATCGTAGTAACGCAGCAGGTAAAATTGGAAAAGTGATGGCAGCGACCAAATGATGACAGTGGCGAAAAGAGCCAGATATCCTCGAGAAATGTTGCGCGTCCCCGAGCCTGGCTCCGGCGCCGTGATGGCGGATAAAAATTTCACGGACTTGGATTTTGCTGGCTTACTTGCGTTTGATCGCGCAAAAGGATAATTGCCGAAGGAGGAGCCATGACCATTTCAAAATTTCTATCGACCGCAGCGATTATTTTTTCACTGACAATCCTGGGCGCCGAAGCGAAGCCGCCCGCTGGATCATCCGAAGCGGGCGGCCACGTTAACAAAGGCGTGGAGCTCGCGCAGCAACGCAAATACGACGAGGCAATCAAGGAATTTACGACGGCGATCGAGGCGAATCCGAAAAACGCCAAAGCCTATTTGAATCGCGGGACGGCCTATCGTGCGCTGTGGGCACAGGAGATGACGTCGCCATCGGCGGCACAGAGATACGACGCGGCGATGGCCGATTTCGCCAAGGCGATTGAGATCGCGCCCAAGGATGAGATGGGATACATCGAGCGGGGCCAGACCTTCGTCATGCAAAAGCAGTATTCGGAAGCGCTGGCGGATCTAAGTAAGGCGGCCGAGCTGAAACCGGACAATACGATGGGGATACGACTGCGCGGATTCGCCGAGATTGGAATGGGAGACTGGGACAAAGCGGCTGCGGATTTTACAGCGGTCCTGCAAAAGGATCCGAACGACGCGCAGGCCTATGAACGACGTGGGTTCGTGTTTCGCAGCCAGAAGAAATACAACGAGGCCATCGCCGATTACGACAAGAGTCTGGAGATCAAACCCGATCCCGATGTTTACGCAAAGCGGGGTTATACCTACGTAACCTATCTGCAAAACTACGAGAAAGGGATCGCGGATTATCAGCAAACCCTGAGGATCAATCCGAACGATTACGATACGCAACAGCGCTTGCAATACGCGCAATCGGCCCTCGCCGCCAAAAACGCTCCGCCTCCCGCGCCTACTCCCGCACCGACACCGCAACCTGGCTTGTTTACGCCCCTAAACATCGGAATCGCGCTGGTCGTGCTTCTGGTCTTAATCGGGGTCATTTTCGTCTTGGCCCGCCGCCGCGGAGGCGGTGAAGACGAGGCCGAATCGAGCGGGCGGATCCGCTAAGAATTTGCTTTGACAGGGCAGGCCCGGCTGATAGTTTGCGAACGCTTTTTGCTGGACGAAGCGGTCCCAAGGTCGTTCAAACGGCGGCTCTGGGACTTTTGCTTCTCTGGCGCGAGCGAAACCGGTTCGCCCATGTAGCTCAGTTGGTAGAGCACGTCCTTGGTAAGGACGAGGTCACCGGTTCAATCCCGGTCATGGGCTCCAGTGAGCCTGCCAGCACAAAAGCAGCAGACGAAGTTTAGTTTTAAACAGGAGAATTCGAAAATGGCTAAGGAAGCATTCAAACGCGATAAGCCGCACGTGAATGTCGGCACCATCGGACACGTAGACCACGGCAAAACAACTTTGACCGCAGCAATCACTACCGTTCTTGCCAAAAAAGGCATGGCCGAGGTGCGCAAGTACGCTGACATCGATAACGCACCGGAAGAAAAAGAACGCGGCATCACCATTAACACCGCGCACGTGGAATATCAGAGCGAAAAGCGACACTATGCGCACGTCGATTGCCCCGGTCATGCCGACTACGTCAAGAACATGATCACGGGTGCCGCGCAAATGGACGGTGCCATCCTGGTGGTTTCGGCCGCGGACGGTCCGATGCCGCAAACGCGCGAGCACATCTTGCTAGCGCGCCAGGTAGGCGTGCCCTCAATCGTCGTGTTTTTGAACAAAGTGGACATGGTGGACGATCCAGAATTGCTCGATCTGGTGGAAATGGAAGTGCGCGACCTGCTTACGCAGTATGAATTTCCGGGCGACAAAATTCCGATCGTGAAGGGCAGCGCGCTTAAGGCGCTTGACGGCGACGCCGATCAAGAGAAACAAGTGCTCGCCCTCGTCTCCGCTATTGACGATTACATTCCTGTACCAGACCGGCCGATCGATCAGCCATTCCTGATGCCAGTCGAAGACGTCTTTAACATTGAAGGTCGCGGCACGGTCGCGACCGGTCGGGTTGAGCGTGGCGTGCTCAAGAAAATGGAGGAAGTCGAGATCGTCGGCATTCGTCCCACCGCCAAAACAACCGCGACCGATATCGAGATGTTCCGCAAACTTCTCGATGAAGCGCGCGCGGGCGACAACGTCGGGGTGCTTCTGCGCGGCACGAAGAAAGAAGAGATCGAGCGCGGTCAGGTCATCGCCAAGCCGGGCACGATTAAGCCGCACAAGAAGTTCAAGGCGGAAGTGTACGTCTTGAGCAAAGAGGAAGGCGGCCGTCACACCCCATTCTTTACCAATTACCGGCCGCAATTTTATTTCCGCACCACTGACGTGACCGGGACGGTCAAGTTGCCAGATGGCGTCGAAATGGTCATGCCGGGCGATAACGTCGCCATTGAGGTCGAGTTGATTACCCCGATCGCGATGGAAAAGACGATTCGCTTCGCCATTCGCGAAGGCGGCAAAACCGTTGGCGCCGGTCGCGTGAGCGAAATTCTGGATTAATATATCTCTTCCGCTTCGTCGGTTCTCTTTGAGCATTCTTCGAGAAAGAGGAGATTAAGAGGAAGTGAAGGAGGAAGATTTTTTACGCCAGTAGCTCAATTGGTAGAGTAGCGGTCTCCAAAACCGTCGGTTGGGGGTTCGAGTCCCTCCTGGCGTGTTGTTTCGCGGAAGAGTTAAAAAGTTAAAACGGTTACAATGTTAAATTGTCAGATGTAAGTGATCCAGATCCGTTTCAACAATGTAAGATTTTGACAACTTAGCCTCGCTCCCTCCCCATGCTCACGAAAATAAGGACTTTCTTCAGTGAAGTGAAGGTTGAGCTACAGAAATGTTCCTGGCCGTGGGACCCTAAGGAGAAGGGGTTCAGGAAATATAAAGAGCTGTTTGACTCGACCGGGGTGGTCATCATTTCGATGCTTTTGTTAGGCGGTTATGTCTCTCTCTTCGATTTTATTCTCGTTAACGTCGTCCATTTCTTTACTCGTATTCACTAATTAGATATGGCCCAGGCACTCGCAGCCAAGGATCAGTGGTACGTTGTGCACGTGCTCTCCGGTCAGGAGAACAAGGTCAAGGATAATATCGAGAAGCGCGTCAAAACGGAAGAAATGAGCGACGTCATCTATGAAGTGCTCGTCCCAACCGAGCGCGTTTCCGAAATCAAGAAAGGCAAAAAAAGCGAGACCACACGAAAATTTTTTCCCGGTTACCTCATCGTGAACATGCATCTGCTCGATCTGGACAACCAGCTGGTCGATCGCACCTGGTATTTCATCAAGGATACACCAGGAGTAATCGGGTTTGCCGGCACCAAAGATAAGCCTATCCCAATGCGACAATCAGAGGTCGAGTCAATGCTGGCACAGATGAAGGAACGCGAGGAAAAGGTGAAACCGAAAGTTTCATTTGAAGTCGGCGAGACGGTCAAGGTTGCCGATGGACCATTCCAAAACCAGAACGGTATCGTGGAAGAGATCGATCCTGAACGCGGTAAGTTGCGCGTCTCCGTTACCATTTTTGGCCGTGCGACGCCGGTCGAATTGGAATACTGGCAAGTAGAACGCGGCTAAAATCAGAGATCAGAAGTCAGAAGAAGTATTCGATTCAACGATTTAACAAATACAATGGCAAAGGAAATCGTAGCTCACATCAAACTCCAAATTCCAGCCGGTCAGGCCAATCCAGCGCCCCCCGTCGGCACCGCGCTCGGACCGCGCGGGGTCAACATCATGTCTTTCTGTAAGGAATTTAATGCTGCCACCCAAAAGCAAGCCGGCGATATCCTTCCAGTCGTTATCACTGTTTTCAAAGATAAGTCATTTACTTTCATCACCAAGAGCCCGCCCGCGGCAGTGTTATTGAAGAAGGCGGCCAACATCGCTGCTGGTTCTAAAGAACCTAACAAGACCAAGGTTGGAAAAGTAACGCACAAGCAAGTGATGGATATCGTGAGAACGAAGGCAAAAGACTTGAATGCGCGCAATGACGAAGCAGCTTTCCGCATCATCGCCGGCACCGCCCGCCAAATGGGCGTCGAAATTGTTGACTGATTTGAAACGACGTTCGGCCGCCAAGAGCTGGTGAATGAATGTGACGCTGCGCAATTCGACGCGCTGGGACCTTGGATTACTGGATTCGAGTTCGGAGGCACTCAATACGGCGGCCAGTATCGCGCAGACACTGACTCATGCGTTCTTCGTTTCATAAGCAGATTCAGGGAGCGACTTGCTGCTTCGAATCGTGGGCGAGACCAGCCTCTGCGCATTCTCGAATGCGGCTGCCTTGAAGGTGGTCACACCAGCGTTCTCGCCCAAGCCTTTCCAGAGGCGGAATCACTGCGGTGGATGTGCGCGAAACAAGTCTGGAGGAGGCAAAGTTCATTCTCTCGGCCTCGGGGATTACAAACGTTCGACTCCCCAAAGAGAATCTTAATGAGCCGTCTCCAGCTCTTGCACAGCAACACAATGCGATCTTCTGCGTCGGATTACTTTATCATCTGCGACAACCAGCAGAGTTTCTCGCACGAGCAGCCCAGTCGACTGGTTTTTTGTGGCTTTCCACCATCATTTGCGGTCGCCTTTTCGGCGAAGCTATTAGCACCCGCTGGCCGCAGTGAACCCGCAATCTTTTCAGCCGACGATTGGCTCTTTAGCTGACATGCTGTGGGCGGGCGGATTTAACGAAATCTCGCTTCTGGAAAAATCAGTGACGCCTGAAGGCAACGGTCCTGCCGTCTTATTGAGAGCGGAAAAGACTTCGACCAGCGGTTGGTTCAAGCCGCGCGTGTCCAACGAGATTGTTATCTGCCGCTGACTGTTGGTAGATCGTCGCTCGTGCCGAGATACTCCCAACGCTGCAACGCAATCGGCACATTCCCATTCTTCCAGACGAAATCGTGGAAAGCACGGAGGTTGAATTTATCACCTTGTTGCATCCGGGCGTCGGCGAGGAACTTCGTAATTTGGAGTTTGCCGATCTGATATGTGAGGGCCTGACCGGGGCCGGTGGAAAACGCGATCGCTTCCTGCCGTGCGGTTTGTGCGTCCATCGGAACTTTTTGCTCGAGATACTTGGCGGCTTCTTCTAACGAGAATTGGCCAAGCGCCAGCTTCACATCTACTTCCACCCGGAGCGCGCGCAGCCGCATGAAATTGTAAATAATCTCGCGGGTGTGCGGGCTGTCATCGAACAAACCGTTCTGTAACATCATCTCCTCGGCGTAAAAGCCGACCCCTTCGTTCGCGCCCGAGTCGTAATAATGCCGCCGAATTGGGTCTTCGTGCTTCCAGGAAAGGCAAAGTTGGAAATAATGTCCCGGAATTCCTTCGTGAACAATGATCGGCCGCGGATCTTGTGCAGTGGCGCGCCAGAAGTAACCAAGGTTCCCGGAAGGCTCGCTCACGTAGCGAATGCAATTCTCATTCAATCGCGACGGCGAAGTGAAGTCGTCGTTTTCGCTAAAGCCCAGAACGCGCAAATATTCTGGCATCGGACGTAGGGTATAATGCTGCAACCAACCCGGCACGGTAAGAATCCCGTGTTTGTCGAGGAACTCGCGAATCTTCGATTCCTTAGCGGCCGCATCTTTTATCCAGCTATCAATGTCCTTCGCGAGTTGAAGTGGCGGGACATTTTTGTTGCGTTCTTTCTCATAGCTTTCAAACGCTACCGCCCGATTCCATTCCTGTTGTCCCATCGCCAAAATTTGTTCGGGTGAGTAAGGGTAGAGAGCGACGTTTTTGAGAAAGAAAACGTAGGCGTCACGCCCGAGCGCGGTCTCGTTTGGCGACGACGGCAGTAGGTCCTGCAACGTTGCTCGAAAACGTTCCAGCGCATCAGCCGCGCGATTCGTTGCCGCGGTCAATTCCATTTCGCTCAGGGTGGTGACGGGACGTAACGACGTCGCCATTTTGCGCAATCGTTCCCGCACCCCCTCCAGCGCTTGAATCGCCACGGTCACGAACGGCGCCGGTGCTTTGTCGAGATTTTCAGAACCTTGCTGCAAGATCGACGGAACATTTTCGACACGGGTCAAAATTTCCCGGCTGCGTACTTCGTCGTATGGACCAGGCACTGTCAGCGCTTCCACGATTGGGGTGAGAGTTTGCTCGATGTAAAAATTCGGATCGCGTTTCCAGCGGGGATTCACCTCCAATTCCCAGTGCACTCGCGACAAGGCCGAACCGATTAGTCGGTAATCAACCTGCTGCGGGACCGGCCAACCGCTGGCATCGATTTTCTGGTAGCGCGCGTCGAAATCTTTCAGATCGCGGCTACGCTTGTCGATTGCGGCCGCTGACCAATCGCGCACTCCGCCCGGACGCTCGAGCCGATTCACGTCGTCGCCGGTAAACGGCGCATATTTCGCGCGCCAACTCCAAAAGTCGCTCGCCAGCTTGTCAAGCGTGTCTTCGGTCGGGATTGCTGACGGGGTTTGTCCGCAGATGCCGCGCGGCAACAGCAGCAGAAAAAGAACCAGGAACTTTCGCATCGTTTGCGCCGATTTGTCGGAAACTTGTTTCGTTGTCAACCGCCGCTGCCGTTTCTTAGCAGCGGCGTCTCTTGAATTTTATCGGAATAGCGAGCGAATGATTCGCGGAAAACGTGCATCAGATTCGCGTCATGCCAGATGATCATGTCAGTGTCGTTTTTCTTATAATTATCGTTCTGCCAGCCTTCGTTCCACCAGCAAAAGCCAATAATGGCGGGCCATTTCTCCGAAAAAATGTCTGCGAGGGCACCGCGCGCCCATTCTGCGGCATCGCAATGTTTGTTGTGCAAATCACAACCAAACTCCGCGATGAGGATTGGTTTGCCCGGTGCGATTTTGAGCAAACGAGGGTATGCCTCACGCATCTTAAAGGCGAAATTTTCCGCGCCATCTTCCATTCTCGGCGTAGTCGGACCATAAGCACTCAGCGCCACCCAATCGCAATATTTTTCGCCCGGAAAATAATTTTCGAAGGAGTTCCACTTTTGCTCCGGCTCATCCAGCCAGTTCACGTGCCAGATCCATTGCAAGTTGTCCGCGCCTTCCGCCCGCATCAGATCAACGATGCGACGGTATGCGCTAATATATTTCGCTGGTCCAACCTTGACGCCACCGTTCCATTTGCCATTCCAACTAAACCATTTGCCGTTCGGCTCCGTTCCCCATTCAATTAGCAACGGGGTGCCAAAATCTTTCGCCCCACGCGCCCAAGCACGGAGATCGTCGTCAAAATCTCCTGCGATAATCTTATCGAGCGAAAAGAATTTCTCGCCGTGGAGCTGATCGACATCGGATCGCAACATTAGGCGCACGTACGGGATCTTTCCCAATTGGCGAATCCACGAACAAATTGCTTCCGGAAATTTGCGTGACTCAAACCAATTATCGGAAAAATAAATCCAGGCCGCCTTGGTGCCGACCGTCTCTTCATAACGCTCGACGTCCTGCGGAGTGACATCGTGCTCGGTCGGATCGTGCGTGTCGGTTCCTATCCCGCCGAAATAAAATCCGTGATAGAGTTTTCCCGGTGACGGCGGTGCGACGGGACCGGCGAGAGCTGTGACTGCTGCAAACGTCATCCCGAGCGCAGCGAAGCACAGTCGAGGGATCCCGCCGCGCGACGAAATGCCACCACAGCGCAAACTCTCGCCATCACTCGACATGACCGCACTGTAGCGGCACTCTATGACTGCCGAAACTCATACCGGACGACGGTCATCCGCCTCCGTCCACTCCGGCGAGACGAGTAGACCGCCGCTACAGATTGCTCGGGATGAACGCTAAGTCGCCATCGTGTCGCGAAATAGCTTGATGCGGTCGTGCGCGCTTTGCACTTCGGCATACTGACGCAAAATAATTTCGCGCACCGGTGCGGCGAGATTTTCTTCTTCCATCGCCTCCTGGTATTCCTTGACCGCCGAATCTTCGCCTCGCTCGCACTCTGCCAGGATGGCGTGATCTTCGTGTTTCGCGATGGCGGACTTAAGATTGATCCAGGCCCGATGCATTGCACCGGCTGAGCTACCGCTGTCCTCGGGTTTGCTTTCGCCGAGAGCCACGGCCTGGCTTTGCAATTCACCGGCAAAACGGGCACGCTGCAGCGAATACTCGTTGAAAAGCGACTTAAGTTTCGGATCTGCCACTGCTTCCGCTGCCTGACGAAAACCTTCCTGTCCGTCCTTCAGCGTTTCGATGAGATCGTTGATTGTCGAGATTGTTTCCTTTTGTATAGCCATACCACCGTTTCGCGCGCGGTTGGCATTTCGCGTTCATCATTCCTTGCACGATCTGCGGTAGGTCGTAATTTTTCTTATGAACAAAAAAGGGAAAGACTTAACAAAGGAACCGCCGCGCAGTCCGAAAACGCGCGTGGGCGGCTACGCCATTCTGGGGCGCACGATCGATAAATGCCGTGCGCTGCTTTGGGGCAACATTGGCGAATACCATTTCGATTGTCCGCTCGATAACATGCTCTTCGGTTTCAAGGGCATTAAGGGCGATGATTTCAAAGCTTTCGTCGAGACCGGCGCAAGCGATGACGAAATTACGAAATGGGTCGATCGCAACGGCACTCCGAAAAGCGAAGAAGAAAAGCGAGCCTGGAGTGAGGAAGTGATGAAAGAGAATCCTTACTACAACCCAGAGAAACGCGATTGGTACGTCGAGCAATTGCAACCCCTCGGCCTCGATCCGAAAACGACACCATTGTTCGATTGGCTGGAGACCGACGACAAAGTGAGCTACAAAAAAGCGGCGTAAACTAAGGACAACAATTCATTGGAAGGGGCACGCAAGGTCGTGCCCCTTTTTCTTGGAAAACGTCCAGCACTCGGTCATCCCGAGCGACAGTCGAGGGATCCCGCGATCGAACCTTTAAGGTGACGCCACGGGACCCCCGGCTTCGCTCAGGATGACGAGTCCGGCGTAGCCTCGTTCCGGCTTCCAAAAACGAATTCTCGTTGACGGATAGTTCAATCAAAAGATGGGCATTTCACTGAAACCACAGCACTTGAATCGCTATCGTCAGATCGGCTGGCTATTAGCGAAATACGGACATTCCGACTTGGCCAAAGAAACGGGCCTTGAGGAAACGCTGACGGCTGAAGAACGCGTAACGCCTAAGGAAGAGGCCAAAGCAGACGAGCTGGCCGCGGATTTGGAGAAACTGGGTCCAACCTTTGTTAAGCTCGGGCAATTATTGTCCACGCGTGTGGAATTGCTGCCACGCGCTTATCTCGATGCCCTCTCCCGTTTACAGAACGAAGTCGAACCGTTCGGTTTCGGCGAAGTCGAGAAGATGGTGACCACTGAGCTCGGAGTCAGAATGTCGAAGGCATTTTCCGATTTTGAATCGAAACCGATGGCGTCGGCTTCGCTCGGCCAAGTGCACCTCGCTCGTTTGCGCGATGGCCGGCCGGTGGCAGTGAAAGTGCAGCGCCCGAACATTCGCGAGCAGATGGTGGAAGATCTCGATGCCCTGGGCGACATCGCAGAGTTCCTCGATAACCACACCGAATTCGGCCAACGCTACGAGTTCACCCGCATGCTGGAGGAGCTGCGAAAAAGTTTAATGCGTGAGCTCGATTACCGGCAGGAAGCCCACAACCTGACGACTATTCGCGAACAGCTCAAAGATTTCCCGCACCTCATCGTCCCGGCGCCGATCTCGGATTACAGCACGTCGCGAGTGCTGACGATGGAATACGTTCCAGGCATTAAAATCACGGAGATGAGTCCGTTGGCGCGAATGGAGTTCGATGGCGAGATGCTGGCGGAAGAACTTTTTCGTGCCTATCTCAACCAAATTCTGGTGGAGGGATTTTTTCACGCCGATCCGCATCCGGGGAATGTTTTCCTGACGCCGGATCATCGCATCGCATTGCTTGATCTTGGAATGGTCGGGCGGATCATGCCGCGTTTACAGGAAGATTTGTTGCAATTGTTGCTCGCAATTTCCGAAGGTCACGGCGAGGACGCTTCACAAATCGCGATTAAAATCGGTCAGCCCCGTCGCGAGTTCGATCAAACGGAATTCAGCCGCCGCATCTCCGAAATCGTAGGGCAGCAAAAGACGGCCACGGTCGAGCAAATGCAGGTGGGCCGGCTCGTTCTCGAAGTGACCCGATGCGCAGCGGAATCCCAGATTCGCGTTCCGCCCGAACTAACAATGCTTGGCAAAACCCTCCTCAATCTCGATCAGGTCGGCCGAACGCTCGCGCCGCAGTTCGATCCGAATGCGTCTATTCGCCGCAATGCGGCCGAGATTTTACGGCAGCGAGTGGTCAAAACTTTATCGCCCGGAAATTTATTCAGTGGGATCCTCGAAGCAAAAGACTTGGTTCAACGATTGCCCGCACGCTTGAACAGATTCTTCGATGCGTTGGCCAATAATGAATTCAAGGTCTCAGTCGATGCCATCGACGAGAAAACATTAATCGTCGGATTCCAAAAGATTGCGAACCGGATCACAGTTGGACTAATCATTGCAGCCCTGATTGTCGGCGCCGCGCTGCTGATGCGGGTGGAAACGAATTTCCGCATCTGGGGTTATCCCGGGTTGGCCATTATATTTTTTCTTTGCGCCGCCGGCGCGGGGATTGTTCTGCTTTTGAACATTCTTTTCTACGACAAGTCAAAGGGTGATTGAACGGCGCGAGACCTTGAATCCAAACCGGCTTCTGGTTTCGTCAAACCGACGACTCTTCTTATGAAAACGACCCTGTTCGCGTTGATCTCATTTCTCGCCGGTGGTTTTCTTTCCGCTCAAACACCAGGGCCGTCACCAATCTCGAAAATCCCGCCAAAGATTCCAGTCCGCGATTTTTTCCGCAATCCGGTCAGCCGCGGCTACGATCTTTCCCCGGACGGTCAGACGATTTCCTTTCTCCAACCGTGGGAATCGCGCCTCAATATTTTCGTGCGCCCGGTCGGCGGCGGTGAGGCGCGTCGATTGACATCGGAAAAAGACCGCGACATCCAGGAATATTTTTGGAAAGGAAACGATTTCGTCATTTATGGCATGGATGATCGCGGGGATGAAAACTTTCATCTCAAGCGTGTGAAGGTGAAAAACGGCGAGGTGAAAGATCTGACGCCATTTCCAAAAGTGCGCGCGGAGCTGGTCGACGATCTGGAAGACGTTTCCGAAAATGAAATCCTTTTCCGGATGAACAAACGCGATCCGAAGGTTTTCGATGCTTTTCGCCTGAACGTGCCAACCGGCGAGATGAAACTGGTGGCGCAAAATCCGGGCAATATTGACCGGTACATCACCGATCACGCCGGCAAGATTCGCGCCGCCGTCACCACCGATGGCGTGAACACGAGCCTGCTGACGCGGCCGGACGAGACTGCGCCATTTAAGACCGTGCTAACAACGAATTTCCGCGAGCAATGCGCCCCGCAGTTTTACACCTTCGATAACAAAGCGGTTTATGCCAGTTCGAACATCGGCCGCGACAAATCGGCCATCGTGGTGATCGACCCCGAGACTGCGAAGGAGACGCAGCTCGTTTACGAAAACCCTGAGGTCGATGTCGATAGCCTGGCTTTTTCGAAGAAACGAAAGGTACTGACCCTTGCCTCGTTCGACACCTGGAAACTCGAGCGTCATTTCTTCGATCCTGAAACGGAATCCATCTACAAAACGCTCTCTGACAAATTGCCGGGATACGAAATCGATGTCGCCGCGCACGATAAAGCGGAAGAGAAGTTCATCGTGGTGGCGAACAACGACCGGACGCCCGGCTCGCGCTATTTGTTCGACAAAAAATCAGGTCAACTAACGAAACTGGTGGATGTCGCTCCTTGGTTAAAAGAAGAGCAACTCGCGCCGATGAAAGCGATCAACTTAAAAACACGCGATGGGCTAACGATTCATGGATACCTGACGCTGCCCCTGGGACGTGAGCCGAAAAATTTACCGGTGGTAGCGAATCCACACGGCGGCCCATGGGCGCGGGATGTCTGGAATTATAATCCGGAAGTGCAATTTCTGGCCAACCGGGGCTATGCCGTGTTGCAGGTGAATTTTCGCGGCTCGACCGGCTATGGGCGGAAATTCTGGGAATCATCGTTCAAGCAATGGGGCCGTACCATGCAAGACGATATTAGCGATGGTGTGCAATGGCTGATTGAGCAAGGGATTGCCGATCCAAAACGGGTCGCGATCTACGGCGGCAGTTACGGGGGTTACGCCACGCTGGCAGGGGTGACCTTCACCCCCGATCTCTACGCCGCCGCGGTCGATTACGTTGGCGTTTCAAATCTGTTTACGTTTCTGAACACGATCCCGCCCTACTGGAAACCATATCTCGACATGTTTCATGAGATGGTGGGTGATCCGGTAAAAGATAAGGATCTGTTAACCGCAACCTCACCAGCGTTGAATGCGCAGAAAATTAAGACCCCGCTCTTTGTCGCCCAAGGGGCGCAGGATCCCCGGGTGAACAAGGCAGAGTCAGATCAGATCGTAAATGGATTGAAGAAGCGCGGCATCGATGTGGAATACATGGTCAAGGAGAACGAAGGCCACGGTTTTCATAACGAAGAAAACAAATTCGATTTCTACGAAGCGATGGAAAAGTTCCTCGACAAACATCTGCATCCCGAGACTTCAGCTCCTTCGAGCGCGACCAGCTCAGGATCGGGCTAATGGCAGCAGCAGTTTACAAGTGGCATCGGCATGCTTGCCGATGAGACATGCGCTCGAGCGCGTGTCAGGAGCATGTCGATCTAAGTTTTGATCAAGGGCGGCGGCTGATCTTCCGTTATTCCGGTATCGACGCCACCGCGCAATTTGCTATGACCTACGCCGTAAAGGAAATAAATCAGCAGACCAATTCCGAGCCAAACAAAGAAGCGGATCCAAGTCTCCAGGGGCAGGCTTAGCATCAGCACGAAGCAAAATAAGACCCCGAGGCTTGGAAACACTGGACTCATTGGAACGCGGAACGGGCGAGGCCGATTCGCGTCGGTCCGCCGCAAGATGATGACGCCGAGGCAAACAAGAATGAAGGCGAAGAGTGTTCCGATGTTTGTGAGGTCAGCCAACGAACCAATATCAACGATCGCGGCGACGCCCCCGACAAAAACACCCGTCCAAATGGTGGTGATGTGCGGGGTCCGAAATCGCGGATGAATGCGGGCAAAGTATTGCGGGAGCAAACCATCGCGCGCCATCGCCATAAAAATGCGAGGCTGGCCTAGCTGAAAGACAAGTAGGACTGAGGTGATACCGGCGAGCGCGCCTGCGCTGATGAGTGCTTGCGCCCAAGCGCGGCCTGCGAATGCGGTTGCGACTGCCGCCGGATCGCCAAAATAAGTGGTATATTTTCTCATCCCCGTAATAACGGCCGCCATCAATACATAAAGCAGCGTGCAGATGATGAGGCTCGCGATGATGCCGATCGGCATGTCGCGCTGAGGATTTCTTGTTTCCTCCGCCGTCGTGGAAACAGCATCGAATCCGATGAAAGCAAAAAAAACAATGGCGGCGCCGCTCATAACGCCACCGATGCCGGTCGGGACAAAAGGATGCCAATTAGTGGGGTGAATCAGAAATGCTCCAAACGCAATCACGAAAACGACGACTGAGACTTTCGTAATTACAATGACGTTATTTGTGCGCGCGCTTTCACGAATTCCGTAGATCAAAAGCCAGGTCACGGCCGCAACGATCAGCAGTGCCGGAAGATTGACTGCAATGGCGTGCCCGGCGATGACCGGAAGCGTCGTCGAGGAATAATTTGTCAGCGCCTCACCACCCTGGTCGATAATCGTATTGGCCGTTTTGTAGTCGTTCACCGCCCACAACGGAAATTTCAGTCCCAGGAGACTGCCGCACAGCCTGACGAAATAACCCGACCAACCCACAGCCACCGCCATGTTACCGACGGCGTATTCGAGAATGAGGTCCCAACCGATGATCCAGGCGATGATTTCGCCGAGCGTTGCGTACGAATAAGTATAGGCAGAGCCCGAGACCGGAATCATCGAGGCGAGCTCGGCATAACAGAGGGCGGCGAACCCGCAGGCAACGGCGGCCACCACGAACGAAAGCATCACCGCCGGACCTGCACCGGGCCGGCCAAACACAAGGGGCGCGTCGGTCGCCCATGATTGAATGAAATTCATTATGGGCGTTTTCCAAACCGACGCTGCCAATTGTTCGCCTGCGGCCGCAGTCCCAGCCAAGGCGAAAATTCCAGTTCCAATGATCGCCCCGATACCAATGCAGGTCAGAGCAAATGGACCGAGAACGCGCTTCATCTGCCGCTCCGGCGTGGCGGCCTCCGCGATCAGGTGATCAGGATTCTTAGTGCGAAAAAGAGAATTCATTGCCTTGATCGTTCCGCGTGTTTACGCAAGCCATTCCCGCTGCATCGTGGCACTCCATTCTTGATTCGGTCAACGTTTAGTTTATGCGCGCCTCTTTTTGGCCTGCGATTAGCTACAAAAAAGGCATATGCCCGACGTGTTCACAATGAACTGTGTCGCTGGCGTTGTCTTCAGCGCCTTCGGCTTCATTGTCTTCACCTATGGCAAACGAATGGGCTACTGGACGCCGATGCTTTGCGGTCTCGCATTAATGCTGTTGCCGCTCTTTGTGGCCGATGTTGCTTTGCTTGTCGGCAGCACGCTTCTGGGAACGGCGGCAATCGTCTTTCGCCATACCTAGATCGACAGAAAAACCGGGCCGCAATCCAGAGGATTATCAGAACTGCCGAGGCAACATTTGCATGTTGCAGATGCAATAGTGAAATGTTAACTCGTCCGATCGACGGCGAGATTCATTTTTTGGATTAGGCGCGACGCGAGTGATACGACCCCGATTCGGAGTCGACGCAACCGGCGATCTTTCTAGGTTACGCCGAATGGACGATCAGTCGCACATTGTCGCGACAGAGGCTGCGGTCAGTGCTGCGCTGGAACCGCCGCGGCGGCGCTTCTTCTCGCGCCGGCGCAAAGCGCAGCCGCCAGCCTTGCCCTATTGTGAAAATTGCGAGGCGCCAATGGCGGGACCTTTCTGCGCGCAATGCGGACAAGCTGCCGTCGATTACCGCCGCTCCTTTCGCCACGTTATTGTCGACATTCTCGATTCCTTCCTGAATTGGGACTCGAAGTTTTTTGCAACGATCGGATGGCTGATTGCGCGTCCCTGGCATTTGACTAACCAATTCCTGGCTGGTCGCCGTGTGCGTTACGTGCATCCGTTGCGACTTTATCTGCTCGTCAGCATTCTCTTTTTCTTTGTCGTCAACTACTGGGCGAAATCGATTCATGCCGATCCGAGCAAGCTCTCCGCCGAGGACCGCGCCGATATTGCCGCTGAGCTTAACGATCCTGACATACCGCCGGCGGCGAAGGCCCGCATCCGGCGCGCGCTCGACGCGAAGGGCGGGACGCAGCCGGAAGCACAGACGTCGCCGTCACCCCAAACCGCAGTCACGCCGCAACCGTCGGTGATTGGCTCGCCGGTTCCGTCGGTTACCACTTCACCGTCTCCGTCCGGTGATTTCGGACCATTGGTGCAATTCGACAAACCGCCTTCCGACAAATTCGAGAAGTGGCTGGAGCAGCGAGCCAAAGAAAAAATGGGCGAGCACGGCAGCAAGATGGCCCTCTTTATCGCAACGCTCTTCAGCAACCTTCCCTACATGATGCTCTGCTGCATCCCCCTCTTCGCGTTCGTGCTCAAGGTGCTTTACGTGCGCAAACGCATCTTCTACATCGATCATCTCGTTTACGCCCTGCATATCCACAGCTTCGCCTATCTCGCGATCATGTTGATTGTGCTCATCACGCTCGGCTTGAATCGATCGATCCCGGGCACTTTCGCCGGCTGGATCATCGCGGCGCTCTGGATCACATTCGCCACACAAATTTTCCTGTCTATTCGCCGCGTTTATCGACAGGGCTGGTTCTTCACTTTCTTTAAATTTTTTCTCGGCGGCTTTGCTTACCTCATTGTCCTCACTGTCGCGCTTGCCACTACATTCTTCATTACAATTGCGTTGCCGTAATGGAGGGGCGACCTCCGCGAGCCCGCTTCAGCAACCGCGGCGGCGTCGCAGAGCTCCGCCCTCCACGTTACGCCATGCCTAACAAACGTC
>Ga0209577_10002203_pt1 | contig 18900 bp, 16 predicted proteins | sample GraSoiAngelo_109_FD_185874 | JGI IMG/M metagenome (GOLD analysis project Ga0209577, IMG submission 185874) | Grasslands soil microbial communities from the Angelo Coastal Reserve, California, USA - 14_0903_12_20cm (SPAdes) (version 2) | ecosystem: Environmental > Terrestrial > Soil > Grasslands...
ACGCCCGCCTGATGCCGTTTCGCACCTTGTTCTATGCTCATTGCGGGATTTGCGGCAACCTCGAATTGCAGCGCATTTCTGCCGAGCATGTGCCAGGCGTGACAGCAGTCCTTGGGCGTATCCTCGGGCTTCCGGCGTTGCGCTGCGAACCCTGCCGGCATAAGTTTTTTTCGATGCGACCACTGCGAAGGGAAAAGCGGGCCGCGGCGGCGGCGTAAAGCGAGTAGAACCAGGGCGGAGGCATTGGCACCTTAAATTACGCTAGAAAAGTCAGGGTTTAAGATCTGGGAGTGTGCGATCAAAGACGGATTATCGACGCAATGATGCTGCTTTTGCTGGCTTCATTCATGGTGGTGTTTCCGAGCGCAAACCTCAGCGCTGCAGCAGGCGACCCCTTTCTTCTTGGAGTTCTTGGGCACTACCAATCGGGATGCGACGACGGTTCCCCCTATGGCGATAAGGAGAAATACGAGCACTCTAAATGGCACGTTCACTGGTGACAGGCGCTTTAGTTTTTCCGTCATTTCCGCAGACGCTCGAAGGGGAGAGGATATTGCGCGAACCCGCGACAGCGAATGGTCCCACGGTACTGCCGCGCCAGTACTTTCGGCAGTGCGGCCAACGCACTAAATGGCTCAGCTACCCCACAGTTTACCTACCGTTTGACAATGTGCGTTGGCTCGGAAATAGGAAAGAAATTGAGGAACAAACAAAGACTTGGGATAAGACGATTGTTGACCGCGAAAGCGATTTGCAGAATTGGGTGGAGCTGTTCCGCCAGTTCGTGCCCCGAAATCTCAAAGGTCTTTGCCTACGCGAACAACCGCTCTGGATTTCGCCCGAGCACAGTGAAATTGTTCCACCGGCTATGCAGCAGGTGAAGTATCGGGAGGCAGCGCGGTATCGAGTCAATTCGTTGAACGGCTTAACCGTCCGTATGTCCCCGGATTCAGGATTAAAGCATGCTCTGTGTATTTACGAGGTGCTGTGTAAAAGAGGGAGCCGTGGTTTTCAAAGAGGAGGTCGCAGTCGAAACGACTTGCCTGTTGTACTTCTTGCCTTGTTTCGTTTGTGGGGTTCAACGGATGCTCCTTCGAGCACCCGTTTCGATTCCGGTGGAACCACCGTGGTGGGATTTCTTACGATTGTCTTTGCCCCTTGAGACCATATCCGCCATTTCTGGCGTAGCACCGTGATCGCAAACGACTCGGTTGCCGGGCAGCAAACTCCGCTGCCGCTCTTGATACTCCTATAAGGATACCTTAAGCACGGCCCTTGAACATCAGTACGGCAGTTCTACGCGTACTACGGGTCGTGCATCTGCGACTGTCGATGTGGGTCCGAGGTAGGCGAGGCCATCCGGCCAATGCCGTTCCCTTCCTGTTTCTAATTAACCAGGCGTTATATACTATGACCCCAGCGGAACGCTTGCTCCTAGCCCGACCGGGTCTCTAAAAGCGGCCCGATTCCGCAATCGGACTCTTCGCGAACGAAAGGATTTTATGCGAGGAAAAATCTCAGAACGCGGAAGCGTTCTCTTGTTTGAAATGCTTATAGTCACTTCCATTCTAGGCGTGCTGCTTGTCATGTCCGCCCCTTCGTTTATGCATCTGCGAATGTCGCAGCAAGCCAATCAAGCACTCTCTACGCTCCGCGCAATCCAGAATGCAGAAGCGTATTATCTCCAGATTTATCACAATGGCTATGCAGACCCCGGAGTGCTTGCTGGAACCGGAATTGCCGTACCCGCAACATGCGATGCGCCTTTACTTCTCGGAGGAGCACAGGCGCAAACTCAAACCAATGGCTACTTCTTTCAATTCACACCCGGCCCGGCTCCCGCCGTTCTAGGAGTGGGTTGCACGGCTCCCGGCTCAACAACTTTCTCGCTGACTGCGAATCCGGCAAGCGGACAAGGGCGGAGTTTCTTCGTAAATGAGTTTGGCGTTATTCATTACTCTGACGGCGGTCCCGCGAATAGCGCAAGCCCCGCGTGGTTTTGGTAGGGATAAAGCTCCCCTAACCCGGGACTTGGCGGAAAACTAGCTTTGACGGAATTGCCTATTCTTCAGACATGGGCGAGTTGCAATTTGAGCTGCTGCTTGCTTTCGGCGAATTATTTCTTGAAGTGCTTTTCGAATTCGCAGGAGAGGCCCTCCTGGACCTCGCCCTAGGTGCGATAGCTGAAGTTTTCGAAACGTCTCGCTTTACAAGTCCGGTGCTTGAGTCGGTAGGCTATACACTCCTAGGTGCTTCGGCGGGCGGATCGAGCCTTTTCATCGTTCCCTATCCGCTTGTGCAGCACCCATCAAGACTTCAACTTCTGGATGCGCACCGTTTGGCTGTGGCTCAGATGTGGCCGTTCCTCACTGCCAGTTTGCTGCGGAGCCCATGTTTTCGCAGGCTTGTCCCGACGAGCCCTCCGCGATTTCTCCTCACCACCGTTTCCCACTCAGTCCCATCGGTTCCTCATGATTCTTCCGGCCTGAGCCCAGAGGTTCTCCTCGCCGGGCCGGCGCCAATCGCTCCTTCCACGGTTACTTGCACGCGATTTCCAGCCATGCGAAAATTGTAATCACCGCTTGGCAATGGCGATATCGTCTAAGGGTTAGGACGTAGCCCTCTCAAGGCTAAAATCCGGGTTCGAATCCCGGTATCGCTACCAGTACTGCCTGATGTTTTCATTCACTTTGGTCTTCGAGTGTCGAAGACTAGATAATATTGGAGCTATGCGTGTTCTTCTAGGCCTGGTGATGGTTGCAATTTGCGGGATATGGATTTCTACGCGGCAGGGCAAGATTGCCGTCAAACCTTTCTCCGCCTCCGGGAAATGTCTCGACGTGACCCCGGCGCTAGGGATCCGCTTCCAATACCTGACGTAACGGAGTGGCTGGTGCAGTTGCGAGCGGGCTGATCCACTAGCGCGGCACGGGTAGATCTCGATAACGACGGTCTGCTGGACTTGGTGGTGTTGAGATACATCCAGCGAGACTTCGAGGACATCTGGTGCGGAAGGGCACCGCGAAGGATACCGATCCTACTGAATTCACTGACCGAGCGGGATCAATCAGACTCTCAAACAGCTTCGCGACGATCAAATTTTGCGGGTGGAGGAACGGTCCGTGCGCTGCCGGGAAAGCGGGCCCGAAATAACGCCGCCTTAGCGCAATCGGGAGCGTTGCAATGCAGGTGCAAGCGCGCCGATTGGCGTTGGATCAGATGCAATTTCTTTGATTCTGCGTATTGGGTCTTTTGATTGACGGTCGGAAGTGCCACGCGATACCCTATGGCCGGGTTGGCCCGCCTTTGCCGCCCAAGAGTTTGTCCTGGAGCTCGAGTTTTACCCTACTTCGAGGAGATTCATGTCGAACGAACTGCGTAATTTTCTAGCCCTTTCCTATGACGAGCTGGAGCAGTTGAATCTGAAAGCCAAGGAGCAGCGTCAGAAACGAGTTGCGGCGAACAAAATTCAGGAAGAACGCATTAAATATTTGACCGATGAAAAGCGCATCAAGGCCGTGACGGTGCTGTTCAGCGACCTCGAAGGCCGCCTGCACATGCTCGATTACGACAAGAAGTTTCTCATCAAGAGCTGGGATAATTTGACGTTCGACGGCTCCTCAATCCGCGGATTCACGGCGCAACGCGAGAGCGATCTGCGGCTGGCGATGGACTGGGGGTCGTTTTATTGGGCGCCTGCGGATGTGTTTGGGTCGGGCAAAGTGCTTGTCTTTGGACATGTGATCGACAAGGACGGTTCGCCGTACTCTGCCGACATTCGCGGAGTCCTGAAAGGTTACGCTGACAATCTCCACGAGAAAAAAGGCTACACCCTCAACGCCGCCAACGAAATCGAAGGATTCCTTTTCAAGGGCCAAAACGCGGAGCGGAACTACAACGAGACCGGCAAATTCGAATACGTCAATACCGGCGGTTACTACCACTCGCTCCCCGGCGATCCGTTGCGCACGTTTATTGATACCACCGCCGAAGTCCAGCGAGCCATGGGTTTCCAGAACGAGAAAGATCACCCGGAAGTCGCACCCTCGCAATTCGAAATCAACTACGGCTACGGCGAAGTGGTTTCCGCCGCCGATCAAATCCAGCTTTACAAGCTGATTTGCCGACAGGTCGCCACCAACATGGGTTCTACCGCTTGCTTCTTGCCGAAGCCTGTGGTGGGCGTCAACGGCAACGGCATGCACACCAACGTTTCGATCAGCAAAGACGGCAAGAACTTGTTCTGGGACCCCAAGGGGGAAGAGAAACTCAGCAAGATGGGCTGGGAGTTCGTTGACCGCATCCTCACCCATGGAAACGACATCTGCCTGTTGTTCAATTCCAGCGTAAACGCCTATCGTCGGCTCGATCCGCACTTCGAGGCGCCCAATCAACTGAAGGCTTCTCCCGTGGACCGTGGCGCGATGGTGCGCATCCCCATCGGCAACGAACGCAGCATGCGCACGGAGGTGCGCGCCGTCGCACCCGACGCGAATCCTTACCTGGTGATGTACTCGATCTTCAAGACCGGACTCGACGGCGAGACCGCGAAAATCAAGAATCTGCGCTCGGCCGAGCGCTACCTCCCGGACAACATCTACACGGCGCTCGATAACTTCGAGAAGGCGGACTGGACGACGAAGCTCTTCGGCGCCGACGTCAAGGCCCGTTACGGCGACCTGAAACGCGCCTCCGCCGACCGCTGCCCGCGGGCCCTCGGCACATTTGTCAAAGTGCCAGAAGTTCAGTATCACCACGAGGTGTACAACCAGTTCCTCTGGAACTTGTTCTAGAAATGGTTCTCTAACAAGACAAGACGCCCCCGGCCGATTCCCGGGCGTTTTGTTGGTAGTCCAGGAAGTTTCGCTTGGATCGCTTAGTTTTGCTTGCCGTAGGCGCGGGATGCGGTGATTCCTTTTCCTTCGGTCACCGTCAGGGCTTGACCCGTGTTCGCGTTCGAAAGCCGATCGACCTGACCACTGGGCCAGCGAATCTCGATCGTGTCGGCCTTGTCGTTGTGCGCCAGGCCAAACGTCAGAATGAGTTCGCTCGCCGAGAGGTAACTGGAGCCGCTACGCAGCATCTGCGTCTGCGTTTCGCCGCCTGCGCTCAATCGTACGGTAGCACCGATACCGTCGCGGTTGGATTTTGTACCGGTCAGTTTGATGCGCAGACTGTGGTTCAAGGCTGCGGCGCCCTGCGCTTCATTCCGAAACAAATACACCGGGCCGCCGTTGGTGGAAAGCAGTAAGTCCAGGCGGCCGTCGTTATTGAAATCCGCATAGGCGGCGCCGCGCCCCACTCGGGGAGTGGCGAAAGCTTGGCCAAGTGACTTCGTGACCTCTTGGAATTTCCCTTTGCCGATGTTGCGGAACAGATGCGGTGGCATGGCGTATTTCACGTTCGCCTGCACACGCTGTATATCGGCATCGATGTGGCCGTTCGCGACGAGGACATCCGGCCAGCCGTCGAGGTCGTAGTCGAAGAAAAAGCAGCCGAATCCGAGTGTGAGGAGCGAAGCGCGGCCGATCTCCGAGCGCGGAGCTTCGTCGACGAAGAGTCCTTTTCCTTCATTGTGATACAGCGAGAGCATCTGGTTGGCAAAATTGGTGATCAACAGGCTGGGGAAGCCCGAGTGGTCGTAATCCGCCGCATCCACGCCCATGCCTGCGCGGGCAACGCCGTCTTCGCTGAAAGCGACTCCTGCGACGACCGCTTTTTCTGTAAACGTGCCGTTGCTGTTATTGCGATAAAGCTTGTTCGGCTGGGTATCATTCGAAAACAAAAGATCGGGCCAGCCGTCATTGTCGAAATCGAGCACGGCGATGCCGAGAGACTTCGAGGTGGGGTCGCCGAGACCCGCTTTTTGCGTCAGGTCTTCAAATGTGCCGTTGCCGCGATTGTGCCAGAGACGAACGGAAGTTCCTTTGTAGGATTCCGGCGTGCAGTACGATTTGCTTTTGCCGTCCAGCGTGCAATACAGGTCCGTCTCCGGCGCCCACTGGACATAGTTGCCGACCACCAGGTCCAGATGCCCGTCCTTGTCGTAGTCGACCCACGCCGCGCTGGTGCTGAACTCCTTGGGCCCCAGCAGGCCCGTTTTTTGCGTGACATCCGTGAAAGTGCCGTTGCCGTTGTTGTGAAAAAGGCGGCTCTGGCCGTAGGCAGTGACAAAAAGATCGTCGTATCCGTCGTTGTCGTAGTCGCCCACGGCCACGCCCATTCCAAACATGTTCGCGTCCAATCCCGCCTTGTGCGTTACCTCCGTGAACGTGCCGTCATGATTGTTGTGATAAAGCTTGGGGGTCGTGTGTTTCTGAATGTGGCCGGGCCAGTCCATGTCGTTCACAAGAAAAATATCAGGCCAGCCGTCGTTGTCGTAGTCGATGAAGGCTACACCCGGTCCCATGGTTTCGGGGAGAAATTTCTTTCCGAAAGCGCCATTGTTGTGAACGAATTGCAGCCCGGCTTGTTGCGTGACATCGCGGAACTGAATCGCTGAGCTTTCCGGCGTTGCTCCGATTCCTGTTTGTTCGACCAGAACTATTGCCAGGGCAAAAACTAAAATTGTCGCGAGCGAACGCTTCACCATTCCCCCGAGTTTCAGTCGCGGCCCACGCCGAGTGCATCGGCCGCGCGATTGATGTAGTTAAACCAGGACGCGATCAGCGTGATCTGCAGAATGCCACGATCGTCAAAGCCAACCGCGCGCAGCTTGACATGATCTTCCGGGCCGCATTGCGTCGCGTCTTTTGTCAGCTTCACCACGTAGTTCAGCATTGCGCGATCCTGCTCGCTGATCAGCGCAGTCCGATAGTCCTTCCGCAGCGCATTGACCATCGCTTCATCCAGCGTGACCCTACGCAGAAACTCTGCGTGAGACTCGATTCAATAGTGGCAGCGATTCGTTAACGAAACCATGGTGGCGATCATTTCGTGCTGATGCCGCTGGAGCGGTAAATCCGGCGACATGAGCGCACCAAATGTGCTGAAAGCATGGAAGAGCACGTTGGGGAGAAGCGTATGGCTCGCCACGATGCCCGACATTTCGCCGTCATTCACAGGATGAACCGGGGCAGCGTATTCGATGGGATAGAGCTTGCGCTGCGCTTCCGTCGCGATCCTGACGCGGTCGTCTTCATCCATTCGAACAGTCTTGATCCAGGTCATTCTTCGCAGCTCCTTGAACCGGCTATCATCCGGAGAATTATTTTGAACCGCCGGGACGGACGCGCTCCCGGGTTACATTTTGCACTGACGCCCGCGCCGCAATCGCCTTTTTGGTTTGCGCCGGTGGAAGCGTGACGCTGAGGTGCTCGTGAATCGCCTGGCGCTCGTTGTTGTCTTCGGGATGAGTCTGGCGGTACGGCCCGGTGATGGCCTGAGCCGATTCATCGGCCTTGAATCGCAGATACCGCGCCTTGTGTTCGTTCGCCTTAGCGTCGTCGCCCAGGCCGTTGTAGCAGAGCATCAGGTTGTAATGTGCCTGCAGATCTTCGGGATCAATGGAAAGTGTCTGCTCGAATTCCTTAACGGCATCGGCGTAGCGCTTTTCGAGAAACAAAACGCGGCCAAGCTCGTTGCGCACAACACGATCGCGCGGGAACTGCTCAAGGACGGTCCGCAAGTGAGTAATCGCGCCGTCGTATTCACCGTCTTCTTTGAGAGCGCGGGCGTAAAAGAAATTCGTGCGTGCAAGCCGCGCGTCGATCGCCAATGATTTCTCTAGCACTTTTCGCGCGCCCGCAGTATCCCCCTCTTGCACCAGAACGCGGCCGGTGTTGGTCCAGCCGTCGGGATTCAGCGGATCCGCCTGCGTGATTTTCTCGAAAGCCGCCGCGGCGGCTTTCAAATCGCCCTGCAAGAAGAGCCCGATCCCGTAGTCGTTCCACCGCGTCCAGTCTTCTTTGGTGCTGGCGGTCTTGGGTTGGGGAACGGGAGCGGCTCGAGGAAGAACGCGCAGAATCTTGGTGTCTTCGGCAACGACGATGATGGGGAGATCGGGGATCGCTTTGAGGTCGCCGGACACCTTCGAGGTGTCGCCGCTGAACGCCCACTTGCGGTCATCGTAATCAGGTGTGGTTGCTGAACCAAGGCCGCCCGGCCCGGTTTTATCCGCTTCGACCCCCGCAAACGAGAAATGCGTGTTGAACCAGGTGAACTTGCGATAGTTCAGCCGAGCGTGCAATGTGATTTTGTCGCCCGCATTTTCCGGAATGTGGAGACGATAGTGCGCCGTGTCCGCCGCGCCCGGAGGAATCAGATGGACGTAAACAACCGACCGAGTCGCCCAGGCGTTTCGTTTGTTGATGGGGTTGCCGTGCCCATCGATCTGCAGCGAACGATAGAAGTGCGCCCCAGGCTCGACCGGCCCTTTGCCATCGTTCTCCACTTTTCCGCTCCAGAAAATCGTCTGCCCCTTTTCATCCGTGGCCTGCAGCTCAAGCCAAACATCGAAAGCGTCAACCGTGCCGCCGGGGAAGAAATGCCCGACCTTGCGAGTACGCACAACCACATCCACGCGGGCGTCATCGCCCCGCCGCACTGCCGCATCGGTGCGATCGATGGGAGCGGTGATGGGGCGGACTTCCCCGGCCGGGCCTTTCGGCAGCGAAATATCAGATTCTTCGCCAACGGCGAAAGTCGTCGAGAGTTCCGGCTTTCCCATTTCGCTGCGCACGGGTGCGTTAGTTTCTTTCTCTGCTGGAGAGATCGCGAAAATATCGAGGCTCAGTTGTTTATCCTGCAGGAAGTTTTTGGCGAACTCGTATTGCGCTTGGTCCTGATTCGCCGTGGGTACCGCCGTGTTCGCGCCGGGGAAGCGGTGCGAATGGATGAGGCCGTCGACGTTGCCGTCATCGTTCGAGGGAACTTGTGGCATGTGGCAATCGGCGCAATTCATCGGCGACTTCGGATAGTAGAAGGCGCGCGCCCCCTGCCCGGAAACGCCGCTGGCCTGCCAGTTGTCATATTCATTGAAGCCGCGAATCCACCGGTAATGATTCACCGGGACATCCAAATGAACCTTGTGGCACGAAGAGCAAAACTCGGCGGTGTCCGTGCGCATGAACGGCTTCAGGAAGGTGCGGCGGTGCGGCTCCGGGTTCAAGCGTACTACGAAGTCATGCAACTTGCGGACGAGCGGGTTTTCGCTAGCCGCCAATTCATGGAGCTTCGGGTATTCAAGGAAAAAGTCACCCTGGCCCATCGTGCTCTTCACTTGCACAATGCTGTGGCACATCAGGCAGCCGAGGCCGGCGCGAGCTTCCGGACGATCAACGATCTGCTTGATAGGCGTATCGAACAAGCCGCTGTAGAGCAATGCAGGATCGTGGCAGCCGGCGCACCACTTGGACGAGCGCACGCCAGCGACTTCCTGCATGTACTCGATGCTCTTCCGGTACCACTGGTTATTGAACGAAGAGAAATGATGCATCGAGCTGTCCCACTGCTTGTAGATGTCGGCATGGCAGCGCTGACAGGCATCCGATTTCATGAAGTACTGGGAGGGAATATTGCTGCCATGTTTGGTCTGCGCGGAGCTGGGGAAGAATTTCCCCCGAGGACCGTCGCCTTCGCTGTCCATCGTTTCCGGCGGCATCAGCGGATTGGAGATGCGATTCGCGTTTTTCCAAGCGACCTCGCGCGTCCACCACGTTCCGGCCGCGGTGCCCACCGTCAGCAGCGTCAGCGCGGCAAATCCTAAGCCGCGCCGGGTGGTGCTTCGACCGAGCCACCCATTTGAAATGAGCCATGAGGTTGCCAGGAAGAGCGCGCCGAGAACAGACAGCATAATATGCGCATACAACCACGGCCTCAGCCGAAGGGGCGTGCCGATTTTCACCAAGACGATTCCGAGAAGCGCTCCCACAGTCAGCAGTAGCCAGCCCACGCGGGCCAGCAGTGTTTCGCGGGGGAGCAAGCGTACAACGTAAAAAAGGAGAAGAATCGTAAAGACAATTCCGGTTGCGACATGGAACAAATCCATAACAAAGTAAGAGATCGTGGCCGAGGGATATCCGTACAGGTAAACCGCGCTGCCTGCCAGCGCAACCAGGATTCGTGATAACCACCGCTTTATAAAGCCAATTTGCATCATCTCCACCTGCGGGCGCGGTTTGCGGCTATAAAAACAGCGGCCGGATGGCTAGGTAGCATCCGGCCGCAATTCAGTTTGGGGTGCCCCGAAGCAAGCCAGGAACTGGCGAGGCCGGAGGCGATACTGCTTGTGGGCACAGTTATAGGCAATTGCCGCCGAGGCTGGCAATAATGCAAAAGCACTAGAAGCCAGACTGTACATCTATCCCATTTGTTTCCAAACAGTTGTAGGTTCTTTCGGCTCGCAGGTCTTTGTACTCCTCGCTGCGCCCGCTAGGCCAGTCAATCACCACACGGTCGATTTTATCGCGCAAGCCGAGGCCAAACGTTACCGGCAATTCCGACTGAGAAAGATAGCTGGAGCCCCCCCGGACCATCCTCGATTGCGATTGCCCCTGGTAGAAAATGCGCACCAACGAGCCGATGGCCTCGCGATTCGACTTCGTACCCCTCAGGTGAAATCGAATACTCCGAGAATGCCCTTCTTGATCGTTCCGGTATAAGTACGCTGGCCCATTGTTGGTGGTCAAGAGGATGTCCGAGTCACCGTCGCGGTCGAAATCGCCGCAGGCGAGGCCACGGCCGACCTTGGGAGTTTCGAAACCTCCGCCAACTTGGTCGGCCATGTCGCGGAATTTTCCGCCGCCTTGATTCAGAAAAAGTTGTGGAGGTTGCGCGTAGCCGACGTTGCCGCGTATGTTTCGAACGGTTTCGTCAATGTGGCCGTTGGCAACGGCGAGGTCCAGAAAACCGTCGAGATCAGCGTCAAGGAAGGAGCAGCCGAAGCCGAGCGAGTTGCGCGAAGCAGCCCCGATGCCGGATGGAATGGACACGTCGTCGAAAACTCCCGGGGCGCTAGCACGATACAGACCGATCATTTCATTGTCGAAGTTGGTGATGGCCACGCCGGGTTTCCCCGAACCATCGAAATCTCCGGTGTCGACGCCCATGCCTGCACGTGCTTTTCCTTCCGTGCTGAACGCCAGGCCGGCCTCCACCGCGACATCCTTAAACTTCCCGTTCTTCAAATTACGGTACAGCTTATTGGGTTGCGTGTCGTTGGCTACCAACAGATCCGGCCAGCCATCCTGATCGTAGTCGAGCATCGCCACTCCGAGGGATTTTGAGCTGCTGTCAAAAATGCCGCTGGTTGCCGTTACGTCTTCGAAAGTTCCGTTGCCGCGATTGTGGAAGAGCCAGCACGTGTCCCCGCGATACGCCTCCGGCGTGCAGTACGATTTGTGCGAACCATCGAGGCTGCAAAAGACATCGTGCTGGGGCGACCAGCGCACATAATTACAGACGAAAAGATCCAGCGAGCCATCCCGGTCATAATCAAACCATAGCGCGGAAGTGCTGAAGCTCTGACGCCCGAAAAGGCCGCTCGAACGCGTCGCATCCACGAAAGTTCCATTGCCGGTGTTGCGAAAAAGCCGGCTCTGCCCCACGCAAGTGATGAAAATGTCGGGAAAGCCGTCGTTGTTGTAATCGCCGACCGCCACTCCCATTCCGTACATCTCGACGTCGAGGCCTGCGCTGCGCGTCACGTCCGCAAAAGTGCCGTTGCGGTTGTTGCGGTAGAGCCGCAGCGTGGATCGCTGGCGTTTGTGTCCGGGCCAGTCCATGCCGTTCACGAGCAGGATGTCTTGCCAGCCATCGCTGTCGTAATCGAGGAACGCGCAGCCTGCGCCCAGGGTCTCTGGGAGCAACTTGCCGCCATAGGCGCCGCTGCGGTGCCGAAACTGGATTCCCGCCGCGTTCGTCACGTCGGTCAAGCGGAATCCCAAGGAAGACGCGGGATTCGCGAAGGTCCAAGGTGGCGCTGCCGCGGTAGCTAATCCTGCACCGAAGGCTTTGAAAAGAAAGTCTCGCCGGTTCACGGCAGATTCACCAACCCATTTCGAATCGCGTAAACCACCAGCTCTGCCGTTTTGTGAATCCCCAGCGTGTCCATGATATTGGCGCGGTGCACCGCAACGGTATTCACACTCAGATTCAAGTCCGCCGCGATTTCCTTGTTCGACTTGCCGGCCACGATGTGTTGCAGGATCTCCAGCTCGCGTGGCGTCAATCCTCCGCCGCGCTCCCCTTTGAGCGTGTCCGGACGCGACACCTGCGGGTCGAGCACCGTCATGCCTGCCGCGATGCTCTTCACCGCCCTGACCAGGTCGAGGTTCATGGCGTTTTTCAGCACATAGCCGCGCGCGCCCGCTTCGAGCGCCTGGGTCACCAGCGTTTCCTCGGAATGCATGCTCAACATCAGGATTCCCGCTTCCGGAAATTTCTCCAGGATTTTTCGTGTCGCTTCGATGCCGCTCAGTTCCGGCATCGCGCAGTCCATTACGGTAACTCTCGGCCGCAATTCGCAAGCCAGGCGCACGGCTTCCCTACCGTCGCTGGCTTCTCCAACGACGGAGATTGCCGGGTCATCTTCCAGCATCCGGCGGAATCCACGTCGCACCAGCACGTGATCGTCGGCCAGCAAAACAGTAATCTTATGCACCATTTGCATCCACTTTGACTCTGGGAATCAGGAGGCACACCTTGGTCCCGCCCTGCGGCCGTGCTGAGATTGTCAGGGTGCCGCCAATTAACTCGGCGCGTTCCCGCATGGCGACCAACCCGATTCCACGCTGCATCTTCTCTGGCACGAAACCCGTACCGGGATCTTCCACTTCGAGCTCCAGCGAATCCGGCGAGAACCTCAGCCAAATCCAGGCATCGTTGGCCCCGGAATGCCGGTTCACGTTATTCAGCGCTTCCTGCAGCACGCGGTAGATATGCACGCCGGCGCTCGTCTCCACGGGAAATGGCTGTCCGGTCTTCTGGTAATGCAGAGCTAGGCCGGTTTGACGCTCCACCGTAGGAATATACCAGTCGAGAGCGCTTTCTAACCCGGCCTCTTCGAGTAGCACCGGATGAAGTGCTTGGGAGAGCGTCCTGATATTGTTTAGCGTTGATTGCGCGATCTCCTGCACCTCCTTCAGATCCTCGCGCAGGGGCGATCCTTCGGCGGCGTGCTTGCCCGCGCGGCCCAGCATCGATCCGATCGCCGTCAAGACCTGCCCGAACTCATCGTGGAGTTCGCGGGAAATGTGCCGCAGCGTCGATTCCTGTGTGGAGATCAGTTTTTGCGCCAGCTCGCTGCGCTGCTCGGAGAGCTCTGCCAGGCGTGCAAAAATTTGCCGGTTGCTGCGAATCAGATACAAGCTCGTCAGAACAATGGCAATGAGCGTTGCCGCCAGGAAAATATAGAGCTGCCGTTGCACACCATCGTAAATCTGCGCGATGCGCACGGCGGCCTGCTCCTCGCCTTCGTTGTTTCCCACCAGCAGCCGCGAAACGACGGTGCTGAGCGCTTGCTGCCGCGCTTGAAGCGACAATCGAATCTGTTCTCGCGCCTCCGCATCCTTGCCGTTCTGCGCCAGCCCGAACATCCGATTCACCGCGTCCCAGAACTGCGCCACCGCTTGAGAAAGAAACAGTTGCTGCTCCGGAGTGCGATTCGCTCCCGCCAGGCCCTCTTCCAGCTTCAAGCCGGTGTCCAGGTCCTGGTGAATGCGTTCGAACTGCGCGGTCCATGCCGTCAGCGGATAAGGTTCCGTGGTGTCCAGCATGTCTCGCATCGCCAACGCCATGGAATTGAGATCGTTCTGTACGCGCAACAGTTGAAGCGAGTCTTTCCGGTTTCGATCCACCATCTCGCTTTGAAGTTTTCGAAGACCGCTGAGCTGAACAGTGATGTAGGAACCGTAAGCCAGCACGGCCGCCAGCGTGATCACCAGTCCCAGCAGCAGTCCGTTCGTGGGTGAGCGTTCGGAGGATCCGGCATTCTGCACGGCCCAAGAATACCTCACGCCGCCGTCTGCCGGCGTAGTAGTAGCACTAGGCTAATCAAGATGGTTGCAGAGAGCAGCGGCACGAGCAATCCTACGCGCAAGCTCCCGGAATACTTGGAGACCGCTCCGATCAAACTAGGGCCTGCAGATCCTCCGAGAGAAGCAAGTGCAAAAAGGATGCCCCCGATTTTTTTCGCGCGTGGCCCATACCATCGCGAGAGCCAGGCAATGTAAATGGGATAGACACTTGCGCATCCCAGGCCGGCCAGAAAGACGGCCACGGTGGCAATTGCTAGCGATCCGGATGCGATCAGTAATGCCGTTCCTGCCGCGGCCATGCCCAGAGCACCCAGCACTATTCTTCTCTCGGGCAGGCGTACTAGCACCAGAGGTGCAGCGGCGCGGCCGGATGTGAGGCCGGCATAGAAAAACATCGGTGCCAGCGTGGTCATGCCCGTAATGCCATTCGCCAACCGCTTGGCATACTCTGCGGACCAGATACCGATGCCGTTTTCCATCGCTACATAAGTAAAAAACATCGTGGCCAGCGGAATCGTGACTCCCAACCCGATTGCAGGGGACGCTGCGCCCCCCGTAATCGCATCCTGTTCGTGCTTCTCGACACCGAAGGAGGCGAACAACAACCCAAGAACTAAAATTCCACCAAAGATGGCAGTGCCCGTCAACAGGATACCCAGACGGTTGCGTTTCAGCGCCAGAGCAATCAATGGGGAACAGGCCATCGCTCCTGCGCCCCACGCAAAATTAAGCTGATTCAATAGTGACGCACTCTTTGTTCCACCCAATTCCGCTACAAACAGATTTGTTCCTGGAGTGATTAACCCATAGCCCAACCCGAAAGCTGCGGTAGCCATTAGAGCCACGCCATGGGTGTCTGCGTTAAGACACGCAAGGCCTCCTCCCATGAGCGTATAACCCAAAACCAGAGCCGGGCGGTATCCGCGCCAGGCGGCAATTCCGCTTGATGCTAGAGTGCCTCCCAATGCAGCCAGGAATTGAAACGACGAGAAAAGACCCGCCTGCCCGTCATCGAGAGACCACCTGCGGATAAAAATGGGCAACATCGGGCCGATGATTGTTGTTGCTATTCCGCTCAGCACAAAGCCTGCGAAGAGCAGGACGAGCAGGTTGCGGTGCCCTGGCGTTTCTGTGACCACTGAATTTTGTTCGCTCATGGGTGATCCGTCATTCTGAAGGACACCGCTCTTTCAAGCAACTTCGCGTTTCTAAAAAATCCTTCTGCCACTAATTCGAAAATTCGATACTCTTTACCATTCAACTTTCCCGGAATGATGGTTCCCCATGATTGAAGTTGGCCTCGTAGGATTCGGTCTCGCTGGCCGCGCGTTTCACGCCCCGGTGATTCGCGCTGTGCCTGGTTTGCATCTCGCCGCCATTCTCGAACGCAGTGGCACCCAAGCAGCGGAGAAATATCCTGACGTTCGAATCGTGCGGACTCTGGACGAATTGCTCTCCATGTCGGAGATTCGCCTCATCGTGCTTGCCACTCCTAACGAGACGCACTATTCCTTCGCGCGGCAATGTCTTGAGGCGGGCCGTGATGTGGTCGTTGACAAACCGTTCACAACAACTCTTGAAGAGGCTGTTTGGCTGGTGCAGTTTGCGAGGGCCGCCAATCGCCTGCTCACCGTCTATCAGAACCGCCGTTATGACGGTGATTTTCAAGCCATTCGGCAGCTTGTAGTAGCAGGCAAGCTGGGCCGCATCGTCCGGTTCGAAACCAGTTACGACCGCTTCCGCCCTCAACTCAAGCCCGGCGCCTGGCGCGAGACCGCGTGCCCCGGCAGCGGAATCCTATTCGACATCGCACCCCATCTGATCGATCACGCCTTGGTTCTTTTTGGCCTGCCGGAAGCCGTAACCGCCGACGTTCGAACGGAGCGTGAAAACGCCGCCGCCGACGATGCCTTTGATATCACTCTCCATTATTTGAGCGGCATGCGCGCGGTTCTTCGATCCAGCATCCTCGCCGCCGCGCCGCGCCCCCGCTTTGTTCTATTCGGAACGCAAGCCAGCTTCGTGAAACAATCCTTCGATCCTCAGGAAATGAATCTCCGCCGGGGCTTTATTCCCGCAGACAAACCTTGGGGATACCAGCCGGAAGAAGACTGGGGCGTCTTGACAGTGCCGAGAGGCGATTCTTTCGAACAGCGGCGCATTCCCTCGGCCACCTGCGACTACCGCGACTATTATTCGAACCTTCGCGATGCCATTCTCGGACGCGCTGCGCTGGCCGTGACTCCCGAATATGCGTTGGAGGTCGTGCGCGTGCTCGAGTTGGCGCGTGAGAGCAGCCAGAAACGCAGCACCATTCCGTGGTGATGCGCGGATTCTCAATCGAATCACACTTTTCAGCAGGCATCGAAGAACTCCGCGTATAATCTCATTTCTCTGACGAATGGAAGGAGCGGCCCCGCTGCCCATGACCATCGAACTGGCACCCTCGATTCTTTCCGCAAACTTCGCCCGGCTGGGCGAAGAAGCGAAAGCGGCGCTGGACGGCGGCGGCACGGTGCTCCACGTAGACGTGATGGACGGGCATTTTGTGCCGAATATCACGGTTGGGCCGTTGGTCGTGGCAGCACTGAGGAAAACTCTTCCCAACGCCATCCTCGATTGCCACCTGATGATTGAACACCCTGACGAATTCATTCCTGCTCTTGCGGAAGCCGGCGCCAGCTGGATTTCCGTGCATCAGGAAGCTTGCATTCATCTTCATCGCACGCTACAGCTGATTGAGTCACACGGATGCAAATCAGGCGTGGTGCTGAATCCCGCCACGCCGGTGCACATGGTGGATGAAGTCCTGGATTTGGTTCACCACGTTCTGGTGATGTCCGTAAATCCTGGATTCGGGGCGCAAAAATTTATTTCTGGCGCTCTCCGGAAGATCAAAACTCTTGTGGAAGTCCGCGAAGCGCTTGGCCTTTCGTTCCGTATCGAAGTGGATGGCGGGGTGGCACTCGATACCGTCGGTGATGTAGTGCGCGCGGGGGCGGAACTGCTGGTCGCCGGTAACGCGGTTTTCGCGAAAGGTAACATCCGTGAAAACGCGAAAAAACTTCTGGAAGCGGCGCGCTCCGCAACTCTCACCCGGGCTTGAGCGAGATCGCGATGCCAACATCACAACCGCAGGCGTTTCTTTTTTCCTACTGCTCCCGATAATTCCAGGTCAGCCCGCCATCCACGAAAAAGGTCGTTCCGGTCGCGTAGTCGGATTCCGAACTCGCCAGGAATGCCGCCATCGCGGCCACATCTTCCGGCTTACCCAACCGCTTCAGCGGAATGTTTCCCAGTAATGCGTTCAGCTTGACCGGGTCGTTCAACAGCCTTGTGTTGATGGGTGTTTCGATAGCGCCCGGAGCGATGTTGTTGATGGTGATGCCGAGCGGGGCGAGTTCGATCGAAAGGTTGCGCGTCAACATTTTCACGCCGCCCTTGCTCACGCAATACGAAGTAAAATGCGGGAAGGGAAGCTCCTCATGTACGGAGCTGATGTTAATGACCTTGCCGCCGGCCTGCGCCTGCATGCGGTGCTTCACAAACGCCTGGGTAATGAAAAACAGGCCCTTCAGATTGACGTTCAGGACGGCGTCGTAATCTTCTTCAGTGGCGTCCCAGAAATCGGCGTGGCGTTCGAGTCCCGCGTTGTTGACGAGGATGTCGATTTTTCCAAACTGCGCTACGGCGTCCGCGATGAATTTTTTCCCATCCGCAACGCGGCCCACGTCGCATTGAAATCCCACGGCCCTTCGCCCCAGCTTCGGAATTCCCGTTGCTACTTCCTCCGCCCCCGCTTTGTTCGAACGGTAGCAAAAGGCCATGTCCGCGCCTTCCTGCGCGAACCGCTGCGCGATGGCCAGCCCGATTCCCTGGCTTGCCCCGGTAATTGCCGCTACTTTTCCCTCCAGTCGGTTTGCCACGTTTCCTCTCCTTGGGTTTGATTCAGGAGTGTGATGCGCGGAGCTGGTCTTTGTTTCACATGTTGGGCTCTTCTATGATTGAGGAGACGCCTTTTTGGCACCTCTTGAACGGCCGCCGAGCCCCATACTGGTCCAGATTTGGAATGCAGATGAAACCCAAATCTTTAGGACCATTGTGACCATTCCAAAGACTCGCCTTGAACCACCGGATAAATCCATTTTTGAATATGAGGAGGGCGAGGGCGACTCACCCATGGCTCTCAACTCACAAGCGATAGGGTTTCCCCCTAAAAGTGGCGGGAACCTCATCGTTTTTCTTCAAAGGCTGAAGGGCCGGCGACGAGTGCGAAAGGCATGAAGAAACCACCGCCAAGAGAGGGGGAGGGAAAGGCGGGACGGCCTGCTCCGCGGTGTGAAGAAAGGAAACGCTTTGAGAAAGGTTTTCAAGAACTAGTACCGCCGGAAACTTGGCAAAAGATCTGGCGAGGGCAGAATAAGTTGCGATAGCCCACGGTGTTACAAAAAAGATCCAGCATGGCAACGTACTTGCCTATTTAATCCAACGGTCAATCTATTTTGGGCTCCTGGCTGCTAGCCGACGGGGCTATCCGCCTTCCACCGGGGATCCTTGAAAAAGGGCGCAGGGTGTGCCAGGAAGGACTTTGTGAGAGAACTGAGACCGCCTGAGGCTCGCGAATTTCCCGAGGCCGAAACCATTCGATTAGCGCAACGGGGCGACGGCGCTGCATTTGAATGCCTGTACCGATCGCACTGTGCGCGAGTATTTGCCCTGTGTGCGCGCATGTTGAAAAACACGGCCGAAGCCGAAGATTTAACGCAGGAGATTTTCTTGCATGTCTTCCGCAAGATTCACTCGTTTCGAGGTGGCTCCGCGTTTTCCACATGGCTGTATCGTGTGAGCATGAATATAGTGCTCATGCGCCTGCGCAGAAAGACGTTCGCGAAAACGTCCCTCGATGAAATCGGAGAAGCTGGGG
>Ga0209577_10002204_pt1 | contig 18899 bp, 18 predicted proteins | sample GraSoiAngelo_109_FD_185874 | JGI IMG/M metagenome (GOLD analysis project Ga0209577, IMG submission 185874) | Grasslands soil microbial communities from the Angelo Coastal Reserve, California, USA - 14_0903_12_20cm (SPAdes) (version 2) | ecosystem: Environmental > Terrestrial > Soil > Grasslands...
ACTCTCCTGGTTGAAGTCGCCGAGGAAATATTGCACCAGCCTCAGACCGTCCCCGTCGCGCCAGGCGAGGCCGACCATGAAGGCGACCGTGCCGGTGCCACCCGACAGCCCGGTGGTTTCGGTATCGAGGAAGAGCGGTCGACGCAGCTCATCGGGTGCCAGTCCCAGGCAGGTCGCCAGCGCACCAACGTCACCGTCGCCCTGGTCAGCGAGCCATTCCCGACGCACCAGCACCGGACCGAACGGTGTCAGCTCCTCGGCGCAGTTCGCCGGCAGCCGGCCCGCGGTGCCCCCACCCTGCCCTCCCCCGCCAGCGGGGGGGGGGGATCTCGCTGCAATCGCGGCGATCCGGGCGCGCAGGGCGATGAGGTCGGCCGTCACCGTACCGGAGCCAGCGCGGCCAGCTCGAGGAGGCGGGTGGCCACGGCCTTTCCCTGCTCCCCCACCTCGAGGGCCGGCCCTACACAGGATGGACAGCCACTCTCGCATCCGCATTGCGACACCAGATCGTGGGCGGCACCAAGTACCGTCCCCGCAATCTCGAAGAGCCGCGCACTCATCCCAACGCCGCCGGGGTAGCGCTCGTAGACGTAGACCGTCGGCGCGCCGGTATGTGGCGCGCGAATCTCGGGATGGGCACCCAGATCACGGGCGTCACACATCAGAAAGAGGCAGGCGACCTGGCTGAGCACATTGGCTACCCCCTGCAGCCCGCCTTGCATCGCGGGGCGCGGAAACTGGCGGGCGACCTCCGCCGGAATCTCCAACCAGAAAGCGGTCGTGTGTAGCTGCTGCTCCGGGAGGCTGATTGGGCCGGAGCCAATATTTTCGTGGCTGTGGAAGCGGATTTTCTTGAAGATGGTGGCCAGCGCACGGATCTGAACTTCACCGTGATGGACGGCTAGATCGGCCGTTGGGCGGCTGGCGAACGACTCCAGGACTTTGATGCTGACGGCCAGGTTGGCATCGGTGTAGTAGTCGACCTTGACCGGCCGAACGTACGCCTTCTTCTCCTCCCAATCCAGCCGGTCGACGTGGTACTGGGCGCCTTCATGCAGGTAAATCGCTTCCTCGTGTAGAAACACCTGCGCGGAGAACTGATCCATCTCTCCCACCACGCTCGCGCCGCGCGTGACGTCGACGATCACGACGTTGTCCGCGTTTGCGCTGCGCAGGCTGACGCCCTCGGCCGGAAAGGCGTCGGCACTCCAATGCCAGGCTTCGCCCGCATGGTGCACTGAACCGTCTTCTTCCAGGATCCGAAGCAGTTCGGCGGTGGGCGCCTTGCCAAAGGGCTCGCCGGTCGGTAGCGGCAGCTCGAACGTCGCGGCCTGCAAGTGGGCACTGAGAATCAGAAGGTTGTCCGGGTCGATCAGTCCCTGCTCCGGATCGCGGCCCAAGAAGTATTCGGGATGGTTGACGAGGTACTGGTCCAGCGGGCTGCTCGACGCCACATAGATCGCCGCCGCCGCCCCTCGCCGGCGGCCCGCCCGCCCAATCTGTTGCCAGGTGCTTGCGATCGTGCCGGGATAGCCGCAGAGCACGGCCGCGTCGAGGTGGCCGATGTCGATGCCCAGCTCCAGGGCGTTCGTGCTGACCACGCCCCGCACCGAACCGTCGCGGAGTCCATGCTCGATCTCGCGCCGCTGCAGTGGAAGGTAGCCACCGCGGTAGCCGCGGATCGTTCCGGTCTGGCCGAGCCGATTCGCGAGCGACTGCTGCAGGTAGCTGAGAAGGATTTCGACCTGCAGACGAGTTCGCCCGAAGATGATGGTCTGCACCCCACCGCGCAGGAACGCCTCGGCGATCCGCTGGCTCTCCAGCGTCGACGAGCGCCGGATACCGAGCTCCCGATTCACCACCGGCGGGTTGTAGAAGAGCAGGCGCTTGGGCCCGCTCGGTGCGCCGTTGTCGTCGACCAGCGTGATCGGGCGGCCGGTCAGCCGCTCGGCGAGCTCCTTCGGATTGGCGATGGTGGCCGAGCAGCAGATCACGACTGGGTGACTGTCATAGAAGGCGCACACCCGCCACAGGCGGCGGAGCACGTTCGCCAGGTGACTACCGAAGACGCCCCGGTAGGCGTGCAGCTCATCGATGACGACGTAGCGGAGGTTGGCGAACAGCTTTACCCAGCGTGTGTGATGTGGCAGCACGCCGGTGTGGAGCATGTCGGGATTGGTGACGACGATGTGGCCGGCCTGGCGGATGGCCTGCCGCGCGCTTACTGGTGTGTCGCCGTCGTAGGTGTAGGTCTTGAGGTCGACCTTCAGCTCGCCGACCAGACCGTGAAGCTCGGCCAGCTGATCCTGCGCCAGGGCCTTCGTCGGAAACAGATAGAGCGCCCGCGCCTCTGGGTCGCGGAGCATCGCCTGCAGGACGGGCAGGTTGTAGCAGGCGGTCTTCCCGGACGCGGTCGGGGTGACCACCACGAGATCCTTGCCCGCCAGGGCGAGCGCAGTGGCCTGCGCCTGGTGCGTGTACAGCCGGCTGATCCCTCGCGCCGCCAGCGCCTGCCCCAATCGCGGATCGAGTGAATCGGGAAACCCGCCGTAGCGGGCCTGCCGGGCCGGCAGAGTGTGGTCGAGCGTCAGGTGGCGGCGGAACTCATCCTGAACGAGGAGCCGATCCAGCACGACCTCGACCGACATGCCCGAGCATCTTATCGAACATATGTTCGATATGCAAGACCCCCCACCCTGCCCTCCCCCAAAGGGGGAGGGTAATCAGGCACGGGCCGAAGTCAGATCAGCGTGGCCCGTGGGCCCAGGTCAGTCGCGGAGCTTGAAATACTTGAAGCCTTCGGCGACTGAAAAACTCTGGCCGGTGGCCATCTCGGCAGCCCGTTCGCGGATCGTCTGCTCCAGCTCGGGCCAGTCGCCGACCTGGCTCTTGTGTTCCCGTAGGGCCTCGATCTTGAGGTCGATCGTGTCGCTGATGTCCACCCAGGCATCCGGATCGTTCGAGCCGGAGAGGTAGACCTCCTTGACCTGATGCGGTTCCAGACCCTCGTCGAGCAACTCGGGAAAGACCAGCCGCGTGTCGGAGCCCGGAATGATGGCGTCCAGGGTCGCGTCGCCGGCGGCGCGATGATCGGGGTGGTTGATATAGCGCTGCCCCGTCCAGCGACGAGTAGGATCGGGCGCAAGGACGACATCGGGCTTCGTTCGGCGGATCCACCGTGTGATCTGCCGGCGAAGATCGAGGGTCGGTTGCAGGGAACCGTCATCGTAGCCGAGGAAGAAGACGTCCTTGACACCCAGCTTCATGGCTGCGGCCCGCTGCTCCGCGTGGCGGATCTGGGCCAACCGCTCCGCCGTCATTGCCGGATCGCTGCTGCCACGATTGCCGTCGGTAAGGATCAGGTAGGTCACCTGCCGGCCCTCCTTGGCCCATTTCGCCACGGTTCCGGCGGCGCCGAACTCGGCGTCGTCAGGGTGCGCCATCACGACGAGCACCCGGGCAAGGCCGTTGGGCGACGACGTCATCAGGCCGGCGTCGGAATCGCCGTCGAGACTTCGTAGTCGACGAAGTCCTTGAAGTGCGCACCGTCGCCACAGACGGGGCACTTGGGATCGCGCTTCAGTCGCAGCGTCCGGAACTCATCGGCCAGCGCATCGATCATCAGCAACCGTCCGATCAGCGGAGCGCCGATGCCGAGCAGCAGTTTGACGGCCTCGTTGGCTTCGAATAGCCCGACAATGCCTGGCAGGATTCCAAGCGTGCCGGCTTCGTCACAGCTGGGGGCGAGTTCGGGCGGCGGTGGCTCGGGGAAGACGCAGCGATAGCAGGGCCCGTCAAACGGCTTGAAAACGCTGACCTGGCCGTCGAAGCGGAAGATGCTGCCGTGCACGATGGTCTTCTTCAGCAGCACGCTGGCATCGTTGACGAGATACCGGGTCGGGAAGTTGTCGCTGCCGTCGACGATCAGGTCGTAATCCTTGAAGATGTCGATGATGTTGTCCCGTGTCAGGCGCGTCTGATAGGGCACCACCTTGACGTCAGGGTTCAGGTCCTCCAGCGTTTGTTTGGCGGAGTCGACTTTCGGCTGCCCGATGCGCTTGCTGTTGTGCAGGATCTGGCGCTGCAGGTTGCTCTCGTCAACGACGTCCGAGTCGACGATACCGATGGTGCCGACCCCGGCCGCCGCCAGGTAGTAGGCCGCCGGCGACCCGAGCCCGCCGGCGCCGATGATGAGGACCTTCGAGTCAAGCAGCTTCAGCTGGCCTTCCTTCCCCACTTCGGGAATCAACACGTGCCGGCTGTATCGCTTCTGCTGGGCCGGCGTCAGGTCGCGCGGGACCACGAACTTGAACCCACCGTCCTTCCAGGCGCCGAAACCGCCCTTGAGGGAGGCGGCGTCCTTGAACCCCATTTGGGTCAGCGTCTCGGCCGCAAACGCCGAGCGATTCCCCGATGCGCAATAGGCCACGACCGGAGTGTCATGGTCCGGGACATACTGCTCGACGCGCGACTCCAAGTAGCCGCGGGGGATGTGGATGGCCCCCGGGATGATCCCCTGCTCCACCTCGTCCTGTTCCCGAACGTCGATCACAACCGGCTTGGCAGTGCCATTCCGTGACGCATCCAGCTGCCGGACGTCCACTTCACGGATGCGGGACTTGACGCCCTTGAGCAGGTCGCGATAGCTTGCCATGATGCTTAAGTTTACCCGCGGTTGGCCAGTTCTATTCCTAGATCGTCGTCGGAGTGCGAGCCGTCTCCAGGCGGGCCACGATCGCGTCGGCGACCTGACTGGTGCCGACGGCGGTTGGATCGTTGCGGTCGGCCTTCATGTCATAGGTCACCTCCCGTCCCTCGCGGATCGTCTCCGCGATGGCGCCTTCCAGCATGTTGGCGGCGTAGGTCTCGCCAAGGTGATTCAGCATCATGACGCCCGACAGCATCATGGCCATCGGGTTGATCTTGTTCAGGCCGGCGTACTTGGGCGCACTGCCGTGGGTCGCTTCGAAGAGCGCGATCTCGTCACCGAGGTTCGCCCCTGGCGCCAGTCCGAGGCCCCCCACCAGTCCCGCTGCCAGGTCGGAGAGGATATCCCCATAGAGGTTGGGCATGACGATGACGTCATATTCACGCGGGTTCTGGACTAACTGCATCGACATGTTGTCCACGATCCGGTCATTGAACTGGATGTCCGGGTGCTCTTTGGCGATCTCCTCGGCAACCTGCAGGAAGAGACCGTCGGTGAACTTCATGATGTTCGCCTTGTGGACCGCGGTCACCTTGCGGCGGCCGTGGGTGCGCGCGTAATTGAAAGCGAAGTTGACGATTCGGGCGCTGGCCGTCACCGAGATGGGCTTGATACTGAGCCCGGAGTCCGGTCGAATCGGTTTTCCGGTAGCTGTGCTAATCCGCTGAATCATGTCGCCGGTCTCGGGTTTTCCTTCCTGGAACTCGATGCCGGCGTAGATGTCCTCCGTGTTCTCCCGGACGATGATCAAGTCGATGTTGTCGTACCGCGAGCGGACCCCCGGATAGCTCTTGCAGGGGCGAACCAGGGCATAGAGATCGAGCTCTTTGCGGAGCGCGACGTTCACCGATCGGATCCCCTTCCCAATCGGCGTTGTCAGCGGCCCCTTGATCGCCACCTTGTTCCGACGGATCGACTCGAGCACCGGCGCCGGCATAGGGGTGCCGTACTGCTCCATGACGCCGAGTCCCGCATTCTGGACGTCCCATTCGAACTCGACGCCCGTCGCCTCCAGCACGCGGCGGGTCGCTTCGCTGACTTCAGGACCGACCCCATCGCCGGGGATCAAGGTCACGCGATGAGGCAAAACGCATCAATGCTACCAGCGGGCGGTTACGTATCCTTACTAATGTGGCGCAGACGGAACTCCAGAGCAGCCCGTTCGAAACGCGGGCTCAGAGTCCGCTGGCCCAGGCTAACTACCGGCTCTGGATCGAACACGCCCGGGCCGAAAACCGGCGCGAGCTGGAACGGCTGATCGCCACCCTCCACGACGATTGCGAGTACGAGGTGATCCCGCTCGGCCGGCGCTGGCGCGGCAAGGACGAGGTGCGCGAGTTCTATCGTGGGCTCTGGCGCGGGATTCCCAACGTCAAGCTCACCCTGCTGAACCGGGTCGACGCCGACGACTGCGTCGTCGAAGAATCGGAGATCTTCGGCCGGATGGAAGGACCCCTCTTTGGCGTCGAGCCGAGTGGCGCCGACCTGCGCTACCGGGTCGTCATCTTCTTCCCGGTCCGCGACGCCCTGTTTAGCGGCGAACGTGTCTACTTTGACCTTGCCGAATTTGCCCGCCAGGTCCCCAGCGCACGCTCGCTGTTGGGGGCGGCGCCCGGATGAAGGTTGGCGTCGTCAGGGAGACCCTGCCGGGCGAGCGGCGGGTGGCGCTGGTTCCTGACGCCGTTTCGAAACTGATCGCGGCCAAGCTCGAAGTCGCGGTACAGACGGGGGCCGGTAGCGAGGCGTTCTACATGGATGAGGGGTACCAGAAAGCGGGCGCGACGCTCGTGCCGGATGCCCGCACTGTCCTCGGCCAGGCGGATGCCCTGCTCAAGGTTCAACCGCCCAGCCTGGACGAAGTCGCCGCGCTGAAGAGCGGCGCCATCCTGATCGCTTTTCTCCAGCCATCGGCGCACGCCGAGGTCGTCAAGGCGCTGGCCACGCAGAAGGTGACCGCCTTCAGCCTGGAGTTTGTGCCGCGAATCAGCCGTGCCCAGAGCATGGATGCACTGTCTTCGCAGGCTGGGGTTGCCGGCTACAAGGCGGTGCTGATCGCGGCCAACCGGCTGGGGAAATTCTTTCCCCTGTTGATCACGGCGGCCGGGACGGTCACGCCATCGCGAGTGCTCGTGCTGGGCGCCGGCGTCGCCGGGTTGCAGGCCATCGCCACGGCCCGCAGGTTGGGCGCCGTGGTCGAAGCCTACGACGTCCGCCCGGCGGTCAAGGACGAGGTGAAGAGTCTGGGGGCGACGTTCGTGGAGCTGCCGCTGGAAGCGCAGCAAGGCCAGGGTGGCTACGCGGCGCAGCAGTCCGAAGAATTCCTGCGGCGCCAGCGCGAGCTGATCGGTGAGCACGTGGCCGCCTCGGACGTGGTCATCACGACCGCGGCCGTACCTGGCCGCAAGGCACCGATCCTGGTCACGAAGGACATGGTGGCGCGGATGCGGCCCGGCTCGGTGATCGTCGACCTGGCGGCAGACACAGGCGGGAATGTCGAGCTGACCAAACTCGGTGAAGCGGTGGTCACGGGAGGCGTCACGATCGACGGCCCTCGAAACCTGGCCAGCACCATGCCGGTGCACGCCAGTCAGCTGTACAGTCGCAACGTCAGCACGCTGCTGCTCAGCCTCGTGAAGGATGGCCAGCCGAACATCGATTTCAACGACGAAATCGTCAAGGGAAGCTGCCTGACCAACGCCGGCGAGCTGGTCCACCCCCAGGCGAAGGCCCTGCTGGAAACGTCGAAGGCATGAACTCCGAACTTCTCACCGAGTTCACCTACTTCGTCCTCGCCATCTTCGTGGGCATCGAAGTTATCTCGAAAGTTCCAACCATCCTGCATACGGGAACGAATGCCATCCACGGCATCATCCTGGTGGGTGCGATCCTGATTGCGGCCAACGCCACGAGTCCGCTTGAGGTCGTTCTCGGATTCGTTGCCGTCCTGCTGGCGACCCTGAACGTGGTCGGCGGATTCGTCGTGACCGACCGCATGCTCGAGATGTTCAAGGGCCGTCGGGCGCCGGCTAAGCCGGAAAAGAAGTGAACATCTGGATTGCACTCGCCTACCTGCTTGCTGCTGTGCTGTTCATCCTCGGCCTCAAGCAGCTCAGCAATCCGCGGGGCGCACGTCGCGGTAACCAGACAGCCGCGGTGGGGATGGTGATCGCGCTGCTCGCCACGATCCCGCTTCTGCACTTCACGACGGCCGGCATCGTCGTCACGATCCTTGGCCTGGCGATCGGGGCGCCGGTCGGAGCTATTTCGGCGCGAAGGGTGCACATGACCGCGATGCCCCAGATGGTCGCTGCCTTCAACGGGGTCGGCGGCGGGGCCGCAGCGCTGGTCGCCATTTCCGAGCTGCTGCACGCCGGAACGCATCCGGCGTTCCAGCTCGCGTTTCCGAGCATCTTCTCCATGGTTGTCGGTGGCATCTCCTTCGCCGGCAGCGCGATCGCCTTTGCCAAGCTGCAAGGCATGATCACCGGGACACCCATCACCTATGCCGGTCAGCAGGTCGTCAACGGCCTCCTGGCGATTGCGATAGTGTCGCTCGCCGTTGCCAACCTTACGGTTGCGTCGCAGCCGATCTTCTTCGTGACGTTGCTCGCTCTCGCCCTGGTTCTGGGCGTTGCCTTTGTCATCCCGATCGGCGGGGCCGATATGCCGGTCGTGATCTCGCTGCTCAACGCCTTCACCGGGCTGGCGGTCGCCGCCAGCGGCTTCGTGCTCAACAACTTTGCCCTGATCGTGGCGGGGACGCTGGTAGGCGCCTCGGGTACGTTGCTGACGACCTTGATGAGCCAGGCAATGGGCCGCTCGCTCGCCAACGTGCTCTTCGGCGCCTTCGGTCAGATCCAGGTAGGCGCCGGCGGCGCCGCCGCCACGGCCGAGGGCAAGAGCGTTCGCGCGGGCAGTCCCGAGGATGTCGGCACCATGCTGGCCTACGCTCGAAAGGTCATCATCGTACCGGGATACGGACTCGCCGTCGCCCAGGGACAGCACGCCCTGAAGGAACTCGCCGACGAATTGGAGAAGCGCGGCGTCGAGGTCGAGTACGCCATTCATCCCGTGGCCGGGCGAATGCCGGGCCACATGAACGTTCTTCTAGCCGAAGCTAACGTCCCCTACGAACAGCTGAAGGAAATGGATGAGATAAACGGCGAGTTCCCCTCCACCGACGTGGCGCTCGTCGTCGGTGCGAACGATGTGGTCAACCCGGCCGCCCACACAACGCCCGGAAGTCCCATCTATGGGATGCCGATCCTCAACGTTGACCAGGCCAAGAACATTGTGTTCATGAAGCGGAGCATGCGGCCGGGCTTTGCCGGCATCGACAACGAGCTCCTCTACGACCCCAAGACCATCATGCTCTTTGGCGACGCCAAGGACTCCCTGACGAAGCTGATCGCAGCCGTAAAGGCCGCCTGACCAAATAATCCCCTCGCCGTGCGGGGGAGGGCAGGTTGGGGCTTACGCTTCTGGCTTCAGCTCGAGCGCCACGGAATTGATGCAGTAGCGCTCGCCCGTCGGCGCCGGACCGTCGTTGAAGACGTGGCCAAGGTGCGACCCACAGTTGCGGCAGAGGACCTCGGTACGGCGCATGAAGAGGCTGTTGTCCGAGCGCAGCTCCACCGCTTCCAGGTTGGCCGGCTCGTAAAAGCTGGGCCAGCCGGTACCCGACTCGAATTTCGTCTTCGAGCTGAACAGCTGCGCGCCACAGGCCGCGCAACAGTAGGTTCCGTCCGCCTTCGTATGAACGTACTCGCCGCTGAATGGCCGCTCGGTCCCTTTCGCGCGCAGGATGTCGTATTGCTCAGGAGTCAGCTCGGCACGCCATTCGGCATCGGTCTTGGAAATCTTGGTGCTCACGATCGGAGTCTACCCAGTTCGATGGGGATGAAATCATGCAGGCCATCCGTCTTCCTATATTGGGGAGGTCACAATCACGGACTGGCTCGCGGCTCCTGACTACTGGCTGAGCCGTCTCGTCATCACCCGGGCGCTCGGCGTGGTCTATCTGATCGCGTTCCTTGTGGCCATCAATCAGTTTCGGCCGCTGCTCGGCGAGAGAGGGCTGCTGCCTGCCCCGAGGTTCCTCGAGCGGGTTTCATTTCAGCACGCCCCCAGCCTCTTCCATCTCCGCTACTCCGACCGGCTGCTCACCATCGCGTCCTGGACCGGCGTCCTCCTCTCGGCCTCGATCGTCGTCGGACTGGTCGAGGCCGCGCCGTTGGTCATCTGGATGATCGTCTGGTTCGTCCTCTGGGTGCTTTACCTCTCGATCGTCAATATCGGTCAGACCTTTTATGCCTTCGGCTGGGAGTCGTTGCTCCTTGAAGCCGGATTCTTTGCGATCTTCCTCGGTCCGGCGCGGATGGCCACCCCACTGGTCGTCATCTGGATGTTTCGCTGGCTCCTCTTCCGCGTCGAGTTCGGCGCCGGCCTGATCAAGATCCGGAGCGATCCATGCTGGCGCGATCTGAGCTGCCTCGATTACCACCACGAGACGCAGCCGATGCCGAATCCGCTGAGCTGGTTCTTTCACCACCTGCCCCGGCCCTTGCACCGGGTTGAGGTCCTGGGCAATCATTTCGCGCAGCTGGTGGCGCCGCTGGGCCTCGCCTTTCCCCAGCCCATCTCCGACGCCGCCGGCGTGGTCATCGTCGTCACGCAGGGCTGGCTTGTCCTGAGTGGGAATTTCTCCTGGCTGAACGCCGTCACCATCGTGTGCGGGGTGGCGGCGTTCAACAATGCCGCGCTGGGCAGCGTGCTGCCGGTGCAGGTCCCGTCGCAAAGCGCACCGCCGGTCTGGTATGAGGGGGCCTTGATTGCGCTGACGGTCGGCGTTCTGGTGCTGAGCTACCGGCCGGCACGCAACTTGCTTTCGCGTCGCCAGCTCATGAACTTCAGCTTCAACCCGTATCACCTCGTCAATGCGTACGGAGCTTTCGGTTCGATCACGAGGGTCCGCTACGAGATCGTGGTCGAAGGAACCGCCGCATCAGACCTCACCGCGGGTGGCACGGCCTGGAGCGAGTACGAGTTCAAAGGCAAGCCCGGCGATCCGCGCCGGCTCCCGCCGCAGGTCGCCCCCTATCACCTGCGACTGGACTGGCTGATGTGGTTCGCGGCGATGTCGTCGCCGGTCGATCATCCCTGGTTCGTCCCGTTCCTGATCAAGCTGTTGCAGAACGACTCGGCGACGCTCAAATTGCTGCGCCGAAATCCATTCCCACATGGTCCGCCGGCGTTCGTCCGCGCCCGGCTGTATCGCTATCGATTCAGCACCGCCCGGGAGCGTCGCCAAACTGGCCAGTGGTGGATGAGGGATCTCGTCGGCGACTATGTGCCACCCGTTCGCCTCGCCGGCCGCGACCAGAAAGCAGCGGAGCGGTGATGGGCTCGGCGGCGATCGCTATGACTCCGCCGGGACAGGGCCCGAACCTCGAGATTCCCGCGCGTTACACGGGGTGCTGGACCGGCGGCGTGTCGTACCCGCCGTTCACGTGGTCGAAGCCAGCGGCGATGGCCATCAGCGCGAATACGACCAAGGCTGCGGCGATGATGAAGCTGGCTATCGAGCGCAGCCCGAGCACATGCACAGGTTCACAGTACGCTCGCTCGCGATCGAGATCAATTCTCTGTCGCCGTTAGACTCGGAAATGGGAGCGGGCAGACGCCTAGAGGCTGGGCAACCTGGCTTCGGACAGGCTCTCGGGGGTTCGAGTCCCTCCTCCTGCTCCCCTCGGCCGTGAGGAGGTGAAAACTATGGATCGTGGCAGGCGGCTCAGGCAGCCCTAGCCTCCCCCGCCAGCGGGGGCGGAAAATATTGACCGGTCGCGCTTCCCTCCCGGAGGCCGGCTGGGCCTTCCCGGGTGATGGTGCCGCCGGCATCGGCGGCGCGCTCGCGCGATTTCTCCAATCGCTTCCGACGAGGCCTCGACTTCTCGGCCTGGGAGAGCCCATGCACGGCGTGGAGGCGTTCCCGCAGTTGCGAAACCAGGCATTCCAGCATCTTGTCGAGCACGACGGTTACCGATCCATCGCGATCGAGACGGACTGCCTCGCCGCCCTGACGGTCGATGCCTTCGTCGCAGACGGAAAGGGAGAACTCGGCGAAGTGGTGCGGTCCGGCTTCAGCCATGGGTTCGAGAAGGCCGAAGCCAACCGCGAACTCGTCGACTGGATGCGGCGGTACAACGCAAGCCTTAAGGCGAGCGACAGGCTCAGCTTCTACGGGTTCGACGCCCCCATGGAGATGACCGGGGCCAACAGCCCTCGACCCGCGCTCACGGCACTGCAGGCCTACCTCGCAACCAACCTGGAGCCCACGCTGCTACCGGCAACGGCGGGCACGATCGACACGCTGGCCGGCGCCGATGAGCGGTGGTCGAATCCGGCCGCAATCCTCGACCCCTCCGAATCGGTCGGAGCTTCCGACGAAGCCAACACGCTGCGCCTACTCGCGGACGATCTTGCCGCCGTCCTGATTGCAGAGTCCCCACGACTGATTGCTTCCACGTCGCGCAATGCCTGGTGGCGTGCCTACCTGCACGCGCGCACGGCTGCCGGGCTGCTTCGCTACCACGCCGCGATGGCGAATGCATCCGACAATCGCGTGGCGCGGCTCCTGGGCCTGCGAGATGTAATGATGGCCGACAACCTCAATGCCATCCTCACTCGTGAGGGGCAGCGGGGACCCACTCTGATGTTTGGCCATAACCTGCACCTGCAGAAGGGACGGAGCAAATGGCACCTGGGAGACCTGTCGCTGGAGTGGTGGAGCGTTGGATCGATCATCGGCGCGCAGTTGGGCGACCAGTACGCCGTCCTGTGCTCGGCTCTCGGTGCCGCGCCACACCAGGGGCTCAACGCCCCAGCGCCTGACACGCTCGAGGGAATCCTTTCCGCCCTCCCGGAGAGCCGTTACCTGTTCAAGTCGGGAAGCCTCACCACGGCTCTCAGCCGCATGGCCTCGAATTTGGTCCTACGGACCGACGCGGCGCCCAACAATGGCTACTTCCCGCTGGACCCTCACCAGCTGAACGAGGCCGATGGAGTCATCTTCGTCAGGGACGTCTGATCGCGAACGGACGTCCCGGAGCCTGAAAGGCGATGGTGCCGAGGGCCGGAATCGAACCGGCGACACCATGATTTTCAGTCATGTGCTCTACCGACTGAGCTACCTCGGCACGAGTCGGTATTGTAGCCCGCCACCTTTCGGGTGCGGCGTAACTGCCCGCCAACGTGGCATGCTCTTACCGTAGTGCAAGCCGCTTCCGTCGTCCTGGTGACGATCCTCATCGAGCTGGGACTCGCAGGCGTTGCCGGCTTCCTGGCGCTTCGCCTCCTCAACCGCCGATCTGGGCCAACGGTTGTGATGGGCCTGGCCGTGCTCGCGATCACGTTCGGGCTCGTGGCCATCGCGAGCGTCACGTTTCTCCGCAAGACCCGAATCGGCTGACGCTGACTCACCAACGCCCGCGTTACAATCGCCGGGAGGACGGGCCGGCCAGGATGCGCTTCGTTTACAACGACCCCTACGCGCTGCGGAACGCGGTCGAGCAGCTCGCTGGCCAGCCGCCAATCGGCACGCGGCCGGAGGGCGACCTGCCCATCCCGGTCGACGTGTACCAGCAAGGCAATGAGATCGTGATCGAGGGCGCCCTCCCGGGCGCTCGGTTGGAAGATCTCGAGCTCACCTGCGACGATGGGCTGCTCACTGTCCGGGGTCGGGTCTCACCGGTCGATCGCGACTTCGCTGTCCAGGAAATACCGCGCGGGACGTTTTCCCGGACGCTGGCTCTCCCGGGACAGTGCGATATCGAGGCCGCGCAGGCTTCTTTCGAAAACGGCATCGTGCGGATCGTTCTTCCTCGGCACCGTCAGCGTGTCGCCCACACCATCAAGGTCGAAGTCGGCAAAGGCAAGGAGAGCTCGCGGATCGTCATGGAGGGTCCCGAGGTGGTCGATGCCGTTAAAGGCCAGGGCTATCGTGAAGTCGAGAGCAAGAGCAACCGACGCAAGCGCCGGCTCAAATGATGACCACGACCGGTGATAGCGGCTCGCGCCAGGAATTGACCACCGAGCTGGCCGCGCTCGATCGGCAGTTGCGCGACCTATCAGAGCAGTGGGAAGCGGTTGAGCGGACCATCAGCGAGAAGACCCGCCGGCGTCGCGAGCTGATCGCCCGGCAGGAAGAGACGAACGAGGACCACGCCGAGGAGATCAATCGGCTGCAGTCGGACGTCTACGCCCTGCGCGACCGGCTCGACCAGCTACGCGACTCCCACCTCGATTTCAGCGCCCTCTACCGGATCCTGCAACAGGGCCGGACCTAGCGGCCCCACCCCTGCCCTCCCCACGATGGGGAGGGAGAGTGTGGGTGCGCAGTCGATCGACTAGGCCGACGCCTCTTCCTTGGCCGCCTCGGTTTTCGCCCGGCGATCGATTTCGCTGACGACGGCGGGATCGGCCAGCGTCGTCGTATCACCGAGCGGACGGTTTTCTGCCACATCGCGCAGCAGTCGACGCATGATCTTGCCGGAGCGGGTCTTCGGCAAGTCGGGCGTGAAGACGATGTTCGCCGGGGCCGCGATCTTGCCGATCTTTTCCCCGACAAAGTTACGGAGCTCGCGCAACATCTCGGGCGAGCCTTCGGCTCCGCCCCTTAATGTCACGAAGGCGACGATGGCCTGGCCTGTCTGCTTGTCGCTTCGGCCGCAAACGGCCGCCTCGGCAACCTTCGGGTGAGCGACCAATGCGCTCTCCACCTCGATCGTCGAGATCCGATGCGCACTGATGTTCATCACGTCGTCGACACGGCCCAGCAACCAGAAGTCGCCGTCCTCGTCGATTCGTGCCCCGTCGCCAGCGAAGTAGACGTCCTTGAACTTGCTCCAGTACGTCTGCACGTAGCGATCGTGGTCCTTGAAAATGCCGCGGAGCATCGCCGGCCAGGGGCGCTTCAGCACCAGGTAGCCTCCACCTCCCGGACCGACCTCCTCGCCGGCATCGTTGTAGACGGCCGCGTCGACCGTCGGAAATGGCTTGGTCGCCGAACCGGGCTTCAGAGTCGTCACACCCGGCAAAGGCGTGATGAGAATCATTCCCGTTTCGGTCTGCCACCAGGTGTCGACCACCGGCGTCTTGCCCCGGCCGATGTTCTCGCGATACCAGATCCATGCCTCCGGGTTGATCGGCTCGCCAACCGTGCCGAGCAGCCGCAGCGAGCTGAGGTCGTGTTTCTTGGCGTACTCGGGACCCCATTTCATGTGGGTGCGGATAGCGGTCGGCGCCGTATAGAGCACGTCGACCTTGTAGCGCTCGATGATCGACCACCAGCGATCCTTGTCCGGGAAGTCTGGGACGCCCTCGTAGATGACGCCGGTGGTGCCGTTGCACAACGGCGCGTAGACAATGTAGCTGTGTCCGGTCACCCAGCCGATGTCCGCGGCGCACCAATAGATCGAGTCGGGCTTGATATCGAAGATGTAGTGGTGGGTCGCTGCCGTGCCGACCAGGTATCCGGCAGTGGTGTGGACGATGCCCTTGGGCTTGGCGGTGGTGCCGCTGGTATAGAGCAGGTAGAGTAGGTCCTCGGCATCCATCTCCTCGCAGGGGCAGGTCTTCGGATCGGCACTGGCGTCCTTGACGACGTCCTGCCACCAGACGTCTCGACCCTCCTTCATCGGCGTCTCGGTCGGGGTGCGGCGCAGGACGATGGCTTTCTTGACCTTCGGCGTCTGGTCGAGCGCGGCATCGGCGTTCTTCTTCAAGGGCACCGGGTTGCCTTTGCGCAAGCCCTCGTTCTGCGTGATCAGCAGCTCGCACTCCATGTCGTTGAGCCGGCCGGCGAGAGAGTCGGCGCTGAAACCGCCGAAGACCACCGTGTGGGGCGCCCCCAGCCGCGTGCAGGCGAGCATCGCCACCGGCAACTCCGGCACCATGCCCATGTAGATCCCGACCGGCGTGCCCTTCTTGACCCCGAGCTTCTTCAGTGCATTGGCGAACTGGACAACGTCACGCTGCAAATCCGAAAAGGTAATGGTGCGCTTCTGATCGACCGGCTCGCCTTCCCAGTAGTAGGCGACCTTGTCGCCGCGACCAGCTTCTACATGCCGGTCGACGCAGTTGTAGCAGACGTTCAGCTTGCCGCCTAAACACCACTTGGCATAGGGCAGCTTCCACTCGAGGACCTTGTCGAAGGGCTGGAACCAGGACACGCGCTTCAGCGCCTCTTCCTTCCAGAAGTCCTCGAAAGGCTTGTTGTAGATGTCGGGCTTCGCGTTGGCGTTCTTGGCAAACTCAGGCGGCGGCGGATACCGCCGCTCCTCGAGCTGCATCGACTCGATGGCATGCGTGCCGGATTGAATCGTCATCGCCTCATACAGCCTCCTTCAGGGGAATCACCAGACGTTACGGACGGCGCCGCCCGCCCTTCCAGACTACTTGGCCGACGGGCCACACCGGTCGGCCTGCCATGTTGGAGATGACGTCGGCAGCCGACGTGTACCAGGCCACCAGCGCCGTGATGATCCCCATGTATCCGCCGGCCTTGATCAATGTATCGCTGCCGGAGAAGAACCCGAGGAACAGGAGGATCTCCGTGATCTCGAGCGTGAGGAAAACGCCGAAGACCGCGGTGTTGATCCGGGCGCTCCACAGCAGCATGTAAGTATTGAAGATCGCGAACGCAAGGAGGAACCAGCCCAACGACGGCAGCACGTCCGCGGCTTTCACTTTGCCGGTCAGATCCAGCACGAGGTAGGTGCCAAGCGATAGCCAGAAGGCGCCGTAGGTCGAAAACGCGGTGGCGGTAAACGTATTGCCGCGCCGGAATGACCACATACCGGCCGCGAACTGGGCGAGGCCACCATAAAAGATTGCGAGCCCCACGACGATCGTGTTTCCCACAGTGCCGAAGAGCCCGGCGTTGTGGGCGCTGAGTACGAACGTTGTCAGGGCAAAGGCCGCCAGTCCGAGTGGTGCTGGATCTGCCACTGCCGGAGTCGCAGCAGCTCTCATTTCCTGTGCCATCGATGCTTCACTTCCTTTTCATTGCTGATAAACGCAATGCGTCAGTGCCTGAAGCGGGTCATGGGGCATGAGGGCGGTGAGCAGAGAGCGCCAGCCGCGAGGGGTAGTTCGTATCTTCCACCTTCCCCTGCTGCGAGATCGAGTCAAGCTCATCCTAGCGCAGCAGCGAGAGGTCGGGCCGGCGGAGGCTGGCGGGCAGCCTCTATGTTGCCCCTCCTCCTCCATATCCGGTCAAGGACGATTCCCTCTCACGAGCCCAAGAGGCCGCCCGCCTGCAGCCGACGATACGCCGTCCGCAGCCAGAGTCAAGGCAGCAAATTCACAAAATGGGCGGTGAGAGGCTCGAACTCCCGACATTCTGCGTGTAAGGCAGACGCTCTACCAGCTGAGCTAACCGCCCGCGGCGACTAATTATGCAACGTGGGCGGCGATCGTCTCCGGCACGGCGAAACGGTTGCTGAAGTGGGCCATCACCCTGGCCTCGACCTCGGTCATTGCCGGCGCGCGGCCGACCTCGAGGGCCATGGACGTCACGCCTTTGTCGGGGATGCCGCAGGGCAGAATGTGCATGAACAGGCTGAGGTCGGTGCTCACATTGAGCGCGAATCCGTGGGTGGTCACGCCCTGAGAGACCTTGACCCCGATTGCCGCGATCTTTCGGTCCCCGATCCAGACGCCGGTGTACCCGCTCAGCCGTCCGGCCGCAATCCCAAAATCCGCCAGCGTTTCGATCAGGCAATCTTCCAGATTACGGAGATAGCGTCCGACATCAGGCTGGGAGCCCAGGTCGAAGATTGGATAGCCGACCAGCTGCCCCGGGCCGTGATAGGTGACGTCGCCACCGCGATCGACGTCGAGGCAGGTGATGCCCCGCGCCGCCAGCTCGGACTCGGTCAGAAAGACATGGTCCCGGGTGCCGCTGCGTCCGATGGTGTAGGTGTGCGGATGCTCCAGCAGGATCAGCGTGTCGGGCGCCAGTCCGGCGCGGCGGGCGTCGGCGAGCCGATTCTGCAGCGCCCAGGCCTCCGGGTAGGGCACCAGGCCGAGGCGGCGCACCTCCATGATCAGCCGGCCGCGGCCCGGGCGGGCACCTGGTTGGCCGCATGGTACGAGCTGCGCACCAGCGGTCCGGACTCCACGTGGCGGAAGCCAAGCTGGAGCGCCTCCACCTTCAGGGCCGCGAACTCGTCCGGAGTTACGTAGCGGGCGATCGGTAGATGGTTGGCGGTCGGACGCAGGTACTGCCCGACGGTCAGGATCTCGACGTCGTGGGCGCGCAGGTCGCGGAAGACCTGAATCACCTCGTCAATTTCCTCCCCCAGGCCGAGCATGATGCCTGACTTCGTAAAGACTGTGGCGTCCATCCGCTTGGCCCGCTGCAACAGCTCGAGTGAGCGGGGGTAGCGGCCCTTGGGCCGAACCTGCGGATAGAGGCTGGGCACGGTCTCGATGTTGTGGTTAAGGATGTCAGGGCGGGCCCGCATCACGGTCGCCAGGGCCGCCTCGTCACCCATGAAGTCCGGAATCAGCACCTCGATGCCGCACTGCGGAATACGCTGGCGGATTTGCCGGATGGTGCCGGCAAAGATGGCGGCCCCGCCGTCCTCGAGCTCGTCGCGGTTCACCGAGGTAATGACCGCGTGCTTCAGGCCCATCCGCTCGACCGCTTCCGCGACGCGTACCGGCTCGCCAAGGTCGAGCACCGTGGGCCGGCCGGTCTTGACGGCGCAGAAGCCACAGGCCCGGGTGCAGGTATCACCGAGGATCATGAAGGTGGCCGTGCGTGCCTCCCAGCACTCGCCGATGTTGGGACAACGCGCCTCCTCGCAGACGGTGTGCAGCTCGAGCCCGCGCATGATGTCCTTGAGCTCGGAGTAGTTCGGCCCACCGGGGAGTCTTACCCGCAGCCATTCGGGCCGCCGGGTGTCGATGGGCACCACCGCATTGCGCTTGGAGCGGCCATAAAACTTGATGGGAGCGACGTCAGCCATTGCTATCAGTATCCCAAAGGACTCACGAATTCCGTCTCAATAGAGTGGGACTTGCTCCGAAAACCCCTCCAGCCAGCGGCGAACACCCTGCAGGAAGCGGGCGGCGGAGACCCCGTCCAGCACCCGATGGTCGAAGCTGAGGCACAGATTCATCATCG
>Ga0209577_10002205_pt1 | contig 18891 bp, 14 predicted proteins | sample GraSoiAngelo_109_FD_185874 | JGI IMG/M metagenome (GOLD analysis project Ga0209577, IMG submission 185874) | Grasslands soil microbial communities from the Angelo Coastal Reserve, California, USA - 14_0903_12_20cm (SPAdes) (version 2) | ecosystem: Environmental > Terrestrial > Soil > Grasslands...
AGCCTATCTTGTTATCTATAACAATAAATTTCTCGTGATGACCGGATGTGAACGCAGGAGTAGTATTGTCAACCCTTACCATCAAATTTTTTGCAATTTTAGAATGTTGTACAAGTCTCTCTAGAGGCTCAAGTTCTCCCACCCTTCCATTCAATCCGCGTTTATGTGCGGTAGGTAATAGTCTAATTATCAATTTTGGCTGCCAAACAATGATTTTGACTTCTACTCCTTGTTTTGTCTTTTCAAACAAAAGGTCTTGCAAAGGAGATGTAGAGTAATTCTGGCGAGATAATCTCATATTTTCAGATTCTGATGTGGTGCTGTTTTCAGATTGCGATTCTCCTCTTAAGAACCTCAAGCGAGGATCTAGCTCATAATTGGCTATGAAGATACTCGTTTTTGCTTTGAACATTTTCTCATACATTAGAGTGAATGTCTCTTGACCATCGACGGTAAACGTTACACAGTTGCCAAATGTATTTTCACCAAATCTAGTTCTCAATGTTATATCATCCTACCTTTACATTCTGTTAGAGATTTTAAGACGCGAGTTGTGCTTAAGATCTTTGAATGTGTCGGTGATCTGTTGCGTGAATAAAAATAAGAAACCATCTTACCTATCGTTATTACGATCTACGGTCATCTCAGTCATTGTTATGTTATCTTATATGGGATATAAGGATTAAAGCTGAGCGTAACTTTCATGCAGGCCCTTTCCCGATTTTAGCCAATATCTTTACGAATGCAGCGTAATTCTTTTCAGTTAATGGCGTCAGAAAGTCTGTTATACCATGAGATTCTCTGTTATCAGCGATAGCCAATCCATTTTCCACTAAAAGCTTTGCGTACTGATGGATAGGCTTATAATCTAGCTTTAATTCGGATGCAATTCGGACGGGAATTGATGAAACCAATTATTTTCATTATATTAGCTCCAACTTTTGTTCCTAAGATTAAATTCCACTTTGTGCGCCTGAACACATCGAAAGACTCTCAAAGAACGCTGATTCGCCTGTGACCCACTCAGAACGACTGACACCTAATCTGTAAGATCTCGAGTCATTCCAATTATTCTATCTGCCGGGAATGAAGACAATATGAAAGCAAAAAAAGCCTATTCGGTTCTATCTTCGTTTTTTATCACTCAAAATCAACAACCATCTTTATATCATTTTTCTGTCCAATTCATCATAGAGGCTGGTGATATCTTATTGTCTGCAAAATCCCGTAATAGCCGTGAGCGAGGCAACACATTTAATACTGCAAGAAAGGATGATTCATCGGCAGAATCAATTGAACAGCTTAAAGCGACTATTGTGTATTTAAACGGATCAATTAATCATCTTAAAGAAGCTAACAAAGAGTTAAGAACGAAATATGATAAACAGAAGGAGTTTATCAGTATAGCTGCTCATGAGCTAAGATCTCCTATAACACCTATCTTAGGAACCCTAGAATTCATAGAATATGAATTTGAGGAATCAAAGAAAACAGAAATTACACTGAAAAAGGAGTTCTTTGAAAGATTAGTTCGTAAGACCAACAGATTAGAAAGGCTTATTTTTGAAATTTTAGACATTACAAGAATAGACGATCAGTCATTAAAATTGAAGAAAGAATATTTCAATTTGAATATGATTGTGTTAGATGCTATAGAAGATCATCGAAGGCAGATTGAGAAATGTAATGGAAATACAGAGCTATTATACGAGTTTAAGAAAGAGGAGAAAGAAAAAGTACCAAGAGGATCGGAAAGTCCTTCTGAGGATATTTTCGTAGATGCAGACAAAAACAGGATAAATCAAGTCATATACAATTTACTAACTAATGCTATCAAATTTACCAAAGACGGTATGGTGTCTATTTCACTTATGAAAAAAAGAGGTAAAAATCATATTAACGAAGTTATTCTTAGCGTAAAAGACACGGGTATCGGTATAGGTCCTGAAATTTTGCCAAGACTATTCACAATGTTTGCTACCGAATCTGAGATAGGCACAGGTCTAGGATTATTCATCTCAAAGAATATTGTGGAAGCTCATGGCGGGAAGATATGGGGAGAGAATAACACCGATGGTAAAGGAGCTACATTTGTTTTTAGCTTGCCTTCACAGGATAAACAATAATAACCCTCACCTTCATTAACAATCGAGTCTACGTCACATTTTCAGGTTTCTTATCCCATTAGATCACTCAGAAATAATAAAAACTAGAGCAGCCATAAATCAGAAAACAATAAAGTTTTAGTAATCCGTATAGTTCTATCACAAAGAAGTAGAACGACTAATAAACCCAGACTCAGAATAATTATTGCTGATGATAATAGAGACGTTACTGCTATTTTAGCAGGTACTTTTGGGCTTAAGGGATATGAAGTTTATAAGACATTTAGTGCTGAGGAATGTCTGAACAAAGTAAACGAATTAGATGGTAGAGTGGATATCGTCTTCGTAGATGGAAAAATAGCAGCTGATAGAGCTGCAATATTGATTATCAAAGTAAAAAGGATTAATCCGTATATCAAGATTATGGCACTAGCAGAAGATGAAACCAATAAGACGAGGGTTTTGGACTATGGTGCTGATGAATTTGCAACAAAACCCATTAGCGCTGAAACTATAGTAGATAAAGTCAGCAGTTTGTTACTGACAACAGAACAAAGGTAATATCCGATCCAATGGTAAAATGGTGTTTTTTTGTGCCCTAACCGCATTGGTAATTAACCCAATAAATTTCTGAATTGATTCATATACCCCAATGTAGTATGCTATGAAGGTGATCTTTTCAGCAGCTATGATATTATCTATATCTTCAGCCGCTCCCATTGTTATATGACAACAATAGCAACAACATTAAATTTGCAGTTACCTGACCCCGATGTTCATTTAATTCCTTTGTTGTGATAGTACCTTTCAAATAGTAGAGAATAAAAATGACTCGTCATTCGGCCTCATCTTCATTTATTCGTGCTTTCTCTTCTCCCCCTGTTCTTTCATTGATATTTGCTAGAATATTCTATGCTGTAAATTGGTTCAACATTTCATCAATATTCTATTTGATAGTCATAGACTTTAAACAAGACATATCTATGTTAGGATTAATCACAGCCAGCTTTCTAGTAGGTATTGGTCTTTTTCAAGTGGTTGCTGGTATCCTTGCTGCAAAATACAGCCCAATGAAAATTGCAATTTGTGGAATTCTCATTGCGTCGGTTGCCTCTCTCTTTTCTGGTCTAGCTATAGAATTATCCCAAATGATGATCCTACGATTCATAGTAGGGATTGGTATGGCATTTTTCTTTGGCCCTAGTGTCATTTTAATTTCAGATTATTTAGGGAAGGGATCCGAAGGATTAGGAGTAGCATTACTTAACTCAGCTCAAGCATCAGGTGCAATTATAGGCATTTTTGGGTGGGTGCTAATTGCACAGACTGTTGGTTGGAGAATAAGTTTGGTAATAAGTGGCATACTAGGAATAGTTAGTGGTTTGTTCATAGTCTTCACATTAGCAAGAGGAGAAGAGAAGATGAAAGATAAAGGACGACGACAACAACAACAACAACAATTCCACTCAAGCTACGGTACTATCAAGCTCTCTGATTTAAGGCAAACTTTACTCAATAAATCACTGATTATCCTAGGCTTGGCATTGCTTGGCATCCAAATAGGATGGAATGTAATATCTACATTTACTGTATTTTATCTTAAAGATCATTTACATATCAGTCCTACTATTGCAGGTTTGGTGGGAAGTTTATCTTTGGTTTCAATTCTCGTTTTCTCTCCCGTTTTTGGAGGAATTTATACTAAAATCAAGAACTCCAAAAATCTGTTACTTTTATGTGGAGTTGCTCTATCGATAAGCATATCCATTATTGCACTCAATACATTTTATGCAGCTATAATTTCGATCATACTGGCTGGTTTTTTTGCCGCCGGGGGTTTCATTATTCCCTATGCTAAAGCAAAAGAAATAAATGAAAAGTATCAACCAATGTATCAAACACTTGCAGTGAGTTTTGTTAATGGCGTGTCATTATTTGGTGCATTTTGGGTGCCATTGTTGTTTTCGAGTATAGCTAGACATTCAGGATATTCTATGGCTTGGATATTAGGCAGTCTGCTTACATTGGTTCTAGTCCTTCCATTAGTGAGGCAAAAATTGTAGCGGTACTTGTTAAATTGATGTTCAAAGCTGGCTAAATTACGTAGTCAAAGTTCGGCTACACTTTTTTATCAAATACCAGAGCCAGAAGTACCATCCTAATATTCAAAAGGTAAAATAGAAAAAAATAATGATCAAGGACGTTTGGACCAGCAATATAATTGGTAAAATTTTAATGGTAGTAGAAATAAGTATGATTCGTAATACTAGTTTAATGAGATCAGCATTAAAAAGACAACGTTAGATTACCACTTAAAAATATCAGTTGAAAAAAAGGGAATAGTTGCTATTAGCTTCCCTTTCTTTTAGCTGACTTTTTTCCTACTTGATGCTTTGACGGTTTTTTCTTAGCCAGGGACGCTTTTGCTTTTCTCTGAAGGTTAGTAGTTTTAATCCGTGCCTTTGCAGCTTCTTTTTTGATTGTCTTTTCTGTTTTCTCTAAAGTGGCTTTCGTTGCTTTACGTGCCTTTGCAGCTCCTCTTTTAACGGTTTTAGTTGTCTTCGGTGCTGCCTTGGGAAGCTGTCTGGCTGTTTCTTCCGCTGCACGTACTGTTTCGCCTGCTGCCTCTGCAGTTTCTTCAATTGCACTAGCCGTGTTTGCTGCTAGATGGCTGTCTCTGATCTCTTTAGTTGTATCACTAACTTCTTTCGCTGTATCTCTTGTTGCAACAGCAGCTTCATGTAATGCCTCTGCAAGTTCTGTAATAGCTCCACTCTCATGAAATTTTTTTACCGTTTCTTTTGCAGTAGAAGATACTTCACGAATGGTTTTTGCTACATCCTTCACCTTGTCCGCAGCTTGTTCAGGAGTTATTTCCCTTGATGCTTTATGTCGACGGGCACGTCCTCTTTGTGAAGTGTTCAATCCATGTATTTATATAATCTCTAGCTTAAAAACATACAAGATTATTCTCTCGTACCTTGTTTACACTAGCAATGCTTGCAGTATTTGGCTTTGCCTTTACACTTTTTTACAACCTTCCAATCTCCATCCCTTATTATAGGTATTCAGTGTTGAAAATCGTCAGGTTAAGCGACTAACTGCTATTACCTTATTATGGTATGTGCGATGCTGATTTATGAAAAATAGCTGGCTCAGTTTTCTTCTTCTTGAAAAGTATGTTCATAACATTAACTTCGAATCAGCTGATGAACATTAGTACGAAAGTGTGAAATTGGTGTCATAAACAATAATATACATCGTAAAGACCATGAACGATGCTAAATCACGTATGAGAAGTTCAATGAATGGTAATGATTGACCTTGTTTCCTTACCTTAAAATTTATTAAGAATGTATCTTCTCACCTATATGCAGAATAAACAAAAATAACTAGAATTTATTCCAATCTGCAATCAATAGCTTTCTACAAGTTGTTATTACTTTAATCTAAAAGAGTGTAGACTGCTTAAATGAAGAGAGATTAGGGATAGGAGAACTATGAACCACACAATAGCAAACAATACAGCTGACATACACGGCTGATCTTAACGCATTTGAAGGAAGTAACAACGAAAAATCTCTCCATTTTTTGGAGAAAAATTCTGCCAAATACGGCAATTAGAAATCTCATATGATATGTGAAGTCACTCAATACTTCCTGATCGTCATGAGTGAATGAGGTTCACCGGTATGATGCGGTAAACGAAAATACGGTACAGTTACTATCGATTTAACACGAGTATTTCATTCAACACCCAATTCAATGTCTCTATCTCTGTCCAGAGACTATCTGTATACGCTCTGTTGTGAGTTTTGTGCATTCTGTGCCTTATTTCTTCGATTCTATCTTTAATTTTCTGCTCCAATTCAGATAATTCACTCATATGGTTAGATAGGTGACTCGATTATGAATATATCGATTGGATCACTTAACTGAGACGGGGTCTACTCCTATTGGTGATGATGACGTGGCTACAGGCAGTTTGCAGTTTGTATTGTTGGTTTATTTGATATTCTATTTGACCCAGGCACTCGAGACCATATTACCGGTTGGTTTTGCAGAATTGCCTCTATTTCCTACATCAACTTAGTGTATTCACTCTCGTTTCTCCTGCCTATTGGTTCGCCATTACAATAAAAAAAATAACCATCGTCTCTATAGAAATACTTTCGTTTGCGGTTTTCGCCTCCTCTCTCTATTAGTGAAGAAGAATATGTTGAATTGAGTCTGTTTTCTATGATGTTGCTTATTTCTTCCTCAGTTTGTTGATGAGGCAATCAAGATCTTTTAGTGTGGATCTCAGATTTCTGATTGTTGTTGGAAGTTGTGTATCATATCCCATGTAGTTTAAGGCAGGTTAAAGATTCTTGAGGACGTTTTGCTTATCGGTGGATTGCTTGTTTTCAAAAAAGGATTTCATCTGAAGAGGAAGAACTGTAGTATGGTAAAATTTGCAAACCTCCTTTAATTTGCATAGTTCACAATTTGGTTTTATCGGAAGGCAGATATTCTGACCGTACATAACAAAAGTATCATTCAGTTTTAGCCAATATTTTTTAGCAAGAATTCGACCGAGCTCGATTTCAGTTTCTTCTGGAGTTTTAGTATTAACAAGTCCTAATCTGTTTGAAATCCTGTGAACATGAATATCAACCGGGATTGCAGCCTTATTAAATCCATATACTAAAACACAGTTTGCTGTCTTCCTTCCGACGCCCGGTAATTCGAGAAGTTTCTGAATATCGTTTGGAACTTCTCCATTAAAGCGTTCGACAATTAATTGCGAAACCTCCTTTATCCGCTTAGCTTTGATATTATAAAAACCAATACTGTGAATTATTGCTTTAATTTCTTCTTCATCTGCTTTAGCAAGTTCTTTTGCATTTTTGAATTTTCTAAATAAGTTGTTAACAACTTTTGCTGTAATTTCATCTCTTGTTCTGGCTGATAGAATAGTTCCAATAAGTATTTTGAAGGGATCGTGGTGTTCCTCGGCTTGTAATCCTTTGAGTGCAGTAAGTCTAGCCAGTTTATTGTGAAAGAGAGTTTGTTCCATTTTCATGAGTATCTTAGGTATAGATGTGGTCATCAGAGTCAATTAATCAATGGTATAAGGAGAGATATAATTTGGTAGCTTATATGAAATACAAAAAGTTTATCTGATTTCTCCACTTATTACAATTAGAAAATAAGCAAATTCAATCCACTATGAAGATATGATGGTTTTCTTTGCTGCGTTCAAATGCCTTTTGAACATGAATGATTTGTATTCGGTGCAGTGATTCGTATTCACATGGTGCCGAATTTATATCTCATATACAATTAGCAATATCTTCAACCTCAGACAGAGTTTATCATCAAATATGGTAAGCATGGCGATTGCGCTTTTAGGGTATGAAGAAGGATATCATCAAGCTTCATTCAGTATACTTGTAAAAAATAAAGTAAATATACCTTCCCGGTACTAAATGCAACAATGAAGATAAGACGAACTAGTTTGGTCTTCGCACTTGTGTTCTTTATTATAGCCTCTTTGGTCTTGTCAACAACAATTACAATCTATAAAGTAATACCTCCTATATACGCTCAAACAAACGCTGCTGCGCTTACTAGTACTACTACATTGGCCGATAATAATACAACTACTGCCACTACAGAGGGATTACAAATCAATAAAGAAGTCAAATACTTTGACAATGCTTCTGGCTACTTGGTCTATCCATCTACGGCCGCTACCTCTACGACCAATTCTAGTAATGCGTCTACAGGCAAGAAGCTTCCAGCAGTGATTATGATCCATGAATTTTGGGGTATAAATGATAACATAAGAAGCATGGCACGCACCCTTGCTAAGCAAGCGGGATATGTTGTATTGGCAGTTGATTTGTTTAAGGGACAATCAACCAAAGATCCAAATCAAGCTACGTTATTAGTAAAATCAGTTAGAGATAACCCGCAAGAAGCTATTTCTAATCTACAAGCAGCTGTAAAATATGTGAGTTCTCTTCCTTTTGTCAATAGTTCTAAAATAGCTTCTCTTGGCTGGTGTTTTGGCGGCGGACAATCACTGCAATTAGCCTTGCATAGTGAACAACAGCCTCTTGCCGCTACTGTCTTGTACTATGGAACTCCTCTGGTTACGGATAAGCAAGCTCTCTCAAATATAAAGTGGCCAGTTTTAGGAATATTTGGAGACCATGACCAGGCTAATCCATTGCCACTGATAAACACATTCAAAGCAGCGTTGAATAACGATGGTATTACAAATGAAGTTCTCATATACAAAGGAGTAGGACATGCCTTTGCAAACCCTTCAGGGGCTAATTATGCTCCGCAACAAACTGCTGATGCTTGGCAAAAGACATTGACATTCTTAAGCAAATATTTAAGTCATTGAAGAAAACTTTTTCCTTCGGTTCTTTTCTTTTTCTGAAAGATTAAGTATTGAACCTCAAAAGACAAAAGTACTCCTTCGATGCCTCAGCTTACGTACGGAGAGAAAAGCTAGTATGAAAGATGCTCTTAATGTTAGCATCAGATTTTTAGACCGGCTACCAAAAAAATCTTAAAAAAACAAATGAACATGTTAACGACTGAAAAAGCAAAAGGTATCAATTTATATATATTTCCAAACATGAAAAATAGATAAAAGTAACTTGCTGCGCAGGATAAATTCCAAAATTGCACTAAAAATTGCGATTTTGGTTATCATTGAAATTATTCTCATTATTGGCAGTTTTGGTGTTCTTGCATTCTTTGAATCTCTAGGATCATCACTAGGAAATTCAATTAACATTGCAGGTAAAAATCGATACCTTACAGCCAATCTTTTATTACAAACTGAAAGATATCTAGACGGATCCTCCGATGTTTCAAAGCTAAAGGGAGCCATAGATAGCTTTCAGTTGAACCTAATAAGCTTGAAGGATGGAGGAACAATATCAGGTTTAGAGTTAAGACCTTTGCCTTCTGAATTCTTAAACCTGTGGAATACAATTGATCTAAAATGGAATATTTACAAAACTTCTATTACGGATAAAATAATTATACCTAGTCAAGAGGGCAAAGCAATAATAATAAACCAGTTAGGAATAAAGAAAGAGTTTGACACAATAGCTTCTGACATCATTAGGTCATCAGATACATTAGTTAAACAACTTGGAGAAAAAGTAGACAAGAATTCACAGAACCTTATGCTATTACAAATTATTTTTGGGATTTTAAATATCGGTATCCTAGTTCTAATTTTATTTCTCATTGCAAGAATCCTTAAACCAATATTTGCATTGACTCAAGCAACGCTTGAGGTAAAAAAAGGAAACCTAGATGTATCAATCAAGGGTAAAGGTAACGACGAACTTTCTGTTCTTAGCGAATCTTTTAATTCCATGGTGGGTTCTATAAGAAATTATATTAAAAAGCTGAATGAATTAACAAAGGAATTAGAAATAGCAAACGAAGGACTCAAACATAAAGACCAATTAAAAGATGAATTCGTTTCAATGATTAGCCATGAATTGAAGACGCCACTTGTACCGATTAAAGGCTACGCTCAAATGCTTCTAAGGCCTAAATTTATGGGCGATCTTAACGAAAAACAAAAGAAGGCTATTGAATCAATCGCCAGAAATATAGGAAAACTAGAAGCTTTAGTTGGTGATGTTCTGGACGTCTATAAACTTGATATGGGAAAACTAAGATTTTCAAAAGTTCATATGTGCATTGATAGTCTGATAAACCAAACCATATTAGAACTAAAACCACTCACTGTCAATAAGCAAATAAGTCTTAAATCAGATATTAGAGCATCAGGAACAGTTTTTTGTGATCCAGATAGAATTGAACAAGTTCTTACAAATTTGATAAAGAATTCAATAGACTTTGTCAATGTCAAGGATGGGAAAATAACAGTAAGGGTTGAAAAAGCTGAAGATTCCAAAGTAATTTTTACTGTAGAAGACAATGGTATTGGAATCAAGCCAGAGAAGGCAGACAAACTTTTTCAAAAGTTTTACCAAATTGACACAGGCGCTGCAAGAAAGCATGACGGTACAGGACTTGGATTGGCAATATGCAGAGGTATAATTGAAGCTCATGGCGAAAAGATTTGGGTTGATAAAACTTATAGTAAGGGTGCAGCAATCAAATTCTCGTTATTAGGCAGGAATTTAGATGCATGAGAGTGCTGCAAATAGACGATAATAAGGATATTAACGATATGGTCTGCATGTGTCTAGAAGGCCAAGATATTTCATGTAGGATAATAGAGGAAGGGAAAGCAGGCAAGCAATAGGAGTTCTCAGAAAACCCATATCAATTGACGATTTGATAGAAGCAGTGAATAGATTTCGATAATTTGAGTAAAAGATTACTAGTTCCAGTCATTCTTTGTGATCTCTCCCTCAACTTAACGCCCTACACAAAATAACAGTCCTAATTTGTTTTCAAAGACCGTACTGTCCTCTATCTAGGCAATAGTATACTTATGCCACCGTATGAATTTCATTCCGGAAATATCAAAGTAATAGGACGCCCGCGTCCATAGAGGTGCGGGAGGTGGACATCAAACTATAGCTCTGAATCGCAGCTAGAATGCCTCAAGTTGCTGATTAGCCGGACTAGATTTGATCGTATCTTCCTCAAAAACAGAATCAGGATAGATTGACTTAAGTGTTTTGGATAATATGGAAACTCAAGGGGACGCCAAATGAATGCATAGCGCAAGGAGTATTTCATAGTCGGTTATTCCTCACATAGGCTCAAGCCATATAGTCTTTTAATGCAAAAGTCAATTGCTCCGTGAGCCGTCTCCACCCATCGTGGGGACAGCATGCCAAACATTATAATCCATTCCGTAGTATCTCCATCTTCAACTGCTTTGGTATATTCGAATTTTCAGTAAGGCTCATGAAATAGTTGCAGATTCCCTCAGCCAACGCTTTGAGGGTTTTTTTTTGAGGCCGTAATCTCAATGATATAGTTATTATAATTCAATCTACGCGAGCTCAGATTTAATTAAGCCATCAAGGCTACTTCAATTTCCTCCTGTGTAGATTTAAGTGATAGGGGCACATTCTACTCAACTGAAAAACCGTCACAAACCAACAATCCCTATTAATGTATGATGCATATAATGAACATTGGTATCTGAATGGAATAAAGGGGTAGGTTGATTGTTATGAGATCTAACACAATGCAATCACAATTGCACACTCTGATAGGCGCAATTGCAAGTATAAAGGACAAATCAAATTAATCAAACCGTACACAGCTGCTTTACCACTCTGGTTTATTGAATAATGATCAAAATGGAAACGCTCCGATGTAGCAAGGCTAATCAGTCAGAATAAAACAGGTCGGCTACCCGGATTGAACTTTGCTTTTGCACTGGCGGCTTGCGCCTCTAATGATAGGAAACTTATCCATGCTGAGGGTTTTGACTGAAATCCGATTATTTAGAATAATTTTCGTCCTCGTAGAATGTCGAGATGCTAGCTAAAAAGAGCAGGGGTTACTAATTTGGCTGAAAAAACGGCACAAAAAAAACATGATTACAAAAGGCGTAAAAATATGCCAAAAAAGGTACCCCTACCCCCTCCTTCTGCCCCTGATATCTTCTCATTCAAAAAACACAGCATGGACTACTTTACAGTTATCGGTGTTATATTGAGAACCGGATACGCAGACAAGAAATATTGGTATACGCTCTGTATCAAGGAGCTGCTTGATAATGCAGTCGATTTTCTGTGGAAATATTATCATGGATACAACGATACAAGCGTCACAGTCTATGTAACTAAGAACAATTCGCTCCTCCATATAAAAATACGAAATTCAAGCTGTCAAAATATCCCAGTGTTCCAGAATTTAGATCTGATATTTGATCCTGATATGCGATATGGTTCTAAGCAAAACGAGAAGGTGATCAGTAGAGGAATGTTAGGCGATGCAATGAAACAGATATTGGCTCTAGCATATGTTTTGATTCATAGTAGTGATGACGGAACTGCTTTTACAAATGAGCAATGGAATAAGCCTCTAATAATCAGATGTAACGGGAAGGAAACACGTGTTAGGATTATCGTTGACAAATCTAAGCAAACACACACACTTGATATAAAAGAGATAAAGCTTGAAGGTCACACGGACACAGAAATAGAGATATTCTTGCCCCTAACAGTAGATCTAGATATACATGACATAGAGACCTTTTGCAAAATCTATCCATTGCTTACAACTGATATATCATTCAATTTCCGTTTAGTAAATAACCGTCAATCGAATCTGTGAGGACCAGTAATGTCAACGAGTCAACCTAAGGCCTTGGAGAGACAACAATAAGATCCAAGGTTGCTAATGAACGAAGGTGGTGGTTTCTTTCCGGAGGAGAGCGAAGCATGATAAGATTTATGCCAATTAATTCATGATTATTGCTATTCTAGATTGTTGTATGTACTTACTATCGTTACCAGCATGATCTCAATCTAATTTTCGGATAATAATCGGAAATCTTGTCTTTTAAGAGTGTATAATGTGAATCATTTATCTTTCCTTTCGTATACAAATTCATTATTTGGTTCTCGATTGTAATTCGATCTAATTTGTCATGCTCAGAATCGATTCTGTCAACAAGTTTACCCAAATTTTTTCTCCGTCTAAGCCCGTTTAACCAACGGAAAACCGAAGGGGCAAAAGTACCAACCAGTTAAAAAGTGCGGGAGGTGGGATTTGAACCCACGAACCCCTAAGGGATGAGGTGCCCCAGTCAGGCTATAACATCTGAGCGTCGTGTCGACATGTTTGTCTGATCTCACGCCGTTGACCGGGCTTGGCAACCCCCGCATCGGATCTCCCTGTTAGACATTATCCTAGTTTTATAAGTATATTTTCAAGGTGTCTACTCTGATCAGCAGATCATTATTTTCATCATTACTCTTCATTTCGACGGTTAAAAGATGCTTTCAACAATGCCAAAACAGGATGATACAAAGTCATAAGTAGGATGATTGGCAACAACTAAGACAGGATAGAAATAATCAATATCTTTCTGGATCGCGGTATGGAAATAGGGCCTTTGTCATAGAGCCATACGCATCAATTAGATTAATCTCAATAGCTGAGGTCTTGCTTTTGATCTCAATAGTCTGAATAGAAAAATCCCTCATATCCCAGTATCTTTCTTTTCCCAAATTAATTCATCTTTCAGGAATTGAATTATCCTATCATTTGCTTATATCATGCTATGTGGTAGATCATATCAACGGAAGAGTTATGGCTCCTACTGAGGCAGAGCTCACTAATGAGGCATATTTGGCAAGTACGCCTTTTGTATAATGTGGTTTTATTGGTCTCCATTTTTTCATTCTTTTATTTATCTCTGACTTTGATACCATTAGGTCGATCTTCCCCTTTATTGTATCAATCATGATTTTATCACCATCCTTTACTAGCGCGATTGGTCCTCCGGCCATTGCCTCAGGGGTAATATGACCAACCATAAATCCCCTAGTAGCACCAGAGAACCTTCCATCTGTAACCAATGCGACCTTTTCTCCTAATCCTTGACCCACCAGTGCAGCTGTTACTGAGAGCATTTCTCGCATTCCAGGACCTCCTTTTGGACCTTCATATCTGATTACAACTACATCGCCTTCAACTACCTTCTTTTTTGATATGGACTTAAATGCATCTTCCTCAGCTTCAAAGACTCTTGCGTTACCTGCGTACTTTGTAGCGTTTATACTAGCAATCTTCATGACGGCACCATCAGGAGCAAGAGAACCACTCAGAATCTTTAGCGTGCCTTCTTTATGTATTGGGTTATCAATCGATCTCACAATTTTCTGATCCGTGTTAACACTAAAATTCGATGATTCAAGATTCTTTTTCATTGTAGATCCTGTTACCGTCATTACATCTGCGTGTATCAGTCCCTTTTTAAGAAGGCTATTGAGAATTACTGGAACCCCTCCTATCTTATCGAGATCTACCATCACAAATAGACCACCAGGTCTCATATCTGCGATATGTGGTGTAAGCTTTCGAATTCTTTCAAAATCTTTGAGAACTAATTTAACGCCTATCTCCTTTGCAATCGCCAGAAGATGAAGAACGGCATTAGTTGAACCCCCTATAGCATTTACTATTGCGATACTATTTTCAAATGCTTCGAAAGTCATGATTTCTTTCGGACGTATGTTATTTTCAAGTAAATTCATGATTGCCGTTCCAGAATTATGACAGAATTCTTCGCGCCTATCGCTTTCTGCAGATGGAGAGGCACTACCAGGTAATGACATTCCAATTGCTTCACCTATTGAAGCCATGGTATTAGCGGTATACATTCCAGCACAGGATCCTGCAGATGGACATGCCACATTCTCTAGACTTATCAGCTCCTGCAAAGTTAGCTTTCCTGTTTCATACCTTCCTACTCCTTCGAAAACGTCTTGAACCGTTACTTGCTTACCATCCCAACTCCCCGGCATTATTGTCCCTCCGTAAACAAATATTGATGGTAGGTTAAGACGAGCCATTCCCATCAAAGTGCCTGGCAGACTCTTGTCACACCCTCCAATCCCAATCACTCCGTCATACTTATGTGCCCTAACCATCAATTCAATTGAATCGGCAATTACCTCTCTACTTACTAGAGAAGCTTTCATTCCTTCATGTCCCTGGGTTATAACGTCGGAGACAGAGATGGCGGTAAATTCTCTTGGCGTACATTTCGCCTCCCTTACTCCATCCTTAGCACATTGTCCGAGCCTTCCCAAGTGCATATTGCAGGGCGTGGCCTCATTAGAAGTGGTAGAGACACCGATCAATGGCCTTTTTAAATCCTCGTCACCTAACCCCATCGCCTTGTACATGGCTCTATGGGGAGCACGCGACGGTCCTTCGATAGTATTTCTGCTTTGAAGCTCCACACTATAAGGAATTAAGATCTGTGTATTAAGATTAACTAAGCAGTGACGATTCACACAAAGGTGATTGGTAGCATTCTTAGAATTAACCCTTTGTTGCTATGATGTAAAGGGGGATATTTAATAACATATTATTCTCAATAATATAATAAAGGGTCAACTTCATGATCATAGATTGCCATGTTCACCTCAATCAATATGGATATGCCACTATTATTACTTTAGAAGAGAGATTGCAATCATTACTTGATACCATGGATAATTATGATGTTGATTACTCACTTATTCTTACATCATATAAAGTTACTTCAGATAGACCATCCACCTCCAAAATAATCGAAATCACCAAAAAACACGATAACCTTGGCGTGGTTGCTGGTTTTTCGATAGATCATCATAGTGACGATGACCTTCAGAATTGTAGAAGATGGTTCAAAAAGGGTTTCATTAAAGCGATAAAGCTCTACCCTGGCTACGAACACTACTATCCTTATGATATGAGATACCAACGAGTATATGATTTGTGTGTCGAATTTAATGCCCCAGTCATGATTCATACAGGGGATACTTTCCTAAAGGAAGGTAAACTCAGGTTTTCACATCCGATAAATATAGATGATGTTGCTGTTGATAACCCTGATCTAAAGATAGTTATGTGTCATCTTGGGAACCCATGGATTTTAGACTGTCAAGAAGTGTTATACAAGAACAAAAATGTTTATGCAGATATATCTGGATTATTTTTTGGCGATTTTACGCCGGTATCTGAAAAATACTTGGGAAAAAAGATAACAGAGTTATTGAATTATGCAGGTAAACCACGGTACCTTTTATACGGAACAGATTGGCCGATTTCTGACATGGGAGTTTATTTCAATTTTTTCCAAAAGATCAAACTCAATTCCCAAGAAAGGGATCTAATAATGTTCAAGAATGCCAAGGTACTTTTCGCAATCTAATGTCACTGTGGTGATCCTGATAGTCAAAATTCAAATTGTCCATATCTCTATGATTATTAGAAAGAAAAGATATGGTAGTAAGATGAGTGCCAGAATCATTGTTGACCAGAGCCATTGATACACAGTCCGCTCATGTAAGAATGGCTTCAACGGCACGATCGTTTAGATTTATGGTTTATTGTTATCATACCCTCCCGTATTTGCATTCACGATGTTAAAGACGCAGCACTGAAAAGCTAACATTAAAAACATTTCCATTTAATGCCACGGCATCAATACTGTGGCAGATACAAGAACTGCTTTTATTGTTTTAACATTATTTATTAATCTGGATGGAACATCAATAGCTCAGATGCCATAAATATGCATTTGTAGGTATATAAAATAGATAACGTTCATGTCCGATACCTTGCCACTGAATCCAAAGGTGATCCTGTCTTGCTGATTCATGGATTAGGTGGTTCAATAGAAAGTTGGATTAATAATGTTGAGGCAATTTCATCTCATAAACTTCAAGTAATTGCACTTGACCTACCCGGATTTGGTCTTAGTGATAAACCCGAAATTACATACACTATAAAATATTACTCAAAGTTTATATCAAAATTTATCAAGAGATTGGGGTTAGATTCTCGTTCATTGTCTATCATCGGTAGTTCTCTTGGAGGTCATATTGCAGCGGAATTTGCTATAAATTTTCCGCCTGCACTTTCTAAACTTGTACTTATAAGCCCGGCAGGCGCTTTACCTGTTTCATTTAGAGGAACGCCTGCGTTACAAAATTACGTCAATATTGTAGAGGCAAAGACCGTGCAGCATGTAAGAAGAGCTCTCTTAGGCATAGATAAAAATGTCAAGTCCATTGAATATAATTATGCAAAAATGTTTTTCCAGAGGTTGGCATTGCCTGGAGCTAAAGAGGCATTTAAGTCCGCTTTAAACGGGAGTGCGCAGGCACCTAGATTAAACGACCGATTACACAAAATCAAAGCCAAAACACTATTAATCTGGGGAAAGGATGATCAAATGATCCCTGTAAACTTTCTTCATCCTTTTATAAAAATGAAAAGTTGTAGAGTAATTCTCCTTGAAAATTGTGGTCATACGCTACATATGAATAGCTCGACGCTTTTCAATAAAATTGTTATTGACTTCCTTGAGGAGTAGATGCCATTAGTGGCACCATTGAAGAGTGGTAGAGTCTTGCAGTCTCACGCCAATTCAATACGAATTTGTAATTCTTGAAGATACTACAATTATTTCATTAGTATCTTAAGATAGAAGATCTGTTATGCTGAATTCGTTTTGTTTTTAAATAAAATGGTAAACTTGACCTAAACATAATTTAAGGGTATAGATTTCATATCTAGGTGATCTATGAAATTAATTAAATCAAGGGTATTGTTCGATGGTGTTGATGAAAAACAGAATCTGCTAATAGGATTTGAGGTCGATGAAATAAGGTATGTTGGGAGCAGGAAACCTGAAGAGAACAGAGATACTGAGATAATTCTAGAAGGCGATGATATTGTTGTCACTCCAGGATTCATAGATTCGCATAGTCATATTGGGATGGTAAGATCTGGTGAGCCAGGCTCAGAAGAGGAATCTAACGAACAAATGAATTCGGTGTTTCCCTTGGTAACTGCCTTGCACAGTATCTACATGGATGATCCATCCTTTATTGAATCAGTCGAAAGTGGTGTTCTCTATTCTACAGTACTACCAGGCAGCGGAAATATCATAGGAGGAAAAGCCGTTCTGATACGTAATTTTGTTCAGGATATTGGTCAAGCCTTTATCATGGAAGTTGGAATCAAAGCGGCATTAGGTTATAATCCACGTAGTACCATGGAATGGAAGGGCAATAGACCGTCCACACGCATGGGTGCTGTGGCAATGTTGCGTGAGAACTTCATTAAAGCAAGGAAAATGCAAGCACTTCTACAAAAAGAAAAGAAAGCAATAGATGAAGTAGAACCAATCACGGAAGTATTCATGGATATACTCTCAGGCAGGTTCAAAGTGATGTTCCATGTTCATAAAGAAGATGACATTATGGTACTAATTCAACTAGTAAGAGAGTTTGGAATAAAAGCTATTGCAAATCACTGCTGTGATGTACATAGAGAAGAAGTTTTTGTAGCCCTGAAAGCATCTTCAGTACCAATAATCTACGGACCTATGGATGCATTTCCATACAAGGTAGAATTGAAGCATGAAAGTTGGAGAAACGCAGAAAAATTATTGAATTCTGGTGCAAAATTCTCTATTATGAGCGACCATCCTGTTATTCTACAAAGAAATATCCTCTACAGCTTAAGGCATATGCTACGATTCGGTTTATCTAGAGCTAACGCAATATCTAAAATAAGAAGCTGCAGAAATTATTGGTGCACATAATATAGGGCAGATCAAACCAGGCTTTAAAGCGTCGCTAGTTGTTTGGAATGGAGATCCCTTTTCGCTATCTAGTCATCCTATATTAGTTCTTGCCGAGGGAAGAACACTCTATGATGAACGATAAAGAGATAGAAATAATGTATGAGGTAGCTGTCTAGAGAGACCAATACAGACGGCATGAGCAAAAAATATCGTACTTTTATGACTAAAATATTTTTATAATTGTGTTCTTAGATCATTTGTTGTTGTATCATGAGACCTGAATCCGTATGTCCTATTTGTAAAAAAAATTGATCAAACATTCGGAGCTCCAAGAAAAAATATGTAAAATGATTACGATAAAGGAATTTTCAAATAACTCCCCGGGTTTTGATGTTCAGTTTAGGCCTTTCTTCGAAGATTAGATACTGTATTTTTATTTGTGTATCCTCTCTGTTATTTGAGTTTATAGCGCGACAACCTTTGCAGTATATCTATTTCCATCTACAAATGTTA
>Ga0209577_10002207_pt1 | contig 18880 bp, 17 predicted proteins | sample GraSoiAngelo_109_FD_185874 | JGI IMG/M metagenome (GOLD analysis project Ga0209577, IMG submission 185874) | Grasslands soil microbial communities from the Angelo Coastal Reserve, California, USA - 14_0903_12_20cm (SPAdes) (version 2) | ecosystem: Environmental > Terrestrial > Soil > Grasslands...
GGCGGTCCGCTAGCACCGGACAGCCGCACCGCGAACCAGGCCAGCACCGCGAGCAGCGCCGCCTCCCGCACGGCCCCGGCCGGGTTCAGCACCCCCGTTATGTAGTTGTGGTGCGCCGGCTGGCCGTGGACGGCGAACTGGTGGAACCCCACGTAGGTGGTGAAGAGGTCGATCGCCGCGAACGCAGCCGCAAGCCAGAGGGGGGCGCCGAGCAGCGCCAGCAGGGCCATCACCCACAGGCTGTACTGCGGGCTGTAGACCTTGTTCACGAAGAAGAAGACGAGCAGCGTCGTGGCGAACGCGGGCAGGAGGACGGCGCGGGATCGCTCGCGCCCGAAGCGACGGGCGGCGATCACGAGCAGGGCGATCAGCGCGACGGCAAGGGCGATCCCGGACACGCGATTGATGCCGGCGGTCCCGAGGCTCGATGGCCTTATGTAGTGGTAGATGCTGATCTCGGGCGGGCGCTTGAGGTTGAACTTGTAGAACCACGCCCAGCCCTTGCGAACGACAAGCCCGCTGCCGGCCCGCTCCTGGAGCGCCACCGGCAGGTTGATCGCGACCGTGACGAGGGCGAACGTGGCGGCACCCGCCGCGGCCGCGCGGACGCGCCGTTCCATCACCGCCACGAGCAGCGCGAACGGCAGCAGCAGGATCGGAAACAGCTTCGCCGAGACCGCAACGGCGAGCAGCGCGCCGGCCCAGCCGTCGCGACCGCGCACGTAGAGGATGAGCGCCGCAACCGTTGGCAGGAGCGCCAGCAGGTCCCAGTTGATAGCCGAGTAGAGCACGACCGCGGGCGAGGCCGCCAGCAGCCACACGTTGGACCCCGGCACGCGCCGGACCAGCGCGATCGTCGCGGCACCCAGGCCTGCGAGCACCGCGGCGCTGGCCACGAAGTACGCCGTCACTCCGCCCGCGAAGGCGCTCATGGCGTAGACGAACGCCCCGGTCACGACGGGGTACTCCAGCTTGTAGTCGAAGTACGGGATCGGGTGCCGCCACTGGCCGTCGCGGAAGAAGAGCGAGGCGATGTCGCTGTAGGCCGCCCAGCTGTGGTCGAACAGGTACTGGTTGAAGGCGATCTGGTGAGGCGGGCCCGCGTAGTCGAACACCGGCCAGCGGAGCGCGATCCCGAGTCCCATCAGGGCGATGCCGACGACGACCGGGCCCGCCGGCGAGCGGATCAGTCGGGCCATGGGACCGCCCAGACTATGGCTGCGACGCCGGGCCCGGACGTGGGTGCGTGGGCAGGAGCAGCGGCGACCGTGGACGCTGCGAGAAGTTGAAGTCGCGCCGTAGATCGCCGACCTGGAGCACGGCCTCGCGCACATCGGGCCGCGGATCGGGCCGGCCGTCGGTGAGCGGATCGAGACGCTGCCCGCCGAGGAAGTCGTCCTCGATGAACTTGGTGTAGGCGTCGAAGCTCAGGATCTGGTCGTCGATGAACCCCCGGCGGGCGTACGGGCTGATCACCAGGCCCGGCACCCGCAGTCCGAAGCCGTTCTCGTCGACGTTCGGCGGGCGGAGGTGGTCGTAGATACCGCCCCAGTCGTCCCAGGCGAGGAAGATCGCCGTGCTCGACCAGTTCGGGCTTCGCATGACTGAGTTGATCAGGTTCGTGACGTAGGCCTGGCCGGCGCTGATGCGGGCCGGCGGGTGCTCGCTCGCGCGCTGGCTCGGGACCACCCACGACACGGCGGGCAGGCGTCCGGCGCGCGCCGCCTTGTAGAAGCGCTTGACCGACTGGATGTTCTTCAGCTGGTGGTTCTTCCGGACGGTGTCGAACCACGGCAGCGGGTTCCAGATCCCGGGCGTCGTCGCCTTCTGGGCCCTGGCCGGGCAGATCGCCTCGCTGTCCTTCGCGCAGTCGGGCTCACCGCCCTTGGAGACGTAGTAGCCCCAGCTCACGCCGGCCCGGTGCAGCAGCCACGTGAGGTCCGTCCAGTCGTAGTGGGGCGGCTTCTTGGTCTCGCCGAAGTCCGGCGGACTCGGCGGTCCGTCCAGCGCGTTCACGCAGCTCATCGGGTCGCCCTTGCGTGAGCAGCGGGCGGACCACTCGGACACCATGAACAGGTGCTGGGGCAGGCTCCAGGACCGGTTCGCCTCGAACATCCGGTCCTGCAGCACGAAGTGGCGCGCGTAGCCCCAGTAGTTGGGGATCTCGCGCGCGTCGTGCCACCCCATCACGTCGATCGCCGAGCTCGGCGAGCACACGGGGTCGTTCGGGTTCCGACACCGGTGGGGCGAGTGCTCCGCCGCGCGGATGAATCCGTCCATGCGCCCGCCGTCTATGTCGATCCGCGCCTGCGTCTCGCCGTGCGGGCCGCCGCCGTGCCTGTCGCGTGGATCGTGGAAGGGCTGCCAGCAGATCCCGGTCCGCGGGTCCGGCACGCAGACGGTCGGCTCGCCGTGCCGCATCGGGATACCCCGCGCGCCCGGATAGGTCCCGAAGTAGCTGTCGAACGAGCGGTTCTCCTGCATGACGATCACCACGTGGCGGATCTTGTGGATCGGGTCTGGCCGTAGCCGGCCGGCGAGCGCCGAGCCCGATCGGGAGCCCTCGCCGGGGAGGACCAGCGCGGCGCCTACCGCGCATGCGAGGAGCGCCAGCGCGGCGGTCAGGCGGCGGCGCACCGCTCAGCCCGCCCGGATTCGGAATGCGCGCCGGGGGGTCGCCGGGGCCGAGGACCGCGCCGCGCGCGCCGCGGCGTGCGGACGCACGAACACCGCGAGCAGCGAGAGGCCGGCGGGTAGTCGAATGCCGTGGCGGAGCAGCGCCGCCTCGATCCTGAGCGGGATCTCGAGGATCGGATCGAGCGAACGCGGCGTGAGGGCGAGCTCGGAGCGACGCTGCCGCTCGCCCTGGCCCTTGAACGCGATCCGCACCATCGCGGCGGGCAGCAGGAAGAAGGTGTTGAAGTGGCTGTGACGGACGGGCCGCCAGCCGGCCTCGGTCGCGGCGCTCATGAGCGTCCGCTTCACGTACCGGCGGTGGTGGCCGTTCACCACGTCGTGCTGGGACCAGAGCGCCGGGTACGCGGGCACCGTGACCACGAGGTAGCCGCCGGGCACCGTCACCCGGTGGAGCTCCTGGAGGGCCAGGCGGTCGTCCGGCGTGTGCTCGATCACGTCGAGGCAGGTGATGAGCTCGAAGCTCGCCGCCGCGAAGGGCAGCTCCTCGACGCGCGCGCGTACCACGCGCGGGTGGCCGGCCCGATGAGCCGCGGCCACACCCAGCGGGTGCGGCTCGACCCCGGTTGTGTCCCCGTACCGCGCCAGCTGGTCCAGCATCGCGCCGGAGCCGCAGCCCGCGTCGAGGATGCGGGTGGAGGGCGGCAGCCGCAGGGCTTCGAGCGTGTCGCAGACGATTCGCCGGCGGCCCCGGTACCACCAGTGCCGCTGGCTCTCGTCGAGCATCGCGCGGAACTCAGACTCTTCCATGCCCCTTTCCTTGCCCGGAAGGCAGCAGTCGGAACACGAACCCGCTCGAGCCGAGGCCGGTCTCACGCGTCACGTCGACGCTGTGGGCGCGGATCCATCGCACCGCCGCGTGGCACTTGAACGACGGTCTCCTCGCGGTCCCGCAGCTCCCACCGATCAGTGCGTAGCGCAGCTCGCCACGGCGGACGGCCCGCCGGACCCTGGCCACGGACGTGATCGGCCGTCTTTCCACGCTCTCGAGGATCATCAGGGGGCGGGCGTCGCGGATTATCAGCGAAGCGGCCATCGAGTAGTCGGTCACGGCCGTCTCGTAGCGCGCGCCGCGGGTCCTCGGCGTGAGGTAGCGGGAGAGCGCGTTGACCTCCGCGGACGGCATGCCGCCCAGCTGCCCGCCGTCGCTGGCCTGCGCCCGCACCAGCTGGATCGAAGTCCTGGCGGGGACGATCAGCAGCGCCGCCGCCGCGAGGACCCCGACCCCGCCCACCGCGAGCGCGGGGCGGAGGCGCCGCGTGGAGGCCGGCAGGAGGAGCAGCACCGCTGCCGCGAGCCCGGCCGCGGCGACCGGGCCCAGGAAGGACGGCGTGATGAGCAGCTCGTAGGCGCAGCCGGCCGCGAGTACGGCCACCCCCAGGACGCGCACCAACGCCCGCCGGTCCACGAGCCGGGCGAGGGCGACGATCCCGATCCCGAGCACCGCGGCCATGGGCGGCGCCATCGCCTCGATATAGCGGGGATGGAGGATCCTCTGGGCACTGAAGAGGACCGTGCCGATCACGAGCCAGGCGCCGAGCGCCGCGGCCAGTGCGAGCCGAAGTCGCGGCGGCTCGGTGGGGCCCGCGCGGCTCCACGGTCGGGTGAGGAGCGCAAGGCCGCCGAGCAGGCCCGCCGCGAGCAGCTCGATCCCCACCAGCCAGCCGAGGTTCCAGCCCTTGCGCGCGAGCAGCCGGGTCGGCCCCGGAGGGGTGGCGGGATTCTTCGGCACGGCGAACGGCTTGGAGACCCGCCGCGGGGGCGCGTTCGGGTGCGGATGCCGCGGGCCCTGTAGCCGCTGAATCCCGTTGAAGTAGAAGATCGAGCTCCACACGCTCCCGTCCGTGGAGCCGATCGGGTAGGGCCGCTCCGACTTCGGAGCCAGCGAGACGGCGACCGGCCAGGCAAGCGCGACCACCGCGAGCACCGCGCCGGCGGTCGCCAGCTGCCGGAGGCGGCGGGCGCGCGTGAGCGGCGCGGCGATCCAGTAGAGGAGCGCGAGCGCCGGGACCGCGATCAGGCCCTCGAACAGCTTCACCTCGAATGCGAACCCGCAGATCGCTCCGACCGCGAGCACGTAGCGCGTACGCCCGCTCTCCGCCGCCCGGATCGTGAACCAGACGGCCGCGACGCTCAGCGCCATGGCCAGCGAGTCCATCGTGTCGCTGCGGCCGGTCACGACCGAGATCGGGAGCACGGCCAGAGCGGCGGCGGCGGCCAGGCCGGCAGCCCTTCCGAAACCTCGCTTGACCACCGCGTAGAGAAGCGGGATCGCGGCGGTCGATGCGATCGCCTGTGGGGCCACGAGCGCGCGCGAGCTCCAGCCGAACAGCTTGACGCTCAGTACCTGGAGCCAGAGGTCCACCGGGGGCTTGTCGATCGCCACCGATCCGCCGGGCTCGTAGGCCGCGAAGAACAGGTTGTGGAGGGAGAGGCCCATGCTCCGGACCGCGGCGTCGTAGTAGGGGTTGCCGTGCGCGGCGCCGAGCGCCCAGAACCTGAGCACTGCGCCGGCGAGGGTGACGCCGGCCACGGCCGTCCACGGGGAGCGGAGCCGGGCTGGCAGGGCGACCGTCGCTCTCCGCGTTGCGGTTCTCGCCTCCACAGGAGGGATGCCTACTGCGGCGCCACCTTCAATGAACGGCCGACGACCACGAGCTCGCGCAGCGCACGCGCGATGACGCGCGTGCTGCCGCCGCTCTGCTCACCGGCAAGGCGGGGGAGATGGGTCACGTCGAGCTCGACCACGGCGGCGCCCGATGCCAGGGCGCGCGCGAGGAGCTCGGTGCTGACCATCGCTCCATCGGCAGTGAGGTCGAGCTCCTGCACGAGCGAGCTCCGCATCAGCTTGAACGCGCAGTCTACGTCGCGTACGGGGAGGCGGAACAGAATCCGGACGAGCGCGTTCCACATGGCGGCCGCCGCGCGGCGGCCGAACGGGTCCGCGCGAGAGGCCCGCCGGCCCACCACCAGGTCCGCCTCTGCCGCCCGCCGGACGAACCCCTCGAGCTCCGAGAGGTCGAACTGGAGGTCGCCGTCGGTCAGCAGGATCCAGGGCATAGTCGCCGACCGGATCCCCGACCGCACGGCTGCGCCGTAGCCGCGGTTGCGCTCGTGCGTCACCACCCTGACCTCACCGGAGGCCCGCTCGAGCATTCCGGCGATCGCGCCCGTCCCGTCCGTGCTGCCGTCGTCGACGACGACGATCTCGTAGTGAAGGGCGAACCGCTCGGCCGCGGAACGCGCGGCGGCCACCGCAGCCGCCACGTTGTCGCGCTCGTTGTGGCAGGGGATGACCACGCTCAGACCGGTGAGCCGAAGCTGCACCGCGCGGGGCGCCGCGACCGGTGGGGCATAAACAGCGGCTTCCACGCCGCAGATGGTTCCCGGTGCACGTATGCGCCATCTAAGGGCTAGGTAACGGCTCGCTAAGGGCCAAACCTGAGTCGCCCCCACTCAAGGGGTCTGACCCCTAAGCGGCTTCGCGCAGCGCCGCTCGGGCCGCGGGCTCGATCGGCCGCGCGGTGCGGCCGTCGTAGCGCGCGAGGGCCGGGAACAGCGCTGCGACGATCCCCACTGAGGCCACGCAGGCGAGGCCGCCCGAGGCGACCGAGAAGCGCGGCGTGGCCGCCGACGCCACCGCGCCGGCCTCGACGTCTCCCAGCCGCGGGCCGCTCGCCACGACGAGGCTGAAGACGGAGGACATCCGCCCGCGCACGCTGTCGGGTGTGAGCGTCTGCGAGATCGTGCTGCGGCAGACGGCGCTCACGCTGTCGGCTGCACCGGCGAGGGCGAACAGGATCGCTGCGGGCACGATCGCGCTCACCGTGCCCGCGGCCGCGATCGCGAGGCCCCAGATTGTCACCGCCCCGAGCACGACCCGGCCGAGCCAGCGGGCGTGCTCGAGCCAGCCGGTGGTGAGTGCGGCGACCGTGGCCCCCGCCGAGACCGACGCGAAGAGGAACCCGGTGCCGCTCGCGCCGGCGTGGTAGAGGGTGAGGGAGAGGACGGGGAACAGCGCGCGCGGCATGCCGAATGTCATGGCCGCGAGGTCGATCGCGAAGCTGCCCACCAGCGCCTGGGAGCGGCGAACGAACCCGAGACCGCTGCGAATCGAGCGCACGAACGGTTCGTGAGCGCCGCCCGCCGGGCGCTGCGCGGACATCGCGGAGGCCGCGGCCACCATCCCCAGGCAGCTCACCGCGTCGGTCGTGTACGCGGCGCCGATTCCGAGCTGGGCGATGAGCACGCCGCCGAGCGCGGGGCCGGCCACCATCGCCACCTGATACATCCCGAAGGTGAACGAGAGCGCGGCGCGGAGCTGGTTCCGGCCCACCACGTTCGGGACGATCGAGGCGCGCGTCACGCGCTCGACCGCCGAGCTGCCGGCCGCGGCCCCGGCGAGCGCGTAGAGCAGCCATACCGGGGGTCGCCCGGCGAACGCCGCCACCGCCAGTCCGGACGCCACCGCCACCAGTGCCACCTGGCACGCCAGCAGGAGCTTGCGACGGTCGAAGCGGTCGGCGAGCGCGCCGGCGAAGAGCGACGCCGTGACCAGCGGGACGAGCTCGACCAGCCCGAGCAGGCCGGTGAGTGCCGGTGAGCGTGTGATCACGTACACCTGGTAGGGCAGCGCGACCAGCCCCGCCTGCGTTCCGAGCCCGGTCACGAGCCCTCCGGCCGTCAGCAGCCGGTAGTCGCGCGACTCGCGGAGCGGACTGGTATCGACGGCGATCCTGAAGGGGAGGCGGCTCAGCGGATGCCCGAGTCGCACCCGAGGTGCACAACCGTGAACCGATGCGCCGTCACCGTCACGTCACTGGCTGAGCACCGTGGGAGCCCGGACTTGCCACCGCGGGGGCTCAGCCGGTAGCGGCCGGGCTCGAGCCGGGCGTGGAAGCGACCGCGCTTCCCGGACTTCACCTTCTTCACGAGATCGCCCTCCGGCAGCTCGCGGATCTTGATGACCGTCTGGTAGGGACGGTCCTCGCAACCGGGCTGAGGCGGGACCGACTCCGTCGGACACGTCGGCCCGGTCTTGATGTCGCCGCGAACGCCCGAGTCGGACGGCGCCGACTCGGCCGCGGCCGACTCCGCGACGCTGGCGGCCGCGACCAGCAGGGCGACTATGAGCGCCCGAGGCATCACAGAGGAAGGTAGCGCGCTAGTCGGGGGAGCTGTCCGGCATCCCGAAGCTCTCCTCAGCCGCAAGCGCGACCAGCCGCACGTGCGCGCGGGAGACCATCAGGAACGACGCGTGCCGCGTGACCTCCGGGGCGTCCAGCGCGGTGACGGTCGCGTCGTTGATCGCGAAGAACTCGCGGTCGCGCTGGTTCACGTAGTCGGACAGTCTGCTGCGGTACCCCTCCCGCGGGAGCGTGAGCTTTCCCTCGATCCGGTAGCGGTCTGTCTCGAGGATGATGTCCTCGTGGCGGAGGTCCAAGGCGCGCGGAATCCTAGATGACCATCTCGCGCGCCGCCGGTGAGGCGCGGGCCGCCCGCCGACCATTACCCTTCGCCGCCTCCGCTACGGGAGAGCGATGAGCGAGGGCAACTCCGGCTATACGCGCCGCAGGCTGATCCAGACCGGCACCGCCGGGGCCGTCGCCGCCGGGCTGGGCACCGCCGGCAGCGCCGAGGGCAGGAAGCGCCGCCGCCCCCGAAAGGCCGACGTGATCGTGGTGGGTGCCGGCTACGCCGGCCTGACGGCGGCGTACCGCGTCGCCAAGAAGGGCAAGTCGGTGATCGTGCTCGAGGCACGCGATCGCGTGGGCGGGCGGACCCTGAACCACGTGCTCCCCGGCGGCAAGTGGTCGGAGCTCGGCGCCACCTTCGTCGGCCCCACGCAGGACCGGGTGCTGGCGCTCATGAAGGAGACGGGCGTCAAGCGATTCAGCACCTACGACACGGGCGACAACGTCTACCACGCCGGCGGCATGAACCAGCGCTTCAGCGACACGAGCCCGTTCGGCTCGGCGCCTCCCGACCCGACGACGGCGGCCGACGTCGCGCTGGTGGTCGAGCGGCTGGACATGATGTCCACGTCGGTGCCACCCGACGCGCCCTGGACCGCCCAGAACGCGGACGACTGGGACGCCCAGACGCTCTACTCCTGGGTCAAGCAGAACAGCTCCGGGAGCAAGCAGTTCATGAACCTGGTCCAGATCGCCACCGAGCCGATCTTCGGCGCCGAGGCGCGGGACATCTCGCTCCTATTCACGCTCTTCTACATCGCCGCCTCGGGCAACGAGCAGAACCCAGGCACCTTCGAGCGCAACTTCGACACGCGCGGCGGGGGGCAGCAGTGGCGCATGCTCGGCGGGACCCAGCTGGTGCCGATCCGGCTGGCGAAGCGCCTGGGCCACAGGCGCATCTTCTTGAACAGTCCAGCGCGCCGCATCGTGCAGTCGCACGGCGGGGTCCACGTGCACACCGACAGGCTCACCTTCCACGGCAAGCGCGTGATCGTGGCCGTGCCGCCGCCCTTGGCGGGGCGGATCCGGTACGACCCGCTCCTGCCGCAGAACCGCGACCAGCTGACCCAGCGGATGCCGATGGGCACCCTGATCAAGGCGGAGATCTTCTACGACAAGCCGTTCTGGCGCGAGGACGGCCTCACCGGTCAGTTCCTGAGCGACGAGGGGCCGATCAGCGCGAGCTTCGACATCACCCCGCCGGACGGGAAGCCCGGGATCATCATGGGGTTCATCGGCGGCGATCGTGCGCGCGTGTTCCAGGCCACCCCGGCGAGGCAGCGCCGCCAGCAGGTTCTATCCGAGCTCCAGAAGATCTTTGGCGACCGGGCTCTCCATCCAAAGCAGTACCTCGAGTTCAGCTGGGTGACCCAGACGTGGACCCGGGGCTGCCCGGTGAGCGTCCTCGGCCCCGGAACGCTGGTGGGGTTCGGCGCGGCGATCCGGAAGCCGGTGGGCCGGATCCACTGGGCGGGCACCGAGACCTCCACCTACTGGAACGGCTACATGGACGGCGCGGTGCGTTCGGGCGAGCGCGCCGCGGCCGAGGTTCTCGCCCATATCTAGCGCCGGCATGCGCTCCCTCCGCGCACCGGCCGCCCTGCTCGCCGCCGGCCTCGCGCTGGCCCTCGCCCTCGCGCCGGCCGCCTGCGCACGCAACCGCTTCGACACGCGCGTGCTCGCGCACGTGGGGTCCCCCGGCTACCCGGCGCTGTCGCTGGTCGCCCCCGACCGGACGATCTACGTCGGCACCTTCACCAACGCCTCGGGCTCCGACACCGGGCCGTCCAAGGTGTTCGCGTACTCGCCCAAGGGCAAGCTGCTGCGTACGTACGTGATCAAGGGCCAGACCCCGGGCTCCGCGCACGGCGTCCAGGTGGCCGCGATCGACAAGCGCGGTGTGCTCTACCTGCTCGACCAAAACCCGTCGCGGGTCCTCAGGCTCAACCCCCGGACCGGCAGGCAATCGACCTACGGCACGTTCTTCGACGTTCCGCCCTGCGTCCCCGCGACGCCGCCCGCCGACTGCTCGGACACGGTGATGGACAACCCGCCCGAGCCGGACTATGCGGCGTGGGGGACGGACGGCGCCATGTACGTGACGGACTATCAGCAGGCCGTCGTGTGGCGTGTACCACCGGGCGGCGGCCGGGCCCACGTGTGGTTCACCGATCCGCGCCTCGACGGCTCGCTGTTCGGCCCCGCGGGGATCATCCTGATGCCCGACCACCGCACGCTGATGCTCGACACCAGCGCGGGCGGCGCCACCTCGCCGCCGCCGGATTCGACCACGGGCGAGCTCTACAAGTTGCCGATCCTCCCGAACGGCCGCCCGGGCACCCTCACGAAGCTGTGGGAGAGCGGCCCCACCGAGGGGCCCGACGGCTTCGCGCTTGCGCGGTCGGGAAACGTGTACATGGCGCTGGTCGGCCCGAACGTGAACCAGCTGGTGGTGATCTCGCCCACCGGCACGGAGCTCGCGCGCTTCCCGACCGACATGTCCGGCAACAACGGATCGCCCGTGCCCTTCGACGAGCCCTCGAGCGTGCAGTTCGACGGCAGGCGCATGATCGTCACCAACGACGCGTTCTTCTCCGGCGACCCGAGCCATTTCGTGATCTTCGACGTGTGGGCGGGCGAGCCGGGTGCGCCGGTCTTCGTGCCGGGCCGCAAGGCCGCGGGACGGAGGTACAGGTTGACGGTGCGGCCGCGCAAGACCACGGTCGGCGATTCGCGCAGCTTCCGCTTCCACGCGACGCATGGTGGGGCCGGGCTCCGCGGTGCGCTGGTGACCTTCGGCGGGACCAGCGCGCGCACCGGCCGCCACGGCTACGCGACGCTCGTGGTCGGCTTCGAGCACCGTGGCCGGAAGACCGCCACGCTCACGGTGGCGGGGAGGGTCGTCGCCAGGACCCACGTGCAGGTCGCGCCCGAATCGCAGGGCGACTGAGGGCCTCCCCCTACCGGGACAGGCCCTGACTCAGGCGCGCGGCCAGATCCCAAGCCGCCGGGCCACCCGCTCGGCCAGCAGCAGCTGACCAGAGGCCGCCGCCCGCAGCGCGGCCCGCAGGCGATCGCCGAGCCCGTCGCGTGGGACCGGGACGTTGAACTCGAGCTCGGAGCCTTCGCGACCGGTGCGGATGGCGCCGGCTCGCTCGATCGCGTCCAGGACCACCGCGTTGTCCGAGGACACGTAGGCTCGGAACGTCTCCACGTCGTTTTGACGCGCGCGTTCGCTGAGCGCCCGGAGCAGCGCTGTGGCCACGCCCCGGCGCTGCCAATCGTCCACCACCTCGACCGCGACCTCGGCTGTGTCCCGCTCGCCGGGAACCTGCACATAGCGCGCAGTGCCGACCAGGCGTCCGTCGGCGGGATCGATCGCCACCAACGCCTCGTGGCGGCGGTGGTCGACCTCCGTCAGGTAGTCGAGGTCCTCGGCGGTGAGCTCCGTCGCCGGCGTGAGGAAGCGCCGCCGGCGCGCCTCGTCGCTCATGCGATGGAAGGCGTCGGCCACAAGCGCCTTGTCGTCCGGCCCGATCGGGCGGACGAGCACGGCGCGACCGTCGCGGAGCTCGGCGCTTCGCGCCTCGGCTGCAGTCATGCGGGGTGACGCTAGCGTGCGACTAAGCGAGCAACGGGGCCGGGAGCTCGCCGTCCAGCGTGTCGAGCACGGCCATGCCGTTGCCGTTCGGCATCAGCCAGGTGCCATCCGGGCGGCGTGCGATCAGGCCCTGATCGCGCAGTGCCCCGAGGCGGGTGGTGACGGACGGCCGCTGCGCTCCGATCAGGGTGGCGAGCAGCTGGTGCTGGAGGTTGAGCGGGATGAGCACGCCCTCCGGCGTGACCCTTCCGAAGCGCCGCGCGAACTGCCAGAAGACGAGCATGAGCCGGTCGTCCACGCGCCGGATGTGCGCCACCGCGAGATCGAGCGCGAGCCAGCGGGTTTGCGTCGCGAGCCTGTCCATGATCGCCGACGCGATGGTGGGCCAGCGGGCCACCCGCCGTCCGAAGGCGGCATCGAGGCTGGCGAGGGTGGCCGTTTCGAGCACCGCCCACTCCGCGTTCAGGTCCATCGGCGCGTCCTCGCCCAGCGTCACCCATGGGCGGAGCACGTCGCCGGCCGCGAGGAGCTGGATGCTTCCGGGGCCCCCGACGGCGACCGTGCGGGTGAGCAGCCCGCCGAGCACGAGGAACCCCATGTGCCCCGGCTCCACGTGCTCCGGCGGACGCCACCTACCGCACTCGACACGCAGCACAGGGGCCAGCGCTGCGTGGCTCGCCTCGATCCGGTCGCCCTCGTCGAGTGCGGCGGCAAGGTCGGGATCGGCCTCGAGGATCCGAATGCGGTCTACATGCGCGGCGTCCACTGGTCACTCTCCGCAGGACCGTGTCGGGCGCACGTCACCCGCCGCTCGACGTGCGTGCTGGCTTCTCGCCGTGCTCGCCGGCCAGCCGGTCGCGCCGCTGAGCGGCCAGTTGCTCCCGCAGCTCGCTCGCGCGCTCGCGCGCGAGCTTGCCCTGGGCCCAGAGCGCCTCCGAGCTCGAGAGGGCGTCGTGCGAATGCTCCAGCGCGACCTCCTGACGCGTATGCGCGCTGGGCTCGCTGTGACCCCACTCCGCATACGACGCAGTGGAGCCAGCTCCGCGGATCGCATCTTCGAGCCCGCGATCCTCGCGGCGGCCGAGTCCGTAGGAGAGCCGCGCCACGGCCGCCTCACGGATGTACTGCGCGACGCTCACACCGATGCGGGCCGCCTCCTCCTCGAGGGTCGCCCATACGTCAGAGGCGAAGCGGACTGTTGTCTGATGCATTGGCATAGCGACGTCGGAAACGATATCTTATGCGCCGTGTCCGATATCGCAAGCGCTATCCCAGAACGGGAAGGCCACGACGGGGCACACGGCGAGATGCTCGCCGAGGTCTCGCGCTCGGTGGTCAGGCTCCACAAGGACCTCTACGGGAAGGGACCCACCAGGGCTCGGTCGCACATGGTCGGCGACCTCCTGGTGTGCGTGCTGGCTGGTGGGTTCACGCGCGCGGAGCTGACCCTCCTGGCGGGTGGAAAGGGCGACGTCGTCCGTCACCAGCGTCAGGAGCTCCAGGCGATCGCGCGGGACCGCTTCACCTCGACGATCGAGTCCGTCACCGGCCGCCCGGTCCTCGGCTGGCTGAGCTCCATCGATGAGCACGCCCAGCTGAGCGCCGAGGTCTTCGTCCTCGAGCCGCGCGAGGTCGACCGCTTGTCCGGTGACGGTCGAGTCGATCAGTCACTGGACGGCGAGGTGGAGATGCACGTCCGTTCCGGCTCGGTCGTGCAGAGTCGCGACGGCCGCCCTCCGACCTAGGCGCCGTTCGCTCGCGTACCTGGCGCGCGCTCGGCCTGAGGCCGCCGGGCGATTCGCAGCCAGGCCGTGGTCAACGCGCCCCCGATGCGCGATGATGGGTGCATGCCGCACGATCTGACGGAGCGGGCGGCGTCGTGAGTCCTCCAGCTCCAGGCGAGCGCGCCCCCGGATTCGCTTCCACCCTCATGGAGGCTCGCGGGCCCGAGCGCCCGAAGGTCCAGCGCGACATCGTGGTAGTGGGCGCATCCGCAGGTGGCGTCGAGGCGCTGGGGAAGCTGATGCGGGGACTTCCCCCCGAGCTTCCGGCGGCCCTCTTCGTGGTGCTTCACGTCCTCCCCACGGGAACCAGCGTGCTCCCGGAGATCCTGGACCGCGCCGGCGTGCTCCCGGCCACTCCAGCGGTCGATGGCGACCCGGTCGAGCGCGGCCGTGTGTACGTCGCGCCCCCGGACCATCACCTGCTCGTGCTTGACGGCACCGTCGCCCTCTCCCGCGGACCCCGCGAGAACGGGCACCGTCCGGCGGTCGACCCCCTGTTCCGCAGCGCCGCCCGCGCCTACGGCTCGCGCGTGATCGCCGTCGTCCTGTCCGGGGCGCTCGACGACGGGACCGCTGGGCTCCGCTTCGTCAAGAGCCACGGAGGTGTGACGATCGTCCAGGCTCCGTCCGATGCGCTCTATCCGGCGATGCCCCAGAGCGCCATCGCACACGACGTGGCGGATCACTCCGTTCCGATCGCGGAGATGCCGGCGCTCCTGTGCGAGCTGCTCGACGCGCAGATCGAACCTATCCCGCCTACCAACGATCCGGCGGAGCACGAGGACCGCAGTGACGGAGACCCGCGGGCGGGCATCCTGTCGCCCATCACGTGCCCTGAGTGCGGCGGCACGCTCTGGGAGCACGAGGAGGGCGGCGTGCTTCGGTTCAAGTGCCACGTGGGGCACGCCTTCACCCGCGAGAGCCTCGACACGGCGCAGGGCCAGTCGGTGGAAGCCGCCCTGTGGAGCGCGCTCCGCAGCCTCGAGGAGCGCGCCGAGCTCCTGAAGCGCCTGGCGCGCCGCTCGCAAGCGGCAAAGCGCGGCGGCTGGGAGGCGCTCGAGCGCAAGGCCGATGCGGTCTCCGGGCACGCTGACGTCCTGCGCGAGGTGATCGCCCGGCTCGGCAGGGAGCCGGGGGCGGAGTCGCCACCCGAGCCCGCCGCGCAGGCAGCTGAGTGATGACCGCAGGTAACCGAAAGAGCCAGGCGTCGCCTGAGCTGGCCAGCCTGCTCGAGTACCTGCGCACCGCGCGCGGCTTCGATTTCACCGGGTACAAGACCGCGAGCCTCGAGCGCAGGATCAGCAAGCGCGTCAAGGCGGTCGGCTGCGACGGCTACGTCGATTACCAGGACTATCTCGAGGCGAACCCGGGTGAGTTCACCGAGCTTTTCAACACGATCCTGATCAACGTCACCGCGTTCTTCCGGGATCGGGAGGCGTGGGACTACGTGGCGAGCGACGTGATCCCCAGGATGCTCGCCGACATTCCAGAGTCGGAGACGATCCGGGTCTGGTCGGCCGGGTGCGCATCCGGTGAGGAGGCCTACAGCGCCGCGATTCTGCTCGCCGGCGCCCTCGGCGGGGCCGACTTCCGCCGGCGCGTGAAGATCTACGCGACAGACATCGACGACGAGGCGCTCGCCGCCGCACGGCAGGCGATGTACCCGGTCGCCGCCGTGAAGGACCTCCCGATGGAGATCGTCGAGAAGTACTTCGAGCCGAATGCGGGCGGACTCGTGTTCAGGCCCGACCTCCGCCGGTCGGTGATCTTCGGTCGCAACGACCTCGTCCAGGACGCGCCGATCTCGCGTGTGGACCTGCTCATCTCACGCAACACACTCATGTACTTCACGGCCGAGACGCAGGCACGAGTGCTCACCCAGTTCAACTTCTCGCTGAAGGACACGGGTTACCTCTTCCTCGGAAAGTCGGAGATGCTCATCACGCATTCCGACCTCTTCGCTCCGCACGACATGAAGTGGCGGGTATTCCGGAAGGTCCCGCGGACGGTGCTCCGGGAGCGGATGACGTTCGCCGGACAGCCCCACCGCCTGCTCGACCTGACCGCCGACGTGTCGGGCCGCTACGCGCAGCTGCGCGAAGGTGCAGCGGACGTGTCGCCCGTGGCGCAGATCGCGGTCGACGCGGAGGGCTTCGTCGTCAGCGCCAACCAGGCGGCGCGCAAGCTGTTCGAGCTGGGACCCGCGGACATGGGACGCCCGGTGCAGGACCTCGAGGTCTCGTACCAGCCCGTCGAGCTGAGGACGGGGATCCAGCAGGCGTCTCAGGACGGCCAGCCGGTGGACCTCGGCCGAGTCGACTGGGTGCGACCGGGCCAGCCCCCGCGTGTCCTCCAGGTCACGGTCGTGCCGATTCTCGGGGGAGGCGAGGCGGTGCTGGGGACGAGCATCGGGTTCGAAGACGTGACCGCGTTCGTGCGGCTCGACGCCGACCACCGGGAGTCGCGGCGCCAGCTCGAGACCGCGTACGAGGAGCTCCAATCGACGGTCGAGGAGCTCGAGACGACGAACGAGGAGCTCCAGTCGACCAACGAGGAGCTCGAGACGACCAACGAGGAGCTCCAGTCGACCAACGAGGAGCTCGAGACCATGAACGAGGAGCTCCAATCGACGAACGATGAGCTCGAGACCATGAACGACGAGCAGCGTATGCGGGCCCTCGAGCTGGACCGGCTGAACATCTTCCTCGAGGGCATCCTCGGCAACCTGGAGCTCGCCGTGGTGGTGATCGACGACGCTCAGCAGGTGCAGCTGTGGAATCCGGCGGCCTCGGAGATGTGGGGACTCCGGGAGGACGAGGTGGCGGGGGTGCACTTCCTGTCGCTGGACATCGGCTTGCCCGTCGGGCAGCTGCGGGATGCGATGCGCGCGGCCCTGGGAGACGGGGGCGCCGGAACCGACCTGGTTCTCGAGGCCGTCAACCGGCGCGGCCGGACCTTCGAGTGCTCAGTCCGGGTGCAACCGCTGCGCGCCGATGGGAAGAGCCGCGGAGCGATCCTCATAATGGCCGAGAGCCGCGTCCGGGCGCCGGCCGAGTAGTCCGCCGAAGCCGGCGCCGGCCGCGCTCCACGCGTGGTCCCGCCAGCCCCACGAGCTCGTCAAGCCGGCGTTCTGCGGCCACCAGCTTCCGGCTCGCCGACTCGGCGTGCAGGCGAGCCTCATCCAGGGCAAGTCGCCTCTCGTCCGCGTTCAGCTCGACTTCTTCCCGCCCTTGCGGCCGGCCGCCGCCTTCTGGGCCTTGTTGCCGCCGCTGCCGCTGCCGCTGCTGCGCCGGCTCCGGCTGCTGCCGGAGCTCTTGCCGCCCCGGCTCGAGGAGTCCGGAGCGTTCGAGATCGCGGCGGCGCGCGACTTGCTCATGCCCTTCTTGCGAAGGCCCTCGTACTGCTTGTTGTCCTTGACGCTCGGGCCATGGTCCTTGGCCATCGTCAGACCTCCTTCGATGGAGCCTGCCGGCTCAGCTGGCCAAGCGCTTGCGCAGGTGCTCCTTGCCCTGCTCGGCGCCCCTGCGGCTCGCCTCCTGCGCGCGGCGGAAGAAGTCGGCGAGGTCCGAGTCTCCATCGCGCTCGGCGTCCTGGATGTAGGTCTCGAGCCGGAGCGCATTGCTGAGGCACTGCTCGGTGAACCAGATCACGTTGTAGTCCTTGTCCTTCGTACCGGTGACGTGGCCGGTCTCCTGGGCTGTCGCCTCCATCTGGCCTCCCTCCGTTTCGGTTGCAGTACCCCTCGATTACCCGGTCCGGGCGCGACTACTCGGCAAGTGACTGGGTATGAACCAGCGCAGCCTCAGGGGCCGCCCTTGGGTACATTCGCGCCACATGGCGAACGCGTGGTTGCCGCCCCTGATCCGCCAGCTCGGCCGCGACCGGCTGGGCCTCGGGGCCGCGGCGCAGTCGCGCGTATCGACATCGCTCGCACCACGCACCCAAACCGCCGACCGGGTGGTCCCCTCGGTGTGTCCCTACTGCGCCGTGGGCTGCGGCCAGAAGGTCTACGTCAAGGACGAGAAGGTGATCCAGATCGAGGGCGACCCCGATTCGCCGGTGTCGCGTGGACGCCTGTGCCCCAAGGGCGCCGCCTCCGAGGGCCTCGTCAATTCGCCCCTGCGCGAGACGCGCGTCAAGTACCGCCGGCCCGGCGGGAAGGAGTGGGAGCACATCCCACTCGAAGAGGCCGCGGAGATGATCGCCGACCGCCTGATCGCCGCGCGGCGCGACACGTGGGAGGAGGAGACCGAGGACGGCCGGCCGCTCAAGCGGACCCTCGGGATCGCGTTCCTGGGCGGCGCCACGCTCGACAGCGAGGAGAACTACCTGATCAAGAAGTTCTTCAGCGCGGCGGGAGCCGTCTCGATCGAGAACCAGGCGCGCATATGACATAGCTCGACGGTCCCCGGTCTGGGGACCTCGTTCGGGCGCGGCGGCGCCACCACCTTCCAGCAGGATCTGCAGAACTCCGACTGCATCCTGATCATGGGCTCGAACATGGCCGAGCAGCACCCGGTGGGGTTCCAGTGGGTGGTCGAGGCCAAGGAGCGCGGCGCGCAGGTGATCCACGTGGACCCCCGGTTCACGCGCACGAGCGCCATGGCCGACCTGCACGTGCCGATCCGGCCGGGGACGGACATCGCGTTCCTGGGCGGGCTCGCCAACTACATCCTCCAGAACGAGCGCTGGTTCCGCGAGTACGTCCGCCACTACACGAACGCGCCGGTGATCCTCAAGTCGGAGTTCCAGGACACCGAGGACGCCAGCGGGGTCTTCTCAGGCTGGAACCCCGAGGACCGCGCGTACTCGATCGACAGCTGGGCCTACAACAAGACCACCGGGGAGACGGCCGCCGGCAAGACCGAGCAGCAGGCGGACGTCTCCGGCGAGCAGGCCCACGGCGCGCACGGCATGAACCTGCGCCGCGGGCGCCCCCCGGACACGGACGACTCGATGGAGGACGACCGCTGCGTGCTCCAGGTGCTGAGGCGTCACTTCGCCCGCTACACGCCCGAGATGGTGGAGGACATCTGCGGCTGCCCCAGGGAGAGGTTCCTGCGGGTGGCGGAGTGGATGTGCGACAACTCAGGGCCGGAGCGGACGTCGGCGATCTGCTACGCGGTCGGGTGGACCCAGCACACCACCGGCGTCCAGAACATCCGCGCGGCGTCGATCGTGCAGCTGCTGCTCGGGAACATCGGGCGCCCCGGCGGCGGGATCCTCGCGCTCCGCGGTCACGCGAACATCCAGGGCTCCACGGACATCCCAACGCTCTACAACATCCTGCCCGGCTACATCCCGATGCCGCATCCGCAGGAGTCGCC
>Ga0209577_10002208_pt1 | contig 18878 bp, 13 predicted proteins | sample GraSoiAngelo_109_FD_185874 | JGI IMG/M metagenome (GOLD analysis project Ga0209577, IMG submission 185874) | Grasslands soil microbial communities from the Angelo Coastal Reserve, California, USA - 14_0903_12_20cm (SPAdes) (version 2) | ecosystem: Environmental > Terrestrial > Soil > Grasslands...
CGCACGAGTCAGCATCTAAGAATCCCTCGCGCTGGACTCTCCGCCACCTGTACTTCGCCCATTTCGCCGTCACGAACGAGGCGGGCCGTCGGTTTCAGTTCCTGGAAAAGATCTCCCGCGCCGGGATCCGCAAGGCTGGGGCTGCAACCGGACGGCTGGCGGTCTGGATCGACGATTGGCGCGCGGAAGCCGATGGCGACTCCCATGTACTCCACGCTCAGGGTGAAGGGATCGCGATCCATCTGCGCCTGACTCCGGAGAAACCGCCGGTGATCCATGGCATCGCCGGCGTCAGCCGTAAGGGCGAGGGTCCCGGCGAGAGCTCGCATTACTATTCCTTCACCCGCTTGCAGACCGAAGGCACGCTCACCTACGAGGGGAAGGCCCGCACCGTCTCCGGCCTGAGCTGGATGGACCACGAATTCGGCAGCAACCAACTCGGAGAGTCACAGATTGGATGGGATTGGTTCGCCCTGCAGCTCTCGGACGCCACCGAGCTGATGGCCTATCGGATCCGCCGGCGCGACGGCACCATTGAGCCCGCTTCAGGCGGGACATGGATCCGCGCTGACGGCTCAGCCGTGCCCCTGACACGCGACGAGATCACGGTCGTCGAGCTCGACCACTGGCAGTCTCCCCAGAGCAAGGGGCGCTATCCGGCGCGTTGGCGCCTCACCGTCCCATCCGCCCACCTGGCTGTCGAGCTCGTTCCGACGGTCCCACACCAGGAACTACTGACGCACCGCAGCACCCAGGTCACCTACTGGGAGGGCAGCGTGACCGTGATGGGCGAGCGGGCAAGCCGGCCGGTCATGGGCCTGGGTTACGTCGAGCTGACGGGCTACGCCGCGCCGCTGCGACGGAGGCTATGAGCCACGAAGGCACGCTTGACACCCTTCTCGGCGTGCCGGTAGTGTAACGCCCTCGCACTCACATCCCTGGAGAGCCCAATGACCTTTGCGGTACGTGTCTTGGCTCTGTTCTGCCTCCTGCTTTCGGTCATAGCCTGTGGAAAGCAGAGTGACACCATCGTGGCGATCGCGCCACATCCTCGGAACCCTGACATCCTCTATGTGGCTACCAACGAGTCGCTCTACAAGACCCGCGACGGCGGAGCCACCTGGAGCAAAATGACCACCGACTTGAGCAGCTTCCGCATCCTCACCCTCGGCGTGGATCCCCACAGCCCTTCGAATGTCCTGGCCGGCACCATGGGAGACGCGGTGTACAAGAGCCCTGACGGCGGCCAAAGCTGGACTCCGCACAACGGCGGCCTCAAGGAACACGTCTCCGTCGTCAATCAGTTCGTGTTCCACCCAACCGATCCTGACATCATTTACGCCGCGACGACCGTCGGGGTGTTCCGGTCCAAGGATGGCGGTCGCCTGTGGGAAGAGCGCATGTATGGGATGAAGGAAGTCCACTACGTCGTCACGTTGGCGATGGACCCGCACAACCCGGACGTGATGTACGCCGGCACGACCGGTGGCGTGTACAAGACCACTGACGGCACGGCGCACTGGGACAGGGTCAACAACGGCCTCATCCCGATGGAGAAACTAGACGCGGCGATGGCGCTTGGCGTCAACAGCCTGGTGACGGACCCCGCGAAACCGGGGACCGTGTACGCCGGCACGACCAATGGCCTGTTCAAGACCACCGATGCCGCTGCCTCTTGGAGACGGATCGAAAAGGGGCTGACCGACAATTACGTCAGCGTGCTGCTGATCGACCCGACCAATCCCAATATCCTCTACGCCGGGACCCGGAAGGGCGTCCACAAGACCACGGACGGCGGCGAGACCTGGGGGCCGTCGAACGAAGGGTTGACTACACTGAACATCCGCGCGATGGCTCTCAGTCCGCTCAACCCGCAGATTGTCTATGCGGGAACCAACGGCAGTGGGCTGTTCCGCAGCACGGACGGCGCGAAGACATGGACACATGTCCCGCTCACGCCTGCGCCCAAGGCATCCCCAACCGCTCCCACCGTCTAGCTTGGACTCCGCCCGCTGGACGTGCCGACCATCGTCCTGCGCATCGATCACGCTTCCCTGACCATCATCGAATTGACACCTACTGCACCCCACCTTGTTCTTTTCAATTACATATATTCACGCTTCGACCATCCGCGAGCTTAAAGCAGCTTTGTGGTTCTCGGAGTGTCTCGATCAATAGACGTGTTTCCGGTTTCAATCTCTTCGGAATTTTTCTAGTTGGAGTTTTACAGCACGAGCATAAACTATTTGTAAAAATTTTTATTGACATGCTTAAAAGCGTCTGCTATAAAGCAATCACTTTTGATTTCGAAGACGCCCGCCATTGGAAGAACTCAAAGACATCACTGTCAGCCTAGATCATCAGTCACGTCGATCGCCACTTCGCTCAAACGAGACCGCCGGTTCCGCAAAGTGGCACCCAACACGTTCGAAGCCCTGGAAGAAAAACTCCAAGCTGTCTGATGCTCAGGATGAACACTGGACTTTAGAAGGGAGGTGAGATTAGTGGCGAAAAAGAAGGCTGCGAAGAAAAAGAAGTAAGTTCCCCTCTAGCATCGCGTGCTGGGGGCAAGGCCCCTTGCCCCCAGCACTCTTAATTCCTTACCCATAACCCACCCAATAAATCGAAGTGTGAGATTCTGTCATTACGGAACCTATAAGCGCATTGGAGGGAGGCGTTCGGAGAAGGTAACGCCTTACGACGCAGCTAGTCGCGTTGCGGAGAGGCGACGAGGGAGGGTGGTAGCTCGCGCAGACGACCTGCCGGGGCATGAGTTTCAGCCGACACGAGCACCCAGTTGTCACGAGATTCGAGGATGCGGGAGACGAGACGGGCATGCAGCGCGTGCCCGGAGCGGATCGCCAGGATCTCTCCGACGATCGGCATGCCCAAGAGCGTCATATCGCCGACCAAGTCGAGGATCTTGTGGCGCACGAATTCATCCCTGTACCGGAGGCCGTCCTCATTGAGCAGCCCCTCATCGGACAGAATGAGCGTGTTGTGCAGCGACCCACCGAGACCCAGTCCGGCCTCCCAGAGCGCTTCGACCTCGCGGAGAAACCCGAAGGTGCGGGCCGGAGCGATGTCGCGGATAAAACTGTCGGGAGACCAATCGTAGGTGTAGGCCTGGCGTCGGATCAGCGGATGGTCATAGTCGATGGTGTACGTGACGCTGGCCGTGGAGGCCGGGCGAATCGAAATACGCTTATCGCCTTCGGTCACATCAAGGGGACGCACGATCTTCAAGTAGGACCGAGACCGGTCCTGTGCGGCAAGCCCGGCTTCCAGCAGGAGGTCCACGAACGGCGTCGCGCTGCCGTCCAAGGCCGGAAGTTCCGGCGCATCCACTTCGACATACAGATTGTCGATCTCAAGGCCTGCAGCTGCAGCCAGGAGGTGCTCGATGGTCTGGACCTGCACGCCGTCCACTCCAATCGTCGTCGACAACATGGTCGGGCGCACGTTGGCGATGACCGCAGGAACCCACGGCTTGGCGCTGAGGTCCGTTCGAATGAAGACGATTCCAGTACCGGGCGGGGCTGGTGTGAGGGTCAGCGACACACCGCATCCGGAGTGAAGGCCCACCCCCGTACACGTTACCGGCTTTCGAATCGTCTGCTGCTGGCGCATTAGGCTCCTTACTGGTGCAGGCTTTCATAAGACTAGCAAGAGTAATACCTACCGATAAGATCCCAAACTTGTTTAGCAAGTCATTGATTTATTGAATGTTTATGACTGCTCGACCCCACACTCAAGGTCCGTTGTAAATGCGTTCTGTTGTAAAAACCCTTCATTTGTAGCATTTCTCCTGCCGCAGGTCTGTGTTGTCACAGGAGATCAACTACGGGTATTAGGGCTTGGGGTCGAGCTCAATCAGCCCCTTGCGGATGGCCAAAATGGCGGCTTGCGTGCGGTCATAGACTTGTAGTTTGTGGAAGATGTTCCGTACATGGTTCTTGACGGTCTTCTCGCTCAGGTCAAGATCGTTGGCAATCTCCTTGTTCGTTTTCCCGTCGGCCACCAGGCGCAGCACGGTGATCTCCCGCTCGGTCAGGTCGTGCTCCGTCCGGGCCTGCTTCCTGCCCTTCCCTTCCGCCAGCAAAGAGAACTCCGCAAGGATCTTGCTCGCCACGGACGGATGGATGAGGGACTCGCCTTTGTAGATCGACCGGATGGCCGAGATGATCTGCGCCGAGTCGGAATCCTTCAGCAGATAGCCCGTGGCTCCGGCGCGGACAAGGTCGAAAATGTATTTCTCCTCATCGTACATCGTGAGCGCCACGATGCCGATGTGCGGAGACTCCCGCTTGATGGCACGGGTGGCCTCCACCCCGCTCATGCGGGGCATGCTCACGTCCATCAGGATGACGTCGGGCTGTAATTCCCGCGCCTTCTCCACAGCCTCCTGACCGTCACGCGCCTCACCCAAAACCTCAAGGTCGCCGCTCTCCCGCATGATCGCCGCGAGGCCCTCCCGGACCACGCGGTGGTCATCTGCGATCAGGACTCTGATCCGCTCCACGCTGCCTCTCCTCCTCCGGAGTGATGGGGATATCGAAGAGCACCCGGGTGCCGTGTCCCTTCCGCGATTCCACGCGGGCCGTTCCCCCGACCAGGCGAGCCCGCTCATGAATCCCTTTCAAACCGAACGATTGCCATTTGGTCGGATCCTGCGACATGGCCTCCACGTCGAACCCGATCCCGTTGTCCTCGATCGTGCCTTTGATCCGGCCTTCCGCGACGGTCAGGGTGATCGTGGCCCGCTCCGCCTTCGCGTGCTTCTGGACATTGCTGAGCGCTTCCTGCGCGATCCGGAATAGAACGATCTTGGTCGTCGGCGCCATCGCCGATTCGTCGCCCGACCATATCAACACAGTCCGGATGTGCGACTGCGTCTCGTAGGACTTGAGGTAATTTTTGAGTGCCGGCACCACCTCCATCGATTCGAAGTAGAGCGGACGAAGGTTGAAGATCACCTGACGTGATTCCTCGATGGCCGTCTTGAGCTGGGCCTTGGCGTCGCTCAACAGCTCGAAGCTGTGGGTGGGGTCCGAAAAGATGAGTTCCCGGCACAAGTCCAGTTTGAGATTGATCCCGGCCAACGTCTGGACCAGGCCGTCATGGATCTCGCAGGCGATACGGCTGCGCTCGCCGGTGATGGCGGAGCCGGCCTCCTTTTCGTACAGTTTGGAAAGTTCCTGGAACTTCTTGAGGTGCCGCGTCATCTCCGCGTTGGCGCGCACGCGCGCCTCGATGAGCTGCCACATGAACTTGGCGCTCGTCCCACGGATGACGGCCACCCCCGCCCGATCGAGTTCGCGCAGTGCGCTCTCAACTGTCGCATTGCCAGTGACGTCGATGATCAGATCCACTTCCTCGGAGCTCAGCAGGTCGCGGAAGTTCCGCGTCACGGGAATGCCGTAGCGTTTGGCCAGGCGCAGCCCCGGAGCCTTGGGATCAATCTCGGCCACACCGACGATGCGAACCAGCGGGTCCGGCGCCAGGATCGTCAGGAGCGCCGAGCCCCCGGCGCCCGCGCCGATAATGGCCACGTTGGTGATGCGGGGCTCGGCCGCCTCCTGACGGGATGCGCCCCGTTTCTGGGGGGTGGATGGACGACGGGACGAGGGCTTGCTCTTTACCGGCATCGCACGCGCTCCCGTAGAGAATGAGAATCGCCCGGCTAGGCCTGTCCCTCTCCCCGCTCGCGAAGCAGTCCCTTGACCTCATCCATGAACTGCGCGACGTCTTTGAACTCCCGGTACACGGACGCGAAGCGGACATACGCGACCTGATCGAGTTGGTGGAGCTCGGACATGACCTCCTCGCCCACCACACGGCACGGGACCTCGGCCTCGCCCCGCTCCTGGATACGCTTCTCGATGCGGTCCGCGACGACCTCCAGCGTCGCCATGCTGATCGGGCGTTTCTCACAGGCTTTCTTCAAGCCGGCCAGCACCTTGGCCCGGTCGAAGGGCTCTCGCCGCCCGTCTTTCTTGACGATCATGGGGAGCACTTCGTCGACCCGCTCGTAGGTGGTGAACCGCCGCTTGCACCCCAGGCACTCCCGGCGCCGGCGGATGGCCTCGCCTTCTTTCGCCATCCGCGAGTCCACGACCTTGTCTTCAACGTGGCTACAAAACGGGCATCGCACCGACGGCCGCCTTTTCCTTACCGATACGCTTTAAAGACAGGAAACTTCCCGCACAAAGCGCGCATGCGCGAGCGCACACGCCGCCGCACGGTCTGGTCCTGCGGATTCGACAGGACCTTGTCGATGGCGTCGGCGATCTCGTCCATCTCCTTTTCCCGCATGCCGCGCGTGGTTACGATCGGCGTGCCAAGCCGGATGCCACTGGCGATGGCCGGTGGCCTCTCATCATACGGGATCGCGTTCTTGTTGACCGTGATGCCTGCCTCGTCTAGTGCCGTTTCGGCGTCCTTGCCGGTCATCCCCTTGGACTTCGCCACGTCCACCAGCATCAGGTGGGTATCCGTGCCCCCCGACACGATCCGAAAGCCCCGCTTCTGGAGGTCACTCGCCAGGGCATTGGCATTCGCCAAGACTTGTTGCTGGTATTTCTTGAAGCCTGGGGAGAGCGCCTCTTTCAGGGCAACGGCCTTGGCAGCGATGACATGCATCAACGGCCCCCCTTGGAGACCGGGAAAGATCGCCTTGTCCAACGCCTTGGCATACTCAGCCTTGCACATCACCATACCGCCTCGCGGCCCGCGCAACGTCTTATGGGTCGTGGTGGTGACAAAGTCGGCATAGGGGATGGGACTCGGATGCAGACCGGCGGCGATCAAGCCGGCGATGTGGGCGATGTCCACCATGAGATAGGCGCCGACCGCTTTCGCGATCTCGTGGAACTTGGGGAAGTCGAGGGTGCGGGGGTAGGCGCTGGCGCCGACGACGATCAGCCGCGGCCGGCACTCCTCGGCCATCTTCCGCACTGCGTCGTGATCGATACGCTCGGTGGTCCGGTCCACGCCATAGGAATAGGCGTGATAGAGGATGCCGGAGAAGCTCACGCGGCTTCCGTGGGTGAGGTGGCCGCCATGGGCCAGGTCCATACCGAGGATTGCGTCGCCCGGCTTGAGGACCGCGAAATAGACGGCCATGTTGGCCTGCGCCCCCGAATGGGGTTGGACATTCACATGATCCGCGCCGAAGATCTGCTTGGCGCGCTCGATCGCCAGCGACTCGACAACGTCCATGTACTGGCAGCCCCCGTAGTAGCGGCGACCGGGATAGCCCTCGGCGTACTTGTTGGTCATGAGCGAGCCCTGCGCGGCCAGAACCGCCGGGCTGGCGAAGTTCTCCGACGCGATCAACAGGACCTTTTCGCGCTGGCGGCGGCCTTCCTTCCGGATGGCCTCGTAGACCTCTGGATCGGTCGTCTTCAGTGGGTTGGGCATGGATGCGTTAGCCTCCCTTGCCGGTGGCCGCCACATCGTCGGAGGCTTCGCTCTTGACCACGGTCACGCTCACCGTGGCCGTCACCTGGGAATGGAGCTTGACCGGCACCGACACGGTGCCGAGTTCCTTGATCGGATGGACTAGTTCGATCTTGCGCTTGTCCACTTCGATCCCCCGGGCCGCCAGGGCTTCGGCGATGTCCTTGGCCGTCACGGACCCGAACAGTTTATCGTCCTTGCCAACCTGGACGGGAATCGTCACGGCGATGGCACTGACCTTCTTCGCGAACTCTTCCAGGGAGGCCTTCTCTTTGCGCGCCTTTTCGGCGATCACGCGCTTGGCATGTTCGACCGTCTTCAGGCTGCGCCCGGTCGCCTCCACGGCCTTGTTGCGGGGGAAGAGATAATTGCGCGCATAGCCGGAAGCCACATCAAGAATATCCCCGATGTTGCCGACTCCGTGCACGTCTTCTCGCAGAATTACCTTCATTGCTACAACTTCTTGTGGGGAGAGAAGAAGATACTACAGGAGCAAGGGGTGAAAGTCAACGAACGCTGGCTTGTGATCGCAGTCCTGCTTCGCTAGAATATCGACATGATTTTCCGCATACTTCTGGTGGCGATGCTCGTCACCGTAAGTCCTCTTCCCGCCATGGCGCAAGGGGGCGATCAGGCCTTCGATCCCCTCCAGCTAAACATCCGGTTAAGCCCCACCGCGTTGCACCCGCCGTCCCACCTGATCAAGCAGCAATGGACGTTGGATGGCTATCGCCTTGGAAGGCTCGGTCCTCAAGCGCCTCAGGCAGTGATCATCGAAGACGATGCACGCCGGCGGTTGCTGATCCTCTCGGCGACGGACGAAGGGCGAGTCCTGGTTTACCAGGTAGGGGACTTGCCGGTGGACGTGGCCGCTCGCCTACGCCCGGCTCTCGTCTGCGGGCGCACCCGTGAGTGTCAGAAGCAGCGGATGGACCCGGCTGGCGAACTCGGCTGCCTGGCCCTCTGCCTATTGGAGCACCTGCACGAGTGAAGGCCTTCGACCTGCTGCCCGCCCTCCTTCACCTAGTGGCCGACGAGGAACGCGCCGGCGATCCCTCCGGTTTCCTCCAGAAACTCCACCACCGGCTGGAGGACATGCTGCACCACCCGTCGTCCTACCACTTTAGCGCGGCGGATCGCCTGATGCCCTGGGTGGCCCCGGACACATCCGTGACGGACCCGATGCTTCGCTCGACGGTCGTGACGTCCGTGCTCACGACCATCTGGGACGCCGACCGCACGGCGCGTCGCACCAGGTTGGCCGCCGTGGTGACGGAGTTGGTCAAGGCCAACAAACGGGTCTTGCTCATCGCGCCCGACAACCGGACGCTGACCGAAGCCCTCTTGGCCGCCGCCAAAGGGCTCCGCGGCGCCGGGCTCCAGTACCGCAGTTTCCTCTGCTGCTACGATCCGCCCAACATCACGAGCGAAGGCGGACTCAACCTGCGGGACCTGATCTTCGATGTGCAGGTCTCGGCCTTCCTGGGTAAGTCCCAGTCCGACAAGGCGGGTCTGCGCCGCAAGCTGGAGCGGTATCTGGAACTCACGCCGATCCTCCGCTACAAGGCGGAAAAGCAGAAGGACCTCGACGAGGTACGCCACCTCGAATGGCGCCTGCTCACCGCCTTGGGGGACACGCAGGCCGAGATCAAACGACTCCAGAACCTCCAGGCGGTCTATGAAAGCCTCCCCCTCTGGCAACGGCTCGGCATGCAGGTCGTGGGGAGCAACGTCGCCACGATGAAGGAGAACTGCGTGCTCTACGAGGCGCAGAAGCAGGAGTACCTGCACGAGCTGGAGATTGCGCAGTCGCGCATCAACGAGCTCAAGCCGGAGGCCTACGTGGACCCGGAACTGCGGCCCGAGTACGAGGAGCTCAGAGACGAGATCGAGCGCCTGGGGGGTGTCGCAAAGGTGCGGGAAGTCCTAGCCATGGAGGAGGACACCAAACGACTGCCGTTCCTCCAGGCCAAACGAGTCCTCGCCGTCACCCCCGGCCGCGTGATCGGCGATTCCATTTTCCATTCCATCCGCTACGACGCCTTGCTGGTCGACGAGGGCCCCCGTATCCCGCTTCCCTTGCTCTTGGCCTGCGCCTGCCTGGCGCGTGAACGGATTGTCCTCGCGGGGGACCCGCACGAACTGCCTCCCCCGTCGTCCACATCGTATGGTATTGCCTTCGGCTGGGCGACATCGCTGACGAGACCACCCGCTGCGCCGGCCCAACCTGCGCCAGCATAGGGGCGGCTCACGAACCGTTCCTCTCCCGTCTTTTCCCCTCCACAATTCAGGTATCTCATGGATAGCTTTTACCCAGCATCTTTCCCAATATGGCCTATTTAATGTAATTGTTATCTGCCCTTACCCTCCGAACCGCATTGGGGCGGTTTTATGGACCACGCTGTCAATACCTTCCCTTTGACCGCCTCTACTGACGAAGCCTAGCTAGAGAAGCAAGGCTCATGCTTACAGAGGCGTTAAATCCCAGCAACTACGCGGTAAGCCCTCACTCGGTCGGTCCGTGGGTGGTAGGGGGGTTGATCGCAATCTTAGGGATCGTGGCGCTCCTTCGTGAACGTGGCTCGAAGGTGAGCCTCGCGTTTTTCGGACTCACGATGAGCGTTGCGCTCTGGCTCTTCTCTGCGGGCGTACTTTATTCCGCCCTTGACGAACCTCTTGCGCTCCGGTGGGCCAAGGTTGAGCACCTTGGGGTTGTCGTAATTCCAAGTTTGGTCCTTCTCTTCACATTGGCGATAGTCCAGCGCGTTTATGAATTTCGAGCTATAGCCTGGGGCAGTCTGGCGCTATCGGGATTGTTCTACTGTAGCATCCTTTTATCAAACCACTTCATCACCGGAGTGTATCACTATGCATGGGGCTACTACCCGCGATACGGACCTCTGAGTTTGCCTTTCTTGCTCTTCTTCTTCACCCTGCTGTTCGGAAGCCTACGACTCTTGCAGGTGGACCTTAGCCGTTCTCCTCGGATCATTCATCAGCGGAGGATCAAAGCTTTACTTGTCGCCTTAGCGGTAGCCTATCTGGGGGTGGTCGACTACCTGCCTGCCTATGGGATGCATGTCTACCCCTTCGGTTACGTTCCGGTGCTGGGCTTCGTCGTCTTGATGTTCAGAGCGGTGTGGCGCTATCGCCTGCAGGAGATTACCCCGGCTTTCGCTGCAGAGCAGATTATCCACACGATGGCCGACGCGTTGCTCGTATTGGACTCCGAAAGGATCGTGCGGGTGGCCAATCAAGCGGCCGCCCAATTGTTTGGCGATGCGAAGATGGAACTGGTCGGTAAACCGGTGTCCACGGCTTTAGGCAGCCTCTTGGATCAGGAGAAAATTGACGTCTTAGAGGCCACAGGGGTCATGCGGGCGTATGAAACGCACTACCGCAACAAAGAGGGCAAGTTCCTTTCCTTGGATATTACGGGCTCTGTGACGCGAGACCCTACCGGGCAACCTAGCGCGTTTGTGTTCATAGCCCGAGACATCGCTGGACGCAAACAACTAGAAGAACAAGCCCGCCAGGCTCAGAAGCTGGAAGCGTTGGGAAAACTTGCAGGTGAAATTGCCAACGACTTTGAGACGATCTTCACGGTGATCTCTCGATTCATCCTGCTCCCGCTGAGTGGTGTGGATAAAAATGGCCGGGTCCTTGGTAAGGTCGAAGAAATCAGGAAAGCAGCCGACAAGGGTATGGAGTTGACCCGTAAATTGCTCGCTTTTAGCAGCAGTCAACGAGTCAAACCAACAGTATTGGACCTCAATGCTCTCGTGACCAACCTGCATGGCGTGCTGGAATGGGTGCTAGGAAAGGACATTGAACAGGCCGCAATGCTCGACCCCGCTCTGGGATGGGTGAAAGTTGACCTGGGACAGATTGAGCAGGTCATCATCAAGCTGGCTGCCAACGCACGAGATGCAATGCCACGGGGCGGAAAGATCACCTTCGAGACCGCAAACGTGCAAGTGTCGTCGGTCTCGCCCCACCCGTTCGGTCTTATCGGCCCGGGAAAGTATGCCATGCTGGCAATGAGCGCCTCCGGCTGGGTGATGGACGAAGAAGTGCGGATTCACCTCTTCGAACCGTTCTTTAGGGCAAAGGAGTATGGAAGGACGCCAGGGCTGGAACTGGCCATGGTCTATGGGATTGTCAAGCAAAGTGGCGGTCAGATTGCCGTAGAGAGTCAACTCGGTTTGGGCACAACGTTTCGGATCTATCTGCCACTGGTCGAACACACGACGCAGACGGCCGACTCCACCGTTTCCCCTCAACACTCTGCCGCCTAGAAACCCGAAATCCAAGAAACTTATGGTCTGTGCTTCTCTCTCCTAACGCGGACACGGGTATGGGAAGTTGGTAGCGGGCGGCGCCGGGACTATAAGATGGACCGTGCAGGGTTCGCGCTCCATGGTGAGCTGGCGGTTGGATGAATAGACGATCACGTCCACGGTGAAGCCGGGAGTGTAGCGAACCCGGAGATTGTCCACGCCGATGTCGCTGGACGCCCGCGTCCGCCGGAGAAAGACCTGTTCACGCGCAGTCGGATCCGGCTCCTCACCAGGCTTCGTCCCCCAGGGGATGAAGACCAGCGTCGCCCGTGCAAGGTCCGGCCAAATCGGTCGCCGAACGGCCGGGTCTTTCTCTAACAGATACCGCGCCACTTCTTCCTGCCACCTCCGATGTTGCTTCAGGTCCGTCCGCATGGAAATGGGAAGCACTGCATTCATCTCAATAATCCGTTTTTCCACTTCGGCATGGGACATGCCCACGTGCATCATCCCCACCGACCGGCTGATTTCTTCAACCGTCCGGTCATCGATGTCAAAGGCGGCGGGGTAGAGGCCACAGGAGACCGGGTGCAGCAGGGCCAACGCCCAGATACCCAGCGTGGCGCGCCAGCGGACGAAGGGGCGCGGGCCGGAATGCGCCTGCTCATCGTCGTAATACTGACGGATCCAGCTCAGCAGAAAGAACAAGAACAGGGAGACAGGGAAGAGAAAGAGGTGGGTGGTCGCTACGTCATTGATGTCCGGCAGCCGCGCCGGGATGTCCCAAACTCTCCAGAGCGTGACGGCGGCCACCAGCAGCACCCAGCCCCAGACGGCAGGGACCAGCGCCTTCCCCACCCGATCGAGCGTGATGTCGAGCTTCATCTGACAGTCCCGCACACAGCAACGCACTCTAACATCACATGGGTAGAAACACCAGTCAGACAGCGCTTGACGCCTTCTTGCAAATCCCTGATAATCCCACTCTCCACGCCGTGCCGAAGTGGCGGAACTGGCAGACGCACTAGATTCAGGGTCTAGCGCTCGTGAGGGCGTCCGGGTTCAAATCCCGGCTTCGGCACCACCACAACTTATAGGCAGGAATTCCGAAGCGTTAGCTGACAGCCATTCGACGCTGTGTTAGCTGCCTAGCATAGCCGCCAATCTCAGAACGCAGAAGGGCATCCAAGTACCGTCGCTGGCGAGGCCCACAGGCAGCAGAGCGGATTCCGGCAGTCAGCGTGAGGCGCACCACCGCATATCCACCTACGCCACATTACGGTGACGGTACATTTGACAATGTCCTGGACCTCTTCAGTCACCTCATTGACTGGAAATTCGACCAACGCTATCTAACGAATCCAAGTCCTACAATGACTAAGGCGAAGGGCTGGATGACTCCAGGTCTCAATCCATGGCCCATTTCACTGTCGGAAATCTTGACAGTGGCACACGCAGCCCCAATGGATCATCCAGGATTTCAACCAGTTCTGATCTGGCCAGGATCCTGCTTATTATTTATAGAAAGGGGTCTTTGCCCCTTGACACAAACACCAGTGTGTTCCGAGTGAAAGGAACGATGCACCAATGAAACGACTAATGATGATTCTGATGGCTGGAATGCTGCTCCTTGTCGCCACCGGCGGGGTCGCACAAGCTGATACTCTTTATGGCGCGACGGGATCAAACGGCGTGAATGGCGAACTCTATACCCTCAACCCAGCGAATGGGTCAGTCATAACGGATGTCGGGGCACTTGTGGATGCCTCAGGCAACCACTATGGTCTCACGGGCCTCCGCTTCAACACCATTACAGGCGTGCTCTATGGATCCACGGCCGGCAAGTCTCCAACCGACCCCGGTTGGCTCGTCACGGTCAACCCGCTGACGGCCCTCGTGATCCCGCTTGGCTCATATGGTTTGAGTGGCACTACCATGTCGGATCTCGCGTTCGCCTCGGGCAACATGTACGGAGTGTCCGGACAAAGTAGTAGCTTTTACCTCATCAACCAGGGCACAGGCGCGGCCACGGCGATTGGCTTGACTGGCCTTGGCTTACAATTTGGTGGTGGTTTGGCGGCGAATTCTACGGGGACGGTCTACGGTACGGACAATCCCTCTACGGATAACTTGTATACGTATAACACGGCGACAGGGGCAGCGACTTTGGTGGCAGCACTCACCGGGGCGCCTTACAACGCCGTCAACGCTCTGGCCTTCGATGCGAGCAATGTCCTCTTCGGGGTGAACAGCAACACCCCTGGAACTAATCCTTCCCTTACGCACCTCATCACGATTAACACGAGCAGCGGCGCCGTAACGGACAAAGGCGCGAGCGTCAACAATCTCGATGCCCTTGCCTTCGGGCCAGCAGTGGCGGCCGTCCCCGAACCTGCCACCCTCGTCCTCCTCGGCTCCGGCCTCGCCGGGCTGGCAGCGTGGCGGAGGCGTAAGGCCGCGTAATCGAGCAGACACACCGTAGGTCAAACAACGCGGCGGTTCCACCGATGGGGCCGCCGCTTTCATTTCGTCAACGTCATCGACCTGCCCGTAGAGATGTGTACGTCAGATGCGCAAGAACACGAAAACCTGAGAGGGCAGGAGACTGAGCTCAAAGCGGCCTTAAGGTGGGAACAGACACCAACAGAGCAGCTCCTTGAGGACGTGAGTAGAAATCACAGAGAACTCAGACAATTGCAGAACAGGTTGTCTGATCTGGAGCTACAACTTGCTGAGAGGAAGCATGAATCTGCCCCTTCTTGATCCTGCCATCAGTTTCACGATCAAGCCTACCCCCGTCACTTAGAGAGAAACAAGGACCTGACCGCGCTTTCGTGAAAGAATGACAAGGAGATTGCCCATGTCATCATTGACTTGAGCAACCCCCTTCTCTACAATCCCGGCTTCGGCACCACCACAACTTATGACAAAAAGGCCCGCTTCAGACCCCCTACTTCCGTGGCATTGCCAAGGACTCCGTAGGGTGGCATTGTACAAGGTCTTGATACTATAGGTTTGGCAGGAGGTTTGGACTATGGGTACGCGCCACTCGATCAGCATAATCGCCGTCGGCCTCACGCTCATCTTCGCCTTCGCTGGCTGCTCGCAGTCCCCCGAAGCCAAGAAGGCGAAACACATGGAGCGCGGGGTCAACTATTTCCAGAACGCGCAGTATCAAGAAGCCGTGATCGAGTTTAAAAATGTCGTCCAGATCGATCCGAAGGATGCTAACGGACATTATCGGCTTGCCCTGACATATTTGAAATTCGGTGACATCCCCAATCTGCAGGCGGCCTTTGGCGAACTCACCAAGACGGTCGAGTTGGACGTTTCCAACCGCGACGCGCAGCTCAAACTCGGCGAACTGTATTTGCTGGCCCGTGAACCCGCCAAGGCGCGCGAGCACGCCGATATCGTTCTTGCCTCAGCCCCGAAAGATCCCGGCGGCTTGATTTTGCGGGGGCAGAGCTTGATTCGAGAAAAGGAGTTCGACCTAGGCATTGCCGAACTCAAGAAGGCCATCGAACTGGATCCCAAAAAGATCCGCACCTATCTTGACCTCGCCTCGGCCTACATGCAGAAGAAGGATCCCGCAACCGCGGAGGCCGTTTTGCAGCAAGCACTGACCGCGGATCCGGGTTCAACCGACGTGCGGCTGGCCTTGGGAGACTTACGGCTCCTGACCGGGAAGCCTGAAGCAGCCGAAGTCGAGTATAAGCGAGCGTTGGAAGTCGATCCAAACAACGAGACGCTGCACTTGAAGTTAGCGGGGTTCTATCAGCTCACACGCAAATGGACCGAGGCGGAGGCGACTTACCAGAAGCTGGCAACGCTCAAGCCAACGGACGAAAAGCCTCAGATTCTGCTCGGCGAGTTCTATAAGGCGACGGGTCAGCGTGACAAGGCTTTAAGCAGCTACCAGAAGGCGGTGGAGATCAACCCGGCTTCTATCCTCGCTCGCGACAAGCTGATTGACCACTACCTCGACATCGGGAAATTGGATGAGGCTGAGCAACTAGTGAAACCCATTCTCGAGAAGAACAAGAAAGACCTGGCCGGGCGATTCTTTGATGCCCGGCTCCGGCTGGCTCGGGGGAAGCCGGATGAGACTATCGAGCTGCTGCAGGCGGTGATTAAGGACGAGCCCAGGTCCGCGCCTGCCCACCAATTCCTCGGCCTCGCCTTCACGGCCAAGAACGACGTGGCGCAGGCTCGCCGCGAGCTGACAGAGGCGGTGAAACTCAACCCCAACCTGGTCGAAGCGCGGACCGCGCTGGCTGCCATTCACCTGGCTGCGGGGTCTCCCGACCTGGCGATCGAGGAAGCTCAGGCGGCCCTCCGGCTCAATGGACGGAATGTGCAAGCGGCAACTATTCTGGGCGACGCCTACCTCCGCAAGGGCGACCTCCCGAAGGGAAAGCAGGCCTTCGAGGCGATCTTGAAGGCACTGCCGAAGGAGCCGCTAAGCCTGTACCGCCTTGGCCTCATCGCCCGCGCCCAAAAGAAGGACGCAGAAGCGCTGTCCTATTTCGAGCAGTCGCTGGCCGCGAACCCGAACCTCATCGAGCCCCTTTCCCAGATCGCGGCGATTCGACTCGCGCAAGGCAATCCAAATGAAGCCAGGGACCGGCTCACCCGGCAGTTGGAAGCGTCGCCCAACAACCCGCTGATTCACAACCTGCTAGGGCAACTCTGGCTGCAGGCCAAGGATGTCGAGCGGGCTGAGGCGGCTTTCAAGAAAGCGATCGAGCTGAACGCGGCGCTGCCGGTCTCCTATCTGAATCTCGCCGCCCTGTATCGTTATACCGGCAAGGTGGACCAGGCCATTCAGGAATACGAAGCGGCGCTGGCGAAAAATCCCAAGCTGCTGTCGGCGCAGGCGATGTTGGGTATGATTCACGAGCAGCGCAAGGAATACGACCAGGCCAAGGGCCGGTACGAGGAATCGCTGAAGATCGATCCCAAGTTCGCCCCAGCCGCCAACAATCTGGCTTGGATCCTGAGCGAGCAGGGTGGCAATATTGACGTGGCCCTGAACTACGCCCAGGTGGCGCGCGAGCAGCGGCCGGAAGATCCGAATATCGCGGATACGCTTGGCTGGATCTACTACAAGAAGAATGCGTATCTGAAGGCAGCAACGCTGCTCAAAGACGCGGCCGAGAAGCTTCCCGACAATCCGATCGTCCAGTACCACTACGGCCTAGCCCAGCAGAAAAACGGCGACGCGGTCGGAGCCAAGAAAAGCCTTCAGACCTCTCTCAAACTCAGCCAGGACTTCCCCGGAGCCAACGAGGCCCGAAAAGTCCTGAAAGAGTTGTGAGCCCCGACTAACCCAGGACTGACAGAGGCATTCGCGACTGCGACGCTGACTGAGGCGGAGATGGCTCGGCCCCGTGGTTGACGCCGTCGAGTGTGAACTGCGCCCCCTAAAACGCCCACGTTGTCGGAAGCGCTCGCCGACACAGTGATCGTGCCGGAAACGGTCGGAGGCATGGTGTCAGTCAGTTGTTCACTCTGACGGTGACGGCGCTCGCGGTGGCAGTGTTCCCAGCGGCGTCGCGGGCCACAGCCGTGAGGGTATGCAGCCCCTCGGAGGCTGTCGCGGTGTTCCACGAGAGACCGTACCAGCGACCGTAGTGCCAGCAGCCGGCGCAGGAAGAGGAGGGCGCGAGCGTGACCTCGGCCCCGAGGTTGACGCCGTCGAGTTGAAACTGCACCCCCACGACGCCCACGTTATCCGTGGCGCTGGCCGAGACGGTGATGGTGCCGCGCACGGTCGCCCCTGCGGACGGATCGGTCATGGAAACGGCCGGCGGGGTCTTATCGATCTTGAAGGCCGGGCTGGTGAAGGTCGCCGTGTTGCCAGCCACATCCGTCACCGTGACGGTCCCGGTCACGGCCGCGCCTTCTGCCGTCAGCACCAACGGACTGGTCGCCGGACTGGTACTGGCCACGCCGGACAGGGCATCGGCTGCCGTAAAGGGCACCGAGACGTTCGTGTTGTTCCATCCCGCCGCATTGGGGGCCGGGGTGGCAGGCCCAAAGGTCAGCGTCGGCGCGGTCTTGTCGATCTTCACGGTCAGGGTCTTAGTACCTTCAACGTTCCCAGCGTTGTCCGTCGCATAGAACGTCACCGTGGTGGTGCCTTCGGCCGAGATCGTGAATGAGGCGGTGTTACCCGGAACCACGGCACTGCCCGTCTGGGCACCTGTAAGGGTATAGGTGATGGACTGCACACCAGAGCCGCCTGGGTTATCCGTTGCCGCGAGTGGCACCGTTACCGAGGTATTGTTCCACCCATTGACGTTCGGTGGTGGTGAAGGCGTAGCAGACGAAGTGGGCGGGGTGGTGTCATTGGCCACCGTCACACTGATGATTGCGGCAGTGGCGGTGTTCCCGGCGGCGTCGCGCGCGACCGCAGTGATGGTATGCGCCGCATTGGTAGCTGTGGTGGTGTTCCAGGAGATAGTGTAAGGGGCCGCCAACGCTTCGGCGCCCAGGTTCGCGCCATCCAGCTTAAACTGCACCCCGACGACGCCCACATCGTCAGTGGCGCTGGCGGAGACGGTGACCGCGCCTGAGACAGTAGAGCCGGAGGTTGGAGCCGTAATGGAAACGACGGGAGGGGTGATATCCGCAAGCGTCGTCAAAGTGAAATCAGCCGAAGTCGCGAGATTGCCGGCCGCATCGCGCGACTTCACGCGGTAGTGGTAGGTGGTCGTGGTCAGCAACCCGGTCAGTGTCTCAGCATGAGCCGTGGCCAGAGTCAGGTTCAGCGGCGTCGCGCTGCCGTAAGCCGTCGTTGGGCCATATTCCACCTGCGAGTCGCTGGCCTCGTTGGTAGCCCATGTGATCGTAGCCCCAGATGAAGAGATGTTGCTCGCCGACACTGCGGAGATGACTGGAGGAGTATTATCCACCGTCACACTCACGGCTGCAGCGGTGGCGGTGTTCCCGGCGGCATCGCGGGCCACAGCGGTCAAGGTATGGGTTCCGTCCCCCACCACGGTGGTGTTCCAGGAAATGGAATATGGACTTGCGGTAACTTCAGCTCCGAGATTGGCCCCGTCGAGCTTAAACTGGACGCCTACGACTCCTACGTTGTCAGAAGCATTGGCCGAAACCGTAACCGTGCCT
>Ga0209577_10002209_pt1 | contig 18874 bp, 17 predicted proteins | sample GraSoiAngelo_109_FD_185874 | JGI IMG/M metagenome (GOLD analysis project Ga0209577, IMG submission 185874) | Grasslands soil microbial communities from the Angelo Coastal Reserve, California, USA - 14_0903_12_20cm (SPAdes) (version 2) | ecosystem: Environmental > Terrestrial > Soil > Grasslands...
GAGGGCGCGACCACGGTGCTGATGGTCAACAGCGGCATCTCGACCGACGAGCGCCGCGGCGCTCAGGACGAGGGATGGCACGGGTGCTTCGACGAGCTCGAGCGGGTATTCGCCGCCTAGGTCCTCGTGCCCGCTCGCTCGAGCTCGGTGTCGGTGAGCTCGGTCGCCTCTTCGCGTCGGGCCACCTCGGTCGGAGCGGGCTTGTCCTGATCCCCAGCCAGCAGGGAGCCAACCGTTCCCAGCACCACGGCCGTGACCGAGACATGCACGGCCATGGCAATGGCCAAGAACCACCAGCTTCCCGTCGCGAGGCCGATGACGGCCCCGACGACGGCGAACGTGCCGAAGCTGACAGCGAGCAGGAGACGGTTGTTGCCCAGCGGGAACCGGCGACGGCGCGGATGCTCGAGGGCGTCCTGCCGCGCGGCGACGGCGCGCTCGGCTCGCCTCAGGATCACGCGGTTTCGCTCTAGTTGTTCAGGGCTCGCCATGACACATTTCGATCTCAGCGCGAGCGGCGGATCGCGTCAATGAGCTCCCACTTGCCCATCTTCGAGCGTCCCGAGATGCCCTCCCGCTTGGCGATCTCATAGAGCTGCTGACGGTTGCGGTCCTCGAGCGCATGACCTGCCTCGCCTCCGCGGCGGCGGCCGCGAGCTGCCTGCCTGCCGAGCTCGCGCCTGGTGCTCTTCGGCAGATGAGCGATCGTCCGCTTCCGCGTCGCCCCCTGCTGCGCACGCCTCACGTTGCGCTTTGCGGCCTGGACTTGCTTTTTAGTGGCCACGAAAGCCTCCTTCCGTGCGGGTCATGATTCTCGTACCCGGCGAGACGACCGCGTAACTCCCTACAACCGCCGCGGCACGCCGTTGACGGGCATACTCGGTCGGATGAGGTTCCGCGCGAAGGTGGAGCTGGGCGGCAAGACCGCGACAGGGATACCCGTTCCCGAGGATGTCGTCGCCGCCATGGGTTCAGGCAAGCGCCCGGCCGTTCAGGTCACTGTCGGAGAGCACTCCTACCGGACCACGGTCGCGCCGATGCGCGGACGGTATTTCGTGCCGCTCAGCAAGGAGAACCGCGAGGCAGCGGGAGTCGCCGCCGGTGACGAAGTCGCGGTCGACATCGAGAGGGACGTCGAGCCTCGGACGGTCGCCATCCCACCGGACCTCGCGGACGCGCTCGCGGGCGACGACGCAGCGAGGGCGTTCCTCGAGCGGCTGTCCTACACCCACCGGAAAGAGTGGGTGCGCTGGGTGGAGGAAGCCAAGAGGGCGGAAACCCGCGCGGCGCGCATCACCAGGACGGTCGAGTCCTTGCGCGCTGGTAAGCGCGCGCGCTGAATCGCTCGCCTGACTTCGCAGGTCAGGTGTTTCGCAGGCGCGTTTCCTCCGCCACCTGCTCGCCGTCGATCACGAGGTGCCTGACGGGAATGCCGAGCTCGGCGCGTGCCCGCTCGAGGGTCCCCGCCTCGAGCCAGTTGGCCCGCTCAGGCGGATGAGTGGTGAAGATCACCTCGTCGATGTCGAAGCGGCGCAGCTCGTCTTCGATCCCCGCCAGCGGATCGATCGGGTCGCCCACTTCGCCGGTCGCCTCGATCCCGTGCTCGGAGGCCCACGCGAGCGTCTCACGGAGCCGGCGCCGTGCCTCCTCGGTTTCACGGTCGATGTCCGTCGTCACGAAGTGCGACTTCGACTGGAGGACCGGGGCGATCACGTCCAGGGCGGGACGAGGCTCCGGCTGGCCGACGATCTCATCAGGCGGCGCGTTCCCGGGCAGGGCCTCGTTCGCGACCACGAGGATGCGACGCCGGTCGCGCGCGCCGCGCTCGTGCCCAGTCTGTTCGGCCACGCCCAACGCGGATGTGCCGGGCGCCCTGCTCCTAACGTCCCAGACCAAGGCGGCAAGCGCTATGAGCGTGAAGAGCGCGATGCCGGCAACGGACCCGAGCAGATAGCCGAGCAGCACCGAAACGCCCACCACGAAGGCGAAGGCGAGCGCGAAGCGAAAGGCCTCGGGCTCGGAGTTGAATGGGAGCCGCATTCACCCTCCTTCCACGCGATCACGCGGTTCGTACCCGGTCCGCGGGGCGGGGTAACGGGACGCATGACCCGTGATGGATGCCCGGAGACGGGTACGAAGTGGACATGAGCGATCACAGTCGCATGGAGGTCCCGGGACCGCCAGGTCCAGGACCCGACCCGCGTCCACCGCTGCCACCCGATCCTCCCGGTCCGCCGACGCCGGATCCCAGGCCGCCGACGCCGACGCCCAATCCGACGCCGATACCACCGGGCCCCGGGCCTCAGATCTGATCGACGGGTTAGGGTCGCGTCACCCCCGACCAGTGGAGGCAGCACCATGATCGTCATGCTCTCCGCCCGCCGCCTCAAGCAAGGCGCCTGGGAGCAGTTTCGCCGCGCCTGGGAGCCGGGCGACGCCATGCCACCGGGCTTCCAGCGCGCGTACCACGCGCGGAACATCCGCGACGAGGACGAGGTCGTCTCGTTCGGATTGTTCGACATGTCCGAGGACGACTACCGCAGCTGGCGCGCCGAGGCCGACGCTGAGGAGACGCAGCGGGTGGATCGCCTGTCGGCGTTCGTCGAGAACGAGCACGTGGCGGGCGTCTACGAGGTGATCGACGTCGTGGACGAGTAACGCTGCTCAGGCAGCCCTGTCGTCCGCTTCGGCAGCGACCTGGGACCAGGCTTCGTAGCCGCCGCTTCGCTCCCAGATCGACGTGAGCAGGCCCTCAAGCTGCTCGCGCTCGGCGGGCTCGAGGCCGTCGAGCAGCTCGTCCTCAACTCCGTCCATCACCTCGGAGACCTTGTCGATCACCGCGATCCCCTTCTTCGAGACCTCGACGAGGTGTCGGCGGCGATCCTCGGGATCGCGCCGCCGCGTCGCGTAGCCCCTCTGCTCGAGCTCGTTGAGGATCGCCACGAGGTTGGTGGGGTCGAGGTGCAGCTGCCCGCACAGCGACTGCTGCGTGAGCTCGCCGCGGTCGCGAAGCTCGATCAGAGCCGCCACGTGGCGCGGTCGGATTCCGAACGGCTCCAGCGCCTCGCTGAAGCGGTGCATCGTGATCCGGCCCAGCTTGATCATCAACAGCGTCGGCCATCGCTTGGCGATGCCGGGCGGCGCGCTCTCTCTCGTGTCCTTTGGCACGTGCCTAAAGTTAGCATGCGGCAATCCTTAGCGGCCGCCAATCGTCTGCTAGGGTCAAGCGATCTTGCAGCGCGCTGCCAGCCCGAGTCCTCGGATCATCCTCGCCGTTCTCTCCTTCGGCGGCATCTCCTACGCGCTCCTGCAGTCGTTGGTCGTGCCCGCCCTGCCGCAGATCCAGGGTTCCCTCCACACGTCAGAGAGCGCCGTCGGCTGGGTGCTGACCGCGTTTCTGCTGAGCGCCTCGGTCGCGACTCCGATCATCGGCCGGCTCGGGGACATGTACGGAAAGGGCCGCCTGCTGATGATCGTGTTGCTGATGCTCGCGCTCGGCACGCTCATCTCAGCGGTCGCCTCCTCGCTGTGGCTGATGATCCTCGGTCGCGTCATCCAGGGCGCGGGCGGCGGCATCTTCCCGCTCGCCTTCTCGATCATCCGCGACGAGTTCCCGAACGAGCGGGTCCCGGGCGCGATAGGCCTGGTCTCATCCCTGCTCGGGATCGGTGGCGGCGCGGGCGTGGTCTTCGCCGGCATCGTCACCCAAAACCTCTCCTACCACTGGCTGTTCTGGTTCCCGCTGACGATCATCGTCTTCACCGCGTATCTGACATGGCGCTACATCCCCGAGTCGCCGGTCAAGACGCCGGCTGAGATCAACTACCGCGCCGCCGGGCTGATGACGGTCGGCATTTCGGGGGTGCTGCTGGCGATCACCGAAACCAGCACCTGGGGTTGGGGCTCGCCGAAGACGCTGGGCCTGCTCGCCTTCGGCATGGTGGCGATCGCCGCCTGGGTGCGCGAGGAGCTGCGCTCGCGTGAGCCGCTGGTCGACATGCGGATGATGGCGATCCGGGGCGTTTGGACCACCAACACGGTCGCCTTCCTCATCGGCGTGGGGATGTACTCCTCCTTCATCCTCTTGCCTGAGCTGGTCCAGGAACCGGCGAGCACCGGCTACGGCTTCGGCGCCTCGGTCACGACGGCCGGGCTGTTCCTGCTGCCGGCCACGATCGCCATCGTCGTCGTCGGGCAGATGGCGGGGATCCTCGAGCGTCGCATCGGGTCGCGCATGTCGCTGATCGGCGGCGCGCTGGTCGCCCTCGCCTCCTACGCCCTGCTCGTCTTCGACCGCAGCCTGCAGGGGGAGATCTACGTCGCCGCGGGTCTGCTCGGCATCGGCATCGGCCTCTCCTTCTCGGCGATGGCGAACCTGATCGTGCAGAACGTCCGCCAGGAGCAGACCGGGGTGGCGACCGGGATGAACGCGGTAACCCGGACGCTGGGCGGCGCCTTCGGCGGTCAGGTGGCCGCGACGCTGCTGGCGAGCAACCTGGGTGCCGCGAGCCTCCCCACCTCGGGGGGCTTCACGCTGTCGTTCCTGATGTGCCTGGTCGCCCTGGCCGTGGGGCTCGGCTTCGCCGTGGCGGTTCCGAGAAGGAGCGCCAACGACCTCACGCGAGAGGTCGAATTGCGACCGCACCGCACCGAGCTCGAGCGCGCCGCCGCCTGAGTCGGGGCCGGCTAGGGCCGGTGGTGGTTGACCACTTCGATGTTGTTGCCGTCGGGATCGAGGACGTAGGCGGCGTAGTAGCCGGGGTGGTACTGCGGGCGTTCGCCGGGCGGGCCGTTGTTGGGGTAGCCGGCATTGGTCGCCGCCTGATGGAACCGCTGGACGTCGGCGTCGTCGTCCGTCGGAAACGCCAGGTGGACGTTCTCCGTCGGCGTCCCGGGCACGAGCGAGAAGGAGCCGCTGCTTCCCGCGAACTGCACGCGATCCGGACTGTCGTCTCTCACGCTCAGCCCGGCGTACGGCGCGATCGTCTCGTAGAAGCTCTTGGCCGGGGCGACCGCGGCCACGCGGATCCAGAGGTGATCGACGATCCCGTCGCGCCGCAGCGAGCCGTGATGGACGGCCTCCGCGCTGTTGCCGTCGGGATCGATCAGGAACGCTCCGTAGTAGTCGTCGCGGTACTCGGGCCTCGGTCCGGGCTTCCCCTCGTCGGGGTATCCCGCCTCGGTACCCGCTCGCCAGAACTCGTCGACCTGCTCGCGGGAGGGCGCGACGAAGGCGACGTGGAGGCGCCGGGTGGGCGGATTCGCGTCATCCGCGCCGGTGAGCGAGAAGTCGCCCCACTCCGAGAACGTGCCGGTCCGGTAGGTCCTGTCGATGCCCAGCTCGGTCAGGACGGTGTCGTAGAAGCGCTCCGACGCGGTCCTGTCGACGCGGATCGTCACGTGGTCGAACATGCGCACGGAATAGTACTTACGATGAGTAAGCTAGGCTTGGCGTTCATGGCGACCTGGATGTTCGAGCCGGGGCACACCGAGGCCGAGTTCCGCGCCCGGCACATGATGGTCACCTGGGTGCGCGGCCTGTTCAAGGACATCCACGGGCAGATCGAGCTCGACTGGGACCGCTGCCTCGACGCGACCTTCGAGGGCGAGATCGACGCGACGGGGATCTGGACCGGCGAGCCCGCGCGTGACGAGCATCTGCGCAGCGCCGACTTCTTCGACGTCGAGAACCACCCGAGGATCACCTTCAGCGGCGGCTTCACGGAGCGGACCGGCAGCACGACGTTCAAGGGCGAGGTCGAGCTCACGATCCGCGGCGTGACGCGCACCGTCCCGCTCGACATCGCCTACCTCGGCGAGTGGAAGACGCCGTGGTGGGAGGGAGACGAGAACAGGGGCGAGATGCGCCGGATCGGCTTCGAGGCGACCGCCAGGATCGACCGCCACGACTTCGGCGTCTCGTGGCAGGACGAGATTCCCGCCGGCGGTGTGGTCGTCAGCAACGAGATCGAGCTGGTGCTCGACGTCGAGGCGATCCTCCTCGACGACCTCGAGCGAACCGGCGCGATCGAGTACTACCGAGCCCGCAGCTCGTCGACGGACTGCGCGATCGCCCTGGCCAGATCGTCGGCATCGGGAACCGACTCGCGGTCGGCGTAGACGCCGAAGAAGGCCTGGTCCTTCAGGGTCGTGAACCCGATGGAGATCGCGTGCCGGTCCGCGAGCGGGACGACCGGGTACACCTCCTCGAGCTCGCAGCCGAGCATGTACAGCGGCTCCGGCGGCCCGGGGATGTTCGATACCACGAGGTTGAACGCCCGCCCGCCGGCCGCCGCGTGGGAGACGGCGTGCTGCACGGTGAGTGGCGCGTACTCGATGGCATCGAGCACCGCCTGGGCTCCCTCGGGCTCGCCGGCCCGCTTGCGCTCGCCCATGGCCGCCTTCACCTGCTCGAGCCGCTCCAGGGGCTCGGGCTCGTCGCACGGCAGCGGAATGAAGACGAACGAGATGCGGTTGCCGAGGTCATCGGCGCCACCGTCCTGGCGCACGCTCACCGGCACCATCGTCTTGAGCGGCATCGGCCTCTCTCGCCGACCCATCAGGAACCGGCGAACGCCGCCCGCCGCCGAGGCGAGCACCACGTCGTTGACACTCGCTCGGTGGCGCTCCTTGATCGCACGCAGATCGGCGAACGGCCGGCTTGCCGACGCGAGGTGACGCGCCGCTGAGATCGGCGGGTTGAGCGCGCTCGGCGGGGCAGGCGAGAACGAGTGCCTCGCCGCGCGCGCCGCGCGTACGCCAGTGCTCAGGAGCTTCGCCGCACGCTGTGGACGCCAGGCGAGCTTCATCGGGAGAAGCGCGAGGTGGGCGCTCCGACGCAGGCGGTCGAACGCTCCATCGACGAGAAGACGCAGATCGCTCGGTGCACCCGATGGGCGCCATCTGTCGGGCTCGGGTGGTGATGGCTCCGGGCTCGGGTCGAAGAGGAGCGTGGCGAGCTCGACGGCTGCGATGCCGTCGACCATTGCGTGGTGCGCCTTGCCCACCACGCCGACACGTCCATCGTCGAGGCGATCGGCGATCCAGATCTCCCAGAGTGGACGGTCGCGGTCGAGCTGAGCGGACATGACCGAATCGGCAACCTCGCCGAGGTTCCCCGAACGAGCACGGTGGACGTGTCGCGCGATGTCGAAGTCGGGGTCGTCGATCCAAACGGGGTCGTTCACCCCGAGCGGGACCTCGGCCAGCTTCTGCCGGTAGCGCGGCGCACGGCACATGCGCCTGTCGATGTGATCGCGCACCTCGGTGAAGCACGGCGGTCGGCCGTCGCGGGGCGGAGCGAAGGCGCCAGCCCAGCCGACGTGCATGTGCGCAGTCGAGCTCTCCACCTCCAAGAACGACGCGTCGAGCGGGGTCAGTCGGGAGGAGGACATCGCTCTCCAATCCGAGGGACCGGCTCGGTCCGGGGTGCCACCCCTTTACCGCGCTTCGTGCGCTGTCTGCCGGGGCCTCCCGTCCCCAACCAGCCACCTCATTGGGTGCACCTCCACGGTAGCAACCGGAGCGCGGGCTTGAGTGCCTCCGGACCTAGACTCCTGACCGGAGGCGGCCGACCGGACCTTGCGGACGCAAAGAAGCAGATCCATGCCAGCGCGAATCGAGATCGATCAGCTCAAGGAACTGCTCGCGGGCGGTGCTCAGCTGGTCGAGGTACTGCCTTCCGAGGAGTACGAGGAGCAGCACCTGCCCGGCGCGGTGAGCATCCCGCTCAAGCAGCTGGATGCCGAGACGACCGCGTCGTTGGACCGGGCCAACCCCGTCGTCGTCTACTGCTGGGACTACCTGTGAGACTTGAGCCCACGGGCCGCGTGCCGGCTCGAGACGCTCGGCTTCGAGCAGGTCTACGACTACGTACCCGGTAAGTCGGACTGGCTGGCGCGCGGCCTGCCCAGCGAGGGCGAGCTGGCCTCACAACCGACCGCGGGGTCCTGTGCGCACGACGACGTCGTCACCTGCGCGCTGGACGAGCCGGTCGGCTCGGTGCGCACGCGCATCGAGGAATCCCCGTACGGGTTCGCGGTCGTCGTGAGCGAGGGCGGAGTCGTGCTCGGGCGGCTTCGGCGGAGCGCGCTCGAGGGCGCCCCGGAGAGGCCCGCCGAGTCGGTAATGGAGTCCGGCCCCTCCACGGTGCGTCCCGACACGCCGGCCGCCGAGCTGGCCGAGCGACTCCGCCAGCGTGAACTGAACACCGCGGTTGTCACGGATCCCGAGGGACGACTGATCGGACTCGTGCGCCGGCGCGAGCTCGAGCCCAACGCCGCCGAGGAGTAGTGGGCGAACCGCGCCGGTACCGGGCTGAGCTCAATTGATCAAGAACCCTCTTGACACGGTGCAGTGATCCGTGGGAGGGTCCGCGGAGCAGTTCGGCAGCAGAGGCTCGCGCCGGGCACACGACACGAGAGGGAACTTCAATGGCACTGGGACGGCTCCGCCCGGCGCGCACGTCTTCCTGCGCGCTCGCACCCACATTCGCGGGTACCACGGCTCGGCGTCTGGCCCCGCGCAGCGTCGTCGCCGCGATCGTGCTCGCCCTCTGTGCAGCGCTCTGGCTCGCGTCCGCCGCCCCGGCGTCGGCGATCAACAGCAAGGCGGCCGGTAACAAGACGCTCGCGGCCCTCGGGTCGACCAAGGGCAGCGACGCGGTGATCGTGTTCGGGCTCACCAAGCCCCTGCGCGCGGGCACGCGCGTGACCCTGGCGAGCACCAAGAAGCCCGCGCCGCTCGTGGTCAAGGTCGGCAGCGAGCGCGCCTTCTTCTTCTACGAGGACCTGGCGCCGTCCCGTCCCTATCCGCATCCCGGCCTCGTTGCGCTGGTGGGCGTGAAGAGCGGGAAGGTGACGCTCTCGAAGACAATCATGTGGCGGCCCCTCGTGAACGGCAAGCTCCCCGCGTTCCTCCGAACGTCGAAGCTCTACCGCTCGTCGAAGTACCGCGTCTACTACCGGCTCAAGAGCGGCCCCGCGGAGACGACGCGCCAGGCCAACGGCCCGCTGTTCAAGGAGAACCCGTCGTTCAACCCGGGTCTGGGCAACTCACCACCGAAGGCCGACACGCAGGACGTGACGGCGAAGCAGGACAGCCCGAGGAACATCACCCTGACCGGCTCCGACGGCGACGGCGACCTGATCACGTTCGCGATCACCAAGCAGCCGGACCACGGCACGCTGTCGGGCCAGCCGCCGAACGTGACTTACACGCCGAACGCGGGCTACCTGGGACGCGACGACTTCAGCTTCAGGACCGACGACGGCCAGGCCATTAGCAACACGGCGAAGGTCTCCATCAACGTCGTCCCGCTCGGTAGCCCGCCGACGGTGACCACGTCCGCCGGCTGTACCGCTTACTCCGAGCACACCGCCGCTGTCCCAATCGACGGCCAGGTCGCGGTGTCCGATCCGGACGACACGACCCTCGCCAGCGCCACCGTGCAGATCTCGCCGGCCAGCTTCCAGGGCGGCGACGACCTCCTGTTCACCGACCAGAACGGGATCAGCGGCTCCTACGACGACTCCACCGGCGTGCTCACCCTGACCGGGACGGCCTCGGTCGCCGACTACCAGGCCGCGCTGCGCAGCGTGCGCTACCGGAACCTGGCGACGAGAAGCACGGCAGCCACCAAGGACGTCCAGTTCACGGTCAACGACGCCGGCAGCGATTCCACGCTGGCGACGAAGCAGCTGTGCATCACTACCGGCGGCACCAACGACCCGCCGATCGGCCAGGCGAGCGAAGGGTCGCTCGCGTACACGGAGAACGACGGGCCGGTGCCGATCGACCCGAACTTCGTCGTGGGCGATCCCGACTCGACCATGCTCTCGGGCGCGACCGTTCAGCTCATCCACCGCGCCGCACAGCCGGCCGGGACGGACGAGCTGGGCAACCCCGGAGTCACGAACCCGGACTCGACCTTCTTCCCGGGTGAGGACCACCTCTCGTTCACAAGCCTGGAGAACGGGATCACAGGCTCCTACAACGACGCGACCGGGACTCTGACCCTGACTGGCATGGCGTCGGTGGCGGACTACGAGACCGCCCTCCGCTCCGTGACCTACGAGAACTCCTCGGACAACCCGTCGAACACGCCTCGCACGGCCCAGTTCCAGGTCACGGACGCGAGCGGCGCGACCTCGAGCCCCACCACGCTCGACATCTTCGTCACCCCGGTGAACGACGCCCCGGTCGTGACGACGACCGACGGCTCGACCTCCTACACCGAGGGCGACAACGTCGGGCAGGCGGTGGACGCGTCCCTGTCGGTCTACGACGTCGACAGCACGAACATCACGGGCGCCCAGGTGCGGATCTCGTCCGGCTTCCAGCCCGGCGACGACCTAGTGTTCGTCGACCAGCTCGGGATCTCGGGCTCGTACGACACCGGCACGGGGGTACTGACCCTGACCGGCACCGCCTCGGTCGCCGACTACCAGACCGCGCTGCAGTCGATCAAGTACCGCGGCACGAGCGACAACCCGTCGGCGTCGAAGACCGTGGAGTTCACGGTGAACGACGGCGAGCTCGACTCGATCGCGGCCACCAAGGACATCGCGGTTACGGGCGTGAACGACAAGCCGGTCCTGGCCACCACGAACACGGCACTCTCGTACTCCGAGAACGCGGGGGCCGTGGCCCTGGATCCGGGGATCACCGCGAGTGACGTCGATTCGGCGAACCTCCAGGGCGCCACCGTTCAGATCACGGGGAACTTCTCCTTGGGGGAGGACAGGCTGGCATTCACCGACCAGAACGGGATCACCGGCTTCTACGACAGCGAGACGGGCACCCTGACGCTGACCGGTTCGGCGTCGGTCGCCGACTACCAGACCGCGCTGAGTTCGGTGACGTACGAGAACACCTCGAACAACCCCGCGACCGCCACCCGTACGGTCACCTTCCGGGCCGACGACGGAGCATCGAGCGACAACCTGAGCGACCCCGTAACGCGTGACATCAACGTCACGGCGAGCAATGACGCCCCGGTCGTAACGACCTCGGACGGCTCGACGACCTACACCGACGGCGACAACGTCGGGCAGGCGGTGGACGCATCCGTGACGGTCAGCGACGTCGACGACACGAACATCGAGAGCGCCCAGGTACGGATATCGTCCGGCTTCCAGACCGGCGACGACCTGGTGTTCGTCGATCAGCTCGGGATCTCCGGCTCCTACGACACCGGGACGGGCGTCCTGACCCTGACCGGTACGGCGTCGGTCGCCGACTACCAGACCGCGCTGCAGTCGATCAAGTACCGCAATACGGGCGGAAGCGCCTCGACGTCGAGAACGGTCGAGTTCACCGTGAACGACGGCGACTCCGACTCAGCCGCCGCGGTCAAGACGGTCGACATCGTGCCCAACAATCAGTGACCTGAAGCTCCGCTGGTGCGCGGACAGTGACGGGTGCGCAGCTACGGCCGAGACGCTCGCGCCCGGCTTGCCTGCCCCAGCACGAGCACGGCGCCGGCGCTGAGGCCGGCGGTGATCGCGGCAAACGTCCACGCGTCGACGAACGCGTTGTGGCCGCCCACCGCGCCTGCGTGCCCGAGGATCGCGATCACGATCGCGACGCCCAGGACGCCGCCGAGCTGGCGTGCAGTCGCGTTCAGGCCGCTCCCGGTTGCGTACAGGCGAGCCGGCAGGGCCTCAACCGCCGCCGTCGTCAGCGTTGGGAACGCCATCGCGATCCCGGCGCCGGTGAGCGCCGTCCCGGGTAGCCACCGGATCACGTAGTCGGCGTGCGTACCGGCGCGAAGGGCGTACCACGCGCAGCCGGCGGCGTAGACAACCGCACCGATGCCGGCGACCGGGGCGAGCCCGAAGCGATTGGCCAGCCTTCCGGCCGGACCGGCGAGCACCGCGGTGATCAGCGGACCGGGCGTGATCGCCGCCCCCGCGGCGAGCACCGTGTAGCCCCAGATCGACGTCAGGAACAGGACGTCGGTCAGGATCTTGGCGTAGAACGCGCAGGCGAAGATCAGAATCGCGACGTTTGCCAGCCGCACGGAAGGTATCCGCAGCGAAAGGTCGCTCGTCGTCCACGGTTGCGAGCGCGAGCGCCAGGCGAGCGCCGCCAGCAGCAGAGCCGCGCCGGCGAAGCTCGAGACGACGCGCGCGTCCCCCCATCCCCAATTGGGCCCCTGGGTCAGGCCCAGCGCGACCAGCGACACCGTGCCCGCGAGCAAGCCGATGGAGAGCCAATCGGGCACCCGTCCCTGTTCGAGATCGTGCTGCTCGCGGAGTACGCGACGACCCATCAGCAGCGTGATCCCCCCGAGGGGAACGTTGACGAGGAACACGAGCCGCCAGTTCGAGGCGTGTACGAGCAGACCCCCGAGCGATGGGCCGACCGCCGCCGCGACGGCCGCCGATGCGCCCAGCATCGCGATACCGCCAATCCGCTTCTCGACCGGTAGCTCGCCCAGCAGCAGCCCCAGCGACGTCGGCACGAGCAACGCGGCACCGACAGCCTGCACGAGGCGCATCGCGACCAGCGCCTCGGCCGACGGGGCAATCGTGCACAGGAGCGACGCGAGCGTGAACGCCAGGAGCCCGACCATGAACACCCGCCGGCGGCCGACGAGGTCGGCGAGCTGGCCGGCCGGAACCAGGAGCGCCGCGAACACGATGTTGTAGCCGTTGAGGACCCACGACAACCAGGAACGCGCGACGTGATGGAACGTGCCCTGGATGCTGGGAAACGCGACGTTGACGATCGTTGCGTCCAGGAACGCCATGAATGCCGCCAGCGAACAGACCACCAGCACGGCGCGCAGCCGCCCACCCGTCGCGGGTGGCGTACTCGTAGCCGTCTTTTCGGATCGCGCTGGCAACCGAGCTGTCGCGGAGGCCCCTGTCGCCGGCGACTCAATTGTCGCCGAACGCATAGTTTGCACGTCCGCCCCCACGGAGGGGGGTTAGACTGCGACGCGCTCCGGCAACCCGACCTCGCCGGCCAGCTGCTCGGACGAGTAGGTCCCGCTCGGCACGACCGCCGCGCCCTGCAGGTGCGAGGTGCGGAGGATCGGGTAGTGCAGCTCTCCGTGGGGTCCGCCGGTGCGCCCGGTCCCGCCGTGCGTGGCGAGCGGGGCGGCAAAGCCGATGTGCGATTCGTTCACCTTCATCAGCCCGGCGTTGGTCACCTCGGCCACGAAGCGATCGATGACCGCGTCGTCACTTGCCCAGACGGAGTTACGGAGCCCGTACTCGTTGGCGTTGAGGAAGTCGATGACGCGGTCGAGCAGGCCCGCGCGCTCCTCGCCGGTGGGGACGATCACCGGCAGCAGCGGGAAGAAGGTCTCCTCGCGCACGCACGCGAGCGTCCGCGCCTCGGTCATCCCGTCGATCCGCACCACGGTCGGCTCGAGGAAGAAGCCCTGCTCGGACGGCTCACCGGTCGTGTCGACGCGGTGCCCGCCGCACAGCACGTTCGCGCCCGCCTCACGTGCCTCGGCCAGCGTCGAGAAGTAGCGGTCGGCCTTGAGCACGGGAGACAGCACGACGTCTGGATCCTCCGGATAGCCGGGCCGGATCCGCTCGACACGCTCGAGCAGGCGGTCGAGGAGCTCCTCGGCGATATCGGGGTGCGCGATCGCGTACTTGGGCACCATGCAGATCTGGCTGGAGCCGTAGAAGCACTCGCACATCGCCGTGGCCGCGGTCTCGATGTCGGCGTCGTCCCAGACGACGATGCCGTCGTTGCCCGATAGCTCCAGCACGGCCTTCTTGCCATTGCTCACGCAGTCCGCGCCGACCTTGAGGCCGACCGTGCTGTCGCCGAAGAACATCACGTCGTCGACCAGCGGGCTCGTGATCCACTGGCGCAGGATCTGCTTGGTGTCGCCGGAGATCACGCTCAGCGTGCCGGGGGGAGCGCCGTGGCGCTCGAGGATCGGGGCGACGATCTCGCGGTAGAGGAACATCACCGACAGCGGCGTCGACCGCGGGGCCTTCACCACCAGCGCGTTGCCCGACAGGATCGCCCCGAAGCCGAGCGCCGAGTTGGACCCGGCCGCGTTCTGCGGCGGGTTCATGCAGACCACGCCGTCGGGCTTGCGCGACAGCACGATCCGACGCTCGCCCTGCTCGATCTCCGAGTGAAGCTGGGAGAAGTTCCACTCCATCGTCTCGGGGGCGGTGCCCTCGATCATCCCGCGCACCTCCCACTGCGCCAGGCGCCGCGGGTGGCCCTCCCAGACGAGGATCTCGACGAACTCGTCGGCTCGCTCGACGATCGCGTCGTGGTACTCGGCGCTCATCGCGCGGCGCACGTCGAGGGGCGTGCGGGCGAACTCGCGGCTGGCGCGCGCGGCGGCCTCCAGCGCCTCGGCGCCCTCGCGGCGCTCGCCCCAGGCGCTGCGTCCCACGACCATGTCGGCCGGCGCGTCGCCGGGATCCATCTGGCCCAGGTCGAGCGCCCGCTTGAGGTTGAACGTGTTGATCGGGTCGGCCAGCAGCGCCGACGCCTTCACGGTGTAGTTCCAGCCCTGACCGTCGCGGTCCTGACCGTCGATGTACAGCGGGTAGGACCTCATGCGTGAACCTCCACCGGGCTCGAGGCGTCACTGAGTGACTCGGCCATCGTCTCGACGTCCTGCAGCTCGCCCGAGTTGAACTTTCCGTACGCGCCCAGGTCGAGCAGGCCGTGGCCGGAGTAGCAGAACAGGATCGTCGCCTTGCGCTTCCGCTCGCGGCACTCGCGTGCGACGTCGATGACCGCGCGGAGCGCGTGCGCCGTCTCGGGTGCCGGCAGGAATCCCGTGAGCCGCGTGAACAACTTCCCGGCTGCGAACACCTCGTTCTGTTGGTAGGCGACCGCGTCCATCAGGCCCTCGTCCCGCAGCAGTCCCGCCAGCGGAGCGGCCCCGTGGTAGCGCAGCCCGCCGGCGTGGATGGGCGGCGGCACGAACTCGTGCCCGAGCGTGTAGGTGCGCGACAACGGCCCGCTGCCGGTCGCGTCGGCGAAGTCCCAGCGGTATTCGCCCTGCGTCAGCGTCGGGCAGGCGGCGGGCTCGGCCGCCAGGATCGTCAGATCGCGCCCGTTGAGCTTGTCGGTCACCCACGGGAGCGCCAGCCCGCCCATGTTCGAGCCGCAGCCGACCGACGCGATCAGGTAGTCGGGGTCGCGGTCCACGAGCTCGAGCTGCTCGCGGGCCTCCATGCCGATCACGGTCTGGTGCAGCAGCACGTGGTTGGCGAAGGCGCCCATCGAGAAGCGCGCCTCGGGATCGGACCGCACCACCTCGAGGGCCTCGGAGACGGCGGTGGCCTCGCTGCCGGGATGGTCGGGGTCCTCCGCGAGGAAGCTGCGCCCCACCTCCGTGGAGATGCCCGGACTGGGCAGGACGGTGGCGTCGAACGTCTCCATCAGGTGGCGGCGGCTCGGCTTGTGGTGGAACGACGCGCGCACCATGTAGACGACGACCTCGACGCCCATCAACGCCCCGGCGAGCGCGAGCGCCGTGCCCCACTGGCCGGCGCCCGTGTCGGTCACGAGCCGCTGTACGCCCTCCTGCTTGGCGTAGTAGGCCTGCGCAAGCGCCGAATTGAGCTTGTGGCTGCCCGACGGGCTAGCGCCCTCGTACTTGAAGTAGATCTCCGCTGGAGTGCCCAGCTCGCGCTCGAGCGCGTGCGCGCGGTAGAGCGGTGTCGGCCGCCACACCCGGTACTGCCCGGCGACCTCGTCCGGAATGCTGATCCACCGTTCGAGCGAGCGCTCCTGCGCTACCAGGGCACGCGGAAGCAGCCGCACCAGGTAGTCCTCGGAGAGCGGCTCCCCGGTCTGCGGATCCAGCAGCTCGTCCGGAGCGCGCGGAAGATCCGGCAGCACGTTGTACCAGCGATCTGGGATGCGGTCGATTGGAAGATCGATCCGCTCCAGCGGTGCTTCAATCACAAGTGCTCCCCTCCATATGGGCCCACCAAGGAGGTGCCAGTTGGCCAGCCGCTAAATAGCTGCTGAGTCCCGTTGCATCCCAAGCCTCCTCCACAAATCCGCCGATGTCAAGCAGTTGCTGGGAAATTCCACCCGCATCGGGGAGGTGCAAGGACGGTGGCGGCGGTGGTTTGGCGCGCGAGTACTGGTCGCAGCTCCGAGTGAGCCCTCGCGGCGTCCGGACGCTGACGGGTGGACGTATGTTCGACCCCAATTTAGGCCAGGGAAATCTGACCCCAAGTCGCAAGGCTTGAATACACCAAAGGTGAGGTTCGGACCTCCTCGAGGGTGTTTTCCGCCCGTCAGCCGGCCACGGTGGGCAGTCTGGCCGCCGTGCTGGCGGAAAGCCCCCCGAATGCCCCGCAAAACCCCTCAGTTCGGGTGGGGAAGATGGCTTCCGATGCCGATACAGCACCCGTGGGCGAGTACACGTGGATGTGCCGTACGGAGCTGGACCGCGAGCGCCTAGTCACCACCGTGCGCGGCGTGGGGAAGGCCCGCGCGCTCATGTTCTTGGTGCTGGCCGGCGTCGTCATCGGATCGGCCGCCGAAACGGGCTGGTGGCCGTTCGTCGCCCTCATCGGCGCGGCCGTCGCCTCGATCTACCTCTACCGCAACCTGGATAAGCGCGGGCGCCCGGAGTACTGGGCCGCGGCTGGCTGGCTGACCACGCAGCTGCCGCTCGGCGTCGGCATCGCGATCACCGGCGGCCCGCGCAGCCCGGCGTTGTCCTGGTTGGCGATCGCCGTCGTCTCTCTCGTGGCGCGCTTCAACCGGGCGGCGATCCGCGCGGGGATGGCCTTCCTGTACGTCATCCTCATCGTCGACACCTTCGGCGTCGACGGGCTTTGGACGCTCCAGCATCCCGCGAACGTGCTGATCACCGGCGGGCTCCTGTTCTCGGTCTGGGTGTTTGCCGAGGCGCTGCTTCGCTCCGACCTCGAGCATCGCGACCACGACACCGTCACGGGCCTGCCCAACCAGGCCAAGTTCGTCGACCACCTCCACCTGGCGCTCACGCGCCGCGAGCGCCGCGGCGGGACGATCAGCGTTCTCGCCGTCGACCTCGACGGCTTCGGCCTGGTCAACGAGAGCCTGGGGCCGAGTGCGGGGGACGAGCTGCTCCGCCACGCCGGCGCGCGGATCGCTCGCGCGGCCGTCCCGGCGGAGCTGGTGGCGCGTCGCTCGGCCGACGAGTTCCTGATCCTCCTCACCGACCTACGCGACAGCTCGGCCGCGGCTCTGCGTCAGTCGTGGCTCAGCGCGGAGAGGGCCCCCCAGGAGACCGCTCACTCCGTGCAGGCTGCGCTCTCCGAGCCGATCCGCGTCGATAAGCAGGAGATCTACCTCGGTGCCTGCGTCGGGATCGCGGTGCTGGCCGAGGGCGAAGAGGCCGCCGACCATCCGAAGACGGTCGAGCAGTTGCTCTCGGGAGCTCAACTGGCGCTGTCCAGCGCGCGTTCGGCGGGCCCGGGAAGCGTCACGCTCTATGACAGCTCCCAGCCCAGCTCCGGCCGCCGCCTATCTCTGATCACGCGGTTGCGCAAGGCGATCGACCGGGGCGAGCTCTTCTTGAACTATCAGCCCACGGTCGATCTGCACACCGGTGAGATCAAGGGCGTCGAGGCGCTCGCGCGCTGGGACGACGAGGAGTTGGGGCTCGTGCCGCCGTCCGAGTTCATCGTCGTGGCCGAGGAGACGGGACTGATCGAGCCACTGGGCGCCTGGGTGATGGACGAGGTCGCCCGGCAGGCGCGCGAGTGGGATCAGGGTGGCCTGGACTTCGAGATCGCCTTCAACCTCTCGCCCCGCCAGCTCTGGCAACCCGAGCTGCTCTCCCAGATGCGAACCAGCCTGGCGGCTGCCGGTGTGCCGTTCGAGCGCTTCGTCGTGGAGATCACGGAGTCCAGCGCGCTGCGCGACTTCGAGAGCACCGTCGCCCTGCTGCGCGATATGACCGCGGAAGGGTTCCGCCTCGCGATCGACGACTTCGGCGTCGAGCTGTCCTCGCTGTCGCGGCTGCTCGAGATCCCGGCCCACGTGCTCAAGATCGACCAGGCCTTCATCTTCGCGCTGTCGACCGCGCCAGACGCGGCGGTCATGGTGGAGATGATCATCCAACTCGCCGAGAAGCTGGGCATGCGTCCGCACGCCGAGGGCGTCGAGACCGAGGAGCAGCGGCGCTTCCTGCTCGAGAACGGCTGTCAGTACGGCCAGGGCTACCTCTTCTCGAAGCCCGTTCCGGCGAGCGAGATCCGTGACCTCTACCTGCGCTCGCTCGTCTCGCGCATGGTTCCGCTTCCGGGCGCCGGCGTGCTGGACCTCCCGGTGGCGTCGGGTCCCGACTCGATAGTGATTCCCACGGATCTTCGGGTAACCGGTCGCTGACCTGGCGCAGCGGAGCGCTGCGTAGGGGCCGCCGCGAGCCACCGGTTAGGCTCAGCGGTGCGTCCCATGGCCGACATCCGCCAGAGACCAGGGCGGCAACAGCCCGAGGCCGAACACAGGCCCTGGCGTGTCGAGGGCCATCCGGACGAGTCGGCGCCGCCGGGCGGTGAGGAGCGCAGGCCGATGGTGCCAAGCCCGTGGCGCCGCTTCTGGTGGGTGCTCCTCGCGCTGTTCGCCCTGAACTTCGTGCTCAGCCTGGCGCTCTCGGGGAAGACCGAGCGACTCTCGGTCCCCTACACGCTCTTCTATCGCCAGGTCCAGCAGGGGAACGTCCGCGAGATCAGCTCGAAGGGCGACGCGATCCAGGGGAGCTTCAGGGTCGCGGTCCACTACCCGCCCGGCAAGGGCGGCACGACCAAGACGAAGTTCCAGACCGTGCGGCCGACCTTCGGCGACGACGGCCTTTCGAGGCTCCTCATCGCGAAGCACGTGACCGTGAACGCCCACGCCGTCGACACGGGCACGCCGCTCTGGC